>JACCEE010419754.1_pt1 | contig 24121 bp, 33 predicted proteins | sample 7449931 | NCBI WGS metagenome assembly JACCEE01 (sample SAMN15323457, study PRJNA562643) | freshwater metagenome | isolation source: river surface water | place: USA:Blue River Watershed | collected 2017-08-19 | reverse complement strand
GTCCTTGGTGTAGTCCGACGCGCGAGGCAGGTTCGCCCGCTTACTTGCGGCTGGCTTCTTCGAGGTCATTCAGGAGCGCATCAGCGGTTGCGAAGCGAGCGCGACGGCTCTTGATGATCTCGTTGGCTTCGGCGATGGCGACGCGGCTGGTGGCGTTCGGTGCCTTGAGCGCGAACGGCAGTTCCTTGTCGGCAACGACACGGGTCAGGAACACGCGGATCGCATCGGAGACGGTCAGGCCCATCGAGGCCAGCGTTTCCGCAGCCTGCGCCTTGACGTTCTCGTCCACGCGGACGTGAACCATAGTGGTGGTAGCAGCCATGATGGCCTCCTATTGCGACTGATTGAGATACATTGTATCGCAAACCGCGCGCAATCGCAAGGCGACACCCCTCCCCCCCCCGGCTTCCTGCATGTATGTAGGTATATAGGTAGGTATATATATACCTACCTATGGCGACCAAGGCAGCAGCTTGGCGATGTTGCGCGCATCGTCGAGGCCGCGATGGTGCGAGCCATCGAGCGGCAAGCCCACCATCTGCAACGCGCGGGCCATCCCCACTTCCTTGATCTTGCGGGCCTTGGCGAACCGGCGCTTGAGGTTGACATGCTCGAAGGCTGCGAGCGGGTTCTGGATGCCGTGCCGCTCGCAATCGCGGGCAAGCTGCTTGGCGTCGAATTGGCCCCAACTGCCCCACGTTGCGCCCGGTTGCTGATGCCGTTGGGCGAAGCTGGCCAGCCTTGCTGCTACAGCCGGGAACAGCTCGGCACCGTCCACGTCGGCCTGCTGGATGTTGGTGAGCTGCCGACAAAATGGTGTGAGTTGAGGGCGTACCACGGGGCGCACAAGCGCCTGAAACGTGTCGAGCACGGTGCCCTCAGCCGTGGCCCACACCGCGCCGATCTCGATGATCTCCATGTCGCTTGCGGGGAGGCCATCGGCATCGTCGCAGGTGGCCTCAAGGTCGAGCACCAAAACTGGTGGAAACGGCCCCGGTCGGTGATGCCATGTACCGGCGACCCACTGCTGCCAGTCATGCGCCCACGCGCATGGGCCTGCGCCTTCGATCAGTGGCGCGGCGCTACCCCGCAGTGCTGCGGCGAACTGGTCGCGCCACGGCTGGGCAATCTCGGCCAACACGACATAGGCCCCGCTGCCGGGGCGATGGATTGGAATGCTGGCCAGCAGCTTGGCGGCCGTCATGGTTGCCCCCGCAGAAGGGCACTGATCCGCTCCACGTCGTAGGGCATCAGCCCGCGTTTCGGGTTGACGTGGTAGAGGTTGGGGGCGCCACGCGAGAACAGGCTCGGCATGTCATCAAGGGCCAGCCACGGCTCGCCGTCGCGCTTGTGCGCAGCCAGCCATGCCAAGCAATCTCGCTCCCTGCTCTGCTCGTCGGCGTCATGCCGAAGCAACGGTGTTGCGTCGATAACTTGCTCGGCCACGTCCTCGCCACCGTTCTGGCAAGCAAGGCGGCGCAGTTCGTCCAGCGGGTGCTCGAACCGCCAGCCAGTGCTCAACACCACGCGCACATCAGGATGACGGCGCAGCAGCTCCCACAACAGAGGGGCACAGGAAAAGTGCTCGCTGCCGTCGCCGTTGGGATGCAGCACGCCGTCGAAGTCGATGAAGAGGATCATGTCGGCCCCGGTTCCAGGTCGATCAGAATGACCCGGAACGGTTCTCCCGTCGTCTCATCGTCTGGCAGCTCGCGGTATTGACCGATGGGCGTTGATGCCCACTCGCGCTTATGCCTTGCCGCATCGACTACGCGGACAGAGCGCGCATGGTCAATACCTCCTTCTGCTCGAATCATCACGGGAGAATCAGGCGGCAGCGTCTGCAACATGGCAATCAACTCGGCAGCGGTTATCGCGATGCCAAGCGAGCGCATGAAAACCCGTTCGCTGACCGACAGGGCTTGCCAGTCGATCCGGGGCAGTCCAGCCTCGTAGATGTACCGGCAAGCCCTGCCGTCTAGCTTGATTGCCTCGGTGCCCTCACGAGCCAAAGCAGCCAGTACGGGGTAGTCGGTCAGCCGGTGCAGAGCGTGCCATACGGCGGGATCGGTCATGGTGCAATCCCCGGCACTTTCCTCAGCGCAATGAAAGCCGCTTGTGTGATCGCGCCCTCTGGGGCGTGCTCCGCGCACCGGGTCATGTGCCAGTGCTCATGCACTAGCGTCTGACCCGGCCTGCCGCACTGGTCACAAATGCGGGCGGACATGGCCTCAGCCATGTGGATCATTCCCCGCTGCGTTTCGTTAGCTTCGCGAGGGTAGAAGCACAAGGTGCCGAATTTCTCCTTCACCTGATGGGCGACCACCTGCGGCGCTTTGTTGCGATCTGTCCAGAATTGGAGGCGCTCGCAAAGCGTGTCGATCAGGTCAAACCAGCCATCGCCGCAGGCGATCCCCCAACACATGCAGGTTTGCATCTGCGAAAGATGCCGCTCGGCGAAGATCAGCGGGTAGCGCTGGCACAGCAGCTCATCGAGTTCTTTTTTCATAGCACTCCCTTGAGGGCATCGAGCAGCGACTGCCCTCCCCTGCGATCCAGCCAGCACGCCTGCATCCCGAAGGCCTGCGGCCCGTCGAAGTCGCACCGCTTGCTGTCGCCCACGAAAACCGCCTCGGCCGGGTCGCAGCCCAACTCGGCGCACGCAAGCCGGTACATCGTCGGGTGTGGCTTTGCCACGCCCACCTCGTAGGAGAGCACGTAGGCGTCCAGCTCGGGCACGAGGCCGCGCACGGCCGGGCCGTACTCATAGGCGAGGTTCGAGCACACCGCGAGCCGCAGGCCTGCTGCCCGCGCCTTGGCGAGCACGTCCGGCACCTCGGGGAACAGGCGAAGGCCTGACAGCTCTTCGGCCAAGTCGGCTTCCATGATGTCCAAGCTGCCTTCCGCGCCCAGCTCGATGGCGAAGGTCGCCATCGGCACGTCACGCGTGAGGCAGGCAAGCCGATCCATCGGCTGCCCGTCCGCGTCCAGGAGACGGGCATAGGGTGCCGTGCGCGCGGTGTAGCGGATCAGGGTGCCGAAGGCGTCAAAGACAATGGCTCTTGTTGGCTTCATGTATATATATACCTACCTATATACCTATATACCTACTCGAACAGCTCGCGCTCGAACTCGACGCCCGCCACCACCAGCGGCTCACCGCTGGGCCAGCGCTTGGGCGGCTGGTGGTCGCTGATGACATGCACGTCGGCGTCGTCGTTGACCACGGCCATGTCGGCAGCGTGCAAAGCGGCTTGCTTGCTCGCCCGCTCGAAGCGGCAGGTGTTGGGGTCGAATGTCCAAAAGCGCATGTCAGCCTCCTTCGTTGGTCTGTGCTTTCAGCCGCTCGTGCTCGTCGAGCAGCCGCTGGTAGGACTCATAGGCAGGTGTGCCGGGCGGCGCAAAGTTCGGCAGCAGGCCGATCTCGCTTTCTTCTTCGATGACCGGCCGCCCTCTCACCGGTTCAGGCATCAGGCCCAGCTCGATCAGCAAGCGCACGAGCGCCCGAACTTCTTTGCGGATGGCTACGGCGTTGTCTTGAGTTGTGGTGGCATAGCCCTTGGCCAAGCCCATGCGTGCCACCCGCGTGCTCTCCGCCAGCGTGTCCAGCTCGAACTGGGCCGCTGCTTTCAACTCTTCTTCGTCTTCTTTGACTCGCCACTCCCGCCACTCTTCGACCTCAGCCGGTGTCAGGATGGCCAGCACATCAGCAGGCAGCTCGCGTGCTTCCCGGTCGAACTTGGCGACCACGCGTTGCACGTTTTTGCCCTCGGGGAAATCTGGCGTTACCTCGCGCACGCGCCGCAGGCATTGGACGCGGTAGCCCTTCCGGTAAGCGCCGTCTTTGTCGCGGTGGCGAATGATCTTGAACTGCATGAGCGCGTTCTCTTCTTGGTGTTGTTGCGTACAACAAAAACTATACGCGAAAGTGCGAAAGTCTGCTACCATTCGCTTGCGGTCGGTAGGTATATATATACTTACCGAGTCACAGGGCCGGGGATGCACCCGGCAGGTCGATGGCTAGCGGCTGCGCTACCCATCGGTATGTATGTATATAGATAGGAGCATCCAATGATTTATGCCTGCGTAAACACCAAAGGAGGTGTTGGCAAGACGACCACGGCGGTGCATTTAGCTGTGATGTTGGCCCGTCAGGGCAAGACGCTGCTCATCGACGGCGACCCGCAGGCTTCGGCCGCGAGCTGGGCCGCGTGGCGTCGTGAGACGCAATACGACCCGTCGCCCACTACTACCTGCCTCGCGGGCAAAGCGATCTTGGCCGAAGGCAAGCAACTGGCCACCGGCTTTGAGCACGTTGTTGTCGATGCAGGCGGCCGTGATTCCGTGGGCCTGCGCTCTGCGCTGCTGCTGGCTCAGCGTGCCGTGATCCCGGTCGGTGCGTCCAACCTTGACGCCGCCGCGATGACCGACTTGCTCGAAGTCGTCGAGCTGGCCCGCGACTACAACCCCGAGCTGGACGTGCGCGTGCTGCTGACCCGCGTCGATCCGCGCACCAAGGATGCGGCCGAGATGCTGGAATTCTTGGCCGAGCAGAAGCTGACTGTATTACCTACAAAAGTCTGCGAGCGGGTGGCTTTCCGCCGTGCCATCGGCGAGGGCGCGACCGTTCAGGAGCTGGGCCGTGACCAAGCCGCCATTGCCGAGATGGAAGCCTTCTTCAAGGAGGTGATGGCATGAGCATGAAGGGCAAGCCCAACACGGCGCAGTTCAAGCCGCCCAAAGACCCGACTGCCTTCCTCGAAGGCGGGGAGGCCGACAAGGCAGAAAAGCCGCTGGTCGCCCCTGCGGCCGTGACCACGCCACCGGCCGCCACGCCGCCCGCTGCCGAGGAAACGCAGCGCTACGGCCGCGCTCGGGTGCAAAAAATCTTCAACTTCCCGGAAGAGCTGGCTGATCGCCTGCGCCGCGAAGCGCTCAAGCGCTCCGAAGAGAAGGGCGGCCGAGTCACCGAGAAGGACATCGTGATCGAGGCGCTGGAAGCCTTCCTCAAGGGCTGATAGGTATATATATACCTATCTATGTATATATATAACGACGTTCAATATGGACTATAGTCCATACAAACGCTGACACTCACACGATACAGCGACAGTCGCAACGAAAACTGATATTGTTGCGGTTGGGCGCGGAATAGGGTATAAAAGCGATGTTGACGACAACTGCAAGTGTGGTCGCGCCAAAAATCTTGAAGGAACTCATCGCCGCTGGGTCGGTTTCAGCCGCCCGAGTGGAACCCGGTGACAAGGGCCTCTTGATCGTGGTGCGAGCCGGAATGAATGAGCGAGTGCTGGGTGCGGCCCGAGGTGGCCTCCGGTACTTTCAGAGCCTTGATGGAGCTGCAAGCGTCTTGCAGTCCTACGGGATCATGAAGTTTGACGTGAACACGGAGCACTGGGTGCCCAAGACGATGGTGCGCGGCTACAAGCAAGCCCCGGCGTCTTTGGATGCCGACGAGTGATCCGTGATGACTACGAAGGAGAGAGCTGACCAGACAGCGAAAACTGGACGATCAGAAAAGCAAAAGCCCGCTTTGGCGAGCGGGCTTTGCATAGAAACCGGGCTGGGAGCCCAGACTAAAAACGAGGAGCAGCCTTGGCGGGCTACTTCATCGTGCGTCAGTGAGACCTAACGGATAAGGTTCATTGTACGCAGTCGGACCCCAGCACGCAAGCGTGCGCTCGCCTATACGGACGAGTGATGAGGGGTTATGACGGCGACAACGGCACAGAAAACAGACAACCAGACAGATCGCTTTTTCCAGTCGGGCACCGCGCTGAATCGCGTGCTCACGGAAGCGCCGTACCTGCCTCGGTGCTCTGACGACAAGACGGCCACCCGAGTCCGGCCGCGCGAATACGCCATTCGCTACCCCTACATGCAGGTCAATCGGCCCGGCTTCGTGAGCTGGCTGATCTTCGATCTCGACCACACCAAGGCGATGATCTGGGAGGATGCAGGGCTTCCCGCTCCCAACCTGATCGTCCGCAACCGCCAAAGCGGCCACAGCCACCTCTACTACGCGATTCCCCCGGTCTGCACGACCGAGGCCGCCCGCAGCAAGCCCATCGCCTACATGAAGGCCGTCTATGAGGCCTTCGCTGCCCGGCTCGATGCCGACACCGACTTCCACGGCGGCCCCGTGGCCAAGACGCCCGGCCATCCTTGGTGGCTGACGCACGAGCTGCACGCCCACGTCTACGAGCTGGGGGAGTTGGCCGACTACGTGGACTTGGCTGTGTCCAGCCCGTGGGGCAAGGGGCCTCAGTTCGACGAGGTGAGCCATTCCCGGCACTGCATCCTCTTCGAGCACCTGCGCCACTACGCCTATTCCATCGTGAACCGTGAGCGCGAGCGCGGCTCTTTTGCCACCTTCACGCGGCTGCTCGAAGCCTACGCGCACAACCGCAACAGCTTCCAGAAGCTGGGCTTCATGGACAACCTGGCCCAGTCCTCACTCAAGGCCACGGTGAAGTCGGTCGCCCGCTGGACGTGGGATCGCTACACCGGCTGCGGCCGGTGCCACCGGGGCGTGATGCAGCTCGACAAGGACTTGCCGCTGATCGAGCGGCAGCGCCTCGCCGCCGCCCGCACCCACGACGTGCGCCACAAGGCTACCGAGTCCAAGGTGCGCGCCGCGTGCCGCCTGCTGCAACAGAAGGGCGAAGCCCTCACGCAAGCCGCTATCGGCCGCGTGGCGGGCCTCACGAGGCAGACGGTGGCCACCTACAAACATGTGCTCGAAGAAGTGCTCAAGCCCGTCGCTGTGGCGATTTTGGGGGGCGCTTCGGGCAAGGCCGACGATGTTAAACATGGTGCACATCAGGTAACTGCCGCCCCGCAGGGGGCCGGGGTTCCGGGTGCTGCATCGGTGTCCCTTGAGCTGTTTCCTGCCGGGCCGGGTGTGGTGCCCGTGCTCGATGGCTGAGATGGAGCTGGTTTTGGTTTTGAGTAGCCCAAGCGTTTTTCAAACGCGAGTAGCCGCAAGTGGGTTGTGGGTAAGTCCGCAGGACTTATCCATCATCCCGCGCGCAGGGCGAAGCCCGGAGGGTGTTCCGCCGCGCGTCAGCGCGGCCCCCCCTTCACTTGTCGGCGTGGCGGCCGTGTCGGTTGAATGGAGTTCGGAGGATGTAGCGTATGGCTCGACGGTCTTTTGACGATGAAACGCTCGCATGGGTGCGAGAGATGCCGCTGTCGCAGGTGCTCGACAAGCTGCGCGACGATGGGCAGTTGTTCTGGCGTCGCGATCCCGACTTCGTGCCGGAGAAGGACAAGCGGACGGTGCGGCTGTTTTTGTCGTCGCCCTCGGGCTTTGCTTGGGAAGTTCTGGTGACGGGCCTCAAGTGGTTTGACGTGCGCGCAGGGAAGGGTGGAGGTGGCGGCATCGACCTCGTGATGCACCTGTTGGGCATCGACTTCGTGAAGGCCGTCAAGCTGCTTTCGTCCGGTGCCGGTGTGGCTGGCCAGCGTCGTCCAGTTCGGCCGCAGTGAAATTCGGGCGGCTCGCTGCTGCGCATCGACCGGGCTCTCGTGCTTCGCATCGAGCCTCGTGCCGAGTCTCGACCCCTGCGGGCTTCGATCTTCCCTCCCGTTGGTCGGCCTGCCGCTTTCGCCGTCCCGGCGACCGAAACCCCTTCGGTTTCGGCTTCCCGCGTGGGGTCTTGCCCCACACGTCGCGGGGGAATGTGGGCGGGCTTTGCCCTTGACATCCCCCTCTGACGTGAGGCTCTGGTCGTTCCAGCCGCATCAAGGGTGCGCTGCGCCGTGATCCTCACCCGTTCGGTGCTCGGGCTGCGCCCTGTGCTCCGCGTGCGGCTTCCGGTCACGCCCTTGACCCGGCTTCCACTTGAAAACCGTATGTATATAGGTAGGTATATATATATACATAAAGCGAGGAAATCAAGCGGCTTGTGTGGTGCTCGGAGCGTCGTGACGCAAGGATGGTGGCTTGTTCAATCACCGGAGATCGACTCCCATGCAAACCACCAAAACCACCCCGTACCACTGCGCCGAGCTGCGGCGCTCTGTGCCCGTGATCCAGCGCATCGAGTGGGTGAGCGGGATCGGCCAAGACGATGCCGAGCCGGTTGTGCTCGCCGAGGCCTGCGCGCTGGCCAGCCGCTGCCCGAGGGTCGCGAACTGCCCGCTGACGGCCGACGAGTAGGGCGGCTCGATGGCCGCCCCACAAGCCCCAGCTTGCGGCTGGGGCAGGGTCACGGTCAGTCCTTGAGCAAGACGATGTGGTGTGTGATGCCTGTGGCGATCAGCACAGCGTGCTCGTTGTTGCGGAACGGGTAGCCGTTGTGTGCGATGACGATGATGCGCATGAAATTCACCTCCTTTCTGGGCAAGCTGCCTCACACCTATTTATGCGGCGGCGCTGAAAAGCGATGAAAAAACGCCTCAGCGCGCCACCGACCGGGCCGTGGTCGAGCAGGCTGGCCAGCCGTCGCGCACCTCAAAAAATTCTCTTTTATTTGTTTATTAGTTTGTTTGTTTCTTTGTTTGTTGTGCTATACTGAGGGCATCAGATCAAGGAGAGTCCCATGCGTCCAGCCGAATTTCCCGTCGAAGCCATCATCGAAGCCGGTCAGGCCCTGCAAGCGGCCGGGCGCAACGTCACTGGGTTCGCGCTGCGCCAGAAGGTCGGCGGCGGCAATCCGACGCGCCTGCGACAGGTCTGGGACGAGCACCTTGCGAGCAATTCCGTCGCGCAGGCCCAGCCGGTGGCCGAGCTGCCGGTGGAGGTCGCCGAGGAAGTCGCCAACGTCACCAAGGCGCTGACCGAGCGGATCGCCACCTTGGCCGTCGAGCTGAACGACAAGGCGGTCAAGGCCGCAGAGCGCCGGGTGGCCGAGGTGTTGCGCACGGCTGGCGAGCAGCGGGAACAGGCCGAGCGTGAGCTGGCTGACGCTGCCACGACCGTGGATGACCTTGAGGCCACGCTGGACGAAACCAAGGCCGAGGTCGAGACGCTGACCAACAAGCTCGCCGAGTCGCAGGCCCATGCTCAGGCGCAGGCGGTCGAGCTGGCCCAGTTGCGCGAGCGCTTGGCCGCCTCGGAACAAACGAACCGGGCCGACGCCGAGAAGCACGCCGCCGAGCTGGCCCGCGCCCATGAAGCCGCCGAGCGCCTGCGTGTCGAGCTGGAAGCCTTGCGCAAGGCCTCAGCCGCCGAGCTGGATCAGGTGCGGGTGGAGTTGGCCAGCGTCAAAGCCACGGCCGAAAGCGACTTGCGTCATGCCCGCGAAGAGGCACGCAATCACCAGCTCGCCACCGAGCAGGCCAATGGCTTGCTGGCCCACGTCCGGGACGAGCTTTCGCAGGCCCGCAATCAGGCCTCAGAGGCACGGGAAGAAGCTGCCCGCCTGCGTGGTCAGGTCGAGGCCATCGAAGGCCAGCGCGCCGAACTGGTCAAGGTCTTGGCCGAGCGGCCGGTGGCAGCAGAGAAGGGTGCGGACAAGGCTGAAAAGCCAGCAGGGAAGGGCACCAAGTGAGCACGCCGCGCAGGATCGCGGCGCTGATCGACGACCTGCGGCTGACCGCATCGAGCTTGCAGCAGGTCATCGACGGTTGCCAGATCGCCGGGCCGGGGGCCGAGCTGATCCAGCATTACCCCAAGATGCTCGCCGAGCTGGCCACGCGCTGGGACAGCGAAGCCGAGCGGGTCGAGTGGCCCGAGGACTTGCCACGCGAAGAGGTTTTCACGCCCGCCGAGGTCGCTGCCATCGACGCCACCGAGGCCTTGCTGGGCAAGCTGCGCGGCGACGGTTCGACAGGCGTGCGGCGGTAGGTCGAGAGGTTGCGAGCCAGACGGCGGGCCGCGTCCACGCTGAACGGCTCACCGATGACGACAACCCGCTTTTCGCCGAACTGCTCGCGGGCTGTGTCACCCCATGCCGGGGGCACCAGACACACGACGGCCTCGCACTGGGCCAGCGTGCCGTTGTGCCGCAGGGCGGCAAACACACATCCGGCCTCGTAGCCGATCCAGAACCGCAGATCGCGGTCGCGCGGGGTGTCGGGCGTCAGCATCAGGCGCTCGCGCAGCGCAGGCGGGTAGGCCTCGCAGACTTCGGCGGCCGACAACTTGACCGAATGGAACACCGCCACGTTGATGTTCGGACGGTGAGCCACGAAGGCGGCCAAGCTCTGGCGTGCTTCGGGCGTGGAAAGAATCGAATCGTGCTCAATCAGCATCAGCATGGCAGGGCCTCCCTCAGTGAGTGACGGAGCGGGCGCACACCGCTGACCAGCTCCTCATTGCAAACAACACGCGCCAAGGCGGCTTGCAGCCGCTGCGCAGCTTCTTCATCGAACCCGCTGGGGCACAGGATCAGCGGCGCACCCGAGCGGGTCGCCTGCTCGATGTAGCCCTGTGCTTCCCAGTTCGGCACCACGGCCGCCCAGTAGAGCTGCCGCGTCCGGCGCAGCGTGCCGGTGATCTCGCGTTGCGGCTGCTCATCCGAGCGCACAGGCCGGTGCGCCACATCGTTGATGCGCTCGCCCAGCTCGGGCACCTCACCGCGCACGTCATCGACGGATCGCATCGCTCCGATGCGCCACCGCGTCAACACGAGATCCACCTGCGGGTAGGGCATCAGCACCTTGGCGAGCCGGGCAGCAGGCCCGATGTCGCCGATGGTCTGCCCGTACAGCAGGCGCTCGAAGTCGAAGAACAGGATCATGGTGTGACCCTCAAGCCGCTTGCAGCAGGTCGTGCTTGCGAAGGGTGGCGTGGGCCAGCCGGTCGAACTGCTCACGGGCTTCCGGCGCGAGATTTTCCAGAGCCGCACCGATGCGACCCACGGCCGCCACCGGGTCGGTGGCAATGTCGGCCGACTGGATGCCGTGCCCATGCAGGTAGTCCATGCCCACCGGGCCGAGCACCTGACGGGTGTGCAGCTCAAGGATGGTGTGGACGGGTTCGGGCGGCAGCATCTGGGCCGCGAGGCGAGGGCGCACGTAGGTCAGAGACACCCAGATGCCGATGGCCACGGAAGCCGCGTAGAGGCCCATGAAGCCGCTGTAGCCCAGCGCCGGGGCCACGGCCTTGCCGACACCGACAAAGGCTGCAAACGTCCACGTCGTGGCGCTGACGGCCCCCAGCACGGCGGGCAGGAAGGCTGCACGGTGCGGATCGTCCTGCGGCTGGCTGAACAGCGGGAAGGCCCAGCGGTGCAGGGCGATGCCATTGAGCGTCAGCAGGCCCACGATGGAGAGCTTGGCGAGCAGCTTGGGCTTGCTCCACAGCAGGGACAGGTCAAGCCGCGTGTCGAGCAGGATGACGGCGAAGCCGGTGATCCACAGGGCCGTGAGCGCGAGGGTCACAGCGTTGGCGGCCTTGGTCAGCAGCTCAGTGTCCACGCGACGGCGGCGGAAGATGGCGAAATCACCGAAGGCCACGGCCGCGAAAGCCGCTGCGAAGGCCAGCAGGTGCGCGAGGATCAAGCCCATGCGGGCGACGGCGGTCAGGTCGAGGTTTTCCATGTCGTTCTCCCTTGGGTGTTACTGGATCGCGCGTTGAACGTCGGCACGCTGCGCCCGCTCGCGGGCAGCGTCCACCTGCTGCCGCTTCGCGGCGAGCTTCTGCGAGGTGTAGAGCGCCAACAGGGCTTCCATGCGCTCTTTTTTCTGCCGGATGGCCGCATTGAGCTGGGCTGAAACACCCTGAGCACGCAGGTAGTCCACCCACAGGGCGCGGCTGCTCACCTTCGTGATACTGGTGTTCCACTCCGAATCTGCGAAGCGCCGCATGGCCTCGGTGCTCATCATCTCGGCGGGCGACATGGTTTCAAAGTCGCCAATGGGCGGGGATGGCAGCGAGCCGTAGCCGTCTGCATCGTTGAGCACGCTTGCAATGGAGGTCGCACCCTTGGACGCTGCCTGCAACGCATCACCGTTCGCTGCTGCCACCTGCACCGGATCGAACTGCGTGGTCGGCGGCACGCCCATCGCCGGAGTCGCACCGAACAGCTTGTTGTACTGGGCCATCGTGTCGCTGCCCAGCACCGGGTACAGGCCGTCGTTCTGGATGGGGAACGTCTTGCAGAAGTACGGCGAAGGGTCGGTTGCATAGTTGAATGCCGAGTTCTGCTTGGCGATGGCGTTGGGGAGCTGCGCCGGGTTGAACGTCGGGTTCTTATTGGCGTCGGCCGAGAAGGTCTTGGCGCGAGCATCATCCGAGTTCGGCACGCCGTAGATGAAGTGCAGGTGGACTGCGCCGCCCGGCTTCATGCCGGTGCTACCAGCGCGGCCGATCTCCTGACCGGCCTGAACCTTGTCGCCTTCCTTCACAGCGATGTAGCTCAGGTGGTAGTACACGGCCGATTGACCGTTGTCGCGCTTGATGACCACCGTATTGCCTGCGCTGCCGCGCAGCTTCGCCCACGTCACGGTGCCCGCCGAGGTGGCATAGAGCGGAGCGGTCTGCCCGCTGGTCGAGAAGTCGAGGCCGTCGTGCATGTGAGGCTTGGCATTGCCAGAACCGAAGTTCGCGGCACCGCCCTCCCGGAACTTGCCGAAGCGGCCGGAGACTTGCTCCTTCGAGGTCGGGGACACCATGCAGGTGTCAGCGAATGCGCTGCCGCTGATCGCCAGCGCGAGGGTCAGAACGAGCGGCTTGCGCATGTCTCTCTTCCTCAGTTGAAAAGACCAGCCGCCCAGCTCGTGAAGCTTTGCGGTTCAGTCGGTTGTTGGCTGGCCTGCGGCTGTACCGAGGTCGCGGGCGCGGTCTGCGCGGTCTGCGCACCCTGCTCGGTGCTGGCCCCCCCAGCGTTGAACACGGTCTGGTTCGTGCCGAAGGCGTTGGCGTTCACGCTGTAGCCGGTTGCGGCCGAGGCGGGCTTGTAGGCGCTGCCAAGCTGCGGATCGAGCGTGCTCAACGAGCCGCCCACGGCGCTGTTCGCCATGCCGTTGATGTCGGTGAACTGCTGGCCCAAGGTGTTCCACTGCCCGATGGCTTGATTGATGGGCGACGTGACCATGCCGGACACCTTGCCCACGGTGCTGCACACCTTCTTCTGCGCGTACTTGAGCACGGCATCTTGGGCCGATGACAGGATCGAGCCGAGGGACGGGATTGAGAACGACAGGTCGATGATCTGGCTGACGCTCGCGAAGCAGGAGTCATTCACGTCGAAGAGACTTTCGACGTTCGGCGTGGCCGAGGCCATCTCGCTGTGCGCGCCGATGGCAGTCTTGATGCTCGCTCCGATGCCCACGTCGTCGCAGTTCTTGAGATCGTCCTGCATCTTCTGGTTCATCGCCGCGTCCACGGCGGCCATCGACGCTGACACCACAGTGGTGGCACTGCTGCCGCCTGTCGAGAACATGGACGAGAACCAGTTGCCGCTGGTTTGGGACGCGCCTGCGCTGGCAGCCAGCGCGAGAGACGCGCCCACCAGCACGCCGATGGCGGGCTTGGTGATGGCGGCTTTATTCATGGCCGCCCCCACGAATGCAGGCGAGCTGGACGGTGCCGGGCTGCGGCTCGCTGGCTTCGACGATGCCACCCTTGACCTTGCGCACGTAGCGCGGGCCGTCTTTCTTGAGGCCTGCGGCTTTCGCCACTTCGGCCAGCTTCGCGCCGACCGGCTGGACGGTGTACGAGCTGCCTTCATCTTCGTCGCCGTGGAAGATCGAGATGGATGACACCTTGAGCGAGCCAAACACGGTCAGCGCCTCGGGCAGCTTGTGGTCGCCATCGAGCTGCCGGTTTGTCAGGCCGAAGGTGCCCAGCACAGACGCCACGGGGGGCAGCGGCTCGCGGCACTCGATGGCGGCGCGCAGGATTGCCGAGGCCTTGGCCCAGTCGCCCGCTGCGGGGGCGTTTGCATCGCGCAGGGCGGCGGGCATTTGCGCGCTGACCAGCGAGGCGGCCAGCAACAGGGCGGAAGCGATCAGGGTGCGGGTGGCTTTCATGGTGCGTGGGCCTTTCAAGCAGCTTGGTATGACAGGGGCACGCGGTCGCGGCCGAGGACGACAGAGGCGAACTCGCGCAGGCCTGGCAGATCGCCAAAGGTGCTGGCGATCCCACCCGGAGAGGTCAGCACCCAGCGGTCGGTGCTGCCTGCCAGCGTGGCGTGCAGCTCGAAGCCGTCATCGGTGGCCACGATGCGGGCGGTGCGGACGGCGGAGGGAGTGACACGGCGCACCCGGCTGTTGAGCTGGGTGGCACGCAGGAAGGTGATAGACGGGCGACGCATGGGTGACTCCTTACGGGTTAGGGGTGGATTCAGTGGCTTGCAGGCAGGCCCGGCGCGACTCATCGACGAGACGCATGACAACGGACAGGCCCGCGAGCTGGGGGTTGTTGTGGGGTGCAGTGCGGATCAAGCCCTTGGCCATCGCCTTGTCGAGCCGGTCGGCGTACTTCACGGCGAAGGCGACCTTGGCTGCGTCGTCGCCTTGAAGGAGGGCATCCGCAGCGGCAGCGAGAATCTGGGCCATACCTTGCACCATTTCATTGGCAGCATTCAGTTGCGGCTGAACTTCGGCCCATGCCTCCTGACGGCCCTGCTGGATGCCCTGATTCATGCCCTTGCGGAAGCCTTCATTGAGGCCACGCTGATGGCCCGCTCGCTGGCCATCCTGATAGCCGATGCTTTCCATTTCGCGAGCAGCGGCAGGGGTGCTCCAATAGTCGTGGCTCATGCTTCCTCCTTCGGTGTGGTGGCGTCGCCCGTGTTGATCGGGCCATCGGGTTCGGCTGCGTCACTGGGAGTTCGCTTCGCCTCAATCGCGGCTGCGACGCGCGAATCCGCTCCTTCTTTGAATGCAGCGACAGCTTCCTTGCCGATGGTTGGTGCCGTGCGCTTGAGGGCTGCTGCTGCACCAGTCACGGCGGCAACGCCACCGCTGACGAGTGCGTCTGCTGGGCCATTGGCTTGACGCATCGCTTGAGTAGCCCGACCAGCGCTCTCGCTGATGGTCGAGGCTGCTGCCATCACGGCATGCCCCATGCCGACGCCAATGGCGTCGGAAACGCGATTGCTCATGGTGCGGCGAGGCTCGCCACCTTCCGACTCAATCGGAGGGGTGTCACCGGCCGACAGCGGGCGCGACGACTCGGCATTCGATCCGCGAGTGGCACCTGCGGGGGCAACACTACTGCGTGCGGATGCCATAGATGACCCAGCGCTCTCGGAGGCCGCATCAAGAGGCGGTGCCACACCTTGACCACCCACGTTCACAGGAGCCGTTCCGGCACCACCGCCACCACCAATGCGGGGCGTGCCACCACGGGACGACGGGCCACCAATGTGACCGCCACCACCTGAGCCGCCGTCCTTGTCCTTTGGAAGCCCCTGCACCAAGGGGGAGCGAGCTTGGGACGACAGGGTGGAACGCATCTCGCTGGATGCGCCCGTGGCACCGAGGTCATGCACGCCCACGTTCAGCCATGCGAGTACACGATCCGGCAGCACTTGGGGCAGGCCGTAGATCATGAACAGCACAGGCAGCAGCAGGCCTCCGAAGGCGATGAACCACCAGAAAAACTGGGTGAACTGGGCCACCACACCGACCCATCCGGTCGAGGATGCAACATCACCGCGCATGGCGAAGAAGGCCTTGGCGATGTAGTCAACCAAAGGGTCTGCAACCAATGTCGCTGCGAACAGGCCGATCACGGCCAAGGCAGGACGCACGAAGAGGGCCATCAACAGCAGATAGCCTTGCGCCTCCGAGCCGACGAAGGTTTGGCTCGGGCGCATGTGCATGATTGCCCACAGTGGTGCGGCGATGACTGTTTGGATCACCCCAAGCACCCAGCCGACCACCGTCACCATGAAGATGGTGTAGGGAAGGCTTGGAAGAAAAACGCCGAAGTAGAAGGCAAGTACGCCGATGTACATCTCCAGCTTGGAAAAAATCTTGAGCGGTACTTCGAGCAGCCATTCCCAGATCGGATCGGTCACACCTCGGAAATCGGCCTTGTTGCCCATGATCTCGACGCCACCTACAGCCCCAACCACAACGCGGGTCGCGGTCATGGTTGTTTTGATCGTGAACTCAGCCGCCCACAGCATGGTTTGGTAAGAGGCCAGCAGATCGCCGGTCAACTTCATACGGGTAATTGCATCCGTCCCTGATCCGCTCCCGATGGCAAGGTCAGTAGCCTTCTTCATCATGTCGTTCATCAGGTATGTGGTCTTGGTGGACATATCTGCGTCCAACGAGCCCACATTCACGTCACTGGTCTTATCCCGAGGCAGCAAGCTAGCCATGTCCTCGGGCTTCACGGATGTCGAACCGGCATAGCCGTTGCCAGCTTGCTCGGCCTTTTTGATGATGGTTTCGGCGATGGTTGTCACGCTTGCTTTGAGCAGGCTCGACCGAGCATCGTCAGGCAGGCCCGACAGTGACGGCGTGGTGACACCGCCCACAGATTCACTGGTGATCGCTCCCACCTTGGTACGAAGTAAGCCAACGCGCTGATACCAGCCACCAGCCATTGCCCAACCTTCCTTCGTCATGTCTGCGACGAAGGCCGTGATGCCGTTATTGATGGACGATTCACCGGAGTTCATCTGGTTCGTAATCGCCGCCACGATTTGATCCTCGCGGTTCTTCACGATGGCGTTGAACTGCGACGACTGCACGTTCGTCCAGCCGGGCTGGCTGATGTCACTGGGCATCGTGTTGACCCAGTTGTCGATGTCTTGCATCAGGCCCATCGCAGCGGCGGCTTTCTGGCTCATCAAGCCTGCGCGCACGTTGTCGAGCGCAGCTTGTGTGCCCGAGGTGTCGCTATAGGTTCCAGACGGGGCGTAGGTCGTCAACGTGACCGTGCCACAGATCGGCTCACCGCCACCCAGATTCGTGGCCGCGTTGCGATCCTTGATATAGAACGTGTAGTCGGTTCGGGTGCCGGTAACGACTTGCTTATCGGCAGCGGCCGAATTTGCCATCACTGAAGGATTGCCTGCGGCGTCGGCGTAGATGGTGTTGGCCGCGCGAGCGCAGTAGGCCGCTGCAAGGTACTGCTTGCCGAAGTCCCGAAGCCCGAAGTAAGTGCCCGTCTGGTACGAGGTGGCGACGATCCCGTCCGGCTTGAGCAACCCCATACCCATGCCGAGGTTGTAGATCGAGTTGGCGAAACCAATGCCCCATAACGAGATCATCAGCACGAGCATCTGAATGAAGCTAAAGCCGCTGGTGGATGGCAGTAGCACAGCTCCACCAGCGACGATCCGCACGGGTGTCCAGACCGTGCTCCACGCCTTGCCCATCGCCTCGCCGTCGTTCGCGGTGTTGACCGCGCCCATGACGGCCACGTAGGACACGATGATCGAGCCGACGACGAGGATGCCCGAGTTGAAAACGGTGAACAGCGTTGCCAGCAAGTTGCTTGCTGCTGCGACGGTGTTCGGGTCTTGTCCCTTCACTAGCACGTCGATGATCGGGCCAAAGATGTGGCCAAGGATGCCGACCGTCACGTCATCCGATGAAGGTGAAAAAGGCATCTGGGCCATGTCTACGACTCCGATCTGTTCTTTTGCGCTTAGGAGAATTTTAGGTGATACTGCGTATAAGTGCAACTGTACGCAGCAAATGCAAAGAGCCTATGCTTTTTCAGCGACACACAATGATTAACACAGTGTTAGCACACTGTTTGACACATTGTTTGAGGTTCTCGGGTGCGCTTAAAAAATCGTCTTTTATGAAGGGGTCAAAAATGCAGATTGAGTCTGTTTTTCCGGGTGCTCAAGTGCCCGACGTGAAGGCCGCGATTCGGGCCGTGCGCGAGCGTGTGACAGCGTTGGGCGGTGCGGTGCTGCGGCCGGTAAAGGCGCTTGGGGCACGCATGAGTTCCATTGCCCGCCAGCCGTGGTTTTTCCCGGTGCAGGTCGCGGCGATCTTGGGCCTGCTGTGGTTGCATCAGCATGGCTACCTGCAAGTGCCCGTGACGGTCTGCGACTGGGCAAGACTCGGCAAGTAGCTTGTTGGGTGGCGAGGCTGAGGCTGCTCCCGCAGTGCTTCCTCGCCTGCCTTCAAGGCATCACCCATCCGTGCAGAGTTCCCTCTGCATCCACTTGGGGCAGGCAAGCCCCGTTCCTGATCTTCCAGCCCGGTGCGTTGCACCGAGCCACTTGTTGCAGGCTGCCCACCAGAGCAAGCCTGTATCCCAGTTGCCCCTCGGGCGTGTTCGCCCAAGCGGCGGCGGCGACTTCATTGCGCGCCACCTTCATGGCCGCACCGTAGCCCGCCTCCTTCCCCGCGTCGAAGCACATCCAGCCGGTGACCAAGAGGCTGATCGCGGCTGCTCCGATGCCGATGGCCAGCGCCTTCCACTGTTGCTTCTTCGCGGCGTCGGCGGCCACTTGGTTGACCGCCTTGCCAAGCTGCTCCACAAGGTCGCCGTGTGCCAGTTGCGCTGCCGTCGCGGCAATCTTCTGTGTGGTCTCCTTCGTCTCTCCGACTGCTGTCTTGGCTGCTTCTTCAATGCGGCCCGGTACGCTGCCGTACAACCCGAGGTAGAACTCAAGCACGACCATCAGCGTCATGATCGCGTCGTTCTCTCGCACATCGAGAACGTCCATGACTCGCTCAAGCCGTCCAACCTCTTCGGCTGTCGGCTTGCGCTGGAAAGCCGCCTCAAACGCGGCAGCAACCGCCAACGTCATGTCATCACCCGCCCAAGCACCTTGAATGCGTCATCGCGCCACCGGATGAGTTCTGCGCGGTGCCCCAAAGGCATCTCTTTGAGTGCTCCCTGAATGGTCAGACGCTGGGTTGCCATCTGATCCGCCACTCGGTCGGCGAGGTCGGGAAAGTCCAGCGTGAGGCCGCCCCCTTCTTCGATGCGTTGCTTGAGCTGACTACCGTTGTAGAGCTGGAACTTTTCAGCGCTACCGAAGTACCCGTTACGCACCACATGCACTTGATGGTCTGCTCCCGCAGGCATCGCATCAAGGTAGTCAGCGAGCAGTTCGAGGCTGTCTCTTTGGCGGTTGATGACCCACAGCGTGACCATCGTCCGGCCCAGTTCACCCAATGTGCTTTTCAGGGTCTGCCCATACCTTGCCACCCCTGTGCTATTCCGAGCTGCCGTATTCACGACGACAGGGACGCCGCGTGTCTTGTCGAGTGAGTTGACCATCTCAATCCACCCGTCTGCTTCGTCGAGGCTCAGGGCTGCGCACTGCACCCGCTCCGAATGGGCTTTGAAAACATCAGGATTGGCGTCATCCGTCTCGATCAAGAGCGGCTCTACTCCCCGCTGCAAGAAGGCGTCGATCAATGCTGTGGCCACCATGCTCTTGCCGGTGCCGCCCTTGTTGCCTGCGCACAGATAAATCTTGTTCATGTCTTTGCCTCTCTTTAGATGCGCTCGCGATCAGGGCGCGCGATTGCGGCGGTCGCGCTGGTCTTGCTCCCCGATGCTTCCGACAGGGATGCGGCGGCACGCTCACCGATGGTCAACACGGGCGGCTGACTTTGCGCGGTGCTGGTCGCAGCCGGTGCTGCCGATGTGCTGCTCGGGCTGGTGGCAGTAGATGCGGCCTTGCGCTTCGTCGAGCGCTGCTTGCTGCCGTTCTTGCCGGTGGACGCGGCACGTTGCAAGTAGCTTTTGAGCGTGGGTGCGCCAATCTGCAAATCGTCTTCGGTCAACAGGGCGGCGATCTGTTCGAGCGTGTAGCCGCGCTCGCGCATGGCGGCGATCTCGGCAGTCAGCAGCTTGATGCTCTCCTGCTTGCTGACCTCCCGCTTCTTGTTCTCTACCGGTGGCATCGCCCGCAGCTTTGCGGCGATGGCTTCCACCTTTTCTATCGTTATGCCCATGCCTGCTCCTTTGTCAAAAAATACGCTTTTATTTTGGCGTCCTTTTTTGTGCTTCGCAAGCTGTAAAGCTTTGTCCCGCTTGGACTTCTTCCCATAATAGAAATTATGGGAAGCGTTTAGACCTTGCAAACGCATACACAAAAAAGCATACTATGTGCATCGCTGACAGCAGCCTTCTTGCTTCCAACGGGAACAGAGGTTTGCCCCCATCGAGATTCGTACCGTGTCCAAAGGGAGTAACAGGATGGCCCTTGTCGAACACATAGCGCTCCGCGCCATGTGCCCGCCAAGGGACGCCGTGTCCTCGACGCTCCGCGTCTCGATCCGTGGCTCATCTCATCCTGCCCCTGCGGGGAGCTGGTGACAGTGATGTAGACAAACAGACACACGCCGCCCACGGGGCCAGTTAGGAGCCAGTGCCATGCCGTTTGAGATCAAAGGGGAAGAAGCGCTCACCGAGCGGATCGGTGTGCGCGTCACGGCTGGCGAAAAGGTGCAGCTCAAGGAAGATGCCGACGACGCGGGTTTGAGCGTGAGCGAGCTGGTGCGCAGGCGCTACTTCGGCCGCAAGATCGTTGCCCGCAGCGACGAGAAGATGATCCGCCACCTCAACCGCATTGGTGGCCTGCTCAAGCACATTCACAACCAGTCTGGAGGCATCTACGCCGCTGAAACGGCACGGGCACTTCGGCAGGTCTATGCGTACATCGACCAGTTGGCCAACCAAGGGGCCGACCGATGATCCTGAAGAAAATCCCGGTCGATCAGGACAAGGCCGGGCGCAAGTCCAAAGCCACCAACATCGGTGACCTGACGGATTACGTCGCGGTGCCGGATGACGCGGCTCGCCTGACCCGGCTCGGGTATCACATCGACGACGATGGCGTGATCCTTGGCGGCAAAGGTGAGCAGCCGGAAAAGCTGCTGTACCTGACGACGCGCGGCTTCAACACCAGCACGTTCAAGGGCCAGCAAGCCGAGATGGTTGCGCTGGCGACGGAGTGCAAGAAGTCGAAGCACCCGATTCAGCACTGGGTCGCGAGCTGGCATGAGGGCGAGCAGCCGACACCTGAACAGGTGGAGGAACTGCTCGATGTGTTCCTTGAGCAGCTTGGTCTTGAGAAGCACCAAGTCATAGCGGCGCTGCATCAGGACACCGACAACATCCACCTGCATGTCGCGATCAATAAGGTTCACCCGGACACCTGCAAGGTGGTCAAGCCTGCGAACGGCTGGGACATCGAGGCAGCACATCGAACGGTAGCAATCGTTGAGCATCGGCAAGGGTGGCAGCGTGAGCCAAACGGGCGCTATGTCGTGTTGGAAGATGGCACCGTGGCCCGTGTCGGGAAGCTGGACAGCGCGCCCAGCGTGCCAACCCGTGCAGCCGACATGGAAAACCGCACGGGCCAGAAAAGCGCCGCGCGGATCGGGATCGAAGAGGCGGGAGAACTGATCCGGGCGGCAGCGAGCTGGGCCGAGCTGCACCAAGGCCTTGCTGAGCGCGGTATGCGCTACGTGAAGGCCGGTGGAGGGGCGCACATTTACGTCGGCGATCAACCCATCAAGGCCAGCACGGCGGGCCACTGGTGCAGTCTTGGCAAGCTCACCAAGCGACTTGGCGCGTTCGAGCCTGCGGCCTCTGCTGTCGTGGCGGTCGAGCGTATGCCTGAGCCGCTGCGACCAGACCTCCCCGGCTGGGATGACTACATCGCTGCCGCGAGGGATCACCGAGCGCAGCTCGCGCGAAAGCTCCGGGACGAAAAGGAACGCTACGAGCGCGAGCTGGCCCAGTTCCGGCAACAGAAGGCGGAACGAAGCGCGTCCATTGCCGCCCAGAACTGGAAGGGCAAGGGCGAGCTGCTGAACGCCATGCGCAGCGTGACGGCCGCCGAGGCCAAGAAGGTCGAGCTGGAAATCAGGGAGCGGCATCGCCGGGAAGCCAAGGCGCTACGGGATGCCCGAGACGCATGGCCGGAGTACCACGACTGGCTTGCCAAGTGGTTCAGTCCCGAGGACGCGGGCGACTACCGCTACCACCGGCACGAGCCGCTGCGCCTTGAGGGTGATGGAGACAACGAGGCCTTGCCGCGCGATCTCCGTGCCTTCACGGGCGAGATTGTTGGCAGCGCGGTGGAGTACCGACGCCAAGGGGCGGCGGGGGGTGTGTCTGAGGAAGTGTCATTCACCGATCACGGCCGTCGTATCGACGTTCAGGAGGCGCACGACGAGGCGGCGACTTTGGCCGCCCTACAGCTCGGGGCCGCCAAGTGGGGCAAGGTCAGCGTGTACGGCTCGGACGCCTACAAGGCCACATGCGTTCGGCTTGCTGCGGAGCACGGCATCCGTATCGCGAACCCTGAACTTCAAGCACAAGTAGAGGCGGCCAAGGAAGCACGCCGGGTAGCACGAGAGGAAGCAATGCGCGCACCGCAGATGAGGCTCTTTGCCCTGTACCACGAAGCAATCGGCGCAGACCGGTACACGCTGACGGCGATCAAGATGTCTGCTGACCATCACAAGGCCTTCGTTTTGGGGGTCAAGGACGGCATGGAAGCGTCAGTGGTGGAGCGGCGGATGCGGGAGCTGCTGCGCCTTCATGCGCGAGGCGAGAACCTGTACTACACGCCGCGAAGCGAGCGGATGCACCATGTGCTGGTCGATGACCTCAGCGACGGCAGCCTGCGACAGATGCTCGCCGATGGGTACAAGCCTGCCGTGGTCTTGCAGTCCAGTCCGGGCAAGCTGCAAGCCCTCTTGAACGTCCCAAAGCTGGGTCGCGAAGACGATCAGGACGTGGGCAATCGCCTCATCGTCGCCCTCAACAAGAAGTACGGCGACCCCAATCTGCACGCTTGCATCCATCCGCACCGCGCGCCGGGATTTGAGAACCGGAAGTGGGAGCCGGGTGCGCCTGCCCCGAAATATCAGCGGCCTGATGGCACCTTTCCGGTGGTGGAGCTGCGGCATGCCGTGGCCTGCACCTGTGACCGGGCCTACGCCCTGAGCTGCGTCATCGCTCGTCAGCTCGACGAAGAAGTCCGCGTTGCTCAAGCAAGGCGACCACCTGTTCCCGTCGCTGCGCCTTCGGCCCTGTCGCACAGTGCTTACGAGGCTCACTACCGCGACATCGTGGCACGACACAACAAGGAAGAGAGCATCAATTGGTCGCGTGTGGATTCGATGGTGGCGCTTCGTCTGCGAGTTACCGGACACGATCAAGCCGCCATCGCCGCGATCATTGAGGCCTGTGCGCCCACGATCAGGCCAGCGGGTAAGACGCACAACTGGCACGACTATGCGCGACGGACGGCCACCTACGCCTTTGGCCCGAAGGGGGAGCTGACGTTGGCCAAGATCGAGCGCCACCGCGACCAGTTCCTGCGTCTCGAAGGCCGTGATCCGGCCAATGAAGGGCCAAGGATGGGTGTTTGATGCCGCGCGCTGAAACGCTCACACCTGCACTGCCACTTGGCTTTTCGGCCGACGAGCTTGCAGCCGCTGCTCGCTGGGTGGCGGCCCGTGCTGGCCCGGCTTCGAGTCCGCCACGCATCGCTGCCACGTTCGAGGCCTTGCAGGCGGTTGCGCTTCGCGCTCGCCGTGGGCCTGTCTGCATTCGCGACCTGCTGCCCGGTTCCGGGCTTGAGGTGCTGCACATCCCTGCCGCCCGGTCGGGCATGGGGCGGATGGCCTGCCTGACCGGGGAGATCGACCAAGCAGCTTTGCGCGACATCGGCCGCGCGCTGCGCGCCGAGTTCATCGCCAGCGGCACGGACATGCTGCGACTCGAATCCGACGATGGCGCGGAGCTGATCGTGTACGCCATCGAGGTGCGGGCCATCGTGATGGCCGCCACCAACATTCAACTCATCGACGGAGATGCCCATGCCCAAAACTGACTACACCGCCTGCAAGCCTGACCACCGCATGATGCGCGTCGAGATGACGCCCAAGATGCGCGAGATCGCCGAGCAGATCGCGGTCCTGCAAGCCCAGTACCGCAAGCTCGAAGAGGCCGAGCAGCGCCGCGCGCTGCACGCCTTCCTGCAAGGTGTGCGGCAGCGCGCCGAGACGCGGTGCTTGAATGAAATCACCGGGTGATTGCTTGTAAGTAGGTATATATATACCTACTATCTGCGTTCGCCAAACGGTGGTTTGTTGGACAGTTGCCGCAAGGGGCGGTTTTTGTCGTTAAGCTCCCCGCGCTACGGTTCAAATAACTGGTACGCTTAATCAAAGTTCAACTATTACTAACGTAGTCGAGTAAACAGTACTTTTGATGAAGATCGGTTATGCGCGAGTGAGCACTCGGGAT
>JACCEE010683347.1_pt1 | contig 24131 bp, 39 predicted proteins | sample 7449931 | NCBI WGS metagenome assembly JACCEE01 (sample SAMN15323457, study PRJNA562643) | freshwater metagenome | isolation source: river surface water | place: USA:Blue River Watershed | collected 2017-08-19 | reverse complement strand
CACTAGTTATATCAATTGGGGCTTCTTGTAGTAGGTCTGTTATTTTCATACTAGTACTTATCCGTTATATTACAGTTCATCCCATCCTATGGCCCAGCATTGATTGGTTATGTTAGTAGTAGTTATTACAGCAATAAGAAACTCGTAATTTACTCCCGTAAATGTATTACGCTCTAACTGAAATTTAAAAGGAAAACCTGTCAGTGACGGTGCAATGCTGGCTTGATTAGTAGCTATCACATATCCTTCATCAATAATCCTGCCATTAGTATAACTGGTAGGAGTTAGATTGTATTCTACTGAAGATGTTGGGCCAGCATCAACCCATTCTCCACCAGTAGTAACTGACTGCTGTAATATAAAATATTGATAGTTAGCTCCTGTTAATGGCGCAAAGCTAAAGTTAGTGGGTATGACCACAGCATTGTCTCGACCTGCTTTGAGTCGTATGCTGATCATAGGGACTGCTGTGTTAACTTGTGCCTGGTTGGTAGATCTTGGAGTGACCAAAGAATGACCTATGGCTCTAGCACGACCTGCAAGTTCATAGCCGCCTTCCGATATCACAGATTGACAAATAAACTTCAGTGTGTCACTGACTCCTGTAGCACTGGTGTTTTCTATTTCATAACGCAGAGGCAATCTTGCTGTTCCCATATAGGTTGTAGTAAGACCTGCGGTGTTAGCATGGTCCCATCTATGGCAGGGAATGAATTGTCCGTTTATGACAAAGCCCATAGTGGCTGAACCTACACCTAACCATTCTATGTTAGTGTACAATATTTGTGATGTGGCCAAATCTAATACAATCTTATCTGCATCTGTACCATCTAGTTTACTGATGTTCCAGTCTGCCTTAGCAATACGAGTTGTTTGTAGACTACCACTAGAACTGCTTCTACGCACAAAGTAAACATCTAGTCCGTCTTGTTCAAGATAGAATCCATTGGCTGAATCAAAGTATCCTACACGCTGTCTAAGTCCCTCACGAGCAGATGCCATACAAAAAGTTTCTAACACCAACAAACTCTTACCTGGTTGGTAGGCAAATACTCTTGTACTTTCCCTATAGACTAGACTACCATTGGTGCCATCTACTGTCATGTGTAAAGCACTAGAATTAACATTGTGTAAAGTACTACCGCCGCTGGCTGTATAATTTACAAATCCGTCAACGTTATCATAATATTTGCTAGAGTTGTCAAATAGTGTAAATGGATCACTAGTTCTAAAACGTCCAAATGCATCTGTAGCTGTGGGGCCTAAGGTGGTCCTAAGAATAGGGCGACCTAATACATCATACTGCATGACCTTATGCAGATCGTTGAGGTTAGGCTCCGAAGGATGGTCGTAGTTAGTTGAATTTATCTCACGGCCGTTTACATCTATTGCCATAGTTTATGCCCAAGGTCTTCCCTGTACAAGACCACCTACATTTGGGTTATCTTCTACAGTGTTATCTGTCTTGTATTTTGTTGGCAGTTGTGTAAGATCAGCAGTTGTATCAGCGTATCTACCAGGTTCTAATGTATTTTGGTCTGCACGATCTTGGCCAGCTAGTGCTAATTTTGCTTCTTGTCTTAATTTTTTATTTGCTAGAGTTGAGATTCCATTAGTAGACATTTAAAACTCCTGTTGGTTAGGATACATGCTTGGATCTTTTACACGTAGGTCATGTGGATGTTTAGGCCCATTGACTCCGCCACCAGCATGTGTTGTTACTGCATCAATACCTGCTATCTTTTCATTTGGGCTGTTAGCGTACTGCTGACAATCAGCAGGTCTATTTGCTAGATCAACAATCTGTTTAAATCTATTAATATCGTCTCCAGCATGTGTTAGCGGACTGTCTTGGCCTGCTTCTTCTGGCTCTGCAACTAGAACAACCTGTGCTACAGGTTCAGGCTCTGCTGTTTTATCTAACAGTGCCATTATATCAGCTATCAAATCGTGCATTCTCATAAAATTATTCCTAGTTAGGTATTTAGTGTAAATATTTGACTATGATTAACAAACAACCATTCCACGATTTAGTTAAAAATTTAAAAGAACAGGGAAAATATAGGGTTTTTAATGACATTGTAAGAGAAGCTGGAAAGTTTCCTAATGCTATATGGTACGGACCTTATAATATTAAAAACATTGTAAACTGGTGTTCAAACGATTATCTAGGCATGGGACAGCATAAAGTTGTTCTTGATGCTATGCATACAGCTTTAGATCAAACAGGATCAGGATCAGGCGGAACTCGCAACATTGGCGGCACCAGTCACTATCACGTGGCCTTAGAACACGAAATTGCACAGTTACACAACAAGAGTAAAGCTCTATTGTTCAGTAGTGCGTATGTGGCTAATGAATGGACACTGATTGCTCTAGCTAAGATTATTCCTAATATAGAATTTATCAGTGACAGCAATAATCATAACTCAATCATTGTAGGCATACAGCACAGTCGTGCTAATAAAAGTATCTTTAAACATAATGACTTAGCTGATCTAGAAAGTAAACTAGTAGACTGTAAACAAGCAGGACGAGTTCCTTGTATTGTTTTTGAAAGTGTCTACAGTATGGACGGCGATGTTGGAGACATACGAGGTATCTGTGATCTTGCAGACAAGTACGAAGCAATGACCTATATTGACGAAGTACATGCAGTTGGTCTATACGGCCCAACTGGCGCAGGTAAAGTTGAAGAATTAGGTCTAGAAGGACGCATTGACTTTATCAACGGCACACTAGGCAAAGCCTACGGAGTACAAGGCGGATATGTTGCCGGTGATGCAGTAGTGTTAGATGCTGTTAGATCCGTAGCGGCAGGATTTATTTTTACAACTAGTATGAGTCCTGTTAGTTGTGCTGGTGCATTGGCCGCTATTAAGTATTTGAAAGATCATCCCGAGCTTAGAGATAAACATCAAGAGCGAGCTCGTAAATTAAAACACAGATTAAAAGTTGCTGATATTCCTGTAATGGATTGTTCAACAACTCATATCGTTCCTGTGTTAGTTGGTGAGGCAAAACGCTGTAAGGCTATGAGCGACTTGCTGTTAAATGAGCACAATATCTATGTACAGCCGATTAATTATCCTACTGTTGACATTGGTACTGAACGGTTGCGCTTTGCTCCTACTCCATTCCATGACGACGGGATGATTGAGGACCTAGTAGTAGCCCTCAAAGATGTCTTTACTAAATTTTAAACAAATTTAAGTATTTGACTAACGCCAAACACTAACATCTGACGAGCTTCAGCGTTAGTTGCTTCTTCGTTGAGCTTGTCTGTATTGACTAAATCTTCTAACAAAGCACGAGCTTCGTCTTTGCTGATCTGTCCAGTTTGTAGTGCTTCGCCTATTTGTAAGGCCATTTGAGCACGTTGCTCAGCCCAGGGTAAACCACAGCCTGCTAGTTGTAATAGTTCTTGTTGCATTAGAATAGTCTCCCGTGAATTGTATGTGCTACTATATCTGCTTGTTTAATAACTATTTTCTTTTTCATTTCACAGTACATTATACTGACTGATCCTTTGCTGGTTCGATCAACTAGTTCCTTTACTGAGTCATTCATTAATCTAATTGGTGCAATAACATCTCTAGTAGGTTTAGATTCAGAGTATAGTTTAAGCCATTCTACCTGTTGCTGTAGTGTTTTAGCTTGAGCGGCAATGTCGCCTTTACAATCAAAATTACGAGTAGTCATTTGTATCGACGTGATACTGGAACTTTGATTGCTATCCCACTTAACTGGAATATAATCTTTAATTGTAGAACAGCCTGTTAAAACTGTCAGTGCTAATGCTAGTACAAGATGTTTCATTTCTTTTTCCCCGATTTCATATTAGCACACCAGTGAGCCATTCTTTGCTTCTCACCTGAACTGTTCTTAGCTACATTGCGTAGTGTGCTTACGCTGGCTTTACAGTTTACTCCACTGCGTTTAGCTAGTCCTTTGCGACCCGGATTCTTGCCATCTGCAAAGTTTTCTTCCATTGCGCCACCAACTAGTTTATTTCTTAGACCCTTTTGACTCTTTTCAGGACTACCTAATACTGTGCCTTTAACATCTACTTTGTCTCTAGCTTTTAATTGTCCGGCAGGACCTTTCTTTTGTGACTCACCTATACCGCCACCGTCACCGCTATATCCAGTATCTACTCCATACATGCCGTACGGCCCGGGACCATAGGCAGCGCGACGAATCTTCTTGCGTCTGCGTTTTCCTTCAGTTATAAATTCATTCGCTCTCATAAGGTATTCCTGCTAGGCCGCAGCCAAAACGGGCTAGACCCTCAACAAAGTCATTAAACAGGACTGTAAGGATTTCTTGGAAGGTCATAGCCGTTGTCTTCTGGGTAAACTGGGTAGTCCATTATTGTATAGCTTTAGTCAAACCTTTGGGCGCTGTCTTTTCACAAACTAACTGTGCTACAATAGGACTTAAGACAGAACCAACAAATATTCCTACCCCAGCTGGAGTAGCAAGGCTTACAGTTAGCATTGCAGGGTTACATGTAGCAATAGCATTAACAATGACTCTGTTCAGCATCTTTTCATCAACGTTGCCTTTTACTCCAGGTATTAACAAGAATGACTTAGTAATGATTTCACCTACAGCTATTGCCATTGCTGTATTACTTCCTTGTACAGCAATGTAACCTAAGTAAGTTGAACTAATAGCAGTTGAAGTTACTGTACCAGGTTCTGCCGGGTCTGGCTTAGGTGTAAAATACAGTACACACCCTGTAGTTAATGCTAAATTTAAACCAATATAACAGGCGTTAGCATCTGCCCACTTGTATGCTTCAGTAGCGGCAAACTCAACATACTCAACACCTTCTTTGGTATATTTGATAACTTCGCCAGTTCCTTGTTTCCAAGCATCCGATGTAACATCAAATCCTTGTTTAGCATATTCGTTAGCGTTCTTTTCACAGACTGCTGTTGCATGAGCCACTGCCTTAGTTGTATCATTGACTAGACTTTCTGCAAACTTTTTAGTGTCGTTATATGCATCAGTAGCTCCGTTAGCTACAGTGTTAGCAGTGTCAACAACTGCCTTGCCTGCATCATCGGCAGTTTTTTCTATTGCTTTACCTGCGTCATTGAATGCCTTGTTGATGTCTTTTGTACTTGGCATCTTTGGCATTTTAATTTTTGGCATTTTTATTCCCATAACTATTTCCTTTAATTACACCAACTTTGTTTTGCTTCACCAAAGTATTCGCGAGCAAACCCGTTACGAATTAATTCAGCACGTAGACTGACTCCGTTTAAAAGCATATCTCCCAGGACACGACCACCAAACTTATCCCATCCATAGATAACGACTTGATGTTTTTGTGTAGCTGTAACTGCATTTTTAGTGAATGCTGTTGCGGCTTGTCCTCGTTGATCCTCTTGAGGGCATTGGGCACGGAATCCTTTTTCTGGCGTGTCAACTCCGTAGATTCTGATAGCCAGTTCTGGTTTAAGTGGTGCTGGTAGAAAGGGTGCAGATATGACTACTGTATCACCATCGTTTACACGAATGATTTTAGCATCATATGTTACTCCTTGTGGTGTTTTTTGTGCAAATGCCAGTACTGGTGTTACTAACAACAATAATAGAAACTTTTTCATAATAGTCCTTTGTAAACTACTACTATTTAGTTTAAAAACTGTTATTAAACCAACCTACTTTGCGTCCTTCAGCGACACGACGATCGTGTTCTTCTACTGAACTAGGATAGCGCCAAGCCCATACAGCAACTAGGGCCATGAATACTGCTGTGCTGATTAGGCCTATAGGTTTAACACCGCCTGTCCACATTAAAATTAAACTTAGACTCATCATGGCCAGCATAAAGTATTTCATTTTCTGAGGAAACACACGTTTCTCATTCCAGTTAGTTAGGAACGGTCCAAATAACTTGTGATTGTATAACCAGGCATGCATCTTTGGTGAGCCTTTGGCAAAGCAATAGGCAGCAAACACAACGAACGGACTATAAGGAATGCCAGGTGTAACAACACCTACATAGGCCATACCTAAACTTAAAAATCCCAATATTTTCCATAAAAACTTTTTCACGTGAGTCCCCATCCTTTTTCGCTTTTTTCGGCCTGCTGGTCAAAACCGTTTTTACAAAGGACCCTAGTACAGATTTTTGGATTAGGATCTAACCTAAAAGTTCCGTTAAAAATGTTTCCGTAACTAGAACCGACTCTACACCAACCCCTGTACACGTAACCAAAATAATCAATTACTATTTGATCAACGCCAGCCCAACATAAGTGTCCTTTGTAGTCAGTATATAGCTGTTCTTCAACCCATTGGATTGGTTTTTCTTCTGCTTCTGGGATTTCTATTTTATTTTCTTTAGCCCAATATTGAAACTGATCTTCGCTATACTTAAGGTACTTGTCATTGCCTTTGTTATGATTAGCAAACAACAACTTTAATTTTACATTGTGTCCTTGAGACTTTAATCGTGTATAAACTTCTTTAGCTCTACCCCATTTCATAACCCAAGGCTCAGCATTTATTACTATAGGAATTGTTGCTATGTCTTTCTTTTTACTAAGAAGATCAACTACCTGTAGGAAATGTGCAGTATCACAAATGCTATGCCATGCTAGAGTAACTACATTTAGTTGTGGTAAAGATTTATGCCACCATTCTAAATCTGCAGATGCATTTGTTGTTAGATCAAATTTAAATCTATGATCTTGATTTGTTGTCAGTAATTCTCGAATAGGACGGCTAATCGTAGGTTCACCTCCTAGAAACTCTATCTGAATAGAATCTCTGGAGGTGACGCTGTCTTTGATATTATTAAAAGCCTGTTGGAACTGTTCGTGATCTAGCATAGGATTACTGCCATCATGATAATCACCATGGCAGTAATCACATCTAAAATTACATTGGTTTCCTATTTGCCACTGTATCTTTAAGGGTTTCACGTTAAGTACTCAAGCCACGCAGGGTGCCTTACATTAAAAGGCATCCGCTTTCTTATATTTACTAATTCATAGTAATCTGGCTTGTGTGGCTTTTTCTTTGGAACGATACGATGGTCGTTACCCTTGTTAGCATTACATGGAGAGCAGGCAGTAACACAGTTCTCAAACACTGATTTACCACCCTTGCTGGTAGGCAACACATGGTCAAGAGTACAGTCACGCTTTTCTAACTGATCGCCACAGTATTGGCAAACATAACGGTCGCGCATATACACATTCGCTCTTGAGAAACGAATAGTTGTTTTTGGCTTCATGTAATCGTGTAGCATCAGAATGCTAGGAACAGGTGTTTCCCAACGAGCTGAACGAACTATCCAATTATCATGCCAAGCCAATACACTGGCTTTGTCCAAAACCATATATTTGATAGATTCTTGCCAATCAATAACTGAAAGCGGCATGTAGCTTACTGGGTTACCGTCAGCATTTAACAACAAAGTGTCTGACATGATGTACCTTTTCTGGGGGGTAAAACTGTATTATATACTCTTTTGAGTATTTATGCAAGTATATTTTGGGCAAATTCTTGCCCAGATCTTTCTAAAACTTGGACCCATTGCTCTTTTAAATCGTTTTCAAATACTAGAGCAGGGTCACTGGTAGCTGTACACCAACTGGTATCAGGACTCCAGGGTGGTATTCCTTTGATCTCACCCGCCAATTGATTTGGACTCCAACCACACATGCCCAAAAACATGCGCCATTGACTGGGCACATGTCCCATGGCCAATCGAGGAATAATATCCTCTGCAGAACTGACACTTAGAAAGTTGTTAATTCGCATGGTATTGCTACAACGCCAGTCATTTGTATGTAAGAAACTTAGGCTCTTAACATTAATTGGACCACCTAGATAAAGATAGCCAGGAAGATCTAATTCTGTGCCAATCTGCTGTGCAAACTCGCTGATGGTCATTTGACTGCGTTTATTTAAAACTAGACCTAAACTGCCGTTAGCATGATCTTCAGTGATAAGAATAGCGGTCTTATACCAGAATGTTCCTTTGACCGACGGAGGTGCTACTAATAGTTGTCCTGCATAACTCATAATTTTAGTTATGCCTTAGACAAATTTTTCAAACGATTTTAGATTAGATGCTCTTTCACTGGCTCGTTGCTCTTTGTGCTGTGGTCTTTCAAAGTTAACAGTAAACCATCTTGCGGCAGCTTCAGGAGAAGAAAAATTCATTGAAATGTACTGTCGCCCTTCGTTTTCATCTAAGGCAAACTCAAGTTGACCCTCCCAGTCTCTCCACCATTCGTTCCCAAGTTTTTTATAAAGTGCAAGTCGTCTAATACCATTGTGTTGAAACAGTCCCCAGCTTGCTCCTTCAGGACCGTCATTGGGATTCTGTGCGGCGGCATTGAAACCCGATTCTGCTTGAATGTTTACTAGAATACCTAATATGTGATTCTTACTTAGGCCTTGAGTTTTTAAATAAGCCGATACTTGACTAGGACTTATCTGTCTATCAACAGATAATTTTCCGCTTGGTGTAGGATATTGTCCTTTGGCATTTGGACCTATACTGATACTATCTTGAGGTACAATTCTTCCAGGTCTAGAAGGAATACCAGATTGTGTTGGTTTATCTTTACCAAGTCGTTCTTTTGCTTTACCAGCTAGTCGTTCTCTTGAAGTTAAACTTCTTGTACTAGGTTGATCTTTTTCTGGTTTATATGCTACAGGCGTAACACCTGTAGAAGATTGTGCAGTTGTTGATGACCCGACTAATTGATTTAACTTAGCAACAGTTTCAGGTCCTGGGTCACCGTCTACTTTTAACCCGTTGGCTCGTTGAAACCTGCGAACCGCACCCGCTGTCTCTGGACCAAATATTGAATCCTCACCGTACTTAGGTAGTTTATAACCCAAGGCCGTTAAGGCCGCTTGTATTTTACGAACTTCTTCACTCTTCTTGTAAAGACTTGCAGGTACAGTAATTTCTCCTGCTGGCTTACCACTTTGTCTCACAGAGTCTCTTGATGGTGCATTAGGTTTAACATCTGATGTTGGTTTATCAATTTTAGTCTCGCCTGATATTAAACTGATTGCCTGTTGAGCAGCCGCTTTATATCCTGACGGAGTACTGTGTATTCCATCTTTAGATAATGTTTGATCTCCTAGATCAACAATAGGCACACCTACTACTGATCTAATTGCTGAACGTACTTCTTCTTGATAATCACCACCATAGTATTTTGCTAAACTAGCAGTACCTCTACCAGGACCGTTTGGAAATAATAAGAAAATAACAGTATGTCCATCAGCTTTGGCCGCATCTACAACCTTCTTAACATTGGCTGCAATAACTTCTGGTTTAACTGGCTTGACTTTTCCGTTTGAATTGATCGCGCCTTTGATTGAAGTGGCAGTATCGTTAGCACCTTGACTGATAATTACTACTTGATTCTTAGGTATATTGGCCAGTCCAACAGGTGCTCCGGTAATAGTGTGGGTGCCGCCGTAGTTGGTTTTACTAGTTGACGGTTGTCCGCCATTAGCCCTGTTGATAATTCTTTTATCGTAAGAAATACCTTCTGCATGGCTATCTCCAATAGCATAGATTTTTCTTGCTTCTTCTAAAAGAATCTTAAATTCGCTAAATCTCATTTACGTGAACCCCAATCCGGAAGTGGGCCGCCGTATTTACGCCCTTTAATTCTATGGCCGCCAACTACTATACGACTCTTAGGGCTTTTACCTAACTTGTGGCTTTTATTTCCGTCACGGGCACGTAGTCCTTGACTTTTACAGCTGGCCAGCTGACTGGCTCCTAGATCTTTATCTGATGTAGAGCTTTTACACAGCTTGGTTGAGGCTTTGCCTTCGTCTAATGGTGAAAATTCGTGAAATCGCATGATAGTATATTTATTGATTTATGTACTCGTAGACATTCAACCATTTTCTTTTACCTATAACAGTTTTTAAGTTGGTTAAATCTGCACAGGTATACCATCTCATGCGGGCTAATTCTTCTTCTGGAACTGGTACTCTTTCTATAGGAACACCCTCTTTTTCAGCAATTTCTTCTGCAATATCTAAAAAGCTGTGTGCTAATCCACTACCCACGTTCCATATACCGCTACCATTAACAGTTTTGATAAAATCTATGTGTAGTTTACATACATCGCCAACCCATGTCCAATCTCGTTTGATTTTTTCAGCACAATCCCATACAGTAATCTTACCTTCATTCTTTGCCTGTTCTTGCCACTTGTGTATGGCACTTGCTCTAGTACCTCTCAAGTGCATCCATTTGCCATAGACATTGAAGTAGCGGAATCCCTGTACATAGGCTTTATGACCAGGCTGTCTAAATACCCATCTGTCAAACAGATATTTGCTCCAAGCATAAGGTGTTTGTGGATTACAGACAGCATGTTCGCTAAAGTTCTTTGTGTTGCCGTAGACTGAGCTAGAACTTGCGTACTGTAGATTTACTTGATGCAGTTGGCACTGATTGAATAACCAGCAACTGAAATCATAGTTTTGTAGCATGATTTGATCTATGTCAACTTCGCGCATATCAGCTATAGCGCCAAGGTGTATGACCCAGTCAAAATCACGAACGTCTGGCCAATTTGTTGTGTCAGGATCCCATTCCCACCCTTCAACAGTCCAACCTTCGTTGGCCAGCCAACCTGTCATATTTCGGCCAATAAATCCATTGTGGCCAGTAACAAGAATTTTCATATCTGCCTCACTAAAAATATTTAGCGAGGTCAATAATTAGGATTCTTTTTCTTCTACCTTTGGAATATGATCTGTCCAACGAAGTATGAACCAGTCTCGTTGACCTTCATTTTTAAAACTCCAAAGCCATTCATTCATTGGTGTACCGCAATGATTTTCTTTGGCCCACACGGACATTTCTTCATGAAGCTCCACTGGAATCTGGCCTTTTTCAAATTTTAGGCCAGGTAAGTTAAACATTCCTACGTTGCAATTTTCCATAATATTATTTAACTGTGCAGTCTTTTGTTAGTTCACATACAAGTAAGAATCGTTCGTAGGCTTTACGAACAGTAGGATTTGACAACAACTTGTCTGCTTCTGTTTGCATGGCTTTTACGCCTTCTTCGGCAGCTTCTCTATACGAGCAATATTCTAGGGCAAACCGTTCTTTGCCAAACGATTTAGCTAGAGCTTCCCAAGCCTGTTGTTGTTCTTGTGTAAGAGGCCGGTGTTGTGAAGGCACACGCATTGCACTCTTTTCCATAATGTGCTTACTGATAGCATCTTCAGCCACACGGCCTGCGGCAATCATAGCCGCATAGTTGGGATCAATATTGAATCTGCGGCTTGAACCTCCAGGATACACAGAAACTAGATGATCGCCTTTAGGAAAAGAATCTAGCAGTTCGTTATCGTATTCTGATACAGGAACATAACGTCGGCCGACTTTTTTATAAAAGATTTGTTTTGTCATTACAGTACAATCCAAACAAGTAATAGATATGTCAGAAAGTGAATCAGTTGATCAAAGCCAAGATGATGCCAAAACTTTGGATCAGACATGTCCTTGCTTCCGTAGTTCATCTTAGCCCAGTCAACATGATAATGAATCACTGCGTCTAGGATACCTATTACCAATGAAAAGAAGAATGAAACGTCTAGTGCAAGGAAAATAACAGCAGATGCTACTCCGTGCTTGAGACTGTGTTTGATTCCAGGCCAAGCACCATAAGTGCCTTTATCTTTTAACTCATCGTTGGTTTGAATTACAAAATCAACATACCAATGTTTTATAGCTAATAGAGCCAAAGTAATAAAAATAAGATCAAACATGACTGCTCCTAGAAGTTTTTATTATTATAAGCTCATTTATTTTTTCTGTCAACTGACTCTATGATGATATCAGTCCAACGAAGAACAAATAGTGTGCAGTGTTTTGGATTTCGAATGTTAACAGTCCACCATTTATCATACTTGCCGCCTTCATGGATGAACCAATCTCGATACTTTTCGCCCATATATTCGCCACACCATTTGTACAGGTGTTCGCGAACGGCATAGTCCTTTTTGATTTTATAGTAGGCAAAGTTAGACAAATACTCGCTTACTATTTTGGCAAAGTCTGGATCAACTTCACCTGGAAGTTTTAGGGATCCACCCGAATCAAGGCCCTGTTTGTTCACAAACTTCGCAACCATCGTGCTCTACGAACTTAGCTAAAATATCAAAGTTAGCCTCTGCTTTTGCAATAGCTTCAAATGCTTTGGTCAGTGCAGGATTTTTTTGTACAGCTTCCATGCGCTTCATGCTCATTGTTCGTTGTGCTTCACACCATTTAAGTAGGCTCTGGGTGCTGGGATCTAGTTCAACTGTGGCATAGCTGGTACTCATATTTATCCAACTGGTACCATCAAACACCTGTAGGTCAGAACCCCAAACCCTAATCATGCCCTGCATAGGATTGGCATTGGTTTGACTTACCCAAGGTACACTAGTGTTACCCCCATTTACTACAATTCCCTGACTGCCCATTAGTCCTTTGATCATCTTGCTAACTCCAATAACATTAGATATTTTTCATAAGCGGCTTTTACCGCAGGATTTTCATTACGAATTTTACATTCGTTTTCATGCTCTACTATCAACTCACTGACACGCATTACATTATTACTAAAGTGTCTGTTTTCGTGTAGACCTGCACTGGCTACCCATTGTTCATGTTCAAGAAGCGCACGAAACCGATCCTCTGGCATTTCAATTCTAATAGTTTGAATTTCATGATAATGAATATATGTTTCAAAAACTCTAGGGTCAGCCATATATTCATTAAAAGGAACTCGTTTGACTCTTCGCCAAACTTGGCCAGTAGGACCGGCTTTAGCCTCATATTTGAAGCAAAATTCTTTTATTTTTTTATCTACTTCCATCCTGTAACACCCAAGCATCTAAATCTTGATCCCAATGGCGGCTGTCGTAGACAATAAAATTAATAGCATAGCCCAATAGGCCTACCCAAATGTCGACACCGGCATGATCTGATCTAGCAGTGACTCGTAAATCAAAAGCAACTACGTCGTCGCTTTTCATCAATTGAATTTCCCAGTATTTGTTTTTAACTGGAGTGGCACCGTGCCAGTGCCTTAAACTTTCAAACCTATCCCACCAGGGATTAGTTAGACTAAAACGAATGTTAAACACTACCTTCTCCAAAGATGTAGGCATCCATTTTCTTTTTAACTGTTTCTTCACCAACCTTAGTCATAGCACAGTCATAACAGACCTGTTCGTCGTTTGGACCATAAGGTCTGCATTCGTCAACTTTGCCACACATTTCGCACATCTGATCTGGTTCAGGTGCGATAAATCCTAGTCCGCTCATTTAATCACTCCAAGGTTTTGCTCGTTGTTTCATGCCTTCAGGATCACGTTTATATTCGTTAATAGCATGACTTAGTGCTTCCTCAACTAATTGGTTAAATGTTATATCACGTTCGTGTGCCATCTTCATATATTTTAGCAGGTCCTCGTCTGAAAAATCTACAGGAACCTGTACTCGCGTATCATAATCTTCTCCAGCTTTGATGGCTAGAGCCTTTTGAATCCAATCGTCATCAACATCCAAATCTACATAGTCAACACTATCCCAGGCATTATCAACATATTCTGGGTTGTTAATTTTAGCATAGTCTCTGTACTGCTTAGAGTAGTCTGGGTTAATTAGACGATAAGCTCGATCATGTTTATAATCACATGCCTCAACCATATAAACTTCTTGTGTACCAGTATCAAAGGTAATATTGAAACTGTAACCGTCGTGTTCACCATTCCATGCGCTTAGGCTGTAAGGGCGGCTTTCATGTCCAAAACAAGGCCAAGTGTAGTCACTGCCTTCTGTAATTCGATAATCTACAACTTCCATAAATTCTTTAAGCGTGAGCATTTTTAAACTCCTATTTGTTTACCAAACATACAATATACTGCAAACCATTTATCTGGAGGATTTTCAATCCAATAAGGATTGACTCTAAATGAGATTTCCCAATCTCTAGAGAACTGAAAATGTCTACGACCAAATCTAATGTTAAACCAAAGATTACTCATTTTCATATTCCTCTGTGAGCTGAGACTTAAAGAATTCTAATTGATCAATGAGATTCTGTATACCTTCGCGGGTCATAGTAATTTCACTGTAGCCCATTTGGAATGCCAATCGATTGTTATCGGTTACACCAAAACGATAAAAAACTGTTGCGGGCTTTTCAGGAGGTTTTACTTCAGGCATAGGAGGTACGGCCTTGGGTTCTGGAAACTTAACTACATTGTTAGGAGTTTTATCTTTTTTAAACCAATCAAACATTCTTTGATCCCAGGTTACATCTAGATTAATGGAACGTCCTAAAGGGGGAAACCAAAAGGGCATTGATAGAAAGAAAATATACAACGGTCCTGCCCACATAAGATCTGCACCGTTGTAAATGCTGAACATTCCTACTACAAAATAAGCAACACTAATATAAAATATCCAGTGTCCACCTGTTCTGCCAAACAATGTCATTTATGCTCCGTAGTAGGTATGTGCTTGTTCAACAGCTCGTTCTCGTAACAGTTGATCCACTCGTTGAGCAGCCTCTTCACGTTCTTGATCAGTAAGTTCATAGCATTTAGGATTCCGTTCAGGGTCACGCATTTGTGGATAGACTAAATTTGGCTTAGGTTGAAACAATTTTGCAATCATTTAGTAACCTCTACACAGATAAACTTCATCTCTTTGGTTGTTCTAGCAACCATCTTCTTAGAAGTTTCGCCTGCGGCTTGGCATTCCTGTTGACTGCGGAAACCAGGCACTGTGGTCAGTGCCATAGAGTCTTTGTCACTCATCATGCCAGCGTGTGCAAACAGTATTAGAGTCCACAACATATTACTTGCCAATCATTAAACCAGTCATATTGCTGGGCACGACAATAGTCTGGACCTTACCATTCTTAATACCTTCTGAGATGTTAAGTGCGGCCTGTGCGTTCATAAACGCAATTGAACTGGCCGAGTTGTTAGCCAAAGCCGCCATACGTTCAGCTTCCTTACGAGCAGTAGCTACTTCAACTTCTTTCTGCTTGTATTCGTTCTTGGCACGAACCAATGCATTGGCAGATTCAACTACGCTGTCGGCCGGTACAATATTACGAATTAGAACTTGCCCAATGGTAAGACTACCATCTAGTTTTTCTTCAGCAAGACTCTTTTGGATTTGCTCTCGAATAGCCTGTTCCATTGCTTGACGATTGTCTGCCATATCCAGTGCTTCATACTTACGTGCTTCTTTGTAGATAGCATTACGAGTAGCTTGAACAATATAATTGTACATCAGATAGATGTCGCCACTATGTTTAGCATGGAAAGCCTGACTCTTTTGACTGTAAAGTTCAGCCACCTGTGCCTGGTTAATGTTATAGATAACCACAGCATCGAAGTCTTTCATTGTACTGTTATCTTTGGCTACAGGAGTCATGTCGTCTAATTTGACATTAACATCCTTGACCGGAAAAGTAAGAACATCGCCAATTAGCACCTGATTGAACGAACCAGGTAGCAGTTCGCCGGGCTTGACCTGCTTGTCAAAGCCAACACGGACGCCAACCTCTCCGGTTTCAATGCGAGTACAGCCAGTAGCAAGAACAGCGGCGGCAATAAGACCAATAGTAGTAATACGTTTCATTTTAAATAAATCCTTTAACCATTAGGAAAAAACAAACAACAAACCCTAGTGCAAAGTACAAAGGGCGCAACCAAAAATCATTAATCATTATGATTCCTTAAAACAGTTCAACTAATACAAACATCAGAGCAATCGCAACCGATGCGCTAATTATAGCGTAGACAGCAGACTTGGTCAAATTCAAAGCCTGTGCTCCTGAGAGCTTTTGAACTCCCAGGATACCTACCCAAACTACTGCGGCTAAAATCAAAAACAGTAGGACAACTCTAATCATAGATTAGTACCCTACTGGGCCCCATTTAGGTGTAGGCCAGGGGCTATCACCCTTTACATAACGATAACGTTCTTGATTACCTTCCCAACGATCTTTTGATCCTTTGGCAAAACCTTCGCTGTAGTCAGTACGATCTTTGCTGTAAAAGTTATCTTCAGCGTTGTACAAACCATTGAAGCCTGCTGAGTATCCTTGGTAGAACGCACTCGTACCGGTCTTCATTGGCTTGTCGTAGTTGGTACTGTTAGATTGAACAGAACGAGTAAACGCTTGGTCTGCCTTGTCCTGATCAATTTCTCCAACCACTTCGTAGCGGCAAGCACGGCCTTTGGTAGCGTTGTAATCACTAGGAATACTAACCACATCGCGTGGGTTAATCTTAACGATAACAGTACGCTCGCCACCAAACGAGTTCAAGTAGTCCTTGCTACAGAAGTGAAGTCCTGTTGAACAAGTATTGTCCTTGTTGTCGTCAACATTGTAGCGTTCCATTTCAACAACCTGACCAACACTGTTATCAAACTTGCCTGTGTGGCAGTCCATGTAATTAGCACGAACTTTCTTGTAAGCAAGGAAGTGGCCATCTGGAGTAATGGGCAAGTTGCCCTTTTCCAAAAAGCCATACAGTTCATCAACTGCTCGCTTGCTTGGGTTTTGGTACAAGTTATCCATAAAGTTAACCATAGGCTCAATTGGAAAGCCTTCACGCAACATATCAATCATCTTGACTGCCAACGTAGTGTGAAGCTCAGTACCCTTCCAGAACAGAGTCTCACCTTGGATAGAAACATTGCCCTTGCCGTAGTTAAGCACAATCTTCTTAGGTTCAATAGCATCTTTGACTGCGTCCCAGTCACCTGCTTTGATTGCATCAACTACCTTGGTATAGGTAATGTGCGTCTTGTTAATAGTATGAGGTTTGTTATCGATAACGACGACAACATTATCACCTTGAATCAAAAACGGATAGCTCATTTTAAACACCTTTCTGTGTGTCAATTACATTAATATAATTTGCCAACTCATCATGAGGAACACTACGCAGATACTGCAACAACGGATATCGAGCAAGCACCTGGCGGCATTCTTCCACATACTTCTGAACTTGTGCTTCTGGACTAAAAGTTGCACCAGCGGCATAACGATTGCACAAACGCTTCAAGCTCTGTTCAGTATAACGAATCTTTTCAAAGCCTTTCAACTTGCAAACAAACACGGAATACGGACTTGTTTGATTAGTGATGCGGCTCACAGTAGCGTAATTATAACTGACGTTATTGTAGTTGTCAATAGCCTGGAGCACCAAACTCATAATAAGTTTATTGTCAATTGGCTTAGACAATTCTTTGGCAATGTGTTGTTCAATGTTAACCCAATTCTTTTGGGTTTTGATGAACTCAATATCACCTTTACGCACACCGTAAATGGTAGTCTTCAAACCGTCAATTCCGCACTCTTTCAAATCGTTGTAAAACTCTTTAACATTACTCATACCAAACTTACTTTGAACTTCAAATCCGCTCAAAGGCAAGTAATAGTAAGTAGTAGCGTCATCAAAGCTGTCAGCCTTGCCAGCGTCACGCCAAACCATTTCACGCTCGCGATAGTATCCACCACTGCCGCGTTCTTGGAGGCTAAGGATAGTCACATTCTTAGCAATGCCTGCTTGACGTTCTTTCTTCTCAAGATCGCTAGCAACAGCAACAAAACTCTCAGGAGGTGAACTGATTGCCTTAAAGAATGCTTTCAAATTCATCTCTTTGTTTTTGTTTACCTTGTCTAGCACAAGGACACGAGCACTTTCACTGGGCTTAGTTGTACGATAGTGAAACTTAGCACGTTCAACTGCACCAACATTAGTATCGTTAACAACAAATCTTAGAGTTGAACCAACTACAAAACTCCAATAATGAACCACGTCATAAGATCCATCGGCTTTTCTGTTGTGGTCTGAACCTTGCTTCAAATTAGGAAAACCTTTTTGATGCTTACTGTAGTCAAATCCACGAACAGTAATATTGTACTTTGAGGCAAGGTCGTCGATCTTGATCTTAAACTCCATAGTACCACCGTAACGATTTACATCGTAGGTTGGCAGTTTAGTATCAGTGGCATACTTTTTAACAGCACCAGTCCACAGGTTATGATGCGATTTCTTTGAAAGAAAGATCGCACGTTCCCATAGGTTAGGAATAGCGTTTGCTTCCTTGGCCAGCACAGTAGCTAATGCAGTGTTTAATGCGGCCAACTTAGTTTTGATAGACTCGATAGTCTGGGGAATATAACTCAAACCCTCACGGCTTGCTTGGAAGTCCAACTCGCCAATTGCAAAATGCATTTCCAAACCACAGCTCAACAAACTACGCAAATCGCCAAGCGAAGTGTCTGCTTGCGGAACTTCGATAGGGTATGCAATATTACCCATGATAGCAACACTACGTCGACCGTCTTGGTAAGAGTGAACACCTGGAATAATATCTTTGTCCAAGTATTCAACATCGCGGAAGGCAAAATTAGTAACGCCGCTGACAACAGGACGCAGAGCAAAGTAAGTATAAACTTCACGAGCCTCTTGCTTGAACTTGTCAAAGTCCCAACGGTCGTTGACTGCAAATTTAACTTCAACGCCACTAGGCTCATCTGATTGTTCACTGGTCATCAATGCAATACTAGGGACACCTTGGTCGTTAATAAAGGCAGTATAGATACCCTTAACACCGTCTTTAATAGCGGTTACTGTAAAATTATCTGTATAACTAAACGGAGACTTAGACCCAAGACCGAGAGCACCAATATAATCATTGCTGTCAGTCTTAGTAGATTCAAAGTATGTCGTATAGATATTGGTAACTTGTTCATGCGTCAGACCGGTACCGTAGTCGCGAATAGCAAACCAAGGTTCCAATTGGTTAGGGAGGTGTACATCAAATGGAGTGTTCTGTTTGCCAGCGGCAACATGACTGTCTACAGCGTTACATGACAGCTCACGGATGATAGCGCGAATCTTGTTAGCATACAAGCCCGAGCTCAAAATGTTAAATGCTTTGGCACTGTTACGAATACGGAATTCGCCAATCTCGCCAACGTTGCTCATAATAGCTTCGTTTTGAGGAGCAGTTGTAAGTTTCATTTGCGGGCCTTTCTATGCCTAGTTGTTTACTGTATGTGTATATTGTAGCAGATCAACACTAACTCGTCAACTGTCGATGTTGCCAAAATACGGACTCATTGACACAACCAGCTGTAAAACTCGTCCAAATTATCCACTGTAAGTGGCAAGAATTGGGCAGGCACTTTGGTTACTAGAAACTTATACCCATTGATAATCTCATCAACTTTGGCTTCAATATCTTTTGGGCTGTGATTGCTAACCCATTCTGAATGACCGCGGCCATCACGCTCAATGTCCCAATTGAAGTGCTTCTTTACTGCTCTCTCAAGGTTATCTATGGCTTTTGGAGGTCCGTAGTAGACTAGGTCAAAACAGGCTGTATGACTATTACGACTATAACTGTTTTGGTAGACACCTAGTCGTACTTCGGGATGCCCTGTGACGCCAACTTTACTGTCGTTGGCGCCCATAGGGTCTCCAAACGCATAGAACAGTTTATGTTCTCCGTTCATGTTATACCTTCCACACGTAGTCAGGTGCAGGAAGAACAGCTCTACCAACATGTTGATTGTAGAGATTAATTAGTCCGTCTACCATTTGTTCTCTGTGTGTTGACAACATAACTCCTTTACCGGAGCCGTGATAGACAGCATTGTCATAACTGTCTTTGATAGCCTGTTGCACAGTCTCGCTGTCTCCATACTTGCTGGTCAGTAGTTGTGCTAGTTCTTGATCAAACTTTGCATCTAGTGTTCCTTTTTGCGTAGATGCCTTTTGATAGAGATAAGACAGTGGACGAAACACTTCCAGTGTGAGAGGAGCCATTGGCCAAGTCTTACGATGAAACTCTAGAGCACGGTCAAAGTAAATGCCTTTGTTACCATACTTGTCTTCTAGGTCGTAGCACTCCTCGCCGCTCTTAATCTGTGTAAAAGCACCAGCACAGGTAGCATGTCGCTTGGGTACACAAGAGTTCTTTACTAGAACGTTGTTAATAGCAATAGTGGTTGCATCTTTGCATTCTAGCTTGATCATAAACTCATCGTAGGGATTGAGCTTACGCTTGTTCTTAGAATTGATGCGAATCATGTTCGTGCCAGCAAGCCAGATACCGTAGTCAATACGGCCTTGTGCAGTTTTAGGAAAACCGTTGGCAGTAATCACTGACCATTCAACTTGATCAACGTCAATGACCCACAGAGGAAATTTATTGTAACCTTGTAGACGGCAAACTTGCAGTGTATGATGTCCGTCCCATACACAGTAGTAAACTTTACCGTCAATGGTAAATTTGATTGCGTTAGGAACAATCACCGCAGTGTGTTCAAAGTCGTCGTCAATCTTAACTGTATGATTCGGAGCAACATCTCGTTGGAACAAAGTCCACAGGAATAGTTGCGGCCACTCTGCGTAAATCAACCTAGGACTAGGTGTGCCTGCAGGGTAAATGATTTCGGCGCCACCTGAAGGGTCATAGGCAAATGGGCCGCGACCTTGAAACTTAGGTCCAACAACGGCAACAATTGCTTGATGAATGTCTTCAAGCGGAATAATTTTACGGGGATAATTTTCAGCCATGGTACGCAGATCGATTGCGTCCATTTCCATATCAAACTTAATTTGATACTTAGTCAAGAACTGACTGATGCTTTGCTTTTGGTTCCATTTTGTAATGGGAACTTTTTTGGACTTCATAAGTCCGAGAACGGGTCTAGCCATTTTAAATCCTTTAAGTGCTTACTATAATTCAGCGGTTAGTACGGTCTACTTCTATTTCAACCATAGCCTGATTATACAGGTAACATAGAAAAAAGTCAACCAGTTTTGGTTGCCTAATTAATCATTAATAGGTGACAGCAATGTTTGATCGTAAATTTCTAACAGATCAACATCAACTAAACTAGATAATTCGTCTGGTGTGATACAAAACTTTTCTATCAGTTCCTCTTCAGAGAACGCAAATAGAATGTACTCAATCATTAGATCTCTTAGTTTCATGTATTACCTCTACTCCTGATTTTTCAAGGAACTTTGTTCCTGCGTCATCTCGATAGTTCTCGCCAAAATATACACGGCGAATACCAGACTGATAGATAAGTTTGGCACACTCAATACAAGGACTATGAGTAACGAACAGATCGGCACCAAGACCGCTATTTGTAGACTTTGCCAGTTTTGCAATAGCATTTGATTCAGCATGAAGCACCTCTGGTTTAGTTACAAGACGATAACGATATTCTTCCTCAGCGTCTTCGTTGTATTCAACATGAGGCCATCGTTCGTAAATCTCATCAGGATTGAGCCAACCACCTGCACCGCGATCCATCCAATCCTTATCCTCGCAGTTGTTGTCCCAACCTGCAGGCATGCCGTTGTACCCATAGCTAATAACAGTATCGTCTTTGACAATAACTGCACCTACATGAAGTCTGCGAGCATGACTGAGCTCGGATACTCTCCGAGCCCAGTCCATATAAAGTTCAATGAACTTTTGCTTCATTAAAAGGCATCCCAGTGGTATGAACGTTCACGAACACGACTCAATGTGATTCTATCACCTGTTTCGTTAATGAAAACAAACTTACCGGCAGATGTATCAATCTGCTTGAGATCTTCTTGTCCAAAGCGACAGCTTTCCCAATCAAAGTCCACAACACCTCTTTCATCAACAGCATCGTGGTTGAACACTTTGTAGTCAAGGCCGATGCGTTGAGTCAGCGGATTGCCAACCCATTCATCAGACTCAATATGCTCTTCAGGAATGTCTAGCCCTTTTGGTTGTAGGACGATCTTATAACGAGCTTCGTCGCTGAACTCAGGACGAGTATTCAGCATCTTCATAACTTCCTGCGGGGTCTCGTCATAGCGATTCATTTCTTCAACCATTGCTTTTAGCATGTCAAAGTTGAATTGTGAGAATACCATAGCGATACGGCAGACACTAGGAATATGCAATTTATTATTAAGGTTATCTTCACAGTACTCAATAATAAAATCATTATCTAGGCCTTTGTAGTCCAACATGTAGTAGATACGGCCGGGACGATTCCGCATGTGTTCGTTAACACGCCACTTGTCGTTACAGGTCAGGATGAACAGCTTCTTGCTGGGATAAACACCATCCAGCAGAGTCAGCATCTTTTCTTGATCTTCACGATCGTAGACCTTTTCAAACTCGTCAAAGAGAATTACAGTGGGCTGTTCAATCATTTGAATAAATGCATTGAAATCCTCGCCGCACCAAGGTTGGTTGATAACAATAGTAGGAATGCCTTGCTCCTGTGCATCAAGGCTCAACATCTTGGCCAGCAGGGTCTTACCTGAACCTTTCTCACCAGTGAGCATGATACCAGTACTAGCAGTACGGTCCATAAAGGTATTGAGTACACGCTTGGCGGTTCGTTTGGTATCACCGTAGATCTTCCCGCGAATTTCAAATCCGTCAATCTGTTCTAGATAGAAGCAGCCAGCCATCTTGTCAAACTTGACAGTGTAGGTAGCAGGAGGAAGTGCTTCGTGTAGATCCATTGCCTCTTTAGTGCTAACATTGAATCGTGTGCCTGATTTTAGAAAGTAAGTCATTAATTACTCTGTAATGTTGTTGATGATGTTATTGTACTGGAAAACAGTGGTCTTGTCTAGACCACTGTAACAGATTATTTTGAGTATCTGCTCAAACCAATTAATCTTCTAGTTCGTCAAAATACATGTCATCCTCATCTATGTAGTCCTTTTTGGCATTCTGAGGATCATCAAACCATTTATAATAGTGCTCGTTAGGCATTAAAACTCTAAACGATTTTGCATCAGTCATAGCCAAATCTAAAAGTGTAAACTGTTTCTTATCTAAGATATCAGTTATGTAGAAAGTACTACTACAGGCACCACCTATGCCTTTAAACGGGCCATGCTTGATATTCAGTTGTTTGATTGTTTCTTTTAAGTGCCAGAAATCCTGTCCCTCTTTGACAATAATCCGTGTGATTCCTAACTTTTGGTTTCTTAGACGGAACTTATCAATTACAGTGAGATCGGAGATTGTAGCGCAGTTTTCGTTGTCAATACGCAGTAATACGTTCTTAACTTTGATGCTACCTTTGGTATGACTGTTATCTGGTGTTTCCTTAGTGCTCCAAGGAATATTACAGTCTACATGATTGACATATAATGTCTCCCCATGAAATTTTAAGACCCACATGGGAATGGTTTGGTCTTCTAAGTGTTTTTTGTTAAAATGGAACACTAGGTCCTTACAGGCATATTCAATCTATTTTGTCATTTTATTCTCCTAGTAAAAATTTCTTTGTGACACCTATTATAATACCTATTCCAGGTATTAGCAAGAGAGATAGTCCAAACACTATAAGAATTGAAAATAATATCTGGACTAGTCTCATTTTTATTTAATAGTTAAAGTTGTTAAGCAAATATTTCTAACGCTGTTCCGCATTCAGTACAGAACTTAGCTGTGGCCTTATTCTGTTTACCGCATGTCACACACTTTGGTTTGTGTTTGACTGTAATGGGTTTAGGCATAGTGCCGCCAAACAGTTTGAACACCATGCTATGTTTGACGCTTTCTAAGGCACCAACATAGGCAGTTGAAAACTTCTGTGTGCTATGGCTACCGGGCACAGTGATACCAATATCAGACACTGCGGCTGTAGCAGAACATTGTACTGAGTTTAATGTACTATAAGATACTTCACTACCTCTAAGAATTCCTCTTTGAGGATAGATACTATTAATATTTGTAGTATTCCAAGCAATAGGACGTAGTTGTTCAAATTGAAATTCAATACGAACTAATCCATCTTCAATACCAATGCCTCTGTGCTGTTCTATACTACCAGTACGTTCAATGAATTTAAAGCGATTACCTTCGGTGAGATTGCCGTTTTTAATCCAACGCTCAAGATCGATTTCTCGACCCGGGTCTACAACCAATCCGCCAGGAACGGCATTCTCTCCGTCGATAAACACATTAGCCACTGCACGAGTGGTGTTAAGATTTTTTAGTAGGACAGTGTATTCACTGCCAAATGGGATATGTACTGTGTCCTTGAATT
>JACCEE010999257.1_pt1 | contig 24157 bp, 22 predicted proteins | sample 7449931 | NCBI WGS metagenome assembly JACCEE01 (sample SAMN15323457, study PRJNA562643) | freshwater metagenome | isolation source: river surface water | place: USA:Blue River Watershed | collected 2017-08-19 | reverse complement strand
TCACCAAATAATTGTGAATTTGGAAATACTTGTACTTGTACTTTTCCTGGAAGTTTCTTTTCAGCAAGTTCTTTAAATTTTAAAGAAGCAAGACCTTTTGGTGTATTTTCAGCAACCACATGGCTCAATTTAATAACGATCGGAGCTTGTTGAGCAGATGCAGAAAAACCAAATAACGTAGTTACAGCAAAAAAAGAAATTGCAGTAAGTAAGTTAGTTATTTTTTTGAACATTTAGTTATTTTCCTTGTTATGTTAATTTTAAAAGTACTGTAGTTTATCTAGACTAGCATGGTTGACAAGTTTAAATATTCTTGTGTTTGAGTTTATTTCGATTTCTATGTATTATTGAAAAAAGCTCAATTTAAGCCAAAAATGTAATATTAAATGAATATTAAAAATAAGAGTTTAATTATTAATAAGTGTTACGTTAATGGTTTCTGGGTTGGGTCTGAAAAAATACTTAAAGTTTTTAATCCAGCAACTGGAAATTTAATTTCAGAATTACCAAACTTTGGAAAAAAAGAAACAGCCAACGCAATTGATGCTGCTGAAGTTGCATTTAGAAGTTGGTCAAAATTAACTGCACATGAAAGATCAAAAATTTTAAAGAAGTGGTATGACTTAGTTATTGAAAACCAAGATGATCTTGCAATAATCATGACCACTGAACAAGGAAAACCTTTGAGTGAAGCAAAAGGTGAAATTGTTTATGCTGCAAATTTTATAGAATGGTTTGCTGAAGAAGCAAAAAGAGTTTACGGAGATGTTCTTCCGGATCCAATAAAAGATAAACGAATGATAACTCTTAAGCAGCCAATTGGAGTTTGTGCTGCTATTACACCTTGGAATTTTCCAGCAGCAATGATTACAAGAAAATGTGCGCCAGGACTTGCTGCAGGATGTACTTTTGTAATTAAACCTGCGGAACAAACTCCTCTTACGGCAATTGCATTCGTAGTCCTTGCTGAAAAAGCAGGTTTTCCAAAAGGGGTTATAAATATTATCACAGGTGATCCTGAAGAAATCGGAAAAGAAATTACTTCAAATCCAAAAGTTAGAAAAATCTCATTTACTGGAAGTACAGCAGTTGGAAGAATTTTAATGGAGCAAAGTGCAAGCACTGTAAAAAAGCTTTCATTAGAACTTGGAGGAAATGCTCCATTTATCGTATTTGATGATTGTGATCTTGATGCTGCAGTTGAGGGGTTAATGCTAGGGAAATTTAGAAACACAGGACAAGTCTGTGTTTCTCCAAATCGAATTTACGTTCAAGAAAAGATTTATGATGTTTTTGTAAAAAAAGTAGTTGATGTTGTTAAAAAATTAAAAATGGGAGATGGATTAAAAGGTGACACGCAACTTGGACCATTAATTGATGATGCGGCGATTGCAAAAGTTGAAGAGCATATTAAAGACGCTGTTCAAAAAGGAGCTAAAATTGAACTTGGAGGAAAACGTCATATGCTTGGTGGTAGATTTTACGAGCCCACAGTTCTAGCGAATGTTAATAAAAGTATGAAACTTGCAAACGAAGAAACATTTGGACCTGTGGCCCCTTTTTTTAAATTCAAAACGGAGGAGGAAGTTATTGAGTTTGCAAATAACACTGAGTTCGGGCTTGCCGCATATTTTTTTTCAAAGGATATTGCAAGAATTTGGAGAGTAGCAGAGGCTATTGAAGTTGGAATGGTTGGAATTAACACAGGAATTTTTGCAAGTGCCTATATGCCATTTGGAGGAATTAAACAGTCTGGAATTGGTAGAGAAGGTGCAAAATATGGAATGGAAGAATATTTAGAACTAAAAACTTTGTCATTTGGAAATATAAAATAATTTTATGACCGAGATTTTTAATATCCCATCTAAAAAAGTTAAAGATTTTTTAAACGACAATTCTAATAACATAGTCCTTGATGTAAGAACTGAAGAGGAGTGGAATAGTGTTGGAAAGCCTGATGCTGAATTATTAAATTCTAAAACATTATTTATCTCACTGTTAGTAGGGCCTGATAGAATAAAAAATGAGAATTTTATAAAAGAATTTCTTGATAAAAAAATTTCTAAAAAAGATAATATTTTAGTTATTTGTAGGTCTGGGGTGAGATCAATGGCTGCTGCAAAATTATTACAACAAGAGGGTTATAAAAACGTAATTAATATTTCAGATGGCTTTGAGGGAAATCCAGCGACAGGAGAAGGCTGGAAGAGATCGAATTTGCCTTGTAAATAATTATTTCTTATTATTATACCAATTACCAATATTTTCGTTTTTAATTGCACCAATTGCTTCAATAGGTCTTGAGTTTACTGCATATTCAGAGTGATCGTTTGCATTTAAAGTAGCTCTAATTTGATTAATTGGCTGAGTTAGTTTTTCATCTTCAACATGATACCATTCAGAATAAACTCTATTCTTAACTCCGTTAATATAAATATGTGCATGGCCCTCATTCATGACATTTTCTTTATTAATTTTTTCTGGAGTAAATTTAAAATTTTTAGTAATTAATTGAATATTGTAGCCTGACTTTGCGTCTTTAATAACTCTTATATCTACTGATGGATAAGGCATTTTAGCCTCAATGCTTTTATGACTATGGTTTTTGGAGTCTTTATGTTGAGCTGATACTTGTGAAATAAATAAACAAAGTAATATTAAAAAAATATTTATATATTTCATTTTAAAAATTTATTGTTTAAATTATTATATTACTTCGTGACAAAATGACAAAACGATATAGTGGAAAATCATCAAAGGATCGTAGTTTTAAAAAGAAACCAAAATTTAGCAAAAAAATTAAGTCTTTAATCAAAAAGAGTAAGTTTAGTCTCTAAAATTTACAAATTCCATAGGCTGACCAATATCAATGGTTCTAATAGCCGCAATTGCCTCTTGTAAATCATCTCTCTTTTTGCCGTCTGCTCGCAACTCTTCTCCCTGAATTTTAACTTGAATTTTAAGTTTTAAACTTTTTACTTGTGCTATGATTTTTTTTGCACTCTCTTGATCAATTCCCTCTTTTAATTCACTTATTTGTCTAACGGTTCCACCTGTTGCAGTTTCTGAATTTTTTATTTTAATTACTCTTGGATCTACTTTTCGTCGAATTAAATGAGTTTGTAATAATTCATTCACTTGTTTAAGTTTTAAGTTATCTGGGGCAAGAGTTGTAATCGTTTTATCCTTTCTTTCAATTGATATTGCTAGTCCTTTAAAATCATAGCGCGTTCCAATTTCTCTTAAACAATTAGCAAGAGCATTATCAAACTCTTGATAATTTATTCTGCTAACTACATCAAATGATGGCATATTTTTATAAAAAATTTATCTAACTATTTTATTTCTTTTAAAGATTTTTTTAGATTTTTATTTACGTGACAACTTTTTTTACAAGAAGCTAGCAGTAAACAAAATCCTCTCCAAGTTTTAAAAATGCACATTTTTATGATCTTAGTTCAAAACAACATATAAAATAAAATACAAAAATAAATATTTATTAATCTTCTAAATATCGCATTATTCTTGAATAATTTTTTTCTGAATAACTATCAATTGTATCTATTATCTTAAAACCTGTTCTTTTTGAATATTTTGCTTCAAATTTTCGACTAATTGTAATTCCTTCAAAATCTCCCTGATCTTTAACAACTCCAAAAAAATATTTTCCCTTCACAAATTCGATTAAATCTTCATCTTCAGAGGTCTTTTTGGCTTTTGATTTTAGTAAATCAACTAGAGTTTTTAAATTTTGCATTATTTAATTAGTCCAATTTTTTTTTGTCTAAAAATAATAAATATACCACTACTTATAATTAATATGGATCCAAAAATCATATTAATTGAAGGTGTTTCATTAAAAATAAAATATCCAAGAATAATTCCAAAAATAATTATTGTGTAGCGAAATGGAGAAGTTGTTGAAATATTCGCAACTTTAATAGTTAGCACTGAAAAATAATATCCAGCAGTCACAAATATTGCTGAGAGAAAAATAAAAATAAAAATTTCGAGATTTATTGGTTTGAAGTTTAATAACATTCCAAAGCTAAAAAAAATTGTAACAGACAACGAGGTTATAAAAACAACTTGAAGACTATCGAATTTTTCTAAATATTTTCTGGTTATAGTATCTCTTTGGGCTATAAAAATTGCCGAGATCAGGGGATAAATAAAGGCATATCCAAATTGTAAGTCGTGAGGTTTAATTACAATCATAACTCCAACAAAACCTAAAATTACTGCAGTCCACCTTCGCCAACCTACTTTTTCTCCTAATATAAAGGCACCTGATGCAGTTATTAATATCGGAGCTAAATTTAACAAAGAATAGAGTTCTCCAAATGGTAAATACATAAGCCCTAAAAAAAAGAATATCGCTGCAATTGACTCTATAGCTCCTCTGGCATGTAGAGGTTTTGATTTAATTATATCCAAAGTTAGTTTTTTTTTAGAATAAAGATATAAGCCTAAAATAAATGTAGAACAAAGCCCTCGTATAAAGATTACCTGTCCAAGCAAAGTAATGTCTTTATAAATTAATAGGATGTATTTTATAAAAGCATCGTTAATTGAAAAAAAAAGCATACATAAAAGCATGTATGTTATGCCTAAAAACTCTTTATTTTTGTTGTGTAAAAACATTTATCTAAGTTTTAGGGCTATTATCTGGGTAAATAATAAATTCAATAGAATTAATTTTAATTTAATATAGTTTATTTTTATTATGGGAAAAAGTCGCGATACAAGAAAAGAAAAGAAAAAACCTAAGAGCACAGGACCAAAAGAATCTAAATCTAGAAAACAATACTAGTAGCTCATTATTAGGCTTTTTTTTTAGTTTAATTCATTATAGGTAGTAGCTAAACCTATATGTGAGAAATTTCATGCCCCAAGAAGCTAATCAAACTTCTAAAGTTCGAACTGGGCATATTTTTACTGAAGAACAAATTAATTTACTAATTGAAAATGTTAAACAGAATAATTTCGTTTCTGTTCATCAATTATTAGATAAATATCATCCAGCAGACGTTGCTGATTTAATAAAAATATTACCAAATGAAGTTCAGATAAAATTATTTAGCCATAAATCGGCAGATTTAAATCCAGAGGTTGTGCTAGGATTATCTGATGTATTACAAAAAGAAATATTAGAACAGCTTACTCCAGATACAATATCTTCAATTGTAAAAGAATTAGAATCGGATGATGCTTTTCAAATTATCGAAAATGTTCCTGAAGAATTTCAGAATCAAATATTAAATAATCTTCCACAAAAAGATCAAAATTTTTTTAGATTAGGATTAAAATATCCCAAAGATTCTGCTGCTAGAATTATGCAGAGAGAATTTGTTACTATCGATGTAGATTGGACCGTTGGTCAGACGATGGATTTTTTAAGGGACTCAACAGATTTACCTGAGCAATTTTTAGAAATTTTTGTTGTGGATAAAGATCGAAAGCCCATCGGCAATGCTTCTATTTCAAATATTTTAAGGTCAGATCCAAATATAAAAGTTAAAGATTTAGTTGCTGAAAATAAAACTTTCATTCCAGCAGATCTTGATAAAGAAAAAGTTGGTAATATTTTCACACAATATAATTTAGTGTCAGCTGGAGTAATTGATAAAGAGCAAAAATTAATCGGAGTTATTACCGGAGATGACGTTGTAACAATTGTAAAAGAAGAAGCAGTTGAGGATGCCTTAAGATTAGGAGGAATTGGTGCCGCAGAAGATATTAGTGATAATCCAGTAGAGACGACCAAAAATAGATTCTTATGGCTATTTTTAAATTTAGTTACTGCGGTACTAGCTTCATTTGTTATTGGAATTTTTGAAAGCACAATCCAAAAAGTTGTTGCTCTTGCGGTCTTAATGCCAATTGTAGCATCTATGGGAGGAAATGCAGCAACACAAACGTTAACAGTTACAATTCAATTGATCGCATCCCAACAGCTGAATGTAAAAAATGTGATGAAAATTATAAATAGAGAAATTGTAACTGGTTTACTAAATGGAATAATATTTGCAGTTATTACAGGGGTTTTTGTTTATTTTTGGTTTAATGATTTAAAAATTGCAATTCTTATTGGTGCTGCAATGATCGTTAATTTAACCGTTGCTGGCCTTGCCGGAATTGCTATTCCAGTCACTCTAAATAAAATGAAGATAGATCCAGCTATTTCTGCCACAGTTTTTGTAACAACTGTTACTGACGTTGTTGGTTTTTTCGCCTTTCTTGGAATTGCAAGTCTATTTGTTTAATTAATATTACTTTTAAAAGTAAATTTAGAAACATTATTATTTTTTTTTAAACAATCAAAAATAATTTCTAGACTTTTTTTTATATCTTTTTCTATAGACCAGGGACAGTTAAGTATAAATAAGCCACTACCTTGCATTCCGTTATTTAAATTATCTGTAATCATTTCTATGTGAGATAGATTTTTATAATTTCTATTTAAAATATTTAAAGTAAATGAAACTGCTTTCTTACTTTTTAATATAGGGTACCAAATAATATAAACTCCTAGAGGAAATTTTTTATAACAATCTGATAGCATTTTAAATACTTGATCATATTCATCTTTAAGCTCATACGAAGGGTCTATTAAAATGACGGCCCGTTTTTCTTTTGGAGGAAGTAATTTGCTAAGCTTTTGATAACTGTCTTCATTCTCAATAATAACTCTAGAGTCATTTTTGAAGTTTTTTTTAAGGTTTAAAAATTCTGTAGGATGTAACTCAAAAAAATGAAGGTTGTCATTGGGTCTTAAACTTCTTGCCGCAAGATAGCATGATCCTGGATATATTTTAAGATCAGAATTAAAATTTATAGATTTAATTAAGTCTAAATATTTTTTTAAAAAAATATTATCATTTTTTAGTTGTAATATTTTTTTGATACCTTGAAGGTATTCTTTATTTTTTTGCATGTAGGGGTCCGAGATTAAATATTTTCCAGCACCTGCATGTGAGTCTATAAAAATAAAACTTTTGTCCTTTTTTTTTATATAATCCAAAACATAAGTAAGTATAAAATGTTTTAGTACATCAGCTGCATTGCCAGCATGATATCCGTGCCTATAACTCAGCATATTAAATAAGTTTTTGTATCTTTTTTATTGTCTCACTTAAGTGAGTTTTTTTATAAGGTTTGCCTTTTACTACCCAAACCGACAGTGGCCATGAACTATCTTTTTTTTTTCTTGCAATAATGTGAATGTGTAATTGGGGTATGATATTGCCAATTTTTTCTACATTTAAATTAAAAGCACCAAAAGCTTTTTTCATAACTCGACTACAATAATCAATTTCTTCCATAAGTTTTATTTGATCCTTTTTATTTAAATCTAATATTTGTTTAACATTTTTTCTTTTTGGAATAAGAATGAGCCAAGGAAATTTCGCGTTATCCATTAATCTTGCTGTGCACAAATTTAGATTAGCTACAGAATGAGTAGTTTTGAGTAATTTTTTGTGTAATTTAAACATTAAATTAAATTAAATAGCTATTTTGTTATGGATTTAAAGAAAATTAATCAAAAAATTAAAAACTTTGTAAAAGAAAGAGACTGGGATCAATTTCATTCACCTAAAAATCTATCCATGGCTCTATCTGTAGAAGCTTCAGAATTAGTAGAGATTTTTCAATGGTTAAAAGAAAGTGATTTAAAAAAAGTAGATAAAGAGAAAGTAGCAGACGAAATTGCAGATATATTATTTTATCTATTAAGAATTTCACAAAAAATGAATATTAATATTGAGAAAAGTTTTTACGCTAAATTAAAAAAAAATGTTATAAAATATCCAGTATCTCTGTCTAAAGGAAGTAGTCAAAAAAGATAATGAAAAACATTATAAGAATATTAATTCTTACCTTTTTTTTAATCAATACTTGTTTTGCACAACTTTCTAAAGTTCAAATTGAAATCGGAACAAAAAAATTAATTGCAGAAATTGCAGAGACTGACGAGGAACAAAGTGAGGGTTTAATGAACCGTCAGGTTTTAGGAAAAGACAATGGTATGTTGTTTATTTTCGAAGAAGGCTCAACACCTTGTTTTTGGATGAAAGATACTCAGATACCATTATCGATCGCCTTTATTAGCAAGACAAACACAATAGTAAAAATAGCAGACATGCAACCTTTGTCTTTAACAGAGCATTGCTCTGGACAACCTATAGTATTAGCTCTTGAGGTTAATAAGGGTTGGTTTGAGCAGAATAATATAAAAGTTGGAGATAAAATATTAAGTATAAAAAGAATTAATTAAAAATTATTGTTATTTTATATTTTGAATATTATAAGAAATCACCTTGAAAGAATTTAAAGTTAAAGTCTATCCATCAAAAGTAAATTTACCAAAAGAAAATCAGCTTGCTTATAGGATTGCAAAAGTTGCAAGTGATAACTCTCCTATTGATAATAAGGCAGCCGATATGGTGATTAATAGAATTATAGATAATGCTTCTGTTGCTATTGCATCTTTTTCAAGACAACCAGTTACAACCGCAAGAGAGATGGCATTAGCCCATCCAAGAGTAAATGGAGCAACAGTTTTTGGAATTAATTCTACTAAAAAATTTGATTGTGAATGGGCTGCTTGGGCAAACGGCACAGCAGTTCGAGAATTAGATTTTCATGATACTTTTTTGGCTGCAGACTATAGCCACCCAGGAGATAATATTCCCCCAATTTTAGCAGTGGCACAACAGAAAAAATCAACTGGTCTAGATTTAATAAAAGGTATTTTGACAGGTTATGAAATTCAAGTGAATTTAGTTAAAGGAATTTGTCTTCATGAACATAAAATTGATCATATTGCGCATTTAGGACCAAGTGTTGCAGCAGGATTAGGCACACTTTTAAAATTAGACACAGAAACTATTTATCAGGCTGTACAACAAGCCTTGCATACAACAATTTCAACAAGACAATCTAGAAAAGGTGATATTTCAAGTTGGAAAGCATTTGCTCCTGCTCACGCTGGTAAACTTGCAATTGAAGCCGTTGATCGTTGTATGAGAGGAGAGAGAGCTCCAAATCCAATATATGAGGGGGAAGATAGCGTAATTGCTAGAATTTTATCAGGACCCAATGCTGAATATTATGTTCCATTACCAGAAAAAGGTGAGCCTAAAAAAGCAATTCTTGAGACCTATACAAAAGAACATTCAGCAGAATATCAAGCGCAAGCTTTAATAGATTTGGCTCGCGATATGAGGAAAAAAATTAAAGATTTTTCTAAAATAGAAAGCATTGAAATTCACACTTCTCATCACACTCATTATGTAATCGGCACAGGTGCAAACGACCCACAAAAAATGGATCCAAACGCTAGTAGAGAAACCTTAGATCATTCTATTATGTATATTTTTGCAGTAGCCCTTGAAGATGGAAATTGGCATCACGAAGATTCATATAAACCGCAAAGGGCAAAAAAAGAAAGTACAGTAGCACTTTGGAAAAAAATTAAAACATTTGAAGATAAAAAGTGGACAAAAAAATATCATGATAAAGATCCAAAGAAAAAATGTTTTGGAGGCAGAGTAATTATCAAGATGAAAGATGGGATTAAGATTGAGGATGAATTAGGAATTGCTGATGCGAATCCTTGGGGTAAACGACCCTTTGAAAGAAAGAATTATATAGAAAAATTTAGATCTTTAACTAAAGACTTTATTAGCAAATCTGAGTCAGAGCGTTTTTTAAAGGCTGTGCAAAATTTAAGAGATCTTAAGAGTAGTCAGTTAGACCAACTGAACATTGAAGTTCTTGATAAAATTCAAAAAATTCAAAGAAAAAAAATAGCAATTTTTTAAATAATTTTTTATGAAAAAAATTATTATTTTTTTTGGATTAATATTTTTCTTATCAGTAACTGTATCTGCGGATACAAAAAAAGTTAAAGTAATTGATGGCGATACTATTCATATAGGAACTATCAAATATCGCTTTTTTGGCATTGATGCTCCTGAAATAAAACAAATTTGTGAAAAAGATTATAAAAAAGTCGAATGTGGTATTCTTGCAAAAAATTTTCTTAAAAATAAAATTGGCGATAAAATTCCCTCATGTATTACAAAGGATAAAGACCGCTATCAAAGGGTTGTTGCAGAATGTTTTATTGGCAATGAAAGTTTATCAAGATTTATGGTTAGGGAAGGTTATGCAGTTGCATATAGCCAGTATTCCAAAGATTTTGTTGAGGATGAAAAATTTGCTAAGGAAAATAGGCTTGGTATTTGGTCAATGAGTTTTCAAATGCCCTCTGATTATAGAAAAGCATCAAGAAATAAATAAATTTTATCAAAAGTATTTTTTAACTTTTTTTCTATTATATTTTTTTTTATCTTTAATAATTTTTTTCTTAAATTTTGATGTTCGTAAAGCCTTGGCTATCGGATTTCTTTTCATATTAAGTTTGAATATTACTCAGTAGATAATTAAATTCTAAATTGAGAACCTAAATAAAGTTGTCTAGCTTTTTTATTTTCAACAATTTCTTGTGGGGATCCTTCAGCAATTAATTCTCCATTATTGATGATGTAAGCCCTATCAACAATGTCTAGAGTTTCTTTAACGTTATGGTCGGTGATGAAAATACTAATACCTTTATCTTTTAAATGTCTAAGCATCTCTTTAAGCTCGATAATTGCAATAGGATCTAAAGCTGCAAATGGCTCATCTAATAATAATACTTTTGGTGAAGTTGTTAGACATCTTGCAATCTCAACCCTTCTTGCTTCTCCACCAGACAAACTTAGCGCCGAGGCTGTTCTAAGATGTGCAATTTTAAATTCATTAAGCAAGTGTTCTACTAATTCATCTTGTTTTTCCTCATCTTTAATTGCAACTTCCGCAACTGCTCTAATATTTTCCTCAACCGTTAACCCTCTAAATATAGATCTTGCTTGCGGAAGATAGCTGATACCTTCTTTTGCTCGCATATGGATTGGAAGTTCATTAATTACTTTATTATTAAAAATAACTTTGCCTTGAGTTGGATTTAAAATTCCAAGTACCACAGAGAACATCGTCGTCTTACCTGCTCCATTTGGACCAAGTAAAGCAACAATTTCTTGAGGGTTTACTGTAACACTGACATCCTTAAGAATAACTCTTTTTTTTATTATTTTAGTTAAATGACTAATTTCCAGTGTTGATGGCTCTCTATTATAATAATAGTCATCAGAGATAAGTTTAAAAATATTATTATTTAATTTTTTATTAATTTTTTTAACAACGGTAGGTTCTTTAATTTCTTCCGGCTCGGATTTTTTAATTATTTCGCTTTTTTCTAAAATTATATTTTTTTCATTTACCAGTTTATCTTTTGAAAGAATAAGAGGATTTTCTTCAATTATCTCTTTTTTTGACTCTTTAATTTGTTCAGTTGGATTTGAATTGTTAGAGTCAATTACTGCTGCAAATCTTTTGACTATTTTTTTGTTAGATATAACAGTAAATTTTTGATCTTTATCTTTCATTACTTAATGTCCCTGTAACTTGTTTTCCTTTTTCTTCCATTACAACTTCAACGGTTTTTTTAAAGGTATCAATTATTACCTTATCTGCTTTAATTTGACTAGTACGCCGCTTTTTAGTTTTTGGGTCATTCTCAACAAAATCTGCAATTACATTGCCACTTACAAATATATTATTTGATTTTACAAGATACTCAGCTCTGTTTGCAGTAACCACTCCATCTCTTTGAGTAATTTTTACATTTTGCTCATATAAAATATCATTTGTTGTTTTATTAAATAAACCTGTTTTGCTTAAAATTTTTATAATGCTACCGTCTTTCAATAAAAAATCGCTGTCTACTTCTTTTAGACTTATAAGATCTTGATTATCTTTATCAATACTGGCAAGTTTTGCTCTAACATTATATTGTTTTCCACTTGCATCCACTCCGATGTAACTAATATTTTCAAATACATTACTTTCAGCTCCTTCAGTAGGTTTAATATTTTTTGATGAGAGTTTTAATCTATAAGTGTTGAGAGTTGGATAAACAAAATAGACAATAAAAATTATTATAAGACCAACGCTTATAATTTTAAGCTGTTTTTTTCTGATCTCGTTGAGTTTCATTAAACTCCAAAACTAATTAGAGAATGTATATGAATTAATCCGTAATTATTATTTTTGCCTTTAATAATAAGAGAGGTAATTTTTTTCTTATTCATTATATCAAGAGCCAGTCCCGCCAGAGTATTTTCTGAAATCATTTTTGGGTTTTTAGTCATAACTTCTTTTGCGGTCTTTTCTAAAAAATTCTTCTTATGTATAGAGCGTCTGATATCTCCGTCTGTTATGATTCCTGTAACTTTTTTGGATTTATTTATAACAAGTACGCAGCCATAAGTTTTTTTTGTAATTTGTATCACAGCGTTTTTTACGGACATATTTTCATTGATGAAAGGTACATCTCTTTTTTTAATCATAATATCTTTAACACGTGTAAGTTGTTTTCCTAACGCTCCAGAAGGGTGATAAACAGCAAATTTTTCTTTGCTGAATTTATTTAATTTCATAAGTGTGATTGCAACGCTATCCCCCCAAGCAAGCAACATTGAAGTAGAACTTGTTGGTACAATATCGAGCCCAGCTTCTTTTACTTTTGGAAGAACAATTTTAATTGTACTCGCATTAATCAAAGTTGAATTTTCTTTTGATGCCACACCAATAATAGGCATTTTAAATTTATGAGCATAGTTTAAAATACTTTTCAATTCATCGGTATTTCCAGAATAAGACATAATCAAAAAACAATCTTGTTTTGGATTGCACGCACCAAGATCTCCATGGGCTGCTTCAGACGGATGTAAGTAAATAGATGGTACTCCCACAGAACTTAAGGTTGCAGAAATTTTTCTAATAATATGCCCTGATTTTCCCATGCCAACGCATATAACTTTACCTTTGCATTTTTGAATCAGGTCAATAGCTTTAATAAAATTACTATTATAAGACTTAGATAATTTTTTTAATGCATTAATCTCTTGAAAAATTACTTCTTTTGCAAATTTTATTTTTTGATTATGGATCATTTAATGCGCGAAAATATCTTGGTTATTCCAACCAGCAAGATCTAAGGTTACTCGATGTTTTAAAAATTTAAAACAGTGATTAGCTAGTTCCATTCGATTTTCTCTAATTAAAATTTTGTCAAGTTCATCTTTAATTTTATGAAGATATAAAACATCGGATGCAGCATAATTTATTTGCTGTTCGGTTAAATTTTCGGCACCCCAGTCGGAACTTTGCATTTGTTTTGATAATTCAATATCTAGGAGTTCTTTACATAAATCTTTAAGACCGTGTTTATCAGTATAAGTTCTTCCAATTTTTGAGGCAATCTTTGTGCAGTAAATATTATTAATATCTGCTTTTAAATAATAATTTAAAACCGTGAGATCAAATCTTGCAAATTGAAAAATTTTTACAATATCATTATTTTCCAAAATTTTTTTTAGATTATCAGCTTTAAATGTTTTTCTATTAATTTGAATCAAATGTACTTCTTTATTACCCGAGGATATTTGAACAAGACAAAGAGGATCTCTTTTATAATCAAGACCCATAGTTTCGGTATCGATTGCGATAATTTTTCCTAGATTTAAATTGTTAGGTATGTCGTTTTTATGGATTTTGACTTTCATACTATTGTTAAATAAAAGGTATTATCGTTAATTATTATGATTAAACAATGGCAGAAAAAAAGACAATAACAGTCTTCGGCGGAACAGGGTTTATAGGTCGAAATCTAATAGCTAAACTTGCAAAAAAAGGTTTTAAAATAATCGTTCCAACCCGAAATCCTTATCTTCATGGTTATCTAAAACCAATGGGAGAACCTGGTCAAATTGATGTTTTAAAATTTAATCCTTATAATTTTTCAAATCTTAATGAGTTTATCGATAGTTCAGAAATTGTAATTAATTGCATAGGAGTTTTATACGAAAAAAAAAATCAAAAATTCGATCATGCACATCATCTTTTTCCAAAATTTCTAACTAGTATCTTAAATAAAGACGTGACTAAAAAATTTATTCATATTTCAGCACTGGGTGCAAAAGAAAATTCTAATTCTTTATATATTAAATCAAAATTTCAAGGCGAACAGGTTATTACTAGTAATTTTAAAAATTCCGTTATTTTACGGCCCAGCATTGTATTTGGAACTAACGATAATTTTTTTAATTTATTTAATAAATTAATAAATCTTTTACCTATCATTCCGCTTGCTGGTGCCAAAACAAAATTTCAACCTTGTTATGTGGGAGACGTTACTGATGCAATTATTAAAATTATAGAAGATATCAATCCTAGTCAGGTTTATGAATTGGGAGGGCCTAAGGTTTATACGTTTAAAGAATTAATTGAGACCTTGCTGGTTTCCCTAAATAAAAAAAGATTAATAGTTGGACTTCCAGATTTTATTTCAAGAGTACAAGCAAAAATAATGCAATTATTTCCTAATCCTTTACTTACAGAAGATCAGCTTGAAATATTAAGATCAGATAATATTTGCTCTAATCACTACCCAGGTTTTTCAGAACTTGGCATATATACAAGAAGCGTTGAGATTATTTTACCTAATTATATTTTCAGCCAAACAAATCGTTAAATAAATAATAATATTATTACCCCGAGTATTATCCTGTAATAAACAAAAAGATTTAAATTAAATCTTGATATAAAAGATAAAAAATATTTTATTGTTAGATAAGATGAGATAAATGAAACTGTAAATGCAACAATTGCAATATAGTTAAAATCTGTGCTATTCATTTTTATTAAATCTAAGATTCCAAGAAAACAAGCTCCAGCTGTAGTGGGTATTGATAAAAAAAAAGAAAACTTTGCAGCATCGAGTCTTGAATATCCAAGAAAACGTCCAGCTGTTAATGTAATTCCAGATCTGCTCACTCCAGGAATTAAAGCTATCACCTGAAATAATCCAATTATAAAAGAATTCTTTGCGTTAAGGTCTGTGTATAGTTTTTTTGTAATTTTTATTTTGTCGCTAAAAAATAAGATAATTCCAAAAATAATTGTGGTTATCGCAATTATTTTAATTGGAAAATTTCCATAGTCTATAAGTCGAAATTTAAATACAAAATATCCAATAATAACCACTGGTAGAGTGGCAATAATGAGATTTAAAATTATTTTAGGTTTTTTTAATAATCCTAAAAGTTCTGAAAAAAAATAAGAAATAATTGCAAATAAAGATCCTAAGTGAAAAACAAGATTTAGTATTTCATTGTTATTTTGGAAATTTAATAATTGCTCCATTATTATTAAATGTGCATTGGAAGAAATGGGTAAAAATTCAGTAATACCTTGGACAATGCCTAGAATTATTATTTTTAGTAATTCGTCCATTAGGAAAGCTTTAGTCTAGGAGAATGTTATTATAAATTAGATAATTAGTTATAAACTGTTTACAATTTTAAATTGAAAAATACTAATTATCCTATTTTTAATTGATTAATTAGCATTTCTAAAGAATTTGATCATAAATACTGACCTAATTAATCTTTTAAAATTTATGTTTTTGTGAAAATATTCATAAAAAACGAAAAAATACAGGTATTTTAAAATAATGTCAGAAAAAATGTTAAAGTTTGTGACAACTAAGGGGCAAACACCTGAAAAATCCAGCGTGGATGAGAGAGTAAAAAATTTCTCCGAAATATATAAAAACTATATTGCTCCAAAAGCTGAAGAACAATCAAGCAGATGCTCGCAGTGTGGGGTTCCGTATTGTCAAATTCATTGTCCATTATCAAATAACATTCCTGACTGGTTGAAATTAACTGCTGAAGGAAGACTTGAAGAAGCTTATGAAGTTTCTTCAGCAACAAATAATATGCCAGAGGTTTGTGGAAGAATATGTCCCCAAGATAGACTTTGTGAGGGCAATTGCGTAATTGAGAGAGCAGGACACGGGACAGTGACCATTGGATCAATTGAAAAATTTATAACGGATACCGCATTTGAGAATGGTTGGGTAAAACCAATTAAAGTTAAAAAAAGTTTAGGATACAGTATTGGAATAATTGGAGCGGGGCCCGCAGGTCTTGCAGCTGCAGAACAACTTAGAAAAATTGGATATGAAGTTACAGTTTATGATAAGTATGACAGGCCCGGTGGTTTGCTAATTTATGGAATTCCTAATTTCAAATTAGAAAAAAATATTGTTGAAAGAAGAACCAAGCTTTTAATTGAAGGTGGAATAAAATTTCACTTAAATTTTGTTGTCGGAAAAAATGCAACTTTATCTGATTTGAAAAAAAAACACGATGCAATACTCATTGCAACCGGCGTATACAAGGCAAGAGAAGTAGAAATTCCAGGATCAGACTTAAAAAATATTTATCCAGCAATGGAGTTTTTAACAGCATCAAATAAAAAAGGATTAGGAGACAAAGTAAAATTATTTGATGAAGGGTATTTAAATGCCGAAGGAAAAGACGTAGTTGTAATAGGCGGCGGCGATACAGCAATGGATTGTGTTAGAACTTCAATAAGGCAGAATGCAAAATCAGTTAAGTGTTTATATAGAAGAGATAAAAAAAATATGCCAGGATCAGCAAGAGAGGTTAATAATGCCGAAGAAGAAGGTGTTGATTTTCAATGGTTAACAAATCCTAAAGAATTTATTGGAAAAAACGGTAACGTGAGTGAAGTTATAGTAACTAAAATGAAATTAGGAGAAACAGATGCAACTGGAAGACAAAAACCAGAAATCATTTCCGGATCCGAGGTTAAAATTAAAGCTGATATGGTAATTAAAGCATTGGGATTTGATCCAGAAGATATTCCAGTTATGTTTTCAGAACCTAAACTTGATGTATCAAAGTGGGGAACAATTAAAATTGATCTTAAAACAATGCAAACAAATATTGAGGGAGTTTTTGCAGCAGGAGATATTGTAAGAGGCGCGTCGCTAGTTGTATGGGCTATTAAGGATGGAAGAGATGCTGCGGAAGCAATTGATGTTTTTTTGAAAAATAAAGCTCTTAAATCAATAAAAAAAAGAATGGTGGCATAAATTGAGAGATATCTTAAAAAAAAATTTAAAAAAGCTAATAAACGCTGGGGTTTATAATGCAGCAGATGAACATGATGCTTGTGGTGTTGGGTTCGTAGCTTCAATTGATGGAAAACCTAGAAGAGAAGTGGTTGAAAATGGAATTGAAGCTTTAAAAGCTGTTTGGCACAGAGGTGCCGTTGATAAGGACGGAAAAACAGGAGATGGAGCCGGAATTCATATTGAACTATCTAAAGTTTTTTTTGAGGAGCAGATAAAAATTACAGGACATCATACTCATAAAAATGATCAATTATGTGTTGGCATGATCTTCTTGCCGAGAAATGATTATGGAGCTCAAGAAGCTTGTAGGACTATTGTAGAGCATGAATTGTTATCTAATAACTTTTACATTTTTGGATGGAGACATGTTCCGGTAAAAGCAAAAGTTCTTGGAATAAAAGCAAACGATACTAGGCCAGAAATTGAGCAAATATTATTTTCTCCAATTAAAAAAACAGAGTCAGAGGAATTAGAAAAAAATATTTATATTGTAAGAAAAAAGATTGAAAAAAAAATTACTCAATCTCAATTAAAAGATTTTTATATTTCATCAATTAGTTCAAGATCAATTATTTATAAAGGAATGTTTCTTGCTGAGCATTTATCAGATTTTTATCCAGATTTATTAGATAAAAGATTTATTTCTAGATTCTCAATTTTTCATCAAAGATATTCAACAAATACTTTTCCAAGCTGGGAGCTTGCTCAACCTTTTAGAATTTTAGCACATAATGGTGAGATAAATACTTTAAAAGGAAATGTGAATTGGATGAAGACACATGAGCAGGGATTAGAGTCTGAATTATATGAAAACATCGACGATTTAAAACCAATCTTAAAATCAGGAAGTTCTGATACAGCTTGTCTTGATGCTGTTTTTGAATTGTTAACAAGATCAGGAAGATTATTACCTCTTGTTAAAATGATGTTGATGCCAGAGGCATGGTCTAAAAGAAGCAAAATTATCCCTCAAGCTTATAGAGACATGTATAATTACCTAAACTCAGTCATAGAGCCTTGGGATGGACCAGCAGCAATTGCTGCAACTGACGGTAATTGGATTTTAGCCGCGACAGATAGAAACGGTTTAAGGCCTTTAAGATATACTATTACAAAAGATAAAATTTTATTTGCAGGTTCAGAAACTGGAATGGTTCCAGTGCAAGAGGAAAATGTTATTTATAGAGGAAGAGTTGGACCTGGCCAAATGATTGCTGTTAATCTCGATGAGGGGACTTATTATAATGATAAAAAAATTAAAGATTTTTTATCTAGAAATCCTATATATAAAAAATTTAGTCAAAATTTAATAGAGATCAGTAAAAAGTTTAATAATTTACAAGAATTTAACTCTTTTGAGGGAGATAAGTTAAGACAAAAACAATATGCTGCTGGGATCTCCATTGAAGATTTAGAAATGATTTTACATCCAATGGTGGAGGATCAAAAAGAAGCTGTTGGTTCAATGGGGGATGACACTCCAACAGCTGTTTTATCTGATATTTATAGGCCTTTATCTCACTTTTTTAGACAAAATTTTAGTCAAGTCACAAATCCACCAATAGACTCTCTAAGAGAAAATAGAGTGATGTCTCTTAATACAAGAATTGGAAACTTACAAAACATTTTAGGTGAAGATTTGTTTAATAAAAAAAGTTACCTTTTAGAAAGTCCAGTTTTATCCAATGCTCAATTTAAAAAGTTATTTGAGGTTTTAAATGAAGAATATAGAGAAATAGATTGTACATTTAATTCTGAAGATTCAGAAATTTCCTTAAAAGAAGAATTAAAACGAATTCAGAAAGAGTCCGAAATTGCAGTAAGAGAGGGTGCTAAGCATATTATTCTTACAGATGAAAAAATTTCAGAAACAAGAATTGGGATACCAATAATACTTGCAACAGGTGCAGTACAAAGTCATTTGGTCAATCATGGTCTTAGAAAATATGTTTCATTAAATGTTAAATCGGCAGAATGCTTAGATGTTCACTATTTTGCAGTTCTTATCGGTGTTGGTGCGACTACAGTTAATCCCTATTTAGCGTTTGATTGTATTTATCAGAGATATCAAAAAAAAATCTTTGGAAAATTAACTTTTACCGAATGCGTTAACAATTATATTAAAGCCGTTAATGATGGATTGTTAAAAGTGATGTCTAAATTAGGCATTTCCGTTATTAGCTCTTATAGGGGTGGTTTAAATTTTAGTGGTCTTGGATTAAGCAGGGCTCTTGTTGCTGAATATTTTCCTGGAATGTATTCAAAAATTTCCGGTATTGGTGTTTCTGGAATTGAACAAATGATCAGAACTCAACATCAAAAGGCATTTAGAGGTAATGTTATTAGTTTACCAATCGGTGGATTTTATAAATTTAGAAAAGGTGGGGAACAACACTCTAATCAGGCTATGACTATGCATATGTTACAAACTGCTGTTGCAACAGATTCCTATGATTTATATAAAAAATATTCAAAAATTATTAATGAGCAGCACCCTTTAAATCTTAGAGATCTTTTAGATTTTAATTTAATTAAAAAACCAATTTTAATTGAAGAGGTAGAGTCTATTACAAATATTAGAAAAAGATTTGGAAGCGGCAGCATGTCTTTAGGAGCTCTTTCTAAAGAGGCACACGAAACATTAGCAATTGCTATGAATAGAATTGGTGGTGCATCTTGTAGTGGAGAAGGAGGAGAGGATGCAAAAAGAGCAATACCTAAAGATAATGGTGATAATGCTAATTCAAGAGTGAAACAAATTGCATCGGCTAGATTTGGCGTAACTGCAGAATATTTAAATAATTGTGATGAAATAGAAATCAAAATATCTCAAGGGGCAAAACCTGGAGAAGGCGGCCAGTTACCTGGTTTTAAAGTTACAGCTGAAATTGCAACTTTAAGACATTCAACACCAGGAGTTACCTTAATATCTCCACCACCTCATCATGATATTTATTCAATCGAAGATTTATCGCAACTAATCTATGATTTAAAACAAATAAATCCCAAAGCAAAAATTGGAGTTAAATTAGTTTCCTCAACAGGAATAGGCACTATTGCTGCAGGAGTTGCAAAAGCAAAAGCAGATGTAATTCTAATTAGCGGACATTCAGGCGGAACAGGGGCTTCTCCATTAACAAGTGTAAAGTATGCAGGGCTTCCTTGGGAAATTGGACTAACAGAAGCTAATCAAATTTTAACTTTAAATGGTTTAAGACATGAGGTTATTTTAAGAACGGATGGAGGGATTAAAACAGGCAGAGATGTTGTTATGGCTGCAATGATGGGTGCAGATGATTTTGGAATAGCAACGACTTCTTTAATAGCAATGGGTTGTATAATGGTTAGACAATGTCATTCAAATACTTGTCCTGTTGGAATTTGTACTCAAGATGAAAAGCTTAGAAAAAAATTTACAGGCACACCAGAAAAAGTTGTTAATTTATTTTCATTTATAGCTGAGGAAGTAAGAGAAATTTTAGCAAGTCTTGGTTTTAAATCTTTAAATGAAATTGTTGGTAGAACAGATTTATTAAAACAAGTTAGTAGAGGATCTACCAACTTAGATGATTTAGATTTAAATCCCCTTTTAGTTCAAGCAGATCCAGGAGAAAATCCAAGATATTGTTTAAAAAGAGAAAGAAAAGAAGTTCCTGATAGTTTAGATAAGCAAATTATAAAAGACTCACTTTCTCTAATTGAAAAAGGACAAAAATTTCAATTAAGTTATGCAGTAAAAAATACTCATAGATCCGTTGGAACAAGATTAAGCTCGATTATTACAACACAGTTTAAAAATAAAAAATTATCCGAAGATCATATTTTAATTAAATTAAGAGGCTCAGCAGGACAGTCTCTAGGCGCATTTGCAGTTTCAGGAATTAAGCTAGAAATAACAGGTGATGCAAATGATTATGTTGGTAAAGGGTTATCTGGTGCAAAAATAATTATAAAACCAGCCTCTAACAGTGAATTACAAACCTCAAAAAATACAATTATTGGAAATACAGTTTTGTACGGAGCAACTTCAGGATTGTTGCTTGCGGCGGGACAAGCAGGAGAAAGGTTTGCAGTTAGAAATTCAGGGGCCACCGCAGTTATTGAAGGATGCGGAACAAATGGCTGTGAATATATGACAGGTGGCGCTGTTGTAATATTAGGAGAAGTTGGGGATAATTTTGCAGCAGGCATGACAGGTGGAATGGTATTTGTTTATGACCCAGAAAATAGTTTTGAAAATTATGTAAATCCATCATCAGTCATTTGGCAAAGAGTTGAGACAGATTATTGGAATGATTTTCTTTTAAATCTAATAAAATTACACGAAAAAGAAACTCAATCGTTGCACTCAAGAAAGATTATTCAACAGTGGAATAGTGAAAAAAATAACTTTTATCAAGTTTGCCCTAAAGAAATGTTAGATAAATTAAGACAACCATTATCGAATAAGGCAGTTCATGGAAAAGCTGTCTAAATCAATTACTTTAGTTTGTTTTGGTTTTGGCTTAGCAGCTAAGTACTTTGTAAAAGAGCTGTTAAGAAATAAATATAAAATAAAATTAGTCACAACTTCAAGATCTAAAAGTTCTAATAATAAATTCTTAAATATTAATTATAAAAATTTTTGTTTTGATAATAATAATTTTGATAAAAAAATTTTAAAATATATTTTAAATGCAAGTCATATATTAGTTTCAATACCTCCAAAAGATAGAAAAGACTTTGTTATCGAAAACTTTTATAATGAAATTTTATTAAATAAAAAAATCAAATGGCTGGCATATCTTTCGTCAACAAGTGTTTACGGAAATCATAATGGTAAGTGGGTTGATGAAAGAAGCAAATTATTAAGTAATAATGACACAGGAATAAATAGAATTGTAGCTGAAAATGAATGGTTAAAATTAAATCGCTACCACCTTGTTCCAACAAGAATATTTAGATTGTCAGGAATTTATTCCCCGGAAAGAAACATATTTTTACGATTAGCAAGGGAGCAAGTTCGTTACGTTAAAAAAAGTAATCATATTTTTTCAAGAATTCATGTTGCTGATATAGCTCAAGTTTTATCTAAGTCTTTAATTTACTCAAAACCTGGTGAAATTTATAATGTAGCAGACAATTTGCCATGTTCTTATGATCAAACAATATCATATGCTTGTAATTTAATGGGAGTTAAAATTCCACCTTCTGAAAATTTTAAATCATCAAATGATAGTAAGATCAAAAATTTTTATAAAGACTCAAAAAAAGTTAGTAACTTAAAAATTAAAAAAGATTTAAAAGTAAAATTACAATTTCCATCATACAAAGAAGGTTTTAAAAGTATTTTAAATAATATTTTTAATCGCTAAATCTAGTTTTTTTAAATCTTGAACTCTAGACAGGGAATGATCACCATCATCAATAATTGTTAATTTAAATTTTTTTGTTACAAGAGTTTTTGTTAAATTTATTGAATAAACCCAGGGAACAGATGAATCTCTAATTCCATGTAATAATTCAATTTTAAAATTACACTTAATTTTTTTATTAAGAATTAAGTTTTTTTTTCCACCAAATATAAAATTTTTAGTTATAGGGTAAAAATTATTGTGACTGCTTTTTAATTTATAGATTTTATTTTTTCTTATATTATCTTTTTCAAAGCTATTTAATTTTTTCCATATTAATTCTTCAGTAAAATCAGGTGCAGGCGCAATACCGATAAAACCTTTAATTCTTTCATGAAAATGTTTAATTAGCGTAATCCCAATCCAAGCACCCATGCTTGAGCCAATAAGGATTATTTTACCTTTTTTAACTAAATTTTTTATAATTGACCTTGAGTCTTCTATCCAATTCTTAATACTAAAATCTGTGAATTGTCCCGAGGATTTACCATGTCCACTATATTCAAATAACAATAAATTAATTTTATTTTTATTAGAAAATTTTTTTAAAAATTTTGCTTTTTTACTTTTAATATCAGACATTAATCCGTGGAGAAAAATAATTGTGATTAAACTTTTATTATTAATAAATTTGTAATGAATTTTTTGATTATTTTTTGTTAAAAAGAAATTTTGCTTTGGATTATTCATTTTTAAAAGTATAGCATATAAATTCAATGGATAAAAAAATTCACTTACTACAAGTTATTCCAAGATTAGATGTAGGTGGTGCAGAAACAGGTTGTAAAGATATTGCAAAATTTATAGCCAACCAATCTTACTTTTCTGCAATTTTATGCTCTGGCGGTGAACAAATTAAAAAAATTGATCAATCAAAAGTTAAAATTTTTAGATTTCCTGTTCAAAGCAAAAACCCTTTTATAATTTTTTTTAATATATTTATAATTTTATTTATTATTCTTTTTTATAAAATTAATATCATTCATGTTAGAAGTCGCGCCCCAGCTTGGTCATGTTATTTTGCAAGTAAGATATTGAGAATTTCTTTAGTCTCTACTTTTCACGGCACTTATAATTTTAGTAATTCTTTAAAAAAATTTTATAATTCAGTAATGTTAAGAGGAGATATTGTTATTGCAGGCTCAAAATTTATTTTTGATCACATAAAAATTAATTATAATTATACAAAAACAATTTCTTTTATACCAAGGGGAATTGATACTAATTACTTCAGTCCAAAAAATCCAAAAGTTGAACAGTCAAATATCGTCAGGAGTCGTTGGGATGTGTTAAATAGTGATTTTATAATATTACTTCCAGGAAGATTAACCTTTTGGAAAGGACAATTTTTTTTCTTAAATACCCTTTTGTTTTTAAAACAAGAGAAATTGTTAAATAATATTAAAGCAATTATAATCGGTGATGATCAAGGTCGAACTGAATATAAAGAGTACCTTTTAAATTTTATAAGACATCATCAATTAGATAATGATGTAAAAATTATCTCCCATGAAATTTCTATGCCCTCAGCCTATAATGCCTGTGACTTAGTGTTGTCAGCTTCTATTGAGCCCGAAGCATTTGGCAGAGTAGCCGTTGAAGCCCAAGCAATGGAAAAGCCAATACTTGCAAGTAATATAGGCGG
>JACCEE010715174.1_pt1 | contig 24186 bp, 75 predicted proteins | sample 7449931 | NCBI WGS metagenome assembly JACCEE01 (sample SAMN15323457, study PRJNA562643) | freshwater metagenome | isolation source: river surface water | place: USA:Blue River Watershed | collected 2017-08-19 | reverse complement strand
TGATCTCATCTAACCAAGCTCTGAGCTCGTTAAGTTCAATCAAGCGGTCTTCAAGGTCCCACCAGTTTTGTACCTTTAGCTTAACAGGAACCTTATGTAGCCTATTGTCGATCATGACCACCTCAATAAGAATAACATTTTTGCCTGGGGAGTTAGAAATAAAATACTTTCCCATCCATGATAAACATACTCGTTAGGGATATACTGCTCACACCATTCTACAAGGGTATTCATAGGTGCTACACCGTTGTATTGCCAGTTCAGCGGGTTTCTCATGACCAACGCAACGCTACTAACATTGCATCTTCTTTAGTTTGAAAATAGCCAAATCCTGGACCAATAATAGCAGGGATTCCTTGTTCCAAGATCCAATCCTGTACAGTTTCAATACGATTCAAGTTAGTCTTGGGAATATCTAGTCGATATTTGTAAGGGTATCGATCGTTTCCGTGTAGGTGCAAATCTGTAATCTTCATCGAATACCGTGATTCATCTTATCCCAGAACTCGAACTTCTGTTCTGCTTCTTTGCGAAGTTCTTGTTCTTTCTTAGATTGGCGAACTGCACGATCTCGTTCCATCTTGTTCATCTCTAATGTTTGATGCACGTCGGCGATAAACTTAACTAGGCTTGTAGTAGACAAACGATTGACTTCCCGTTCGAGTTGTTCTTTTTCTTGTTCAATTTCGTCGCGTTCTTCAATGTGATATTCCATGTCTCGTCGAAGTTGCTCGATGTAATCACCGGGGCTCAGGTGTTGCCAGTCATGCTCAAATGTCCTATCAACTGGATCCATGCCAACATTGACGAGCTCTTGTACAAGACTTTCTTCCTGCAAGAGTTGCACTAGCCTACGCACAATAGGATCGGTACTGTACAGATCCAGATAGTGGACCAGCTCTTTTGTTGACATTGTTTGATAGTTCATTGGCTCAACTTGCTCATCATTACATAGGCATCCCATGCGTTCTTGGCGCTTTCGCTACTACCAAGGCTGGGCACGATATCATACCAAGTATCTTGCAAGCCGTGTGCATTACCCCAGCTGTTAATGTGTAGTCTGGGTTGGAATAGCTTACCGTCTTTAAATAGATTTACTGCAACCTCGCAGACTTGTTCAAATGTATATGCAGAAAGGTCGTACAAAGGATTTCTACTGTTATAGCCGTACCAATACTCTGACATAATTTCTCTGAGCTTTTCTTCGTTCTCGCCGCGAGTGTTTGCTACAATGAACAAAACGTCATCATACGCAACATCCCCATCAAGAATACTCTTAACACACTTTCCAAGACTTGTTCCGATTTTCATTGTTGTTCCTTAACGCAAGAGATTTTGTCTGGGCTGTACATTAAAACAAAATTGCCAATATTAAATGTACCGAGAATTGCCAGTGCAAGGACAAAGCCACCTACGACCGCTAGTATTGTTTTCATCCTTCAGCTCCAGAATGGTTAACGGGAAATACTAATAGCCATCACGATAGCTATAATCATAAAAAACTGCCACGGCTTGTTAATTACATCTATTCCGCAAGCGGCAAGAGCAACTCCAAGGGCACAGTAAAGTAAAATTGAAATCATTTGATTTTCCAAACAGGAATAAAATTAACTAGCTTGCCCATGGGCAACCAAATTGGTAAGGACAATACTAGAACATAAACGGCCGAAATATATTCAGCTTCGGTAAACCTATATACAAATAGATTAATCAAGCCTGCAACAAGATAAGTGCCTGCGGTGATGACCATATACTCTAGTGGACTTAACGGTAGTTTCATTTAGCATGGTCCTTTTTGAGTTCTTTCATTAACGTCTCGTGATGTTGGTCGATGTAAAACTGTGCAACACGGAGCATGAACTCTGCATGCTCGATACTTGTTGGGATTACAACTTTATCGCCACACTCGATTTCTTTGAGTAGCAGTAGTTTTTCATAGTCAGTGTATGGGATCATCGGTTAACCGCCATATTTTAAAACATACATAAGAACATCTTCGCCGCCAATAATAACCATTTGATTACCATATTCGAGGTATGTCTTAACTTTGCCTTTCCAATTTGTTTGCTTCTTAACAGGTTCTACACGAACCATTTTAGGAGTAAGTGCTTTGATAGTACAGATCTTAAGACCCGACTGTCCTGCACTTACTGCCACAGGCATTCCGATTTTTAATTCTCTTCCGAGAATATCAATATGAGGATTTTGGTCTTCCATATCAGCTTTTCAAAATATCTATCATTTGTTTCTGCTCTGCTTGATATTTTCTGTATTGACCTTTAAATAACAATCGAACATAATTCCCCCACCATACAGACAAGAATGCTACAGTAGACCACGACCACCATACTAGTCCCATTGCTGGCAATATTGTAATCGAAATTACTGCAACGCCAACAATAGAAACTAATATAGTAGGCATGATTGCAATGGCTTCTTTCATCACAAACTCTGCGTATGCGTTATAAATCTCAACGAATCCGCTAGTCCAGCGTTTAAGTAACCAAGTGACAAAAGCCATTGCGTTTTTCATATTACTTTGGCAACATCAAGCTAGTCATGTTGCTAGGAACAACAATAGTCTGCACCTTACCGTTCTTAATACCTTCAGAGATATTCAGAGCAGCCTGGGCGTTCATGAACGCGATAGAACTGGAACTGTTGTTAGCCAGAGCAGCCATACGTCGAGCTTCTGCTTCGGCAGTCTTAACTTCAATTTCTTTTTGCTTGAGTTCGTTTTTAGAACGAACCAAATCGTTGGCGCTTTGAACAACACTATCGGCTGGAGTTACGTTACGAATCATAACCTGTGAAATAGTGATAGCACCATCCAGTTTTTCCTCAGCAAGGTTACGAGTGATTTCGTCCTTGATGAAGTTTTCCATAGTATCTCGGTTATCTGCCATGTCCAATGCTTCATGCTTACGTGCGGCCTTGTAGATAGCGTTACGTGCATTTTGAACGATGTAGTTATACATCAAGTAAGTATCACCTTTGAACTCAGCGTGGAAACTGCGGTTCTTAGTTGAATACAGTTCTGCGGCCTGATTCTTGTTGAGGTTATAAACAACCACAGCATCAATGTCTTTCATGGTGCTGTTGTCTTTAGCAACAGGAGTCATATTCTCCAGAACTACGTTGACATCCTTGTAGGGGAAAGTCAACACATCACCGATCAAGACTTGATTGAAAGAACCGGGTTCAAGTTCACCGGGTTTGACCTGTTTATCAAAGCCAACCCGTACACCAACCTCGCCGGTCTCAATTCGAGTACAGCCAGTGGCAAGAGCAACTGCGGCAACAATAAAACCAACTTTAAAAACGCTTTTCATTAAAGAACTCCTGTAGAAAAAAGATAAAAACAAACACTAAAACCAAGAATAAAGTAAAGTGGACGAACCACTACATCACTGATCATATACATCCTTAAAAGAACAGTACCAACCCAAACATTAGCATGATTGCTAACATAGAACTAATAATAACATAGCCTGCAATTTTTGTCAATTTAATCAACTGCTGACCTGTCATCATTTCTGTAGCCTTGATTGCCAAATAAGCAACCAAACTAAGAACCAAAAACAGAACGACTACTCTAATCATGAAATCACCTTTACGCGAGTTAACCAAGTTTCTTTGCCACCGGTGCGATCATTCACACTAGCATGCTTTACAGTACCTTTGATTTTAATGGTACTGTTATCGGGAAATTCTCCACGATCCTTACTGGTAAAAAATTTTACAATATTACCTCCGCTCTTTGCAGTAACAATTAATGCTTCATATTTTTGGCTGTATACTGTGCTGATAATGTCCACAGGAATCTCGTGCTTACTTCCCGGCATACCAACGTATTCACTTGTGGCGTTTAAGGAAAACATAGTTTCGGCCCTTGCTTCTTTTTTCAAGTCTTTACGGTATGTACTAGGCAAGCAAACCATACAAGCCACTTCGTATGTACCTACTTCACTCATACCAATAATAGAAGCAATAGTATCTGTAAAACTAGCACGACCTACTAGCTCATTTGAGCCAGTGCCCGCCTGTTTGAGTGTGTGAAAAACTAGTCCAGAAAAATGTTCCGTCAGCACAATACCAAACTCTCGGTCAGCATCCTGAATTTGATCGGCTGTGACAATGTTAGTAAGTACTGCTAGAGCCAAAGAACGATTAGTATTTTTCTTTGGCTCATCTTGTTTGAAAACGGTGCGGTCATTCACATACTGACCTTGGTTAATACGGTCAGCATAAGCAATTGCCGTCCACACATCAGCAATAGGATATGGCTTTTTAGGTTGAGATTTTGTTTTCCAGCGGGTTGAACGCGATTGATTGAACATAAAAAATCCCCGTTATCTAACTATAAATGTATTATAGCATAACGGGGATTTTGTGTCAATTAAACTATCTTAAAGGTTGACGATTTGTGTGTCGCTTTCGAAGATACCGTTTGCGGCGTTATATGCTTTTCTAGCTTCTAAGCCTGCGTTATACGTAGCATCATTGATTCTAGCATCAAATGCTTCTCTGCTTGTCCATGTGATTCCGTGCGTCCATGTTAGACCGTCTTGGCTGAACGAATTTGCAGGATCACTTAGTACGTCAGTTTTTGCTGTTCTGTATGCAGACCAACTTTTTCCTTCTTCGGTTTCGTGAAACCAAACAACATTTGTATTTGGTCTAATAAAAGTTTTTGTAATTCTGATCATTATGATCTCCTAAATTGTTATTTTTATTTATCCAAATTACCTGGTCATGCAGTGAAAATGTCTGTTACGAGCATCTTCTAAGCACATAGCACGAGTATCGCTATAACGGTACTGATAGCAAGAGCTTTCCCTGCGGCGATAAATTTCACATTGGGCAGCTCTGTCGTAGTAACGGTGCTCATGTGTATAAACTGGAGGATAGTATCTTGGCTGTTCAACTGGCTGTTGTCCGCCTATAATGGCGCCCAGTCCTGCGCCAACGACTGCTCCTGCTCTTCCGCCAACCTGGTGCCCTACAACGCCGCCGATTACTGCGCCGGCAGTTTGATTAGCTTGATGATGTGTAGCACATCCCATTAAAACTGTACTTAATAAAACCGTCGATAAAATTTTAAGCATGAGCAAACTCCGTAATATGTTTACACGAACGTCTAAATTGAAAACCGCTACAAGTGCAGTGATATTTACCCGGCGAAACTGTTACTGTGTAAGTATCTCCTTTGCTGCCTTTTACACTAAAGGTTTTTACAGTAGATTCTTTTTGCTGTTCAACTGGCTTATTATCAATTGACACGATTTTATTTCTACTGATAACCCTAAAAGGAAATTCCGGATTACCAGTACTCAGTGCAATTTGATCAGGGCGAAGCCACTTAACGGCAACTTCGTTGCCTTCGTATTCAAAAAACTCAGGCTGCTCGAAATACCAAACACCTGGGCGATTAAACTCTGGATTTTTAACTCGAATCTTCATATTAGCAGTATACTGCCAAAGTTATTTTGTGTCAATATTGAGCATTTTGCCCCAAAGCTCTGCCCAGGGCTTCATAGCACTGTCAACAATGATCATACGATCATTACGCAACTCTGCCAAGACACTGTCGATTCCTGCCATTGGAATATTGATGGTTGCTTCACGTTGTCCTGGACTGCTGGTAATCGAAGTAATGTTTAGCTTGCGAATAAGATTCATCAAGGGACTATTGTCGGGCATGCAAACACTGTAGATCTGCTTAATACCTCTGTTGCGTAAAATATCAACTGCATAGCGGAGAACACGTTCTCCCATGCCTCTACGCTTAAATTCAGATAAAGTGCTAATGCCAAGTTCTGCGGTTGAACCGTCAGGGCTTATAGCAAGATGCACTGCGGCGGCAACACGATCATCAATCAAACTGGGTCTAATACCAAATAGCATATCTCCTTCCGGAATGCTGTCAACATACATTTTAATCGTTATAGGGTTAGCAGCATATCCAAAACGGCAAACACAACTGTCCTGATCCAACTTGAGCAAGTGCTGCTCAAGTTGGTCTTTAGTTATCGTTTCAATTGCTAACATATTTTTCTTTGAAAGCTTCGGGATTACGGTTATGCTCGTCAATTGCGTATCTCAACGCTTCCTCGACAAATTGATTAAATGTCATGTCACGTTCGTGTGCCGCAATCATATACTTAAACAGCTCGTCATCCGGAATATCTAAAGGAATACTAACACGAGTATCATACTCGTCGCCGTCAAAGATTGCCTGTGCCTTGTTTAGCCAGTCTTCATTGGTTTCTAAATCAGTATAAGCTACATCATCCCATGCTACATCCTTGACACCTTTCTCAGCACTCTCGTCTTTATATGCTTGAGCAAATGCAGGGTTCATTAGTCGATAGCTACGATTATTTTCGTAGTCATGAACCTCTGCAACATAAACAGTTTTATCCTGCTTGTCAAAGATAATAGTAAAACTATTTTTACTACGATCAGGATCGTGATGATCTAAAGCATAAGCATGCTCACCAAAGCAACGCCATTGGTATTGCCATCCTTCGGTAACGCTGTAGTCAATAACTTCCAAAAATTCCTTAAGACTAATCATTTTGTTTCCTTAAATTTCAATAAACATGTTAGGATTGAATCCTGTTTCTTCTACATAATCTGCATTGCAATAACCACGAGGGTTACAAACAACACGAGTTTTGCCAATCATGTAGTCAAATACATGATGTGTGTGCCCGTGTGTCCACAGTTTGATCTGCGGATGATCCATAATAAATTCTTCCAAGCTACTGTGATAAGCACCGTTCATCAAGTATTGGCTTTTGTATTGTTCATGCACACTTTGGAAGCTGGGGCTGTGATGTCCCACAACCACAAACTTTTCGTCATGCATGCCTTCTACAATCGACTTGATATAGCCAAGGCTTTCGCGGTGTCGAATAACAGTATCTGCTGGTTTAAGAGCAGTGTAGCCTTTATCATCGTTGCGAATAAGTCTATAGTCGTTCATCATGTCTCGAACTGCATGTAAGGTAATAGGATCATGCTTGTTCATGTCAGTCCATAAGGTGCTGCCAATAAAAGTCACATCACCAATAGTCTTCATGTCTCGTTCTAGAAAGTAAACATTGCTAAATCGCTGTGTAAAGAACTCACGCAGATAGTTGATACTCTTTACCCACTTACCGTGATAGAGTTCATGGTTGCCGGCAACGTAGATAACATGAGGGAACTGAAAACTTACACGCTTGAAGAAGTCATTGTAACGGGCGCTGGCTTGCACACGACGACCGAAGCTATCCATGCCGCCAGGTGTGTAAGGATCAGGACTTGGGTAGTCGTAGAGATCTTCGGCAACAAGAATGTCACCTGATAAAATCAGCACGTCACAGTTTTCATCATTTTTGATGTTGACGTCACCAAATTCTAAATGTAGATCTGATACAACTTTAATTTTCATAACGCTATTTTATACAGGATTGTATTTTATGTCAATGTTTCTTTTGGCGTTGCGTTCGGCTTCATGTTTATCGCATAGAACTTTCACCCAACCATCCCCGCGAGTTTGTCCAGGAGAACCACATTCTTCGCAGGCCATACCAGCCCACGCTTCTGCCATAGTTACCATACCGCGGATGTAAACATCGCCGCCGTCATAATAAAACCTAAGTCCGCCAAACTTTTCTTTGATTTGTCGAATCACAACTTGTTCTACGTGATCGGGAATTACAAGGTTATGCGGGTTTTCTTTTTGCAAAAGCTCTCTGCGTTCGTTTACCCAATCAATATGACCTTGGATATTCGCACATAGTAAGCGTATAATAGGCCACCACCCGGCGCCCACTGCAAATCCGCCGTATGGCTGAGCAAACATTGCGGGATATTGTGTTTCCATATACGAGGCAAACAGCTCGTAGTCTTTTTCGCTATAAGTCATTTTAGTTTGTTTACTAAACGTTCATGGTATATTTCTTCTTCTCCTGCAAACTTTGGAGAATCTGCAACCAAGTCATCAATTAAAAACTTTAATTCTAAAAGTTCTTTTTTAATTTCGAATTGTGTAAAGCCGTCATTGCGAGGACTGGAACATTCATGGGCCATAACCCACAAAGAATGTCGCAGGACATTCATGTCCCAGTCCTTGCGAAAGCCCATTATGCAGCCAAAGGTTGACGAACACGAACTCGTTTTACGTTGCCTTGATTAGTTTTAATCTCAGCCGCTCGATCTTGCAACCAACTTTCCTTTTCCGCTTCTGCCTTAGCACTTTGGAAGTCTACAAAAGTTTTACGGAATTTGCCGCAAGTCACAGTCCAAGTCATACCACTCATTTTAATTTACCTTAAAAGTTAAAACACAACAGCCTATTATAACAAAGATTCAAGTGGGCTGTCAACACTCAAATTACTTCAAACCAAACTTTTCCAACTGCTCGTTATCCGCAACAATAACCTGAGTTTTAAATCGAGAATCACAATGAATTTTTAGTTCGTCCATGTTACGACCTTGTGCAATAAACCTATCGGTTTCTTTTTCAAAGAGGTAAAATACCTCACCGTGCTTTTCAATGTCACAAGAGATAAACTTTTCTTTGAGGTTCTTGTTTAGCACTTCAAGTTCCTTTTTTAGGACTTCGTTTTTTGCTTGAAGATACATTGTAAAGAGCTTAAGGATTAGCCAGGCAATGGCTATGCCGACAATAATACTCCAGATGATTTCCATTATCGTTTCTCAATTACTCGATCAGCCAACCCATAGTTCACTGCTTCCTGGGCGCTCAAAAAGGTATCAAACTTCATGTCGTTAAACAACTCATCGTAGCCTTTACCCTTTGAATTGTGTTTGACATAAAGCTGTGTCAAACGTTCATTTACTCGTTTACTTTCTTCAAAGCTGCGGCGTGCATCTTCAAACTGCAAATCCTGGACATGCACACTTCCACGAGTACCAGGAGTACCCGAGCTAACACGGTGAATCATTGTGCGGCTTTCAGGCAGAACAAAACGCTTGCCTGCGGCGCCCGCCTGTGCAAGAAAACTGCCCATGCTGCATGCCTGCCCGACTACGTAAGTTGCTACGTTAGGTCGGATAAAATTCATAGTATCGTAAATAGCAAGGCCTGCACTTACGCTACCGCCAGGGCTGTTGATAAACATTGTAATATCACGATCTGGGTCTTCGCTTTCTAAAAACAATAGCTGTGCTACGATTAGGTTAGCTATGCGATCTTCTACTTCACCTTCTAGCAAAATAATGCGGTCTCGCATTAGTCGACTATACAAATCCATTGCTCGTTCACTGTTTCCAGTTCGCTCGAGCACCATTGGGACTAAACTCATTCTACTTCCTTTTTAGTTTGTTGTGATTGTGTAATTTTAACAGTATTTTGTTCTACGAGCAAGCGAAGTTGACTAACAACTTGCTCTAAGTAAGGGTCCTGATATTCAGTATGCGGTGTATCGGGTTGCACTGGTGGTTGGCGGAGGAAGAAATTGAGCATGATATGCGTATTTAATTTTAATTGTCATAATTTGGTTACCAGCTAGAATGATATTCAAACCACCATTCGGGCATTTCTTGTGCCAACAATTTAGCAAGACGATCTCGAGTATTTTCGAGATCTTGCCAGTACCACTCGTCAACATCTTTACTGCCAAAGAAGAATCCTGCCTTCGGAGGAAGCAAGGTTGCAGCCTTATCTCGATCTGCCAACACTTCTTCGATTACTGCAAGTAGCTGCTCGAGTTGCTCACGGCTAACATCGTAATAGCCGCAGTCATCAGTGCCGTCTTGCACGTTGTCCACAAACCATTTATGGATTGCGTTTGACTTGCGCCAGTAGATGGCTTCTGCGGTAATTGATTTAATTTTGGCGCCGCCTAGTTCAGGAAACTCTTTGCCAATTTTTTCTGCCAGTTCACCTTCGCTATACCAAAGATGACGTTTGGCATTCAGATACATATCCAGTCCCATTATTCTGCTCCTTCTTCGATTGTGTCAGAGATATCTGCGAGATTGTTTGCAAGATTTTGCAATTCACCTGCAATTTCGCACTCAGCATCGCGGGCACGAATTACATATTGAATTATTGCGTATGCTTCTGCTAGCTTAGTAATTTGCTCAAACTTGTCCATGATTTTCTCCTTACTTACAGATTTTGGTAATTTCTTCAGCGGTTTTACCCGACTGTACGTATGCAATTTTGCATTGGCTCTTGGAATACTCCATTACTGCTAGCGGAGCAAACATTGCTGCCGAGAAGCCTACTATACAAATTGCCAGCCATTTACTATCCATGCTTATTCCTTTATAGGGGTTAACAAAGTTTGATCATATACTTCTAGCAGATCTTCGTCGGAAATTTCTTTCAGTTCGTGCTTTGCAATCATAAACTTTTCCATGAGTTCTTCGTCACTAAAAGCAAACAAAATGTACTCAATCATCAATTCACGCAAGGTAGACATTATGCTGCCTCTTTGATACGAACTGTGAAGCCTTGTTCTTCATACAAGTCTACTTCGCAAGCATCGCAAGTAAACAAAAACAAATCACCATCCCAAATTTCAAACATATAAATCCTTAAGAGCCGGTTTGCATAATCAGCACACTAGCATCTTCTTTGCTAGCATCGAATTGTTCTATAAACACATGATGGTTGTCGCCGCTAGCACGGATACAAGCATCGCCTGCAACATATAAGGCAGCCCAGGTTGCACCAACAATGTCTTTAGTAACAGGCTTGCCCCAGTGATCTTTGTAATGCACTTTAGTGGCACCAGTGAACGGATGGCGAGCACTGAGGTTCTTTACCTCGTAAATGCTCCAAATGGCAGTCAACGACAAATCGTATTGTACTTGGCTATAGTGCTCGCTTTTTGCTTCCAAGTCATTGTCTTCTTGTTTATACGCACCTTGCAGGCCAAGTCGAATACTGTCACGAGCTTTTGTCAGTGTAGAAAACAATTCTGGATTTAGTACACCTTCAAGGCGACAAACAATATTGTCAATATCGCAGACAGCATTGTGAATGCTCTTAAATTCTTCGGCGGTTACAATTACATTATTTTGCATGTTTAGGCCTCAGGCTACGACAATGATACGTGGAGAATCTTCTCGGTCCATAAACATGTTTCCTTGTACAGGAGCGGTGAAGTAATCTGTCTTGAACTTCTTGTCAACTTTGCCTTGCCAAACACGCTCAAAGAACTGAGCACGGAAATCACCGAACTGTTTAGAAACACTAACAACACGACCCAGCATATAGCAATCATTGATGCCGTTAAAGTCCAAGGATTTAACAATATCGCCAACTTTGAGTGCAGTCATTTCCAACTCCTGTTTTGTTACGCTATGTATGTATTATAAGCCCAAACCGAATTTGTGTCAATTACATCGACCAGTAGGTTTCGCTAGCAGGGTTGCAACACCAAGGAGTGTCAGCTTCAATTTGAACGTCCTTGCCGGTCATCAGGTTTTTAACGGTCATATAACGCTCTTGCACATCAAAGCGCCAGCCGTCCTTTTTAGGATACAGTTGGGCAGTGAGTTCGCGCAGTTCACGCTCAACTGTAGCACGGTCCATACCGTTAAAAGGATACTTGGCAACAAAACGCTCGCCAGCTTTGCAACGCTTGTCAGCTTTGTAAACTGCAACGGTCCAATCTTTCTTGCTCATCTCTAACTCCTGTTTTGTTACGCTATGTATGTATTATAACGCCAAAACCAATTTGTGTCAATTAACGGTGTTCAGTTGATCTGCGTATGCTTGGGCAGTTTTTGCAGAACGAAAAACTTTTCGAACTCGTTCTAGTTCCCACTTGCCTTGACTATTAATCACCGCGCGAGTTACTTCGTAAGTTTCGCCGGAATGGCTTTTAGAGCTTGCAGTCCATTCAGTTGACATGATTATTCCTCAACGGTAATTTTGTCGCCACGCAGGACCCAAACGAACGCCATAAACACAGAACTCAACCAGTCTGCTTCAACGGCTCGCATCATACGATAGCCTTCCATAAAACCAATCTCTCGTTGCATCGTCTGCTCCTGTTTTGTTACGCTATGTATGTATTATATGCCCAAACTGAATTTGTGTCAATTAAGCGGCTTCGAGCATGTTAGCAGGTACGTTCCAGTTGGTATTGCCTTCGCGAACGCTAATGTTTTTGATTTTGATTTTAGCAACAACACCAAAGTGAGTTCGGCCAGTTTTGGGGTGAACGAACTTGACTTGGTCGCCTAGCATCATACTTCGTTTTGTTTCTTTAGTGACTTGAGCACGACGAAACTTAACAGCAGAGATAATGCTGTTCAACTGTTCGTTAGTAAAATCACCAAACATGATTGCGGAATTCACTTCTTGAATAGTAGCCATCTTCTGCTCCGTTTTGTTTACAATACAAGTATTATATTACCAAAACCAATTTGTGTCAATTAACCTTATTAAAGGAATACAATGCATAAGCACTTGTAAATTCATTGGCAGGAATTTTTGTAATAGACTCGTAGTCTGATGCTAATTTGTCTCTCAAGTCGGCGTATCTTTTAAAAGATCGATGCAATGCCATTTGAATAATCGGCTGTTCCATATCCTTGCAAAATAATGCAATGATTTGGTCTTTTGTCAATGCTTGTTTCATTTTAATACCAGTTAGTTAATAATCAGTTAAAATGCTTTTCCAACAAAGGGGCAAGTTCTGCCTTGACTGCGACTGGAACGCGGCGTTTTTGTGATAACCTTGCCAAGCTCAGCAGGTCTGCAACATCACGAGCCCAACGGCCGCCAGTGATTCTAATCAAACCAATTTCTTCTGCACATTCTGCCTCGGCTTGTTCGCGAGTCGTTGGCTTGCCAAATCCAAACCACCCTCGATGTCCAATAGAACCTGCAATCAATTCTTCACATTCTCGCTGGATGCGAGCCTCTCGTGCTTGCAGGTAACCTTCGCAGGCGCGGATAACAATACTGGCAGGCAGATTAGAATAGCTCATTCTCGACTCCTTATTCAGTGAAGTATCGCAGTTCGTCCAGAGCTTCTGCATAAGCAGCCGCTTCGTACTGTTCCATCAGGTTGCTAGTCGGACTAGTGCTTTGTGCAGGGTAGCGGGCCTTGTTCATCACACGATCCAAGAGTGTTTCACGTGCCTGTTCGATAGTGCATACTGTATCGCCTTCGCGCTCGGTAAATGCATAAACCAGCATCTTTGCTACCTTGAGACGAGCAGCACTTTGGAACACGCCATTGCCCCAGCTGAGTGCATAAGCGGGATCCTTGTCCAGTTCCGCCTTGAACTTGTCGATTTGCGATTGGGCTTGCTCTGCGATTGCAGTGAACTTCTTGAGTGCTTTTGCCGACATCTCTAACTCCTGTTTTGTTACGCTATGTATGTATTATAGCGCCAAAACCAATTTGTGCCAATTTATGAATTCACTGTTTCAAACGGGCTATATTCCTCACTAGCTTCTAGCTCGTCTAAAACATCATAAACAATGTTCAGTGGGATGTTCAGCAGTGTTGCAATCTTAATAGGACGGTCGCCTGCTTCTAGCATGCCCATGATTTCCATGTGAAGTTCGCTCATTGCACTCATTACAGATCCTCGGGGTTTTTAAGAATGTCGAAAAAGTTGTCTTTATAATACAAAGGTTTTAGTCGTTCGAAACGCCATGTACTGAATTTGTTTACAGTAATTTCAAGCCATCCTGCAAAATCTTGTCTAAACCAAAACGGGTTGACTAGAGCCAAGATTACTAGTAGTACTGCAAACGGTACAACGGGCAAAGTGATAGCCCAAAAAGCAACATTAAATTGCCAACTGCGATTTTCTTTTTTGCTCATGATAGTTTCTGGAAAACAGGTGCCATCAAATCACAAACTTCATCGTATTCGACAAAAAAATCTGTAGTTGGGTCCCAATATTGTCCTGCCGTTGGATCGTAGTACAGCACTCGGCCGTTGGGGTAATGAAACGGGCCTTCTAAGCCTTTACGTTTTTGGTACTTACTGTCTTTTTGAAAAACTTGGTACCCCATGATTGGCTCCAAACTGTTGCAATAGTTCTATTGTAAGCTCGGAGTCAATTTGTGTCAAAATATTTCGCCAACTGTTTTTTTCAGTCTAATCAATAATGTAATACGCTGATTACCTGTTTCATTTACTATAGCATGAGGGACATTAACTTTAATAATATGAGGGCTTGTTAATTCTAGACTATCTTTTACAAAGCATGTATTTTGGTCAAAACTATAATAAGTTACGCCAGTATCAGCAACATGTTTAACTGGAGGTTGTGTACATTCGAAAAATTTAACAAAAGTACCAATACAACCTTTAATAGGCAAATTCAAACTGTAATCGTACAATGTATTATCTACATGGATTGGATTTGTTTTTGTTGTTACATAAAATCCAAACCCTAGCACATGCTCTAACAAATTCAGTCTGATTAGATTATCTTTTAATTCCTGTATAGAAAGAAAACTGTTTAAATTATCTTCTATATAAAAAAGTTTATTAGTATTGAGATATTCTTCAGGAAATAAATCTAATACCTTTTTTTGTATTATTCCAACATTGTCAAATTCTATCTGTTTGTAGTAAATCATTTTCCTCCGATTTCGCTCATTAAGCTGGCGATATTTTTTGTACGCTGTTGAACGGATTTATTACCTAAACTTATAACTGCAAATAACTCGCCATTCTTTTCAACTAACATTGCCAAGCAACGACCGGCTGGAGTAGTATATCCGGTTTTTGTTAGTACGATATTATCGTAAGTCCACATTTCCGGATTAGTATTTTTTAAATTAACCTTAACACTATTTTTACCACGGCGATATTCTGTTATGTAAGTTTTTTCAACACTCAACATTTGTATTAACATGTATTTACGCAGAGTAAACAAGAAATCTCTTAAATCGTCTACAGTGCTAACATTACCTGGCAATAAGCCAGTACTATCAACAATTACAGTATTCTTTAACGCCATGTCGGTGATACGAGTATTAACATCTTTTATAAACTGTTCATAGCCGCCGGGGTGTGCGGCAGCTAAACTTTCTGCTGCTAAATTATCGCTACTCATTAACATAGCACGGAGCAATTCAAATCTCGAAATTAAACTCCCACGGGCAAACCTTCCGCCGGACTTTCCTCTTACAATAATTAACTCTCTTAGATCTGCACCACTATCTAATATTGTTTGAGCAGTAAACAATTTTGTAATACTAGCAATACTTCTAACTTCTTCTGTATTTTTACTATGTTGATATTCTATAGTATCAAAATCAAATACACCGTAACTAACACTGGCGCTGGCTGTACTAGCCAATAACAATAAACTTAAAATAAATGCTTTAATCATGTTGTAACTCCCCAAGTAACGCGAGTAATAAATTCCTCTTCTTTATCTTTAATTTCTAAATAATAAACGCCGTGAAGGGAATTTGATAACAGAGTATTGATAGTATATTTAAACTTTTTCTCATTGAGCCAGTTTAAAATATCACTAACTTTTCGGCGCCCTACTACTCTCATCTTATTGTCCCAAACGAAATAATAAGGCAAGATGTTCGTCATAGAATACAAAGTCTAAAGTTCGTTCTTGTATCTTTCCTACAAAGCTATCGTTGTTATCGAACTTCTCCGGATGGTACGCAAAGTCAAAATCGACGCCTTGTTGATAACCTTGTTGGCGCAACTCAGACACTTGTTTAAAAATGTCCGTCAAATTAAAATCAGTCAACGTAACAGTTATTGCCATTTTAATGCAAACATCATAGCGTCATCTTGACGCTCGAAGATGTATGTTGTATGATTTTTAATATGATAACGGCCAGCAGGTGATGTGTTAAGCCAATGCTCTACTTCCTTTAATGCACTATAGTTAAAGCTGAGATCCCGGCAGTCTTCAACTGGATACCAGCCACGTATCTTGAACAATTCAAACATGAGCTCTGCATCTATTTCCTTGCGAATTTCTTCTGCAAGAGTGTCTATGTATTCATTTTCCAAAAGGTTATTCATTGTGTTCCCCACCGCAATTTTAACATCATATAAAATTCTTCGTGTACGTCAAAACGATCAAAATAAACATACCAATTAGAGTCTATCAGGTTGTCCCACTGTGTACCTTCACCAGGTTGTTGTCTAATCCATTCTGCAACAGGCTTAGTGCATTTAACAGTATACCACATTCGTCCGTCAACTTCGGCGCTTGTTTCTTCGGTGTAAAGTATAGATTCCATTTTGTTTATTTCTGTCCACATTTGAGCCATTACGCTTTTGCCTACACGGCGTCCTGACATTATAATATCCATTTATTCTCCAAATCTTAATTTGTACATCATACGCATTTCTTCTGATTCAAACAGTAACATCCAATCATGTTTAAAGTCTAATGTTTTTTTAAAAGCATCTTCCATTCTAACAAACATCCAGGAGCAGTTGTCAAAATCGAAGCCCATGTGTACAGGACGGTCAACGTTAGCAGGCGGTCCATATGTATCTACTAACCAACCCACTCGCGGACTAATCAAATTACTTAGTGGTATAAAATGATGCACCCAACCACGATCGAGCAAGCTACGTGCTCTTATCCAATCTTTATTTACTAGTGCAGCCATCATTTTTCCATATTAAAGTAGTCTTCGTCTTTATATGATAACAGTTCAAACAAAGTAGCGTATTGCACTTCTGGTTCCATATGAAAGCCTGATCCCCAAACAACCCATACTCTCCGCTTGAATACTCGTTCCCACCAAATACGCTTGCCAGTGACAGTAGTAGCCCAAGGAAACCAAACAAATACTTCGCGCCACGGATAGCAATCTGCTCCGTTTTCGATTACTTGTGAAATTCTCATTGGCTTAAGTCCTGCTGGTTTAAATTTTGCTATGCCGTTATAACTCAAAACAAGTCCCAACGTAATGCAAACAACATTCGCTGTTCTTGATCTTTTACACGCCAAAGATGTACATTAAATATTCTAGCAGCAGAATTATGACTGTAAGTACCTTGCGGAACTGTGACATCGATATGATTTATATTGCACCACGCCACTACTTCATCGTAGTGCCAAGAAGGAACCATAATGTCACGTTCGTCGCTTATAAGTTTTAGTCCGTTGGTTTCGGTAAATATTTTTTGAGCCATTATCCCCACCTCAATACAAACATCAAATATTCTTGTTCATCTTCAAAATAAAAGGTCGGATATTGGGCGTGCCAATTGGGTTCATAATGTCCACCGTGGTACAGGTTGTCGCGGCACCAGTCTATCATTTCAGCCCAGTGGCCGCCGTCAAACATTCCCACATTGTCAAATCGTCGCTTAAACCTCATGACCACCTCAACGCAAACATCAGTGCTTCTTCATCGCATTCAAATTGAATGAACTTTTCACGAAGATATCCAGGACTGTGATAATAACCATGTTTACAGTTGTCTTCAAGCCATTGATTTACAATGTAGTCTCGATAACTCTTTTGATACTGTACATTAACATCATCATACAAACGTGAATAGTCTACACGGTGCAACTTAGGGAACCTGATTCCAGGAAATTTGTCGGAGGTTGTATAAGTTACTGTCATGAGTATTTCAACATAAACATCATAAACTTTTCTTCGTCAACGACACTGACATTGAATGCGATACGACTATCATAGTTGATTTCGCACTTAATGCCTAATACTATTTCGGCATGATGCTCAAACCAAATATACCAAGGACCCGGGCCAAATTTACCATTTCTCCACGCATGGTATGCATTGTTTAGCTGTGGGCGGATATGATAGTAATCTTTATTGTCTACCCAAAGTTCTTTTTCAGAATCGCTCATGAGCCCCACTTTAGTTGAAACATGAAAAAGTCTTGTGGATTTTGGCAAGCAAAGAAAATATAATCACCGCCGCCTAGTTCATTTATATGCCATTCGTTAGCAGTCGAAGGTGCTTTCATTACCCTGTGCCAATCAAACCTAAACTTACCAGATAAGTTTTCCTTGCACCATTCAGTCAATACATAAATCCCGTCGAGATGAACATCCCAAAAGTAAGCTGTATGGTTACGACTTTCATGCGGCGTCCAGTGCTCATATCCGTGATAGTAATCTCTTATCCTAGTAGCACGTTGGTTGCGATCTGGATCATATCTATAATGATACTGTTCCCATGTTTCACAGCCATGTTTCTTCAAGAACCTTTGATCTTTCCAGGCTTGATATTTTTCTTTAATACAATCAATAAATTTCATTACTCGCCGCCCCATGTTAGTTTAAACATAAAGGCTGCATGTTCCCATTCAAACTGAACAACTTCGTATTCTTTATCAATATGGGTGGTTCTCCACTCTACGTGCCAGCGGCGAAAATATTTCCCTTCGTCGTCAAACTGTTCGCACCATCTATACATTTCTTCTGTGCATTTAGACACTTTAACTCTGTATCTAAATACAGGTCTATTATTGCCGCCATCACTCCAAAAGTATTCCATTAGTATCCGTACCTTAATTTATGAAATAAAAATTCTCTCTCGTCAACCCAATATGTTTCAACAACATCAGTGCCAGGGCCTTTGATGATCCTAACACCTTGCATAGCAGGGCGTAGCCACATCCAGGACTGAGATAACCGACATTTGCGGGGCACAAGACAAAAACGACGAGTCCAGGTTGCTATCTTAAAATAAAAGACATTGTGCTCGTACCAGTATTCATCGTATTCCATTTTCATAGCTATGACCATTTTAGTTTAGCTATTATAGCAGTATTTCGATATTTGTGTCTAATTTTAATTAGCAAAGTATCACTTTGGTGATCATCGTATAACGTAACGTGTCCAACCCGCCAATCCCAATCCCAGCCCTGCTTGCCAACATTTTGTTCCAACCAAGGTCTATAATGGTCATTCGGGTCGGAAGAATCCGTTGAAACACAAGAGCCGTCGGGTTGTTCATCTAATACCACCCAGCCGCTGGGCCATTTTACTTCTATGATAGTGCCTGGCATAAACCGCCACCATAATGCTTGCTTTATACCAAATCGTTTGTGTATTTCCCACCGTGCCATTTGTCTTATTGTTCTTTCGGATATCCAAGGTGACTGATTGTAATTCATGACCACCTTAACACGAATATTAAATATTTTTCAGGATCGTGCCATTTTACATTTAAGATATAATTTTTATTTTTACTTTTTGCAATAGTAGCATCATAGGGTTTTAGCTTATGTTCTATAACATCATTAAGGTCGCTACCCATGATAAAATTATCAAAGTATCCCGGCTGTCCTCTGCGGTATTGCTTCTTTATCATGACCACTTTAACACAAACATTAGTTGATCTTCTTGATTACTAAAATATACTTCGCCATATTGAATACTATCTTTCCAACGAACTTGTTTAGTAAGATGATTCATCCCAGGAGGGCCGAATGTTTTATAACACCAACGAGTAATTTCTTTACGATTTTCTTTAGGTGTTTTAAATGCAGCAACAAGCCAATTAATATCAGGATCGCGCCAATCTCTTGGTTGTGTATATGTATGAATAAACATTATGACCACCTCAACGAGAATCTAAAAGCAACATCGTGTTCTCTAAAAAAGTAAATTGTGCGATGATCAGGATCTGTTAGATTATCGCCAGGATAGCACCAAGCGTCATAGTCATAACTACCGTCCGGGCAGTTTTCACTTAACCACTGCCCGCGGAGAATATGATCCTGCAAGAAGATGCCAGTGTTGCGTATAACAACCGGATGCCAATCTTCGCCTGTTTCGTATAAATGTCCGTTATATGTTTTCATGACCACCTCAATGCACACATGGTTGCTAACTCTGCATCGTTTATCCTAATAAGATACCGATACCTACCAGGGTTCGATTCATTGATCAATGAGCCAAAATGGTTCATTGTCCAACCCTTGCCCTTCCATTCGACAATGGGTCTACTCCAAAGTAAGTCGCCTACATTTTCCTGTAGCCACTCTACAACTTCGTCGTGAAATCCGTTTGTTTTAACTTCGTAGGGCATTAGCTATATTTTAACACAAACATGGTATATGCTTCAATATTGACTAACTCAAAACCTGCAAGCATCCGTTGATTTTCACCAATATACTTTCTCCAAAAACACCGCACGCCGCTGACCTGTTCCAATTCATCTAAGTCAATATATTGTTCAGGCGTATAACCAACATACTGGCTAAATCTTTTATGTTTAGACCAAGTGTCTACTTGCTTTAGAAAATCATGTCTGATTCTGAATTGTTCGTAGATACTAATATCGTTTGGTATCAAGCGTTTTTTCATTCTACTAACTTTTTCAAAAACTCATATTTCTTAATGGCTTCTTCAACGTCCTGCCAAGCAGACTCTAGTGCAGGGTTGATGGATTTTAGGGACTTGATATGCATACTAGGAGGATCTTCATCAGTCCACCGGTCAGGGTCAGCATCAGTCCAGTAATAAACAATACAAGTTCTAGGGAACGATGACCTCACTTCACTTTCGTATTCGTACCACTGATTGGTTTTCTTGTGGTAATAAAGGTAGCCATTGTGATGATCGCCATCAGCCATACCGCCCATGCCAAATCCACGATAAGTGAGATAAGACCCAGACTTATCAGGCTGACGTTCTTCTGCTCTAAACCAAATACTTGTTCTCATGACCATTTCAACTTAAACATAACTGCATCCTTCTCGTCACTAAAATAGTAAACGACATCGTAATTGTTGTAATAGTCCGGTACTGTTATTCTCTCTCCAGGTGTTGTAACTGCTTTATTTGTGATATAGCTAGCACAATGATCTTTAGCCCACTTTAATGGTTCCCATGATGGATCATACGAGATTATAACGTTGTAGCTCATGACCACTTCAATAAAAACCAAGCATACATTTTTTCATCAGGAAATATTGCATACATTACATCAGTATTTGTATACCCTTTTTTAACACCATAATCTTGTTCGAGCATCTCCCAAATGCTCATGCCAGACTCGTGAATTGTTTTACCTTCAAGGGTATCCCAATACCAATTTGCAAGTCGCTTCCAATATGGTTTTATGTTCACTCTCATACCCACCTCAACGAAAAAATCATAGCATCTTCCTTTTCTCGAAAATAAAAATCTGTTCTATTATGTTGATAAACAACATTCCATCGGCCTTTGAATGTGCCTAATTGTTCACCTAACCAAATTTCTATTTCTGTAATGCTGTCAGTAAACTCTTCGTCATTGACTTTAACTTTGTAAGGCCATAACTCTTTCTTTAAAACTCTCATGTCTGCCACCTAAGTTTAAATATCATACACTCTTCATCACTGGTGATAGAAATTGTATACATCGGATCACCGTTGTTAAAGCGGTGTGTGCATTCTGCTGTGGGGCAATTTTCTTTCATCCATTGTTCAAACTCGTGATCGTTCTCAGTATAAACCCAGCAGGACCAGCTCCGTGGCGGGACCATAGGAAAATTGCTACCGGGATTGATAGGATCCACTCCGTTATGAAACGCCCAATGGTAAACTTTTGTCATGTGTGCTTTAATGTAAACATCAGATATTGTTCGTTGTTTGCAACTTTATATTCGCTACTAATATGGCCTTCTGTATAACAAATTACAATACCCGTTTTTTCTAAAACATAATCATCGAAATCATTGCAGGGCTTTTGTCGCGACCATTCTGTCTTTAAATTTCTCAAGACGGTCCAGTATTCTATGCGATTCATGACCACTTCAATGCAAACAATGCCGCTTCATCGGTTCCTGCAAGATAAAGCCGTTGCCTGTGCTCATCGTTTAACCAAGACCAATGAGGGTTTTGATCCAGGAAGAATGCCTGCGGTCTTGTATCGTATTGATCTGCTTCTCGACCCGGACCCCAAGTTTCCCAACACCATACTCTAAGTTCAAAAAACTTTTCTGCTAATAGTTCAGGTCCGCTTATTCTTTGTCCAAATGTTTCATAATCAACATCAACATAGTACTTAAACTTATCAGAACATTTGTGCCTGCGATCAGTCTTTTTTACGTTTATTTTCATAGTCAGCTAAATTATACATAAAAACAAAGTTGTTTGCAACTTCTTGCGAGGCGAATTCCCACATGTTATAAGCAAGTCGCCGGGCGGCAAAACTTGCTGCCAGCTTATCAATGTCGGTTGCTATTTGTTCAGAACAAGTTGTATAAAAGAAAAATTCATCAAACTCTACTACAACGTTTTTTCGACTATGATCCTTACTTGGTTTGATCTTCATAGGCTAACTTAGCAACAAACATAAAATGGTCATATGCTTCTTTAACTGCGGGATGCTTGAGCAACTTTTCAGCTTCTGTCATTTGTGATTGGATGCCTGCTTCAACAATGTCGCGAATGCTAGTACCTTGCAGTGTATACATGTCGTCGCCGAATGTTTTTGCCAAGTGTTGCCAAGCTGCTCGCTGTTCTTCAGTGATAGGCTTCTTGCTTGGCTTTAGTTCGCTGGCTTTGTTCATAGCTGCACACATTTTATCTTCTGCAAGACGTCCAGCTGCAATCATAGGTGCAAGAGCTGGCTCAATGTTAAACCTACGACTAGTACCCCCAGGATAACACATAACGAGATGATTACCCTTCGTAAAACTATCGAGAAAATCATTGTCATACTCAGCGACAGGAATATATCGGCGGCCTTTTTTCTCATAGTAAATCTTTTTCATATTTTTTCCATGTGTTGGTTTCGTCATCCCAATGACGGCTATCATAAAAAGTAAAGTCTGCACTATATCCAAGCAAACCCAAGCCTAATGTAAATCCGGCGTGGTCGGTTCTGAAAGAGCAGTTAAATTCGAAGCCGAGTAGCACACTATCTTTCATAACTTGGAATTCAAAGAACTTGTGCTTCCAGGGAGTCTCTCCTGACCAGTTTTTTATATTAGCCCATCGGTCACTCCACACGGGATTTAAGATATTAAGTTTTAAAAAAATCATTTGCCTAACAATTCAAAAAGTTTCCTGGGATCAATAACATCTGCTAGATGCTTTACTTCTTTGACACGAACTTCGTATTCAACAATCTCCCAGTCCTTGACCTTCTCTCGAGCATAATCACTATAACTGTTCATGTTAAGTGTAATTGTGGTGCGAAGTTTGCCTAGCGTGTCGTAGACTTTGCCCGATTTATTCCACGTGCCATCAGCTTTGCGGAACAGGTCAGGGCTCTTCTTACTGCGAATTTTGTAGTAGGTGAGATTACTCATTTTTTATCTTTCGTCAATTGCAAGAACCACCATGCAATGTAAAACATAGGTGCTCCTGCAATTATAGCACAAATAATATTAAGTGTCATATTATCAGTCATTTCGACCTCACGCAACGATAGTTCTCATACTTTAATCCGAGTTGCTTTGCGGCATCGGTACACATCTCTAATGCAGACTTTTTGCCCATGCGATCTTCCTCTAGGTGAAACTCACCTAAAGATCGCCAGTCGTATTTGACTACAGTACGTGAGCCTTTAGCATCACCTACACCAACTACTGTCCAAATCATTAAAATGTAAATGTAACCCATTACAACACCGCAAAGAGAAAAATAATCAAAGCAATAATAGGGTTGCCTGTCATTAAGGCAAACATTGCCAGAATGGTTCCGTAAAATGTTCTGTCCGAATTCATACGTCAATTCCATTTTTAAGTGCATAGGCAAATACTTCTTCGCCAGACACTTTTACCAGCTGGTCGGGTGTTTGGAGGATACTTGCCCACTCACTCGAGCCCCACTTAACATGAACCTTCTTAGGCGTGAACTTGGTAATCTTCCCCATGCCGAGCTCACGGTAATGCTGTTTCATGTACATAACATAGTCACCTACGGTAAGTTCTTGACCAAGAAAGTCTTTCATGCTAGCTCCGGAGCATAATCAATGCTGGTTCGATTTCCTTTAAGGACTTCTGCAAGTTGGTCGCGAGCAACAACACGAGCCATACCGGGCCAGTCTGCGGCAAACATCTTGAAGTCGTAGCCAAAGCTCTGAACATAGCAACCATGCTTTTCGCTCCAACGCATACCACCTCCGCCACCTGTGCCAGTGTGAGCACGTTGGCGTCCAGTGTTGTATCCATGTAGTCCTTTGAACAGATCACTGCCCAGGTACACACCATCCCACTCTTTAGGCCACTTAACAATCCATTGAACACGGCCACTCCAACCAGGGTAGCTAG
>JACCEE011285796.1_pt1 | contig 24200 bp, 20 predicted proteins | sample 7449931 | NCBI WGS metagenome assembly JACCEE01 (sample SAMN15323457, study PRJNA562643) | freshwater metagenome | isolation source: river surface water | place: USA:Blue River Watershed | collected 2017-08-19 | reverse complement strand
GGCGGCGATGCGGGCGCGGTCCGGGCCGCTGGCGGCGGCGGTGCCCATCATGGCCTTGCCGGGTTCGCCCATCACGGTGCGCACGTCTTCGAAGTCGACGTTCACATGGCCGGGCACGTTGATGATTTCGGCGATGCCGCCGACGGCGTTTTTCAGCACGTCGTTGGCGTGGGCGAAGGCCTCGTCCTGGGTCATGTCCTCGCCACCGGGCAGCTCGAGCAGTTTCTCGTTGAGCACCACGATCAGCGAATCCACATTGGCTTCGAGCTCGCTCATGCCGGCGTCGGCGTTTTGCATGCGGCGGCCACCTTCGAATTCGAAGGGCTTGGTCACCACGCCCACGGTCAGGATGCCCATCTCCTTGGCGATGCGCGCGATCACGGGCGCCGCACCGGTGCCGGTGCCGCCACCCATGCCGGCGGTGATGAAGAGCATGTGCGCGCCTGCGATGGCTTCGCGGATACCGGCTTCGGCGCTCTCGGCGGCTTCGCAGCCTTTTTCAGGCTTGCTGCCCGCGCCCAGACCGGTTTGACCCAGCTGCACGATGCGGTGCGCGGCGCTGCGGCTCAGGGCCTGGGCGTCGGTGTTGGCGCAAATGAACTCCACGCCCTGGACCTGGCGCTCGATCATGTGCTCGACGGCGTTGCCGCCGCCGCCGCCCACGCCGATCACCTTGATCTGGGTGCCCTGGTGGAATTCTTCGGTGTCGATCATTTCAATGCTCATGGTGCTCTCCTACTTCAATGGTTGCAGTTGCCTAAATTCGATCTCTGTTGTTTTGACGGGGGGGATGTTGCGGTCAACATCGACATCGCAGGCGCCAGGGTGGGCTGCCGCGGGCTTGGTGGCGGTGGGTCCAGTCCATCAGAAGTTCCCCACGATGAAGTCCTTGATGCGGCCGAAGGTGTTGCTCACGCCGCTCTTCTTTTGCGTGACCTTGAAGCCGCGCAGGCGCGCCAGGCGCGCCTCTTCGAGCAGGCCCATGACGGTGGCCGCGCGCGGCTGGCCCACCATGTCGGCCAGCGCGCCGCTGTATTTGGGGATGCCGGTGCGCACCGGCTTGAGGAAGATGTCTTCGCCCAGCTCGACCATGCCCGGCATGACGGCGCTGCCGCCGGTGAGCACGATGCCCGAGGACAGCACCTCCTCGTAGCCCGACTCGCGGATGACCTGGTGCACCAGCGAGAAGATTTCCTCGACGCGCGGCTCGATCACGCCGGCCAGGGCTTGCTTGCTCAGCATGCGCGGACCACGGTCGCCCAGGCCCGGCACCTCGACCTGCGCCTCGGGGTCGGCCAGCATCTGCTTGGCAAAACCGTTTTCGACCTTGATGTCTTCGGCGTCCTTGGTCGGGGTGCGCAGCGCCATGGCGATGTCGCTGGTGATCAGGTCGCCCGCGATCGGGATCACGGCGGTGTGGCGGATCGCGCCGCCCGCAAAGATCGCCACATCGGTGGTGCCGGCGCCAATGTCCACGCAGGCCACGCCGAGTTCGCGCTCGTCTTCGCTGAGCACCGCCAGGCTCGAGGACTGCGGGTTGAGCAGCAGCTGCTCAACCTCGAGGCCGCAGCGGCGCACGCACTTGATGATGTTCTCGGCCGCGCTTTGCGCGCCGGTCACGATGTGCACCTTGGCCTCCAGGCGCATGCCGCTCATGCCGATCGGCTCTTTGACATCCTGGCCGTCGATCACGAATTCCTGCGGCGCCACCAGCAAGAGGCGCTGGTCGGTCGAGATGTTGATGGCGCGCGCCGTTTCCATCACGCGGGCCACGTCGGCGGGCGAGACTTCCTTGTCCTTGATGGCGACCATGCCGCTCGAATTGAGGCCACGGATGTGGCTGCCGGTGATGCCGCAGTTCACGCGCGTGATCTTGCAGTCGGCCATCAGCTCGGCCTCCTTGAGCGCCTGCTGGATGCTCTGCACCGTGGCGTCGATGTTGACCACCACGCCGCGCTTGAGGCCGTTGCCTGGCGCGATGCCCAGGCCGGCGATCTTGAGCTCGCCGTCGCTCAGCACCTCGGCCACCACCGCCATCACCTTGGAGGTGCCGATGTCCAGACCGATCACCAGATCTTTGTACTCTTTTGCCATCTCGTTTCCCCGTTGTCCTGATTCAGTCCTTCGTGCCCGCGCTCAAGGCTTTTTGCGCGGGTCGTTCTCCAGCGTCGTCACACCCTGCAGACGCAGGGCATAGCCATCCTTGTGGCGCAGATCGGCGCCCGCCAGCGCGCGCGGCGTACGGCCATAACGCGCGCTCACCTGGCTGAGCGTGCGCAAAAACAGCTGCAATTGCTCGCCAATTTCCTGCGGCGTGCCGCGGCCGAGCTCGATCGCCGCGCCGCGGTCGGTGGCCAGGCGCCAGTTGCCGCGCGGCGAGAGTTCGAGCTCGCCGATGTCCATGTCCAGGCCCTGCAGCATGGGACGCAGCAGGCGGTACATCGCGAGCACCTCGGAGGACTGGCTGTCCGGGCCTTTGAGGCGCGGCATGCCCTCGGTTTCGGCCTCGTCGACATTGGCCTCGAAGACCTGGCCCTGCCGGTTCAGCAAGGTGCTCACACCTTCGTCGCCCCACAGGGCGAAGGGCTGGTGTTCGCGCATCTCGACGCGCAGGCGGTTGGGGAATTCGCGGTGCACCACCACCGTGCGCACCCAGGGCACGGCCTCGAAGGCCGCGCGCGCCTGCTCCAGGCGCAAGGTGAAGAAATTGCCCTGCAGCTGGGGCACCACATTGGCCTTGAGCGTGACCGCGTTGTTGCGCGTCACCTCGCCCTCCACGGTGATTGCCTGCAGCGAAAACACCGGCAGCCGCACCGCCCACCAGAGCGCGCCACCCAGGCACACCAGCACCGCCAGCGCCACGAGCGCGCTGGTGGCGGCCTGCATCAGGCGGATGTCCATGGGCAGCACGGTCGGGCTTTTCATGCGCGCGCCTCCGTGTGGTGGTCGAGCGTGGCGCCGGCCAGCAGCTGCAGGCACAGCTGCTCGTAAGACAGACCATCGGCGCGCGCCGACATCGGCACCAGCGAGTGGCCGGTCATGCCCGGCGAGGTGTTGATCTCCAGCAGCGAGGGCGCGCGCGTGGCGGCGTCGATCATGACGTCGATGCGGCCCCAGCCGCGGCAGCCCAGCACCTGGTAGGCCCGCAGCACCAGGGCCTGGATGGCGGCCTCTTCGCCCGCAGGCAGGCCGCAGGGCACGAGGTATTGCGTGTCGTCGCTGAAGTATTTGTTCTGGTAGTCGTAATTGCCCTGGGGGGCGACGATGCGGATCACCGGCAGCGCGCGCGCGGCCTCGCCCGTGCCCAGCACCGGGCAGGTGACCTCGTCGCCGACGATGCACTGCTCGCACAGGATGTCGTCATCGCAGGCCGCAGCCGCGGCGAGCGCGGCCGCGAGCTCGCCCGCCTCGGTGACCTTGCTGACACCGATCGAGGAGCCCTCGCGCGCGGGCTTGACGATCATCGGCAAGCCCAGCGTGCGCACCAGTTCGGCGGTGTCCGCGGTGGCCGCCTGCTCGCGGCGCACCAGCACATAGCGCGGTGTGGGCAGGCCCTCGGCCAGCCAGACGCGCTTGGTCATGGTCTTGTCCATGGCGATGCTGGATGCCATGACGCCCGAACCGGTGTAGGGGATGCCCAGCAATTCGAGCGCGCCCTGCACGCAACCGTCTTCGCCATAGCGGCCGTGCAGCGCGATGAAGGCGCGCGCAAAACCCTCGCCTTTGAGCGCACCGAGGTCGCGCTCGGCCGGGTCAAACGCGTGGGCATTCACACCCTGCGACTGCAGGGCCTTGAGCACGCCCGCGCCCGACATCAGCGACACCTCGCGCTCGGCCGAACGGCCGCCCATCAGCACCGCCACTTTGCCCAGGGATTTGGCGAGGTCGCTCATGCAGCCCCTCCAAGTTCCACCAGCCTGGCCGGCACCGCGCCGATCGAGCCCGCACCCATGCAGATCACCACATCGCCGTCGCGCGCGTTGTCGATCACGGTCTGCGGCATGTCGGCGATCTGCTCAACAAACACCGGCTCGACCTTGCCCGCCACGCGCAGCGCGCGCGCCAGCGCGCGGCCGTCGGCGGCCACGATGGGCGCTTCGCCCGCGGCATAGACCTCGGACAGCAGCACGCTGTCGCAGCCCTCGCCAACGACCTTGACGAAATCCTCGAAACAGTCGCGCGTGCGGCTGTAGCGGTGCGGCTGAAAGGCCAGCACCAGACGGCGGCCCGGGAAGGCGCCGCGCGCGGCCGCCAGCGTGGCGGCCATCTCGACCGGGTGGTGACCGTAGTCGTCGATCACGGTGAAGCGGCCCTGGCCATCGGCCGTGCGCACCTCGCCATAACGCTGGAAGCGCCGGCCCACGCCCTTGAACTGCGCGAGGGCGCGCAGCACGGCGTCGTCGGGCACATTGAGCTCGACCGCGACCGCGATCGCGGCCAAGGCGTTGCGCACGTTGTGCTCACCCGGAAGGTTAAGCACCACCGGCAGGTCGGGCAGCGTCACGCCGTTGCGCCGCTGCACGGTGAAATGCATCTGGCCGTGCTCGGCGCGCACATTGAGGGCGCGCACCTGCGCGCCCTCGTTCAGGCCATAGCTGGTCACGGGGCGGGCGATCTCGTCGGCGATGGCCTGCACGCCCGGATCGTCGGTGCAGACGATGGCCGTGCCGTAAAAGGGCATGCGGTGCAGGAAGTCGACAAAGGCCGACTTGAGGCGGCCGAAGTCATGGCCATAGGTTTCCATGTGGTCGGCGTCGATGTTGGTGACGACGGCCATCACGGGCAGCAGGTTGAGGAAGGAGGCGTCGGACTCGTCGGCCTCGACCACAATGTAGTCGCCCGTGCCCAGCTTGGCGTTGGCGCCCGCGCTGTTGAGGCGCCCGCCGATCACAAAGGTCGGGTCCAGGCCCGCTTCGGCCAGCACGCTGGCGACCAGGCTGGTGGTGGTGGTCTTGCCGTGGGTGCCGGCGATCGCCACGCCCTGCTTGAGGCGCATGAGCTCGGCCAGCATCACCGCGCGCGGCACGATGGGGATGTGGCGCTCGCGCGCGGCCAGCACCTCGGGGTTGTCGGCCTTGACGGCGGTGGAGGTGACCACCGCGTCGGCGTCTTTCACATTGCCGGCCGCGTGGCCCACATGGGTGGTGATGCCCAGGCCCGCGAGGCGGCGCAAGGTGGCGCTGTCGGCCAGGTCCGAGCCCGAGATCTGGTAGCCCAGGTTGAGCAGCACCTCGGCGATGCCGCTCATGCCCGAGCCGCCGACGCCGATGAAGTGGATGTTGCGGATCGCGTGTTTCATGCGCCCAGTTCCTCACACGCCACCACGACCTCCCGTGTGGCATTTGTTTTTCGTTGTTGATGCGCGCGCTCGGCGCAGGCCAGGAGCTGCGCGCGGTCCAGCGACTGCAGCCACTGCGCCAGGCGTTCGGGCGTCAGGTCGGCCTGCGGCATGAGCCAGCCGCCGCCTTGCGCGACCAGAAAGCGCGCATTGGTGGTCTGGTGGTCGTCGACCGCGAATGGGAAAGGCACGAACAGCGCCGCCGCGCCCACCGCCGCCAGTTCGGTCACGGTGCTCGCGCCCGCGCGGGCGATCACCAGGTCGGCCTGCGCGAAAGCGCTCGCGGTGTCGTCGATGAAGGGCGTGAGCGTGGCCTCGACGCCGGCGGCCGCATAGGCGGCGCGCAGCGCGTCGATTTGTTTGGCGCCGCTTTGGTGGGTGACCTGCGGGCGCTGCGCCTGCGGGATCAGGGCCAGGGCCTGCGGCACGACCTCGTTAAGCGCCTTGGCGCCCAGGCTGCCACCGACCACCAGCACCTGCAGCGGGCCGCTGCGGCCGGCAAAGCGCTCGGTCGGGGCCGGCTGCTGCACAAAGGCCGGGCGCAGCGGGTTGCCGACCCACTGGGCCTTGGGCAAGACGTTCGGAAACGCCGTGAACAGGCGGTCGGCGATCTGGGCCAGGACCTTGTTGGCCAGGCCGGCCACCGAGTTTTGCTCGTGCAGCACCAGGGGCTTGCCCAGCAGGCTGGCCATCATGCCGCCCGGAAAGGTGATGTAGCCACCCAGGCCGACCACCACATCGGGTTGCACGCGGCGCACCACCTGCAGGCTTTGCCAGAAGGCGCGCAAGAGCCTGAGCGGCAAGAGCGCCAGCGTCTGCAGGCCCTTGCCGCGCACGCCGCCGAACTGCACGGCCTCGAAGGCGAAGCCGCGCGGCGGCACGAGTTGCGCTTCCATGCTGGCGGGCGCGCCCAGCCAGTGCACGCGCCAGCCCGCCTCGCGCAGGGCCTCGGCCACGGCCAGGCCCGGGAAGATGTGGCCGCCGGTGCCGCCGGCCATGATGAGTGCGGTCAATGGGCCCCCACGCTCGCGCACTGCGTGTCGCTCACTGCCCCCCGAGGGGGCCTTCGCCACTTGGGGCGGCCCGGCGTGGCTCATGCCCGTCATGACCGGCCTCCGCGCATCATCTGTTTGTTTTCGGCGTCGATGCGCAGCACGATGGCCAGCGCCACCAGGTTCATCATGATGGCCGAGCCACCGTAGCTCATGAGCGGCAGGGTCAGGCCCTTGGTCGGCAGCGCGCCCAGGTTCACGCCCATGTTGATGAAGGCCTGGAAACCGATCCAGATGCCCACGCCCTGGGCCACCAGACCGGCGAACACCTTGTCGAGCGCGATCGCCTGGCGGCCGATCACCATGATGCGACGCGCCAGCCACAAAAACAGCACGATCACCAGCGTCACGCCGACCAGGCCGAACTCTTCGCCGATCACGGCCAGCAGGAAGTCGGTGTGGGCCTCGGGCAGCCAGTGCAGTTTTTCGATGCTGCCGCCCAGGCCCACGCCCCAGATTTCGCCGCGACCGATCGCGATCAGCGAGTGCGTGAGCTGGTAGCCCTTGCCCAGCGCGTATTCGGCGCTGAAGGGGTCCAGGTAGGCAAAGATGCGCTCGCGCCGCCAGGGACTGAGCGCGATCATCATGACGAAGGCAAAAATCAGGATGCCCAGAATCAGGAAGAACATGCGCGCGTTCACGCCGCCCAGGAACAGGATGCCCATGGCGATGACCGCGATCACCATGAAGGCGCCCATGTCGGGCTCGGCCAGCAGGAACACGCCGGCCAGCGCCACCGCGGCGCCCATGGGCAGCACGGCTTTGAAGAAACGCTCTTTCACCTCCATCTTGCGCACCATGTAATCGGCCGCGTAAATGATGGTGGCGAGCTTGGCCAGCTCGGAAGGCTGGAAATTGATGATGCCCAGCGAAATCCAGCGGCGCGCGCCATTGACGCCCTTGCCGATGAAGGGGATCAGCACCAGCGCCAACAGCACCAGCGAAACCACGAACATGGGGCGCGCCCATTTTTCCCAGGTCTCCATCGGCACCTGAAAGGCCAGCAGCGCGACCACGCCGCCCAGGCCCAGCGAGACGATGTGGCGCGTGAGGAAATGCGTTTGCGTGTAGCGCGCAAAGCGCGGGTTGTCGGGCATGGCGATCGAGGCCGAATAGACCATGACCATGCCCCACATGAGCAGGGCCACCACCACCCAGATCAGGGCCTGGTCGACGCCGTACAGGCGCGCGGCGGCGGCCGGGCTGGTCTTGGCGAATTCGTAGCCCCCGAGGTTGACCGGCAAACCCTGCGGCGTGGCCGCTTCGGCCGAGGCGCCGCCCCAGCCGCCCAGGCTCTGGCGCAGACGCTGCAGAAGGCCCATCTCGCTCACAGACCGCCCTCCATGCTGACGCCGGCTTCATCGGCCAGCTCGGCCACGGCGGCGCGGAACACATCGGCGCGGTGGGCGTAGTCCTTGAACATGTCCAGGCTCGCACAGGCGGGCGAGAGCAGCACCGCATCGCCCGGCTGGGCCAGGGCCGCGCAGGCGCGCACGGCCTCGGGCAGGCTGGCGGCGTCTTGCATCGGCACACCGCCGTGCTGCAAAGCCTCGCGGATCGCCGGTGCATCGCGCCCGATCAGCACCACCGCGCGCGCGTGACGCGCCACCGGCTCGGCCAGCGGCGAAAAATCCTGGCCCTTGCCGTCGCCGCCCAGGATCACCACCAGGCGGCGCTCGGCGCCCAGGCCCTGCAGCGCGGCCACGGTGGCGCCGACATTGGTGCCCTTGCTGTCGTCGACGTACTCGACCTCGCCAATGATCGCCACCGGCTCGACGCGGTGCGGCTCGCCGCGGTACTCGCGCAGACCATAGAGCATGGGCGCGAGCGCGCAGCCGGCGCTGCTGGCCAGCGCCAGCGCCGCCAGCGCATTGGTGGCGTTGTGGCGGCCGCGGATGCGCAGCGCGTCGGCGGGCATGAGGCGCTGGATGTGCAGCTCTTCGTCTTCGTCCCAGCCGCCGACGGGCCGCCCCAAGGCGGCTGAGCCCCCTTCGGGGGCAGCGAGCTGGCGAGCGTTGGGGGCCTTGGTTCTGCGCTTGCGGGTTTCGTCGGCCTCCAGGGCGCGCACCAGCCAGGTCATGCCATTGACGGTCTCGAGGCCGTAGTCGCCGGGGCGCTGCGGCATGTCGCCACCGAAGCTCAGGTGCGCGCGCTGCTGCGGTTTTTGCAGCTTGACCTTGACCGGCTCGGGCAGCATGGCCATCACGGTGGCGTCTTCGCGGTTGAGCACCATCAGGCCCTGCTGACCAAAAATACGGGCCTTGGCCGCGGCATAGGCCGCCATGGAGCCGTGCCAGTCGAGGTGGTCCTGGCTGAGGTTGAGCACGGTGGCGGCGGTGGGCTCGAAGCCTTCGCTGGCCTCGAGCTGGAAGCTCGACAGCTCGAGCACCCAGACCTCGGGCATGCCCACCAGTCGCGTGGCGTGCGCGGGCTCGGCCGGCAGGTCGGGCGTGGCGGCAGGCACTTGTGCGTCCTCGGGCGCGAGTTCAGGCTCGGGCTCGGGCGCGATGGCCTGCACCTCGGCCGCATCGAGCGCGGCCGCCAGCGTGTCGAGCAGGGTCGGGCCGATGTTGCCGGCCACCTGCACCGTTTTGCCCGCACGGGCCACCAGCTGGCCCGTCAGCGAGGTGACGGTGGTCTTGCCATTGGTGCCGGTCACGGCCAGCAGCGCGGGCGCGTAACCGTGCTGGCTGCGTAAAGCATTCAGGGCCTGGGCGAACAGGGTGAGCTCGCCGCCCTGCCACAGGCCGGCGGCACGCGCAGCCTCGACCACGGGCGCCACCACCTCGGGCGCGAGGCCCGGGCTGCGAAAAACCGCGCGGATGGGCGTGCCCTCGATGAGCGCGGCCGTGAAGGGGCCGGCCATGAACTGCACCTGCGGCCATTCGGCCTGCAGCTGGGCCAGCTGGGGCGGCGCCGCGCGCGTGTCGGCCACGGTCACGATCGCGCCGTGGCGCGCGCACCAGCGCGCCATGGCCAGGCCGGAGGCACCGAGGCCGAGGACCAGGACGTGGAGGCCTTGCAACTGTTGCACGCTCACCTCAGCTTCAGGGTGGACAGGCCCACCAGGCACAGCAGCATGGTGATGATCCAGAAACGCACGACGACCTGCGTTTCCTTCCAGCCGCTCTTTTCAAAATGGTGGTGCAGCGGCGCCATCTTGAGGATGCGCCGGCCCTCGCCGTATTTCTTCTTGGTGTACTTGAAGTAGCTCACCTGCACCATCACCGACAGCGCCTCGACCACGAAGATGCCGCCCATGATGGCCAGCACGATTTCCTGGCGCACGATGACCGCGATGGTGCCCAGGGCGCCGCCCAGCGCCAGCGCGCCCACATCGCCCATGAAGACCTGGGCCGGGTGGGTGTTGAACCACAGGAAGGCCAGGCCCGCGCCGGCCATGGCCGCGCAAAAAATCAAGAGCTCGCCCGAGCCCGGAATGTGCGGGAAGAACAGGTATTTGGAGTAGACCGCGCTGCCCGTGACGTAGGCGAACACGCCCAGCGCCGAGCCCACCATGACGACCGGCATGATGGCCAGGCCGTCGAGGCCATCGGTCAGGTTGACCGCGTTGCTCGAGCCGACGATCACCAGGTAGGTGAGGATCACGAAACCGAATACGCCCAGCGGGTAGCTGACCTCCTTGAAGAAGGGCAGCTGCAGGCCGGCCTTGGGCGGCAGGTCGACGTCAAAGCCCGACATCACCCAGTTGGCAAAGAGCTGCACGACCTTGAGGTTGTTGCTCTCGGAAATGCTGAACACCAGGTAGAGCGCGGCCAGCAGGCCGATCAGCGACTGCCAGAAATACTTCTCGCGCGAGCGCATGCCCTCGGGGTCCTTGCGCACCACCTTGCGCCAGTCGTCGGCCCAGCCGATCGCGCCAAAGCCCAGCGTGACGGCCAGCACGATCCAGACAAAGCGGTTGGACAGGTCGAACCACAGCAGCGTGGACAGCGCGATCGCGATCAGGATCAGCACACCGCCCATGGTCGGCGTGCCGCTTTTGACCAGGTGCGTTTGCATCGCGTAGGCGCGCACCGGCTGGCCAATCTTGAGCGCGCCCAGGCGCCGGATCACCCAGGGCCCGGCTGCCAGGCCGATCAAGAGCGCCGTCATGGCGGCCATCACGGCGCGGAAGGTGATGTACTGAAACACGCGCAGGAAGCCCCATTCGGGAAACATCGACTGCAACCATTGGGCCAGGCTAAGCAGCATGGGCCCCCCCTTCTTTTTCAATGTTGTCTTGTTCTTGCACAGCCTGGACCACGCGCTCCATCTGCATGAAGCGCGAGCCCTTGACCAGGACGCTGGCCACGCTGCGGCGCACCGCCAGCACCGCCGCCTGCAGCGCCGCCATGTCGGCAAAGTGCTGGGCGCGCTGGCTGCCCGCCTGGCGGGTGAAGGCGCGGTGCGCGTGCACGCTGAGCGCGCCCAGGGTGAACAGCGCGTCCAGGCCGCGCTCGGCCGCGTGGGCGCCGACCTCGGCGTGGAATTCGGGGCCGCGTTCGCCCACCTCGCCCATGTCGCCCAGCACCAGCAGGCGCGGGCCCGGCAGCTCGGCCAGCACCTCGATGGCGGCCAGAACCGAGTCGGGGTTGGCGTTGTAGCTGTCATCGACCAGCGTGAGCGCGCCACCCGCGAGCAGCAGCGCGCGCGAGCGGCCCTTGACCGGCTCAAACGCCTGCAGGCCCTGCACCACGGCGGTCAAAGGCACGCCGGCCGACAGCGCGCAGGCCGCGGCCGCGAGCGCGTTCTTGACGTTGTGCCGGCCCGCGATGTGCAGGCTCACCGGTGCCGTGCCCTGGGCGGTCTTGAGCGTGAACTGCCACAGGCCCGCGTGCCAGACCACGACCGCGGCGCTGAGCTCGGCCGCGTGCTGCCCATCGTGCAGCGCAAAGCGGCAGCGCGCCCGCGCGCCGGCCAGGCCGTCCCAGACGGCGGTGTAGGCATCGTCCTGCGGGTAGACGGCCACGCCGTCCAGCGGCAAGACCTGCAGCACCGCGCCGTTTTCCTCGGCCACGGCCTGCACGCTCTGCATGAACTCCTGGTGCTCGCGCTGCGCGTTGTTGACCAGCGCCACCGTGGGCTGCGCCATGCGCGCGAGCTGGGCGATCTCGCCCGGGTGGTTCATGCCGAGCTCGACCACGGCGATGCGGTGGTGCGCGCGCAGGCCCAGCAGGGTCAGCGGCACGCCAATGTCGTTGTTGAGGTTGCCCTGCGTGGCGTGCGCATCCTCGCCCGCGTGGGCGCGCAGGATGCTGGCGACCATTTGCGTGACGGTGGTTTTGCCGTTGCTGCCGGTCACGGCGATCAGCGGCAGCGCGAACTGCGCGCGCCAGCCGGCGGCCAATTCACCGAGGGCCAGGCGGCTGTCGGGCACGATCAGGGCCGGCAGACCGGCCGCGCGCGCGGCGGCCTCGCCGGCCGCTTCGCACAGCACGGCGCTCGCGCCTTGCGCGGCCGCCTGGGCGATGAAGCTGTGGGCGTCGAAGCGCTCGCCGCGCAGCGCGACGAACAGGTCGCCCGCGCGCAGGCTGCGCGTGTCGGTGTGCACGCGCGCCACCTGCACGCCTTCGCCACGCTCGGCGCGCACGCCCGTGAGCCAGCGCGCGGCTTGCGTGAGCAAAAGGTCCATGGGCACGAAGGCGGGCGTCAGGCTCATGCGCGCGCCTCCGATGCCATGCGGGCGGCCAGGGCCGCTTCGATCTGCGCCACGTCCGAGAAGGGGTGGGCGACGCCCGCGATCTCCTGCGTGGTTTCGTGGCCCTTGCCGGCCACCAGCACCACATCGGCCGCCTCGGCGTGCCAGAGCGCGTGGCGGATGGCGGCGGCGCGCTCTTCGATGACTTCGGCCGCCTGAGGCCGTGCCAGGCCCGCACGCACCTGGGCCAGAATGGCCGCTGGCGCTTCGGAGCGCGGGTTGTCGCTGGTCAGCACCACGCGCCCCGCCCCCTGCTCGGCCACCGCGGCCATCAGCGGGCGCTTGTGCGGGTCGCGGTCGCCACCGCAACCGAACACGCACCACAGCCGCCCGCCGCGCTCTTGCGCGAGCGGCTGCAGTGCGGCCAGGGCCTGGCGCAGCGCGTCGGGCGTGTGGGCGTAGTCGACCACGGCCAGCGGCGCAGCGCCGGCCTGCGCGGGCAGCACGCGCTGCATGCGCCCGGGCACGGCCTGCAGCGCGCTGCAGGCGGCCGCGGCCTGCGCCAGCGGCACGCCCTGGGCGCGCAGCGCGCCGATCACGCCCAGCAGGTTGTCGAGGTTGTAGTCGCCGGTCAGCACGGTGTCGACGCGGCAGGCCTGGTCGCCCTCGCGCACCTCGAAGCTCAGGCCTTCGCGGCTGGGCAGCGGCTGGGCGCGCAGGCGCGCACCGGTCTGCTGGCGCGAGCAGGTCCACAGCTCGAGCGGACCATCGGCCAGTTCGGCCGCCAATGTGGCCCCTTGAGGGTCGTCGATGTTGACCACGGCCGCGCGCAGGCCCACCCAGTCGAACAGCGCGCGCTTGGCCGCCCAGTAGCTGGCCATGTCGCCGTGGTAGTCGAGATGGTCTTGCGTGAAGTTGGTGAAGATGGCCACGCGGATCGCGGTGCCATCGAGCCGGTGCTCGGCGATGCCGATCGAGGACGCCTCGATCGCGCAGTGGCTGGCGCCGGCCTCGACCATGTCGCGAAACGCCTGCTGCAGGCGCACCGGGTCGGGCGTGGTCATGCCGGTGTGCGCCAGCGTGGGCCACAGACCCAGGCCCAGGGTGCCGACCACGCCGCAGCGCTCGCCAATCGCGGGGCCTGCGAGCGCCTGCGCGAGCCAGCAGGCGGTCGAGGTTTTGCCATTGGTGCCGGTCACGGCCAGCACGCCGAGCTGCCGGCTCGGTTGCTCGTAATAGGCGTCGGCCACCAGACCGGTCAAGGCCTTGAGGTCCGGCAGCGCCGCCAGGCGTTCGGCCGGCTGCAGGCCTTGCCAGGGGGCGCTGCCCTCGGCCTGCATGAGGCAGGCGCTGGCACCCCGCGCGAAGGCGCTGGCCATGTGCTGACGGCCGTCGGTGGCGGCGCCCGGCCAGGCGATGAAGCCGTCGCCGGGCTGCACCTGGCGGCTGTCGGTGCGCAGCACGCCGGTCACGCGCGCGCGCAGCCACTGGGCGGCCTGCTGGGGGGTCTGCAGCAGTTCCATCAGAACGACTCCTCCACCGCCTTGGCCACGATCTGCGGCTTGACCGCCATGTCGGGCTGGATGCCCAAGAGGCGCAGGGTCTGCTGCACGGTCTCGCTGAAGACCGGGGCGGCCACCTCGCCACCGAAGTAGCGGCCGTTGCTGGGCTCGTCGATCATCACCGCGACGATGATGCGCGGCTGCTCGATCGGCGCCATGCCGACGAAAAAGCCGCGGTATTTCTTGCCGGCGTAGCCCTTGCCTTCTTGCTTGTGCGCGGTACCGGTCTTGCCGCCCACCGAGTAGCCCATGGTTTGCGCCTTGGGCGCGGTGCCACCGGGCGCGGCGGCCATGTTGAGCATCTTGCGCATGGCGCGTGCGTTGTCGGGGCTGAACACGCGCACGCCCTGCACCTTCTGCTCGGCCTTGAGCAGGGTGGCGGGCACGACCTCGCCGTCGCGTGCGAACACGGTGTAGGCGCGCGCCACCTGAAACAGGCTGCCCGAGAGGCCGTAGCCGTAGCTCATGGTGGCCTGCTCGATCGGACGCCAGCTCTTGTAAGGGCGCAGGCGGCCGCTGACCACCCCGGGGAAAGGGATCTGCGGCTTCTGGCCGAAGCCGACGGCGGAGAACATTTCCCACATTTCGCGCGGCTCGATCTGCATGGCCATCTTGACGGTGCCGACGTTGCTCGACTTCTGGATCACCTCGTTGACGCTGAGCACACCGTGCGGGTGCGCGTCGGTGATGGTCGAGCCGGTGATGGTGATGCGGCCCGGCGCGGTCTGGATCGGCGTCTCGGGCTTGACCAGGCCTTTTTCGATGGCGAGCGCCACCGCGAAGGGCTTCATGGTCGAGCCCGGCTCGAAGGTGTCGGTGAGCGCGCGGTTGCGCAGCTGCTCGCCGCTCAGGTTGACGCGCTTGGCCGGCGAGTAGCTCGGGTAGTTGGCCAGTGCCAGCACCTCGCCGCTTTGCGCATCGAGCACCACCACGCTGCCGGCCTTGGCCTTGTGCTCGAGCACCGCCTCGCGCAGCTTTTGGTAGGCGAAGAACTGCACCTTGCTGTCGACGCTCAGCTGGATGTCCTGGCCGTCGACCGGCGGCACCACTTCGCCCACGGCCTCGACGATGCGGCCCAGGCGGTCCTTGATGACGCGGCGTGAGCCCGGTTTGCCGGCGAGCTGCTTTTGGAACACCAGCTCGACGCCTTCCTGGCCCTCGTCTTCCACATTGGTGAAGCCCACGATGTGGGCCGCGGCCTCGCCCTCGGGGTACAGGCGCTTGTATTCCTTGATGCTGTAGACGCCCTTGATGTCGAGCGCGAGGATCTGCTTGACCGCCGCCTCGTCCATCTGGCGACGCAGCCAGACGAAGGTCTTGTCCTCGGCCTCGAGTTTTTTGTTGAGCTCGGCCGGGCTCATCTCGAGCAGCTTGGCCAGCTGACGCAGCCGCGCCGGATCGCGCTCGAGGTCTTCGGGGTTGGCCCAGATGCTGGGCGCGGGCACGCTGGAGGCCAGCAGCAGGCCGTTGCGGTCGAGCACGCGGCCGCGGTTGGCCGGCAGCGTGATCGTGCGTGCAAAGCGCACCTCGCCCTGGCGGCGGAAGAAATCGTTTTCAAACACCTGCACATAGGCCGCGCGCGCGATCAGGCCCAGGAAACCGAGCGCGATGGCGGCCACGATGAACTTGCTGCGCCAAACCGGCGTCTTACTCGCCAGCAGGGGGCTGGAGCTCAGTTGCACGCTGCGGCTCATGGGCGTGCCCCCACGGCCGAGGACGCGGCGGGCGCGGCGCCCTGCTGCACGTACTGGGTGATGCCGGGCGAGACCATGCGCATGTGCAGCTGCTGGCGTGCGATCTGCTCGACGCGCAGCGGCGTGGCCTGGGCGCGGCGCTCGACCTGCAGGCGGTCGTGCTCGATCTCCAGGCGCGCGGCCTCCTTGCGTTCGGCTTCAAGCAGCATGAACAGGCGACGCGACTCGTACTGCGTGTGCACCAGCACCATGGCACTGGTCACCACCATGATCAACAGCAAGGCCCCCAGGCGCGTCATGCCGGCACCTCCGTGCGCTCGGCCACGCGCATGATGGCGCTGCGCGCGCGCGCGTTGGCCTGCACCTCGGCCTCGGAAGGCTTGATGCGGTCCAGCGCCTTGAGCTTCATGGGCTGGGGCTGGGCAAAAGGCACGCGGCGGTCCACCACCTCTTTGCTGTGCTGGGCGATGAACTGCTTGACGATGCGGTCTTCCAGCGAGTGAAAGCTGATCACCACCAGCCGCCCGCCCGGACGCAGCACGCGCAGGCTGCCCTCTAGCGCCTGCTGGAGCTCTTCAAGCTCGGCGTTGATGAAAATCCGAAAAGCCTGAAATGTCCGCGTTGCAGGGTTCTGGCCCGGCTCGCGGGTTTTGACCGTGTCAGCCACGAGTTGGGCCAGTTCAGCGGTGCTTGAAATTGGGCCCCGCTCCTGTCGGCGAGCTGCAATCGCCTTTGCAATCTGAAAAGCAAACCGTTCTTCGCCGTAGTCACGCACCACCTCCGTGATTTGTTCGACCGTCGCGGTCGCCAGCCAATCGGCCACGCTTTCGCCGCGCGTGGTGTCCATGCGCATGTCCAGCGGGCCGTCGAAACGAAAAGAAAAACCCCTCACGGGGTTGTCGATCTGGGGGGAGCTGACCCCGAGGTCCAGCAAGACCCCGTCGACGCTGCCTGCAGGCAGCTCGGCCAGATGGCTAAAACCCTCGTGACGGATGGCAAAGCGCGCGTCCTGGAGGGTGGCCGCCTCGGCGATCGCATCCAGGTCCTTGTCAAACGCCTGCAGACGCCCCTCGGGCGCCAGGCGCGCGAGGATCCGGCGGCTGTGGCCGCCCCGGCCGAAGGTGCCGTCGACATAAGCGCCCGCCGCACCGGCTGCGCCGCCCAGCAAAGCGTCGACGGCTTCGCCCAGCAAAACGGTGGTGTGGACGAGGGACGGCTCGCTCATGCCCATCAGAACGAGAAGTCCTTGAACACGTCGGGCATCTCACCCTGCATGGCCTGCGCCTCTTGCGCGTCGTAGGTGGCCTTGTCCCACAGCTCGAAGTGGTTGCCCATGCCCAGCAGCATGGTGTCCTTGGAGATGCCGGCGGCCTGGCGCAGCTCGGGCGAGATCAGCACGCGACCGGTGCCGTCCATTTCCACGTCCATGGCATTGCCCAAAAAGATGCGCTTCCACCACTGGGCCGACATGGGCAGCTGGGCGATGCGCTCGCGGAATTTCTCCCACTCGGGGCGCGGGAACACCATCAGGCAACCGTGCGGGTGCTTGGTGATCGTCAGCTGCCCCTGGGCCGTGGCGCTGAGCACGTCACGGTGCCGGGTCGGCACCGACAGCCGCCCCTTGGCATCCAGACTCAGCGATGAAGCCCCTTGAAACACTGCACACACCTTTTTCAATGGAAAGTGCTTGGCGGAGGCACTTTCCCCCACTTAATTGCACTTTTTTGCACTGTATCAGGAAATCCATGCGCCACAAGGGGTCGATCGGATTTTTTTCAATGAAATCAACAGCTTAGAGCCGATTTGAGAGAAAAATCAGGCCAATTTTTCTTTGTAAATTAGGCACTTAGAGAGGGCTCTGAAAGTAATGCCTGAAGCATTGCGGAACCGTCGGAAAAAACGCACGGACCGCCCCTCCGACGAAAGCAGGATCCCCCAAGGGGCCCAGACCGATCGTCCGGGCGTAAAAAAACCCCTCGGCGAGGGGTTGTGCGGGCCGCTGCGCCGGGGCGCTCAGTCCCCGAACATTTTTTGCTTGAGTTCGCGGCGCTGCTGGGCCTCGAGCGAGAGGGTCGCGGTCGGGCGCGCGAGCAGACGGCCCACGCCGATGGGCTCGCCGGTTTCGTCGCAGTAGCCGTAGTCGCCGGCATCGATGCGGGCGATCGACTGCTCGATTTTCTTGAGCAGCTTGCGCTCGCGGTCGCGGGTGCGCAGCTCCAGTGCGTGCTCTTCCTCGATGGTGGCGCGGTCGGCCGGGTCGGGCACGACCACGGTGTCTTCGCGCAGGTGCTCGGTGGTTTCACCGGCGCTGTTGAGGATGTCCTGCTTGAGCTGCACCAGCTTGAGGCGGAAAAACGCCATCTGCACATCGTTCATGTACTCGGCGTCGGGCATGGCCAGCACATCGGCATCGCTGAGCTGGTCCAGGGCCTTGCTTTTCCAGTTGTTGGCCAGCTTGGGGTCTTTTTTGACCGTGGCAGCAGGAATGGGTTGAACGGCGGGGGGCATTTGGGGCAAAAAACTCGCTTTGGCGGCCGTCGACGCCACCGCTTGGGGCATGGACGGCACAGTGATCTGGGCCAACCGGGCCGACGGCCGGGTGGAACGAACCGGCACATCGGGTGCCGTTGGGGTGGCGGGGGCCGGGGCCTTGGCCACCGGCTGGGCGACGGCCACCGGCGCCGCCGGCTTGGCCGCAGGCGCTTTGGCCGGTTTGACCACAGGCGACGCGGCTTTTTTCGCCACAGGAGCGGCTGGCTTGGCGGGTGCGGGCTTTTTGACGGCCACCGGTTTTTTGGTCGCCACCGCCTTTTTGGCGGGTGCCGCTTTCGGGCTCACCGCTTTGGCCACCGGCTTTTTCGCCGCCACTTTTTTCGCGGCGGGCTTGGCTTTGGCCAAGGGCTTGGCTTTGGCCGCAGGTTTCGCCGTGGCTTTGGCAGCGACTTTGGCGGCCGCTTTGGGTGCCGGCTTGGCCTTGGCAGCCGGCTTGGCCGCCGCCTTCACCGCGGGTTTGGCCGACACCTTTTTGGCGGGCGCGAGCGGCTTGGCCGTCTTTTTGCTGGCCACGGGGGTCGCTTTCTTGGCGGGTGTCTTCACGGCGCGTCTCCTGGCCCTTTGTGTGAGCCTTGCGGGCTCGGCCACCCGGGACGGGTGGCCTGTTTGGCGGGGCATTGTAGCCACACAAAGTTGCGATTCCCCGACGCCGTGCCAGAAATCAGAACCATCGCGCGTCAGACCACACGAAAGTCCTCAAATCAGGCACTGTTCTAAGCCTTGAAGCAGTATGTCTTTGGGCAGGTCGATGCCGATGAACACCATCTTGCTGGTGCGCACCTCGCTGTCCTGCCAGACCGGGCCCAGGTCGCTGCCCATGAGTTGGTGCACGCCCTGGAAGATGACCTTGCGCTCGGTGCCCTTCATGTTCAGCACGCCCTTGTAGCGCAGCATCTTGGGGCCGTAGACGTTGACGATGGCGCCCAGAAAGTCCTCGAGCTTGGCCGGGTCAAAGGCGCGGTCCGAGCGGAACACAAAGCTTTTGACATCGTCGTCGTGGTGATGGTGGTGGCCATGGCCGTGCGCATGGTCGTGCTGGTGCGAGGGGTGGTCGCAGTGCTCGCCATGCGCATGCTCGTGGTCATGCTGGTGCGAAGGGTGGTCACAGTGCGCGCCGTCGTGGTGATGGTGCTCGCCCTCGGAAAGGAAGTCGGGGTCGATGTCGAGCTTGGCATTCAGGTTGAAGCCGCGCAGGTCGAACACCTCGTTGAGGCTGACCTCACCAAAGTGCACCACCTTGTGCGGCGCGCGCGGGTTCATGTGCTTGAGGCGGTGCTGCAGCGCGTCGAGGGCCTCGGGCGAGACCAGGTCGGCCTTGCTGATGAAGATCTGGTCGGCAAAGCCCACCTGGCGGCGCGCTTCCTGGCGGTCGTTGAGCTGCTGGGCGGCGTGCTTGGCGTCGACCAGGGTCAGGATGGAGTCGAGCAAGAAGGTCTCGGCGATCTCGTCGTCCATGAAAAAGGTCTGCGCCACCGGGCCCGGGTCGGCCAGACCGGTGGTCTCGATGACCACGCGCTCGAACTGCAGCAGGCCCTTGCGGCGTTTGGCCGCCAGCAGCTGCAGCGTGGCGCGCAGGTCCTCGCGGATGGTGCAGCAGATGCAGCCGTTGCTCATCTGGATGATCTGCTCCTTCGTCTCCGAGACCAGGATGTCGTTGTCGATGTTTTCCTCGCCGAACTCGTTCTCGATCACGGCGATCTTTTGCCCGTGGGCCTCGGTCAGCACGCGCTTGAGCAGCGTGGTCTTGCCCGAGCCCAGAAAGCCGGTGAGGATGGTGGCGGGGATGAGGGCCATGAAAGAAGCTCCGGGAGAAAACGCGAAAGGCGAGAGTGTATCGGGGGACCAGAGGGCTTGCCGCGGGCCGGTCAGCGCCGCACGACCACCAGGCCCTTGAGGTACTCGCCCTCGGGAAAGGCTATCGTCATCGGGTGGTCGGGCGCGCCCTGCAGGCGTTCGCTGATGAAGCCGTCGACGCCCGCATCGGTGCCGGCCGACGCCACGATCTTGTGGAACAGGTCGGCGCCGATGCCGCCCGAGCACGAGTAGGTGAAGAGTTCGCCGCCCGGCGCCAGCAGCTTGAACGCAAGGCGGTTGATGTCCTTGTAGGCGCGCGCCGCACGCTCGGCGTGCGCGGCGGTGGGCGCGAACTTGGGCGGGTCGAGCACGATGGCGTCAAAAGTCTCGCCCAGTTCAATGAATTGACGCAAGCTGGCATTCACGTCGGCGTCCACAAACGTGGCGCGGGCTTCGTCAAAACCGTTGAGGCGCACATGGGCACGCGCGCGCTCGAGCGCCGGGCCCGAGGAATCGATGGAGGTGACGTGCCCCGCGCCGCCCGCCAGCGCCGCCACGGTGAAGCCACCGGTGTAGCAGTAGCAGTTGAGCACCCTGGCAAAGCCACGGCGGCGCGTGTGCTCGAAAAAACGCCGCCGGCTGTCGCGCTGGTCCAGATAGAAGCCGGTCTTGTGGCCGGTGGCCACATCGAGCGTGAGGCGCCAGCCGTGCTCGCGGATCGTCAGCTCGGTCGCCCCCTCGCCGCGCAGCCAGCCGGTGACTTCGCTCAAGCCCTCGAGCTGGCGCACGCTCGCATCCGAGCGCTCGTACAGGCGCGCGAGGCCCGTGACCTGCAGCAGCGCATCGGCGATGGTTTTTTTGAAGCGTTCGGTGCCGCAGCTGGTGAACTGCGCGACCAGGGTGTCGCCGTAGCGGTCCACCACCAGACCGGGCAGGCCGTCGGCCTCGCCATGCACCAGGCGCAGGCCGTCGCTGTCGATGTCAAACCAGGCTCGCGCGGCCACCGCCTGCGCGATGCGCGTGCGAATGAAGTCGGCGTCGATGCGCTGGGCCTCGTCAAAGCTCCAGACGCGGGCGCGGATGCGCGAATTCGGGCTGAACGCGGCCCAGCCGAGGAACTGGCCTTCGTGGGATTCGAGGCGCACGGTCTCGCCCGCATCGCCACCGCCCTTGGCAATGGCCGAGTCGAACACCCAGGGGTGGCGGCGCAGCAAGGAGCGTTCCTTGCCAGGCTTGAGTCGGATGGTTTTCATGGCCCGTATTGTCGGGCCATGGCCCTTCAGGCCGCGGGCAGGAAGCCCTCGACCGAGAGGTAGCGCTCGCCGGTGTCGTAGTTGAAGCCCAGCACGGTCGCGCCCGCGGGCAGCTCGGGCAGTTTGTGCGCGATGGCCGCCAGCGTGGCGCCCGAGGAGATGCCCACCAGCAGGCCTTCCTCGCGCGCCGAGCGGCGCGCGTATTCGCGCGCGGCCTCGGCCTCGACCTGGACCACGCCGTCGAGCAAGGCGGTGTCGAGGTTTTTGGGCACAAAGCCCGCGCCGATGCCCTGGATCGGGTGCGGCGCCGGCGCGCCGCCCGAGATCACGGGCGAGGCCGCCGGCTCGACTGCGAACACCTGGAGCCGGGGGAACTGCGCCTTGAGCACGCGGGCCACACCCGTGAGGTGGCCGCCCGTGCCCACGCCGGTGATGAGCGCGTCGATGCCCTCGGGGAAGTCGGCCAGGATTTCCTGCGCCGTGGTCTGCGCATGGACCTCGATGTTGGCGGGGTTCTCGAACTGCTGCGGCATCCAGCCGCCCGGGGTGCTGGCCAGCAGCTCCTGGGCGCGCGCGATCGCGCCCTTCATGCCTTTTTCGCGCGGCGTCAAATCGAAGGTGGCGCCATAGACCAGCATCAGGCGGCGGCGCTCAAGGCTCATGCTGTCGGGCATCACCAGCACCAGCTTGTGGCCCTTGACGGCGGCCACCATGGCCAAGCCAATGCCGGTGTTGCCCGAGGTCGGCTCGATGATGGTGCCGCCGGGGCGCAGCAGGCCACGCTGTTCGGCGTCTTCGACCATGGCCAGCGCGATGCGGTCCTTGATCGAGCCCCCGGGGTTGCTGCGCTCGGATTTGATCCAGACATTGGCGCCCGCGCCAAACAGACGCTGGATGCGGATGTGCGGCGTGCGGCCGATGGTGTCGAGGACGTGTCGGGCTTTCATGGCGTTCTCCTGCAAAGGGTGCGGCCATTGTGCGCGCCACAGCGCGCTGGCGGGCCAAAGCACTGGCCGGCGAGCGATAATCCGGGTGTGAAGCTCGCCAGACCGCCGCTGGTGCAATCTCCGAAAGGAGGCACTGGAGGAACGTCCGGACTGCACAGGACAGCGCAGGAGGTAACACCTCTCCACCGCAAGGTGAGGATCAGAGCAACAGAGACGAGTCGCTGCGGGCAACCGCAGCGGGTGAAACGGGCAATCTCTGCGCGCAGCAACACCAAGTAGGCCAGCGTTGACGTGGTTCCGCGGAGCTGGCGGGTAGGTGGCATCGAGCCGGGTGGGCAACCCCCGGCCCAGAGTAATGGCGGTCACGCCGCGGGCAACCGCGGTGCACAGAATCCGGCTTATCGGCGAACTTCACAACTTGCAAAACACAAGGCCCGCACACCCTGGGGTGTGCGGGCCTTGTTCTTGGTGCGGGCCGCCTCAGCTGCGGTTGGCCAGGAAGGCGCCCAGCGCGAACACCGAGTTGGGCGCCATGACCTTCGGCGCCTCGTGCTTGGGCCGCGCAAACACGCCGCGTTTGACGGCGACGGGGCGCTGCGGCGCCGGCTCGATCTGCACGCCCTTGGCGCGCTGCTCGGCCACCAGCTGGCGCAGGCTGATCGACTGCAGATGGGTCAGCATCTTGTCGTTGAGGCTGGACCACAGCTCGCTGCTCATCCAGCTGCTTTGCTCGCCGGCCATTTCGTCGGCCGTGGGGGCGTCCACCGCCTCCAGGATGTCGGCCATGGAAATTTTCTCGGCGCTGCGGCCCAGCGAGTAGCCGCCGCCCGGACCGCGGGTGCTTTCGACCAGGCCCGCCTGGCGCAGCTTGCTGAAGAGTTGTTCCAGGTAGGACAGGGAAATCTGGTGGCGCTCGCTGATGGCGGCCAGGGCCACAGGGCCACGGTCCTCACGCAAGGCCACATCGATCATGGCGGTGACAGCAAATCGGCTTTTGGTGCTCAAACGCATGGTGTTCTCCTCATGGCGTTCAGTGCGGACCTCTGGGGCCCGGGCCATCGCCGACAGGAGCCGGCGACCTTTCAGTTTTTGAAACTGAACCCGGATTTTGGGCTTTGCCCCCGGAAATTCAAGGCTTTCGGGCCCCGCTGGACTGGGAATGTGTATCAGAATTTTTCGATGTCACGGCGCAAACGCGCCTGTCCAGGCGCCAGCGGTGCCAGGCCCAGACGGCCCAGGCGCTGGCGGCGCCACTGCGCCGACGCGGGCCAGCCCGCCACCACAGCGGCCAGCCACTCGGCCGCCTGCGGGCCCTTGCCCACGACGCGCCACAGCCCCATGCCCGCCCGCTCATGCCCCAGGCTCAGGCGCAGGCCCAGGGCTTGCAGGGTCTGCAGCACGGGGGCCGCCGCCGCCAGCGGCAGGCCCAGCTGCCATTCCACCTCGAGCGGGCGTTCGCGGTCGGCCAGCCGGCGCAGCACCGGCGGCTCGTCGCTCCAGACCGACAGGCCGCTGGCCGCTTCGGGCAAGGGCCAGCACTCGCGCAGGCCACGCCGCGGCCCGGGGCCCTGGCCCAGGGACAGCCAGGCCTGCTGCAGCGCCTGGTCGGCGGACACGCCCGCGGGTTTGTGCAGCAGCACCGTCAGGCCCGCCTGCGCGGGTCGCATGTCCGTGCGCACCACCACCGCCTGGCCGGGCAGCACGCGCCGCGCCGGATCGGTCACGGTTTCACCCGCGAGCTCGACCGCACCGGCCCCAATCAGGGCCTCGGCCTGGCTGCGCGAGCAGCCCTGCTGGGCCGCCACCTGCTTGGCCAGACGCACGCCTTGCGGGGCCTCGCTCATGCGCCGAGCGTCTCGCGGATGTGGTCCACATGCGCCTGCAGCGAGCGCGCGGCCACCGGCCACAGGCGCGGCGGCACGTCGTCGTAGGCTTTTTCCACCCATTGCTCGAGCGTGCCGTGCGGCAGCGCCTGCATGGCGGCGGCGATCTTGGCCTCGCGCTTGAGGCGGTGCGCCTTGAGCTGGGTGATGGCCTGTTTGGCCGCGCCCAGCACATGGCCGTGCGCCGGCAGGATGAAGCCGATGCCGTGCGCATCGCAGGCCGCGGCCAGCAGGTCCAGCGAGTTCAGATAGTCGCCCATGTGGCCGTCGGGCGGGTCGATCACCGTGGTGCTGCCGTTGAGCACATGGTCGCCCGAGAACAGCAGGCCGTCCTCTTCGAGCACCAGGCAGACGTGGTTGGCCGCGTGGCCCGGTGTGTGCAGGGCGCGCAGGGTGTGGGTGGTGCCACCGGCGGCCAGCACCAGGCGCTCGCCGTCCTGCAGTTCGCGGTCGGGCGTGAAGCGGCTGTTGGCGCGTGCTGTG
>JACCEE010278494.1_pt1 | contig 24237 bp, 22 predicted proteins | sample 7449931 | NCBI WGS metagenome assembly JACCEE01 (sample SAMN15323457, study PRJNA562643) | freshwater metagenome | isolation source: river surface water | place: USA:Blue River Watershed | collected 2017-08-19 | reverse complement strand
TCGGCGAACTCGCCCGACAGTTCGAACCTGTTTTCCAGCTTGCGACCTTCCGTTCCGGGAAGCCCGCTTTCCAGGACCAGCTTCGCCGCACCCGGCTTGGCGTCCCACGACAAGCGCAAGCGGGCGCCGTTCTGCTCGATCTGCACCGCTCCCGGGGCGCCTTCGACCTTCGCCAACCCTTCGAGATCCGGCACCGGCGCGGCGGGATCCGACAACAGGACGTCGAACCCGTTGCGACCTTCGGTGCCGCGCTGGCCGGCCCACAGGACCCCGAGTTTTTCGGCGAGGGGGATCTTCATGTCGGGAAGCGACACGTCCGATTCCAGTCCCGCCTCGTCGGCGTCCACCTTGATGGACAGCTTTTCGCCCTTGCGACGGATTCCGTCGACGACGAGGATTCCGGAGCCGTCGTCGGCCCCGGAAGGGGTCCATTCGATCTTCAGGTCCGCCCCGTCCTGGTCTACGTCGAACCACTTTTCCGCGGTTCCCTTGGGCGGGGAACTGAATTCCACCCTCGTGGAAAGCTTCCACAGGTCGCCTTGCGACTTCTCGAAGCCTTGGGGCTCCAGTTCCACCATGCGGGTGGCGGAAACGACGGCGAAGCGGTACTCGGGCAGGCGCTTGTCGTCGGTGAGCCCGGGCAGATCGAGGGTTCCGACATGGAGCTTGCCCGGCTCGAGATCTTCTTCCGGCTCGAACACCAGAGTCTGGTGGTCCTTCCACCAAAGGCGCCCGTCGATCGAGGGCTCGAACTTCAGCCACTTGGAAGACGCGTCCTTGCCCACTTCGTCGTCGGCCGCCCATGGATGACGGAATTTGATGACGATGGGGCCGCGCGCGCCAACGACGCCCTGGGTGACCGACTCGAGTTCGCGGGAGGCCAAGGCCTCTTCCGTCGCGGACATGGGATCGAACACGACCGGCTTGCGGCACCCGACCGCGCAGACGGCCAGGGTTGCAAGGAAGGCTGCGGCGAGGAATCTGCTGCTGGATCGAAGCATCGCGGTTCTCCAGCCGACCGAGGGGGGACGATGTCCTCGAAGGCGGCTTCGACAAAAAATGATAGTTACCCCGAAGCGTCGGCGATCCCGGATCCACCAACGCCGGCGCCGGAGAATCGGATCCGGGGAGATCGAGCGGTCAGGAAGCGACCATCCGGTCGCGCCCCGCCGCCTTGGCCCGGTACAACCGTTCGTCGGCCAGGGCGATCCATTCCTGGACGCTCTGGCCCGGCTGCAGCTGGGCGACGCCGACGGACACCGTCACCCCGATCTCCTGATCCTCCCAGACGGAAACGGATTCGCGGATCCGCTCCAGGAAGCGCTCGGCGAGCATGCGTCCGATCTCTTCGCCGTCTTCGGACAAGACAACGACGAATTCTTCGCCCCCGTACCTGGACACGAAATCGGATTTGCGGGGGAAGCACTTGGCAAGTTCCCCCGAGACGGTCCGCAGGACCGCGTCCCCGGCCTGGTGTCCGTATTCGTCGTTGACCAGCTTGAAATTGTCGATGTCCACCATGAGAAGGCACGAATCCCTGCCGGCCAACGTGGCCAACGCCAGACAGGTCTTGACATGCTCGTCGAAGGCCGCGCGATTGTACAGACGCGTCAATGGATCGACCGCCAATTCCTTGCGGGCATGCGAGAGTTCGGCCTTCAGGTTTTCCAGTTCGCGACTGACCGCGGCCATCTCGCTGCGCTGGCGCTCGTCGCGCTGCTTCATCACCACCGAGAGGGTCTCCACCGCCCCCAGCACCTCGCGGCGCAGCTCGGGAAGACTCTCGTGCTTGACGGCTCCGCGCAGCCTTTCGAGCTGTCCTTCCATCTGTTGATCGGCCTCGCGATCCAGGGCGACGTTGCGCCCGAGCCGTGTGACCAGCCCCACGATCGTCTCGGCCAGTTCCCTGATGTTGCGCGTGACCCAGCTTCGTTCCGCCTTCCGATTGTCGGTGACCCTCCCCGGAATCCGGCCCAACGCGGTGGTGTCTCCCGTCTCGGCCAGTTCGGCCAAGGCCAGGTACCTGGCCCGGAGATCCTGGTCCATCTCGAACGCGTCTTCACCCATCGCGCGAAGCGTTCTTCCCAGCGCCTGCACGGCAGGATGGATCGGAATCGCAGCCGAAGCGCGAGCCGCCGGAGCGGCCCCGGACTCGTTCGATTCCATCTCTCCCGGATGGTTGGAATCGTCTTCCATCAGATGCGACAGGAAATTCTTCAAACCCACGTATCACCTCTTCGACAACCAGGATACCATATGGGTGGTCGAAGGTGCTACTTTCCATGCATCACCAGGAATCGTGTCCTGTCGACTCGCTTCCACACGAGGAACCCCTCCCATGATCCGGATCGCCGCCCTGGCCTTGGCGGTCGCCACCGCCGCAGAACCACCCCGCGCCTTGTCCTTGCTCGTCTGGGGCGATCTGCACGGCGACCCCTCCCCCAAGTTGTTCTCGTGGGTCGACAGCCTCCGACGCAAGGCCGACGCGCAACATTACCCGCTCCTGGCTCTGGACGCCGGAGACGCGATCTTCGGATCCGACCTGGCTTTCGCTTCGCGCGGAACGTCCCAGCCCGCGGTCCTGAACCTGGTCCAGCCCGACGCGATCACCCTCGGCGCCCGGGACTTCTGGTGGAACCGCGACAAGCTCGATTCCATCGTCGCTTCGCTCCAGGTTCCCGTTGTCACGTCCAACATCCTCCACGCCCTGTCCGACAAGCCCTACGGCGGGAAGAGCTGGGCCATGTGGGATTTCGACGGTCTGCTGGTGGGAGTGATCGGCGTGGCCGATCCCGAACTCGACGCGTCCGAGCGTCCGAGCAAGGCGTTCGATCTGCGCGCCAACGATCCGCCGGAGAACGTCGCGGCCGCGATGGAAGCCCTCAAGCAACGCAAGGCCGAACTGGTCGTGGTGCTTTCCCATGCAGGCGCGGAGGCCGACGCCGCCCTGGCGCGCGCAGTTCCGGGAATCGACCTCATCGTCGGCACCCGCGACGAAGCCCAACCGGCACCCATGCGCAAGGAAGGCGACACCTGGATCGTGCGCTGCCCCACCGGCTCGTCCTCCTTGAAGGAGATCGAAGTCTCGTTGGGAGGCGGCACCGTCGCGATCACGGAAAACGTCACCTCCCCGCCCGCCGACATCCCTCTTCCTCCGGATTGGAAGCCGCTCTTCGACAGCCTCTCGGCGTTCCTGAAGTCGAAATCCGACGCGATCGCGGGATCGCTGGCCGAACCGTGGCCCAAGACGGGCCGAGAAGGGCATCTGGGCAATTTCCTGGCCGACGCGCTGCGCCTGCAATCCGGTGCCGACATCGCGTTCTGGCCCGCCTCCGCCTTGCTCGCCGGCCTTCCCAAGGGCAAGGTGACCATGGGCGACCTCTGGAAGACAGTCCCCCCTCCGGAACAGGTTTCGCTGTTCGAACTTCCCGGATCGGATATCCAGAAACTGCTGCTCCGACAGATGAGGCAACCCAAGGAATTCCTGTTCCTTTCTGGAGCGAGCTGCACCTCGGACAGTTCCCGGTTCGGAGGGTCGCCGATCCAGGTCTTCGTCGACGGAAAACCCATCCAATCTTCGGGACGCTACAAGATCGCGATCCCCCTGTCCATCAGGAACCGGATCTACGATCTCACCGGCTTGTCGCTCCAAAGCGCAGGCCCCGTGTACATGGAGCGCTGGGATCGCGACATGATCGAAGAGCACGCGCGCGGCAAAGGGCTCGTTTCGAGCCTGGGGAGGGTGCCCGCGATGTACGGAGCCTCGGCCTCTTCGGCATCGGAGCCCGTGAAGCCGAACAAACCGGCGGCTACCCCGAAGACCAAAGCCGCGAAAGCAGCTCCTCCGGGCAAGTGACCGCTCCCGGTTCGGGCGAGGGACGGCGCAGCACGACCACCCGCACGCGTTCGATACGCGCCGCCTCCAGCCGTTCTGCCATGCCCGATGCGGCTCCGCCGTTCTTGGCCACCATCACGCCGATGTTCCACCGGCGCAGGATCTCCCGATTTTCCAGCACGGTGAACGGGCCGCGGGCGAATTCCGTCCTCGATTCGGGAAGACCCGCAAGACGGCACGCTTGGACGGATTCCATCCCAGGCAGAACCCGCGCGTACACGTCGGTTCCTGTCCGGAGAGATTCATCCACGTACGGCGACAGATGCCGGCTCCCGGTGGTGAGAAGCACGGGAACCCGGTGGGAGAACGCGACCTTCGCCGCCTGGACGTGATCGTCCACAAGCTCGGCGCCAGCCGGATCCGCCGGATCCGCCGAACGCTCGTAGCGGATCCTGGGCACACCGGCATGCTCGCATGCCGTCGCGATCTCGCGGCGCAACTCGGTGGCGAACGGGTGGGACGCGTCGACCACCGCGCGGATCCCTCGATCGCGGATCAGCGCGGCGAATCCTTCGCCGTCCAGGCGCCCTCTTCTCAACTGGAATCGCGCGTGGACGGGCAGCCGCAAGGCCGCATCGGTGGCCATGCTGGCCAGCACCTGGTGTCCCGCATCCAGCAACGCCTGGGCGATGGACAAGGTCTCCGACGCCCCTCCCAACAGCAGGATCATGCGCCGTACTTTCCCAGGTAGCCGCGCGGCGTGATCATGCCCCGATCGGTCCAGAGCGTGGTGGAATCGCCCACCACCACCAGGGATTTCATGCAGACCTCCTCCACCGGGAAATCGCCGATGGTCCCGCGCACGATGCGCTGGTTCCCGGATCCGGCCTCGCGGACGGATGCGACAGGAATCGTCGAAGGCCGCCCTTCCGCCAGGATGTCCAACGCCGCGGTCAACAACCCCGGACGCCCGCGCGACCTGGGATTGTACAGGACGCAGCACAGGTCTCCCGCGGAGATCCCGGACAATTTCCGACAGATCCGTTCCCACGGGACCATCAGATCGGAAAGGCTCACCACCGCCCAATCCAGCATGAGAGGGGCGCCCAGGGCGGCGGCGGCGGCCTGGGCCGCGGTCATGCCGGGAACGATCTCGATGGGGCAATCCGAACCGTGGGCGAGAGCCATCTCCAGAGCGAGGCCCGCCATGCCGTAGACCCCGGCGTCGCCGGAGCTCACCAAGGCGACATCGCGGCCCGCCAAGGCAAGATCCAGCGCCAGCTTGACTCGGTCGGACTCGCCCTTCATGCCGGAACGCACCACCTCCTTGCCCTCCAGATGCTCCTTCACGGCATCGATGTAGGGCGCGTATCCGACCACCACGTCGGAAAGCGACAGCGCGCTCAGGGATGCCGGGGTTCGATGGGCAGGATCGCCCGGGCCGATTCCCACCACCCGCAGCGTTCCTGGGCGATGGCGACCATCACCGGTCCCCGACGGAATCCGTTCAACAGGCATTTTGTCCTCCTACCGGCCGCAAGTGCCGAACTTTGGGATACAGATGGCAATCCGACATGCCGCGAAGCGGCCGTCCTCCGCACCCGGCGGCGGGAGCGGATTTCCAGGTCGTGGACCACGAGAAGCGGCAGCCCGAGCCGTTCGGCGGCGCCCAGGATCCCGCTCTCGCGCGCCTTGGGCGACGCGGTGGCCAGAGTGCGCACGCGGGATGGATCGAGTCCGCGACGCGACAGCGCCGCACGCACGGCATCCACGACGACATCCGTCGAAATCCCGCGTCGGCACCCCACGCCCACCACCAGGTCGCGCACGGCTTCCGAAGCGGTGGTGACGATCGGCTCGCACCCAAGGACGTTGGACACTTCCTGAGCCAAGGCGTTGGCGCCGCCTTCGTGCCCGCCCGCGACAGGAATCGCCCAACGCGACAAGGCGTCGACCACGACCACGCCCGGATCCCTGGTCTTGTGTTCCAGCAAAGGGGCGATGGAACGGACCACCACGCCCACCGGCGCGAACACCACCAACTGGTCGCGTTCCTTCCACAACCGTCCGATCCGCTGGGCGATTCGCTCGAATCTGGCCTCGCCGCTCGCGCCCTCCACGAGCGCGTGCAGGTGCAGATCGGCCCCGATGGATGCGGCCAGGAAACTTGCGGCCTGCGCGGCAGAGGGAGTCAAGCAGACGACCCCGACCCGCCCGACCATCCCCTGCTCGCTCAACGCGCCGCCCTCCAGCCATGCTCGAATTCGGCGGCGTACAGGCGCGACGGCGGCGCGTTCCCGGCAAGGGCCGGGCCCACCAGCAAGATCGCGAGCCGGTCGATTCCCGCCTCGCGCGCCATCGACGGGATTTCGGAAAGCGCAGCGCGAAGAATGCGCTGTTCGGGCCACGAGGCGCGGGAAACCAACGCCGCGGGACAATCCGCACCGTAATGCGGTACGAGCTTGGCCACCGTGCCGACCAGAAGCCCCGACGACAGATACAGGCACATGGTCGCGCCGGTCTTGGCGAAGACCTCGGGTTCCTGGCCCGGCGGAACCGGAGTGCGACCTGGAGCCCGGCACAGCACCACCGCCTGGGCGACTTCCGGACGCGTCAATTCCTGTCCGATCGCGGCGGCGGCGGCCTGGAAGGCGCTGATGCCGGGAACCACTTCGCAAGGGATGCCGCGACGACGCAGTTCTTCGATCTGCTCGCCGATCGCCCCCCACAGCGCGGGCTCGCCGGTGTGCAACCGCACCGCCCGCTTGCCTTGGGAATGCGCTTGCACCAGCACGTCCACGATCTCGCCAAGGTGCATCCCGGCCGAATCGTGCCGCGCGCATCCGGGCGGCACGAGATCCGCGATGGCCGGGTTCACCAGGCTGCCGGCCCACACCAGCACATCGCATTCGGCCAGGAGCCTGGCGGCCCGGACAGTGAGCAGTTCCGGATCTCCGGGTCCGGCCCCGACGAAGCGGATCATGGCCGCTCCTTGGAAGTCAACACCACCGACAGGTATCCGTTGCCTTCGATGGACGATTTCTGCCATCCCGAGACGAGGGTTTCTTCGGGAAGGGTCGCTCGCGAAACCAGGACGGAATCCGTCCGATCCACGGAGCGAAGCAGCTCATCCAAGCCCGGAAGGCGATCGGCCACCTTGAGGAAGGCCGCCGAAGCGCCGGAACCCAAGGCTTCGCGCAACCACGGGCGCTCCTCGGAAACCGCCCACGGCACCACCACCAGGGCCTGGTCGCCTTCGGCGAGAGCGCGGCCCGATCGCGCCGCCGAGGCCGCGAACGAGGTGATGCCGGGAATCGTCTTGACGTCCTGCCCTGGCGCCAACGACAGGATCGCCGTGCGCAGGTACGTCCAGGTGGAATACAACGAGGCGTCGCCCAAGGTCAGGAACGCGACGTCCCCTTGCGCCAAGAGCTCCATCACCTGCCTGGCGGCATCGTCCCACGCCGCCTTCAGGGAATCGCGGTCGCGGGTCATGGGGAAGACCAGTTCCACGCGTCTGGCCGATTCCGGCACATGCGGAGCGGCGATGCGAAACGCGAGGCTGTCTTCGCCGATGCGCGCGCGAGGCCCCACCACCGCAGCGACGCCCCTCAGGACCGACACGGCCCGCAATGTGAGCAGTTCGGGGTCGCCAGGTCCCACCCCGATTCCGTACAAGGTGCTCATGGAGAATCCTTTCTGAAGATCGCGATCGTGCGCGAAGGAAGATCCGGCGGCACGAGTTCGCCCGACGCCGGCTCCGACAATCGTTCGGTGGGCAGGGTGAGATCGGACGCGAGCTTGATGGAGCATCGCCCGAAGGATGCGGCCGCGCGCCGCACCACCTCGCCGAATCCGGGGCCGCCTCCCAGCAGGACAAGAACCGGCGCATCCAGGGTCGATCGGTCCAGCTCGCCAAGATCGCGTCCGTGGGCCGACACGATCTTCGCCTGGTCCCAATCGACGCCGAAGGCCGCGCAGGCCGCCTGCACCGAGCTCAATCCGGGAACACGCCGACAGATACCGACGGGCAGCAACCGTTCGATGCCTCGAGCAAGGCTTCGCACGCCGCAATCGCCCCGCACCAGCACGGCGCAGTTCAAGCCTCTTCCCACCGCGGCTTCCACCAGCGGGGCCGCCGTTTCCGGACGCGACGGAAGATCGACCCGCGCGGCGCGATGTTCGGGAAATAGCGCCTGCAGATCGTCGGCGCCGAACACCACGTCGCAACCGGCCACGACTTCGCGGGCCCGCGGCAACACCCAGGCCGCGCCACCCGGCCCGCACCCCACGATCTGAACGATTCCCGTCATGACGCCCCCTCCCCGAGGAATCTTCCTTTCAAGTCCACCAGCAACACGCGGGCCGGCAATCCCGACCGACGCCGAATCGCCTTGGCCGCACGAACCGCCAACCGGGCCGACGCCTCCCGCCTGGCCGCTTCAGAAAGCGGCGCGAGCAATCCCTCCAGCGTATCGGAAGGCGCCAACTCCCGGGTGTGCAACGCGGGAAGGGATCGCCTCAACAAGCGATACGCCCACGACGGCGCCTGGCTTCCCGCCGAAGAATGGGTGTCCCACTGCCCTTGCGCCAACTTGACCAGCTTGCCCGGATGCCCCACCGCGACGATTTCCCGGAACCCATGGTCCACGGCGCGATCGAGCACCGCCCCCCAGGCGTTCCCGACCTCCACCGGCTCCAATGCGCCCACCAGCACCGCCGCGGCACGCTCGCCCATGCGGCCCGGAACCACCAACAGCGTTTCCTGCCCGCGCGCGCGCACCACGCCCATGTGCGCCAGGGTGGACGCCACGAACGCCTCCATGGACCATGGCCGCACGATGCCCGCCGTTCCCAGGATGGAGATCCCCCCCTCGATTCCGAGCTTGGGGTTGAAGGTGCTGCGCGCGATGGCCTCGCCCCCTTGAACAGAAACCGTCACGACCCAATCTTCGCGCCCCGCCTCGCGCAGCGCCGAGGCGATCTGCGAGCGGGGCCCCGGATTGATGGCGGGCTCCCCTGGCGCGAGCTGCAGCCCCGCGCGCGTCACGGTACCCACCCCTGGGCCCGCGCGAAACACCAGATTTTCCGCCGGACGCAGCGAAACCACCACCACGGCTCCCCGCGTGGCGTCGGGGTCTTCGTTGGACGGCTTGCGGACGCTCGCCCATGGCGCGGCCGGGCGTCCTCCCCAGGCCAGCAGATCCACCGACAAACGCCCGGTGCCAGGCAAGGGGACATCCGTCCTGCGCGTCAATTTCTGGCCGAGCGCGTGCAGGGCGGCGGCCTTCGCGGCGGCGGCGGCGCAACTTCCCGTGGACGGCCCGGCTCCCAAGTCAGGATCCCGCCGATTCGATGGCCTGCTCCAAGCGACGTTCGACCAGATCGACGATGGCTCCGTCGCAGCCCAGGCTGGGTCCCAGAGCGATCTGCAATCCGGGAAAGTTCCGACATATTCCGTCGATGATCCCGGGGATGTCCTCGCGAAGATGGACACCGTGGTGCAAGAAGTACGGCACGATCGCGATCCGACGGATTCCGTCCACGTGGAGCCGTTCCACGACGGTTTCCAGGGATGGATCGCACAGTTCCATGTGCGCGACCTCGATCCGCTCGCCGCGACGCGACCTCAGCTGGCGCGCCACGTCTTCCATGGCTTCGGATGCGCCGGGAGCCCGGCTTCCATGCCCCAGCACCACCACAGCTTCGCAGGTCCCGTTCACGATCGTTCCTCCACCAATCCGCAGATCGCGTGCAACGCGGCCACCGCCAGAGGCGTTCCGCCGCGGCGCCCCGCGACGGCGATGCCGGGCAGACCCGCATCGACGAATTCCGTCTTGCTCTCCACCACGTGCACGAACCCCACGGGCATGGCCAGCACCAACGACGGCCGGTAGCCTTCTTCCAAATGGAGGCGCACCAGTTCCATCAGCGCCGTGGGAGCGTTCCCGAACAGCCAGATTCCCCCTCCAGCCAATCGTTCGGCGGCCTTGCGGACCGCCCACACCGACCTCGGCAGCCCCGTGGCGACGGCCTGCGCGGCCACGTCGGGATCGGCCACGCCGCAGACGATTTCCGGCGCAAGGCCGTTTCCCGCGGCCCGCGCCAGACGCACCTTGGAAAGACCGGCACGCGCCATCGAGGCGTCGCAGCAGATCTGTTCCCCGGCACGCAACGCCGATCGCCCCGCTTCCAGCCAATCGCCGCGAAAACGCAGCGCCCGCACGATGGAAGGATCGCCGCAAGCGTGGATCATGCGCCGGGCCACGGCCCACCGGGCATCGTCCATGTCGCCTTTCACCTTTTCCGCCTCGATCGCCTCGAAGCTCCTCCGTTCGATCTCCTCGCCGGAAATCGGCGTGTCCAGCAGTCGCCTTCCCAGGCAAATCGTCATGTCGTCCTCCCTGCGCGGAACTCGCGCATCGCTTCGATCCAACCCTCCAGCGCACCTTCGTGGCCCGACAGCCAACCGTGGAACCAGGTGGCCAGGGTGGATCCGTTCCACCAGCCTTCGGGTTCGGCATTGCCGCGACCGTCTTCCAGATTCCACGCCGGAACCCACGCGTCCTCGCAAGCGCCGTCCAGCGCCCCGTAGTGGAACTCGTGTCCGCGCAAGGAATTCCCGGCCGCCGCCAGGAACAGATCCTGTCGAGCCGTCGCGGTGCGGTATCCAAGTCTTCGGAGCTTGGATCCCATCCGCCCCGTCGCGGGAACCACGCCGCACATCGAATGCGCCGCACCCTCGGCATCCACCAGCGCGCGCGCCAGATAGAGAAGTCCGCCGCATTCGGCGAGCACCGGAGCACCCCCGGCGCAGAATCGCGCGATCTCGGTCCGCATCGAAACGTTGCGGGCCAATCGGGCGGCGTGCAACTCGGGATAACCACCGCACAGCCACAACCCGTCGAGATCCTGCGGCAGCCGTTGGTCGGAAAGCGGCGAGAACCGGACGACTTCCACACCATGCCCCTCCAGCCTCTCCATGGCCGGGGTGTACGCGAAACGGAACGCGTCGTCCCAAGCCAATCCCAGCCGCAGACCCGCTCCCGATCGGATTCCCACCGAGGCAGGGACCACCACCGGAAGCGGTGCGCACAAGGACAGGATCCGGTCCAGATCGACGGAGTCTTCCACGACCTGGGCCAATCCCCGCAGGACCGTGTCGTTTTGCGGAGGCACAAGCCCCAGGTGCCTTCCGGGAAGCGCCGGAAACGCTCCCTTGGCGATGCTTCCGACCAGCGGAGGCAATCCCGCGGATTCCAACGCCTGGGCGATCATGGCCGCGTGCGCAGCGCTTCCGACATGGTTGGCGACCACTCCCGCGATGTCCATGTCGCCGAAATCCCGCATCCCCATCACCGTCGCCGCCACCGTGCGCGCCGCCCCCGAGGCGTCGACGACAAGCAGCACCGGGATGCCCAGGATGCGAGCCGTCTCGGAGCACGATCCCGCGTCGGACTCCGGACGGATTCCGTCATACAAGCCCATGGCTCCTTCCACCACCAGGACCCCGGCCCCTCCGGCCAGATCGCGAACGCCATCGGGACCGGCCATCCAAGGATCGAGGTTCGGACAAGCGCGCCCGCTGGCGCGCGACAACCAGATGGGATCCAGGTAGTCGGGTCCGCATTTGGCGGTTCGCACCTCGACGCCTCTGGCTCGCAAGGCACCCACCAATCCGCAGGTGAACGAGGTCTTCCCGGTTCCGCTGCCAGGCGCCGCCACCAGGATCCCTTTCGCGCCGCTCAAAGCTCCACCCCTCTGGTCGCGGGAATGCCATCGGCGTATCCGTGCTTCACGCATCCCACTTCCGACACGGTATCGGCCAACGTGCGCAGCCAATCCGGAGCCCCGCGACCGGTGCACACCACCGACACCCCCGGCCTTCGCACCGACAACGCTTTTCGCACCGCATCCTCCGCTAGCACGCCCTTCGCCAGCGCATAACAGATTTCGTCCAACACCACCAGCGCCGGAGCCTGCACGGACGCAAGGACGGATTCCGCCGCCACCCACGCTTCCGATGCCGCCTGGGCGTGTCTTTGGAACGCGCTGGACCGCTCGTCGCGCGGAAGGAACCCCTTTCCTCCTCCCACCACCCGCACCCCCAGTCGATCCAGCACTTCGACTTCGGCCGATGGACGCGCTTTGACGAATCTTGCCAGCACCGCCGTCTGTCCGTGTCCCACCGCCCGCAGGAGCATTCCCGCTCCGGAACTTGTCTTCCCCTTTCCCTCGCCGGTCAGGACCAGCAACCGAGCGGGGGAATGGGCATCGCCGCCCGGATCCTTCGGCATGGCATGTTCCGTTCGCATCCCGGCCAAACCGCAGCGCCCCAGCATCGCGACATCCGACAGGACATCCTCCGCGTTCCCGCAGGCGGCCAGCGCCCCCGACCGGAGCACCACGGCGGCATCGGATACGCGACGCGCCAATCGCAGATCGTGCGTGGAAAGGACGACCGTCCCTCCGTTCCCCCGGAATTCCTCCAGGGTGCGCAAGAACCGCTCCTCGCTGGATGGATCCAGGCCCGCGGTCGGCTCGTCCAACAGCAGCACGCGCGGATGCGATGCGAGAACTCCGGCCAGTGCCGCGCGCTTGCGCATGCCGTGGCTGAGCACGTGCGGAGGCAGATCGGCGAATTCCAGAAGCCCCACCCGCTCCAAGGCGTCCAAGGCGCGCTCGCGAGCCTCGTTGGCGGTCGCCCCTTGGTTCAACGGCCCGAAGGCCGCATCCTGGACCAGGGATTGCGCGAACAATTGGTCGTCGGGATCCTGGAACAGCAAGCCCATCTCTGCGCGCAACCGCGCCAGACCTCTTCGCGACCGATCGATCGGATCGCCGTTCCACAGCACTTCGCCATGGTCGGGAACGAGAAGCCCGTTGGCGAGCTTCAGGAGCGTGGATTTTCCCGATCCGTTCCCGCCCACGAGCGCGACGCACTCCCCGGCGCGGACGGAAATCGTCAATCCGGCCACGGCCTCGCGTCGCAACGACGGGAACCGCTCCGACAATCGCAGTCCTTGCGGGTACGAATACCCGACGTTCCGGAAAGCAAGGATTTCAGAATCCAAGCCGACGTCCTCCCCACAACGCGAATCCGGTCGCGGCGATCGGAACGAGGACCGCAAGAACGATTCCCGCCATGGAGATCGATCGGGGCTCGTCCAGGTGGATGACATCGCCATCGAGCGACCCCCGCGAGCGCAGCCCTTCTTCCAGGCGAGCCGCGCGCGCCAGCGACAACGGCAGCAGCAAGGCGCTCGCCAAGGCCACGCTTCGGAACGAAGACCGGGCGCCGGACCAACCTCCGCGCGCGGAAAGGGCGTTGCGCAATCTGGCGAAGGTTTCGTCCAGAAGGAAGATCTCGCGGTGCACCAGCGACAGGAGATCCAGGACCAAGGTCGGGACTCCGGCCCGACGCAGCAACGCGACCACCCGATGGAACGGCGTGGCGCTCGCCAGAAGCAATGTGGCCGAAAGCGTTCCCAGCGCACGCACCCCTGCGGCAATCCCTGTCCAGAATCCCGCTGGATCGAAAGCGACATGCGGCACGCGCAGTTGGACGGAAACCGACAAGGGAACCAGCGACACCGCCGCGAACCCCGCGGCCCCGAACAGCGCGCGAGCGTAGATGCCCAAAGGGATGCCGGCCAGGACCACCACCACAAGCGAGACGACAAACGCCGATGCGCCGCCCAGAAGGGACGGCACGCACATGGCGCAGGCGCCAAGGCCGGCGCACAGGAGGCAGACCTCGAGGGTCCGTTCCCGCAACCGGCTCAGGAGAGCGCATTCTTCCAGGCTACGCACCTTCGCTCCGGGCGCGGCGTCCACGCCAGTAACCAAGCGCATAGCACAGGACGCCCGCCCCCGCGGCCGCCTGCAAGCCGAAGATCAGGCTCTCGATCTCGCCGCTGGGGGGTTCCCAGAACGGCTCGAACCAGGGCTTGTAGTCGGGAGCGGTGTCGGCAATGGCGTCGCGGGCCAGACCGTCGGCACCCGCGAAGGCTTCGCCCGTGGCGGGCTTGGAAAACGCCAAGGCATACACGGCAAGGCCCACGGTCGCGCCGACCAAAAGGGTGTTCTTCGTACGTCGGTCCATCAGGCTTCCCCCTTCAGGACCTGGAAGCGATGGTCGTCGCCCAGATGGCTGCGCAGCAGATTCATGACAAAAACAGTCAACAGCCCTTCGCTGACCGCCAGCGGGACCTGCGTGGGCACGAAGATCAGGAGGAACTTCGCGGTGGAGGCCGCCACACCGCCTTGCGCCGCCGGGAACGCGAAGCCGAGCTGGAGCGAGGTCGCCACGTAGGTCGCCAGGTCCGAAAGGCTCGCCGCGAGGAACAAGGCGACGCTGTCGGACGCCCGCAGGAGCTTGGCCGAGCGATGGACTCCCCACGCGACCAGGCTCCCCGCGATGGCCATGGAGAAGGCGTTGGCGCCCAGCGTGGTGAGACCTCCATGCGCGAGGAACAGCGCCTGGAACAGCAACACGATCGTACCCAGAACGGCCATGGTCCACGGCCCCAGAAGCACCGCCCCCAATCCGATTCCGGTGGGATGCGAGCAACTGCCTGTCACCGACGGCAGCTTCATGGCAGACAACACGAAGGCGAACCCGGCGCACGCTCCCAGGAAGAGCTTTCCTGATGGGTTGTCCCTGGTCCATTTCGAGAGGCGCCGCAATCCCAGCGCGACGCAAGGCGCCGCGACCGCCGCCCAGCCCAGCGCATGCGCCGCGGGCAGATACCCTTCCATGATGTGCATCTCAGAGGCCCGCTCGGGAACCGCCTCTCGGAATCGCGATGCGGAGGGAAAGCCGCGCGCCGTCGGAAAACGTCACGAAGGCTTCTGCCTTCCGCGCACGCTTCCACCGATGCCATGCCATGTTTCCCGAATTGCCCATCCGCCCGTTCCAAGAGGCCAGGATCAAAAGCCGCCACGGTCGTGGCGGCGCTTTCGGGCAGGTCTCCTGGCTCGGGGCCGACGCGTCCACCTTCCCGGATCTCTCCAGTGGTTCATAGACGCGCGTTGCGACTTCCGTCGCACCCCTTCACAGTGGCTGGTCCGCTGCCGATTCTCACGGCATTCCCGGAATCCGTTCCGTCTCCGAAGAGAGGGACTCCCGATTCCTGCTTTCGCAGACCCGAAGGCGGAGGCAATTCTAGTGAGTCCGAACCGATTTGTCTATCTCGAGGTTTCTCCCATCCTCACCACGGCATCGACGTGGTTCATGGAATCGGCGCGCTCCAAAGCATGGAAGGACGTCTGTCGAACCGACGTCCCAGGATGTCCATCCTCCAACCTTTGGCCGGCCCGGGACCCGCGGCGACAGGCCAATCCGGAATCTGTCCGTCCCAGGGCACCAGGTCCTTGCGCCCCAGCTCCCGCAATCCCGGAATCGCAAACGCCCTGGTCTCGCGCGGCGCCCAGGTATCGACGAACTCGCCGCGGTTGCCCACCACGCCCAGCATCCACGAATACCCTTCCAGCAGGTCGCGCACTTCGTACCGGCCGTTTTCCACCTTCGCGAACCGCACGGTTCCGGTGACGGATTTTTCCGACGCGTTGGAGACCAGGACGACCACGCTTCCTTCCTGGTCGATGAACGCGAACCCGCCCAGGCTGTCGCCCTGGAACGACACCGGACAGGAATCGGCAATGTCGGATTCCGTCAAGATCGGGGCGATCGCCTCCAGCCGGGCCTTTTCTTCGGGTTTGAGCCTTGTCTTGCCCAGGTTGTCCACGTACACGAACCAGCCCGAAGGGCGGTTCTCCGGCTTGAGATCGGGCAGCGAGGAGTCGCTCGCGAAGTATCCGACCGGAACGCCCTTGAGCCGCCAGCTCACCGCCTTGGGTTCGAACCAGTAGTAGAAGTTCGGATTCCCGGTCGACTCGCTCTGCCGTTCGAGGTCGGTGGAATAGTACAACGCTGGCCCGAACGGATGGCGAGGGATGTGCTTCCTGACCAGCGCCACGATCGGGGTGTCGACCGCACCCGCATCCCAGTAGGCGCGATTGAACGCCATGGGCGCGCGCCTCACCGATCCGTCGGTGTTCGCCACGTGCGTCCAACCCACCGACAGCCACGCGTGCTTCAGGTACTTGCGCGCCCAGTCCATGTCCTTGCCCGCGTTCTTCACGGCGTTGACGAAATTCGACTGCCAAGCGTCCATGTGGGCGCCCATGGGGAATTCAGGCGCCCTTGCCGCGTGCCCACCCATGTTGGAGGACGCCGTCCAGTAGAGAGGAACGGGCCGCCCTTCGTCCGACTGCAGTTCCACGCTGAAGTACCAGTTCCTGGCGGGCAGGTGCTCCAGGTAGATCCGGAAGTCGTTCCCGGCCCCGCGCACGGACGCGGCATGGGGCAGGATCTGTCCGCCCACCAGAGGCTCGCGGCCGGCCGCGCGGATGGTTTCCGCGGCGCGGGCGTAGAACCGGGCGAAACGGTCGGACTTGAAGTCGTTGTAGAGCGACCAGTGGTTCGCCTTGATCACGGCCGCGCGCTCGGCGACGTTCGCACCGGGCACATCGACTCCCGCCCAGCGTTCGAAGTCGTCGATCACGCGCGGATGGAAATCGTGGTTGCCGCCGTACAGCCCCACGACGAAATCCGCCGCGTAGAACCCCCGCGAGTGGATCTTGTTCGCCAGCGATCCGATCTTGATGCCCGCGAAATCGCCGAAAGTGGCGTTTCGGATCCCTGCTGGCCAGTCGACCGAATCCAAGGGCATCATCGGGGTCACGTAGCCCGCGTGCGGATGGACGATCTTCCCTTCCCAGTCCTGGGCGAGGTATTTGTCCTTGCGCGCCGACAGCCACTCCCCCCACTGCGCCCAACCCGAATCCCGGCTCTTGTCCCCGAATCCCAGCTTCGGATCGCCGCCGGTCGCCGCCGTGTACTCATAGCCCCAAGCCACACAGCTCATGATCGGAACCTTGCCTTGGGCTTCCATGCCCACGGCACCGTTGATCATTTCCTGGATGTGATGGTTGTTGAGGTCGGGGATTCCTTCCCAGAACAGCTGCTGGGGCCAGGTGTAGTTCCCTGCACCCCAAGGAATGTCCGACACGCCGTTGTGCTCGGTCATGAAAGGTGGGTAATCCGCGTTGGGACCGGGGGTGGAAGGATGCGGAAGATCCATCGGGAATGCCTTGCCGACGACAAGGCAAATCGGCAGGAAAAGCGGAATCGAGGGGCGTCTTTCCATCTCCGATACGATAGTTCGAGCACGCGATAAACAGGAGATCCGTTTCCATGAAACACCTTCGCCCCCACTGATCGTTTCGATCTGAAACCACTCCGACGTTTTCCCGCCTTGGCTTCCGTCTGGCACGTTTCTTGACCTTTCTTCGTCCGAACCCATAAGCATCCAAGGGACCATCGCCCATGCAAACCAACGAACAGAAGAAACCCCTGGAACAGTTCGGTCGCGACCTCACCGATCTGGCGAGGAAAGGCAAGCTCGACCCCGTGATCGGACGCGACGACGAAATCCGTCGGACCATCCAGATCCTGAGCCGCCGCACCAAGAACAACCCCGTGCTGGTGGGCGAACCCGGCGTGGGCAAGACCGCCATCGCGGAAGGCCTGGCCAAGCGGATCGTGGACGGCGACGTTCCCGAAACCCTGAAAGGGCGGCGACTGATCGCATTGGACATGGGCGCGCTGATCGCGGGAGCCAAATACCGCGGCGAATTCGAGGAGCGGCTCAAGGCGGTGCTCCAGGAGGTGCAGGAATCCGACGGTGGGATCGTGCTGTTCGTCGACGAGCTGCACACCGTGGTCGGCGCGGGCAAGACCGACGGCGCCATGGACGCGGGCAACATCATGAAGCCGCTTCTGGCGCGTGGCGAATTGCGGCTGGTGGGTGCCACGACATTGGACGAATACCGTCTGCACATCGAAAAGGACGCGGCCTTGGAACGGCGGTTCCAGCAGGTGCGGATCGACGAACCCGACGTGGAAAGCGCGATCTCCATCCTGCGCGGCCTGCGCGAGCGCTACGAACTCCACCACGGCGTGCGCATCAACGACGCCGCGCTGGTGGCCGCCGCGGTGCTGTCGCGACGCTACATCGCCGACCGGTTCCTGCCGGACAAGGCGATCGACCTGGTGGACGAATCGGCTGCGCGTCTGAAGATGCAGATCACGTCCAAACCCGAAGCCCTGGACATGATCGATCGCGAGATCCTCCAGATGGAAATGGAGCGCTTGTCGCTGCGCAAGGAAAAGGACAACGCGTCCAAGGACCGCCTGGAAAAGCTGGAGACCGAGCTGGAATTGTCGCGTTCGCGCCAGCAGGAATTGACCACCCGCTGGGAGCTGGAAAAGTCGAAGATCCGCCGATTGCAGGAGCTTCGCGGCCGGATGGAGGACGTCCGCCGCCGGGCGGAGGACGCCGAACGGCGGTACGATCTGGCCACCGCGTCGCAGCTGAGATACGGAGAACTCGCCTCGCTCCAGAAGGACGTCGCCCAGGCCCAGCACGACCTGGAACAGCACGACGGCGAACGTCTGCTGCGCGAGGAGGTGACGGAAAGCGACATCGCCTCGATCGTCGCGAAATGGACCGGCATCCCCGTGGCGCGGCTCGTGCAAGGGGAATCGGAAAAGCTCCTCGCGCTCGCCGACCGGCTCCACGAACGCGTCGTGGGCCAGGAACCCGCCGTGCAGGCCGTTTCGGAAGCGATCCAGCGCGCCCGCGCGGGATTGTCGGACGAAAAACGTCCGGTCGCGTCGTTCCTGTTTTTGGGCCCGACCGGCGTAGGGAAGACCGAACTCGCCAAGGCGTTGGCCGAAGCCATGTTCGACACCGAACAGGCCCTGGTGCGCATCGACATGAGCGAATACATGGAGAAGCACGCGGTGTCCCGGCTGGTCGGGGCGCCTCCGGGCTACGTGGGATTCGAAGAAGGCGGCCAGCTCACCGAAGCGGTCCGCCGCCGCCCCTGGTCGGTGCTGCTGTTCGACGAAGTGGAGAAGGCCCACCCCGACGTGTTCCACATCCTGCTGCAGATCCTGGAAGACGGCCGCCTCACCGACGGCCAGGGGCGCGTGGGCGATTTCCGCAACACGGTGATCCTTTTGACCTCCAACCTCGCCTCGCAAGCGATCCTGGAAACCAAGGACCCCGCCGAGCTGGAATCCATCGTCGATGCGGCCTTGCGCGAGCAGTTCCGGCCCGAGTTCCTCAACCGACTCGACGAGAAGGTGGTCTTCCATGCGCTGGAGGCCTCGCATCTCGCGAAGATCGTGGGAATCCAGGTGGCCCGTCTGGAACAGCGGATGGCCGGTTCCAAGCGCGGACTGGCGCTGTCGGAACAGGCTGGACAATTCCTGGCCAAGCGAGGAACAGACCTCGCCTGGGGCGCCCGCCCGCTGCGGCGCGCCATCCAGAAGGAGCTGGAGAACCCCCTGGCCCGCCTGATCCTCGAGGGACGGTTTCCGGAAGGATCGACCGCGCGCGTGGAGGTCGTCGACGACCGTTTGGAATTCAGGATCGGACCACCGACAACACCCTGACCTGCCGGGATGTTGCTAGCCTTCCCGATGGACACCGCGCCCGCCGCGAACCGGCGGATCCACCATCCTTGGAGGCACCACATGTCCCGCGTTCCGCTCGTCGGCAGGCGCATCTGGCTCACCGGAGCATCCTCCGGCATCGGCCGGGCCTGCGCATTGGAATTCGTTCGTCGTGGCGCGCGCGTGGCGATCAGCGCACGCAACACTTCCGCATTGGAGTCGCTCGCATCCGAGATCCGCGCCATGGCGCCGGGATCGGGCGCGGAAGAGCCGGTCCTGATCCTGCCGCTGGACGTGCGCGACCGCCAAGCCAACCACGACGCCGTGGCGGAAATCGTCCGGTCGTGGGGCGGAATCGACACGATCTTCCTCAACGCGGGAATCGCCGAACTCGTGGATTCCGACACGTTCGACGCTTCGGTGTTCGACCGGGTCTTCGCGACGAACTTCCATTCGGTGACCTACGGCATGGAAGCCGGGCTCCCTGTCCTGCGGAACGGAATCCGTCCGCACCTGGTCGGCATGTCGTCGGCTTCGGCCTTCTTCCCGCTGCCCCTGGCAGAAGCCTACGGAGCGGCGAAATCCGGCGTACGCTACCTGCTCGACACGTTCCGGATCCGCGCCGAACCCCAGGGCCTGCAAGTGACCGGAGTCTATCTCGGGTTCGTCCGCACCTCCATGGTCATGGACCAAGGCTACCCCACGCCCCTGAGCGTGTCTCCGGGACAAGCGGCCAAGGCCATCGCCGACGGCATCGAACGGCGACGACGCGAAGTCATCTACCCCAAGGCATTCGTGTGGACCACCGCTGCGCTGGGATCGTTCCCCCGCTGGATCTACCAACCGATCGCCGCCCGCCTTGTCGGATTCTTCCCCGTGTTCGCTCCCGGAGGCACCAGGACCAGGGGCACCTGAAAATCGTCGGCTTCGTGCCGATCCGGAATCCGACACTCGCCGTGTCCGCGAAACCTACCGGATCGTTCCTGAATCCGGTTCCTGTCCCGGGAGGCCAGGTTCCCCGAAAGGGAACGACGAGAGATCGTCGATCCTGGAGCCCGCCACGGAATCCGTCGCTCCCTTCGGAAGGGAAGGAGGCAGGTTCGACCAGTGCCTCCGGATGGAATCCAGGTCCGCGGGTGCAGCCCTTGCCGACGAATCGGGCGGCGCGAAGCCGGCCGTCCCGCGGATCGGTGCGCGTGGAACGGAATCGATTGAATCGATGCCGGACCCGGCGGGACCGGACGGGAGCGGGTCGGCGACCTTCCCCGCCTTCGCGGTGGACCGCGCGACCGGCGGCTTGACGGAATCCGACATCGCCGCGTCGGAGGCGGCGGTGTCCACCGCCGTGTCGGCGGGAACGATCGGATGCAACGGCACGCCCGCGAGAAGCGCCAGGACGCGATCCTGGAACTTGCGCACGGGCCTCGCGCTCCCGGTGTAGCCGCTGCAGAGGAACGCGAAGGACAGCGTGTCCCGACCCGGCCGCGCCATGATGCCGGCGAGATTGGCCACGCCGTCGAGGGTGCCGGTCTTGGCCACCACCACCGACGGGTCGGGAAGTTCCTTGAATCGGCGACGCATCGTTCCCGATCCGCCTCGCGCCATGAAGTCCACCAGGCGTCCACCCGCCGGACCGCGCAGATCGGCCGCGAGCATCTTGGCGAGAAGACGCGCCGACACCAGGTCGTAGCGCGAAAGCCCCGAACCGTCGTCGAGCACCATCCGCCAAGGTTCGAACCCCTTGCGGGCCGCCCACTCCTGCAACCGCTTGCGCCCGGCGTCGCGCGGCGGCAGGCGGTTGCGTCCAACCCCAAGCCCGAGCACGATGGCCTCCGCGTAGGGGTTCACCGACTCTCGAAGACAGACCCTGACCACGTCGTCGAGCGGCGGACTCGGCACCGTTCCGATCCGGATCCAGTCGCGGCGCGGTCCGATCGAATCGCCGCGCGCCTTGACGGTGGTGTCGGTTCCTGTCACCACCACCTTCTTGAGCCAGAGCGCCTTGCGCAAGGCCTTGAGCGCCTCGGGCCGAGGCTCGAGGATGGCGCGGCTCCCGATCCGGTTCTGGTTCCAGTTCAAGCCCAGGACCGGCGATCCGTAGCCGTCGCGGGAGCTGGAAATGGTCCAGCCCTGCGGCCATGCGTCGGGCCCTCGACCGACGAGGGTGTCGAGCGCCACGAGGTTGCCGCGCACCTCGCGGATCCCGAACTTGACCACCGCGTTGGCCACGCCCATCAATCCCGGACCATCGGCCGAACCCAGCGTGGGATCGCCGCCGCCCTCCAGGACCAGGTTCCCCGACAGGATCCCGCCTTCGATCCTGCCTTGCGCCCAAAGCGTCGTTCGCCATCGGAAATCCGGACCCAATTCCGACAACCCGGCGCCCGTGGACCAGAGCTTCTGGACGCTGGCGGGAAGCATGCGGGCATCGGGCTGTCGGCTCCAGACCACCTGGGAATCGCGGGCCCTGTAGACCATCGCTCCGAGCGTTCCCCCACCCGACAGATAGTCGGCTTCGGCCAGCGAGTCCAACGCGATCCACAGCGACGTGTCCGAACCCGCCCCCACGCGATGCAGGCGCGGATCGGGAGGAGGAGGGCACTCCAGCGGAGGACAGATCCTGGCAGGACATTCGCGGAACACCGTGTCGGTCCTGGCGACGGATTTCCCGGAAGGATCGCTCCCCGCGCAACCGGCGAGGAGGACCCCCGCCGCCAAAGCGCTCCATAACCGCTTACCTGTTCCCGCTCGATCCCTAAAAAGTCCGTTCGTACTGAGCTTGTCGAAGTGCGGACGGATTTCACCTCCCGCCCTTCGAGACGGCACTTCCAGTGCCTCCTCAGGACGAACGGCAAATGACTTTTTGAATCTTCGAGCGGAAATCGGTGTCAGAGCTGGATCCCTTCCGACATTTCCTGTCCACGCGCTCCCGCCCAGGCGACCGCGTCGTGGGCGTGGATGCTTTCCATGGAGCGCACGTGGATGGACGCCCCGGTGAAATCGGCTTCGTCCAGTTCGTCCAGCAGCCAGCTGGCGGCGTCCTCCACGAACCGGAAGGAATTCGTCCGCGAGAGGATGTCGATGACTTCCTTCTCGTCTTCGCGGCGCAGCACCGGGTGCACGCGGTTGGACGCGGCGGCGTCGATCACCGCCAGCAGATCCGCGATGCGAGGAACCTGGTCGCCATCGACCTCGGCCTGCAGGATACCGCGCTGGTTGTGGAACCCGAGGTCGCCCGACAACGCCTTGGAGCAGGGGCACGCAAGCATGGCGGCCGATTCCACCCGGGTCTGCAGAGCCACTCCGGCCTTCTCCGTCCATTCCGCTCGCAGCTCCACCCGGTACGGATGGAAACCGCGCGAAGCGGTCATCGGCGCGTCGCGGACCACCAGATCTTCCCACGCCAAGGTGGCCACCAGGTGGGTGGTTTCCTGGGCGTTGGCGGTCTCCAGCACGCGCTGGGCGAACGTACCGACGGGAAGGTCCGAAGTACCTGCCAAAATCCGGTACAAGCGGCTCATGTGCACGCCGCGATGCCCCACGGGCACCTTCGCGGCCACGCGCAGTGTGGCGATCACCTTGTGACCGGTGGGCAGCAGGACCGGAATCTTGACCCGGTCGATGCCGGCCAGGACTTCGGAGCGGGCGGGCCGGGCGGATTCCGACTGGACGTCGGGCAGATTCGATTTGTTTTCCATTGAAGAGTGAAATTTACAAGCCCGGCGCGACGGCGTTCACCCCTAATGCCCAGATTGCCCCGATCTAGACCACTTTCAACTGGGATGGCCCGGGAATGCTCGCGTAGAATTCGGCCCGCAGCGCCGGATTCGACTGGAACGCTCCGGAGAGCTTGCTGGTCCGCGTCAAGCTCGATTCGTCCTGGACCCCGCGGGTCCTCACGCAGGTGTGCACGGCGTCGATCACCACCGCGACGTCGTCGGTACGCAAGATCTTGGACAACGCCTGCGCGATCTGCACGGTCGCCCGCTCCTGCACCTGCGGGCGCTTGGCGAAATACTGCACCACGCGGTTGAACTTGCTCAGCCCCAGCACCCAGCCCTTGCAGATGTAGGCCACGTGCGCCCTTCCCAGGATGGGCAGGAAATGGTGCTCGCAGGTGCTGTTGAACGTGATGTCGATTTCCACCAGCATCTCGTCGTAGCTCATCTTGTTTTCCACCACGGTGATCTTGGGGAAGTTCTCTTCGCGCAATCCCCCGAAGATCTCGTCGACGTACATCTTGGCCACGCGCTCGGGGGTTTCGGACAACGAATCGTCGGTCAGATCCAGCCCAAGGATCTCCATGATCTCGCGGTGGCGCCGGGCGATCTCCATCTTGGCGGTCTCGGGATCCATCCGAGGGCGGTCCGACATCGGAGTCGGGATCACCTGTGCCAGGAGCTCGGGGACGTCGACCTCGTACCCGTTGGACGAAATCTGTCGGTTGGATTTCTTGGCGGCGAGGTTGGCGTGGATTTCCAGGCCATTTCCGGTGCGGACCGTATCGTGCATGAGAATCTCCGTTGAATTGGTTTCATTCTCAATCTACCGCACCCGGAGCCCCCCGCGCCACCACCAATCGTCCTGAAACCGTTTTATGACAGAATCCGACAGATCAATGGATTCGTTGATCCGTCTTGTTCCGTCGATGCGGCCGGGCGCCCCGCCCCGCGCGACGCGGGCCGTCGGGCCCTATGCCTTCGGCACCCATGCCCACCCCGACCGTGGGGACGCAAAATCTTGCGCCCGTACGATCAGGGTGGGTATGGGCCCATTCGGGTCACGGCCCCTGGCGCGTGGTCAGTCCCGCGGGAACTCCCCCAGGAACACAACCTCGCGCTCCAGCGTCACGCCGTGCGACTCCTGGACGCGG
>JACCEE010192004.1_pt1 | contig 24243 bp, 19 predicted proteins | sample 7449931 | NCBI WGS metagenome assembly JACCEE01 (sample SAMN15323457, study PRJNA562643) | freshwater metagenome | isolation source: river surface water | place: USA:Blue River Watershed | collected 2017-08-19 | reverse complement strand
GGCCAACATCTACCTGGCGCGCCAGCGTCTCGTGGCATGAGTGCGCCCGCAGCGGGCGCCAAGGGCGCTTGAAGACGCCCAGAAGGGTCTCAGGTCGCCTCAGAATGCGTGATTCGCCGACCTAATCCCGCATGTCGAAATCGGCCAGCGAGGTTCGTTGAGATCTACGGCTTGTTCAGCGCAGCCTTAGCTGCGTCCGATCAAGGAGTTTCTTCTTCGGGCACGAGCCGCTGTCCGCGCGGTCCACAACTTCGATGAGACCGTCGGCAACAGTGCAGCGCTGCGCCAGATGGGCGTGCATCGTTCGGCGCCGTGAACACCCGCGAGTTACGCGCCGACCCGCCGGCGACTGCGAGAGAACCGCCGCCGTCAGACCGGCCGCGCGATTCCGAGCCGACTCATGCGCGACTGCAATGTCGTGCGCTTGAGCCCAAGCCGTGCTGCCGCGCCACTGGGCCCGCTGAGCACCCATTTGCATTCCGTCAGCACGCGCAGCATGTGCTCGCGCTCGACGGCCTCCAGCGCGTCGTCTCCGGTCGGAGCCCGAGGTGCTGACGGCAGCGCGGCAAGCGGAACATCCAGCACCCGGCCTTGCGTCAGGATCACCGCCCGCTCGATCACGTTCTCGAGCTCGCGGATGTTGCCGGGCCACGCGTAGCCTTCGAGCGCCCGCATGGCGTCGGCCGGAACCGAATCGATCTTCTTGCGCATGGTGCGCGACAGCTTCTGGGTGAACCAGTTCACCAGCAGGCCAATGTCACCGCGCCGCTCGCGCAACGCCGGCAGGCGCAGCGGAAACACGGCAAGGCGGTAGTACAGGTCGGCGCGGAACTCGTTGGCGGCCACCCTCTTCATGAGGTCGACATTGGTCGCGGCAACGACCCGCACGTCCAGTGCGATCGTCTTGGTGCCGCCCACGCGTTCGATTTCTCGCTCCTGCAAGGCGCGCAACAGCTTCACCTGCATGTCGCCTGGCATGTCGCCGATCTCGTCCAGGAAGATCGTGCCGCCGTTGGCTAGTTCGAACTTGCCCTTGCGCTGTGCGACAGCGCCGGTAAAGGCGCCCTTTTCGTGGCCGAACAGTTCGCTCTCGATCAGGCCGGCGGGGATGGCTGCGCAGTTGACCTTGACCAGCGGCCGTTCGCGACGCGGGCTTCGGTCGTGGATGGCGCGTGCAATCAGTTCCTTGCCGGTCCCGGTCTCGCCTTCGATCAGTACCGTCGAATCGGTCGGTGCGACGATGTTGACCTGGTCGAGCACGTGCCGCAGCGCCGCACTGTTGCCGACGATCTCATCGAAATTGTGGACAGTGCGGATCTCTTCGGCGAGGTGGCGATTCTCTTCGGCCAGCCTTTCCTTCAGCGACCGAATCTCGTCCAGCGCGACCGCGTTCTCGACCGCCAGCACCAGTTGTCTTCCGGTCTGAGCGAGCAACTCGACTTCGTCGGCCGTGAAGGCCTCGCGGCGCCTGCGCCCCATGCTCAAGACAGCGATCACGCGCTCAGGCGTTAGGAACGGCACGCTGCAAACGGAAACGAAGCCGCGGGCAACCACCCGGGCGACGATGGGATCGTCCGGAAACTCTGCGGTGTCGAGCTGCTCCCTGGAAAACGGTGCCCGTGTTTCAAGCAGCTGACTGTATGCAGACCCGGCTGGCGGATGGTCGACGAAACGGGCAATCGCCTTGCCGTTCATCCGTTCGCCGAGCGACATCAGTTGGTAGTTGCCCGTCACGGGGTCGAACAGGTTGAGGCTCGCGGCATCGTGCTTCACGACCCGATGCAGGCAGGCCGAGGCGTTGCGCAGCACGGCCTCCAGGCCGCGCGCTGCCACCAGCGTGTTTGTGATGTCCAGCAGCGTGGCGAGTTGATCGCGCTGCTGCTCAGTGCGTTCCTGCAGCGCTGCGAATTGCGCAGCATTTACGGCGGACTCGACGGACACCGCCACGATCCGCGCCACTCTGAGCACAGCTTCCGCTTCGCAATTGTCGAACGCATTCAGCCGCCGGCTGCCGAAAGCCAGCGCACCCAGCGCGTTGCGTGCCGTCGTCAATGGCAGGACCCAGTAGGACTGCAATCCCGACTCCATCACCAGGCGCTTGGAGTGCGCGAAGCGTTGGTCTCGGCGCAGGTCGGCGATCTGGATCGGCTCTTGCGTTCGCCACACGGTGCCCTGTGGGCAGTCGTTCAGAGCGTACTCACTGCCTGGCCGGAAACTGGTCCGCAATGCCGTGCCGACCGCATACCCGCGCATCACGTTCTTCTCCGGGTCATGCAGCATCACGCTGACGGTGTCGAAACTGATGACCCGGCCGATGATGTCATGCAGGGTTTGCAGAAGGGTCTGGACGTCGCCCTGTGTGGCCAGCGCGTCGGCCAACTCTGCCAACGGTTCAATCGCTGCGAGCCCGCTGTGCGTCTTCGAACCACTTGCGCACGGGCGCGGTTCTGTTGGTGTCGGTACGTTGTCCGGCAGGTTGTCCGAGTGCCTGCGAATGAGTTTGAGGTCCATGGTGCGGTTCATTGTTCATTGCATCGGGTTCCGCCATCTTGTGGATGGGTTGACCGAGCATTGATTGGGCGATGACGGGTTGATCACAGTCTTGCAGTCTTGCATGACCATTGACTGTCATCCCTGCTCGCAAGTCAGTGCGGGTGGCACGACGCGCAAGCCTGAATTATCGAACCGAATCAGACAACGGATTGTCCAGGCAAGCGGTCCCGCCGGCTTGATACGTGTCAACGCAGGGTGCATCCGACCCCGAGACAGCTGACCAGGGTTGGCGCCCGGCGCAGGATCGACCGCCGACATGGCGGCACTTGCCGTCGGGTCGGCGGCGGCCGGCCGTCACGGCAGCGTCGCGCGCGAACCTGGATTTACGGGGAATCCAATCAAATCAAAGGCTTGCCGATCGAAGGAGCAAGCCGACCGAACTGGCACATCGATTGCGAAGTGATGTGCATGGCCCATTCCATCAGGCGGGCGAATCGAATGCTCAAAGTGACGATGTATACCGAACAAGGGGTGAACCGGCTGGTGGTCGAAGGCCGGCTGGTCGATCCCGAGGCCTCCGAGGTGGCGCGGGTGTGGTTGCAGGCGCGTGTGGCCGACCCCTTCAAGACGATTGAGGTGGACCTGTCCGATGTGACCTACGCGGACGAGGGCGGGAGAGAACTTCTGAGCACCATGCACCGGCAAGGCGTGCGGCTGGTCGGCGCGGGGGCCATGACCCGCACGCTCATCGACGAAGCAGCGCGCTCCGCCGGTCTGCGTGGACGCACGCCATGAGGGCCGCTGCCGGCCGCTGGCCAGTCCACGCTGTCGCGTTGGCGGCGTTCGTGCTGGCGCCGCTGGCCCGCGCGGAGACGCTCGAGCAGGCCCTGGATCAGGCGGTCAAGGCCGATCTGCGGATGGCAGCGAGCCAGCGGCAGGTTGATGCCGCCGACGACAGCGCGCAGGCAGCAAGGGCCTTGGCCATGCCGCGCGTCAGCGTCGAGGGCGCCTACCTGAGCTTGAGTGAGCAGCCTGCGATGGTGGTCGACCTGCGCCCCTTGCCCCTGCCGCGCACCGAACTGCCGTTGGCCGAGAAGTCCAGCGGCGCCTGGCGCGTCGGCGCCACGCTGCCGGTCTATACCGGTGGACGGATCCAGCACACCGTCGAAGCGGCTGAGCAGGGCATGGCCGCCGCGCAGCAGGACGTCGCGCGCACGGTGCAGGATGTGCGGCTCAACGCTGCGGAAGCCTATGCCAACGTGTTGCGTGCCTCGCGCCTGTTGGCCGTGGCCGAGAGCAGCGTGCAGACCCTGGCAACCCACGAGCGTGATGTGTCCGGGTTGCATCGTCAGGGGCTCGTGGCCTTGAACGACGTGCTGGCCGTGCAGGTGGCGCTGGCCAACGCGACGCAGGATCGCATCCGTGTCGACAACGCGCTGCAGATGGCGCGTGCGGCCTACAACCGCCAGCTCGGACGTGCGCTCGACGCTGTCGTGACTCTCGATGAAGTGAATGCCATCGACAGCGGTGAATCGATCGAACGTGCCACCGAAAGAGCGTTGGCCAACCGCGCGGAGCTGCAGGCCCTGGACCACCAGACGCAGGCGCTGCGCCGGCAGGCCGATGCGGCGCGCGGGGCCGAGCGGCCGCAGGTGGCCGTCAGTGCCGGCTACAACCATGTGCAGAACCGCTACCTGGCCCACGAGGGCGCGTGGAGCGTGCTGCTGGGCGTGCAGTGGAACCTGTTCGATGGCGGCCTGGCCCGCCATCAGGCCGGTGCGCTGAATGCCAAGGCGGATGCCGCTGCCGACATGCGGCGCGACGCCCAGACGCAGATCGCGCTGCAGGTGCGCAACGCCTGGCTGGCGGTGCGCGAGAGCCGCAGCCGCATCGACACCGCGCAGGCGGCGCTGGTCCAGGCCGACGAGAACCTGCGCGTCGCGCGCGACCGCTACCAGTCCGGCGTCGGCACGAACACCGAAGTGCTGGATGCCGACACGCTGCGCGTGCGCAGCCAGAGCAACCACTTCGCCGCGGTCTACGACAACGTCGTCGCCGTGATGCGCCTGCGGCGAAGCGTCGGCGATCTCTAGAACGGAATCCTCCCCATGAAACTCTCCAAACCCCTGTGGATCGCCATCGCGTGTGCCGTGCTGGCCGGCGGTGGCTATGCGGTCTACGCACGCATGACCCGTGCGGCCGCGCTGCCCGAAGGTCTGATCCAGGCCAACGGGCGCATCGAAGGCGACCGCATCACGGTGGCCAGCAAACTGCCCGGGCGCATTGCCGAGCTCAAGGTTCGCGATGGCGATGCCGTCATCGCCGGCCAGGTGCTCGTTCTGCTGGATTCGGCGCAGGTCGATGCCAAGCTGAACCAGGCGCACGCCGTCGTGCAGGCGATCGAGGCGCAGATCAGAGCCGCGCAGACCGGCCTGGGTGCCCTGGGCAAGCTGGTGCCGCTCGAGAACGCGAGCGCCGACACCGGCGTCGCTCAGTCCGAGGCGATGCTGCAGAAAGCCCGCGCCGCCAGCGAGCAGGCCGAGCGCGACGCCAAGCGGCTGGAAGAACTGGCCGCGCGTGGCAGCGTCGCGCAACAGCGTGCCGAACTGGCGCGCCTGGCTGCCGTGGCAGCCAACGCGGATGTGGCCGCCGGCACGCAGGCGCTGGCGCGTGCTCGCCAGCTGGCGCAGGAGGCTCGTCTGGGCGGTGACAAGGTTCGCGCGAAGACCGACGAAGTGGCCGCGTTGACGGCGCAGCTGGGTCAGGCGAGAGCCGGCGTGGCCGAGGCCGAGGCCGTGCGCGCCGACTTGACCGTCAAGGCGCCCACCGCCGGCATCGTCGTCACCAGGGTGCGCAATACCGGCGAAGTGATCGGCGCCGGCAGCCCGATCGTCGAACTGCTGGACCCGGACCGCCTGTACCTCAAGGTCTATGTGCCGGAGCAGTCGCTCGGCAAGCTGCGGCTGGACCTTCCGGCACAGGTCTATGTCGACAGCCTGCCCGAACAGGCCTTCCCGGCCAAGGTCAAGTTCATTGCCTCGCGCGCCGAGTTCACGCCCAAGGAAGTGCAGACCGTCGACGAACGCGTGAAGCTGACGTATGCGGTGCAGCTCTATCTGGACGCCAACCCGCAGCATCGCCTGTCGGCCGGCATGCCCGCCGACGCGGTGATCCGCTGGAAAGAGGACACGCCGTGGCAACGCCCGAAGTGGTGAGCAAGAACGCGGCCACGGTGCTGCGAGCGCGAGACTTCTCCAAACGCTATCGATCGACCGTCGCGGTCGACGCCCTCGACCTGGAGATTCGCCGCGGCGAGGTCTTCGGCCTGATCGGCCCGGACGGCGCCGGCAAGTCCAGCCTGATGAAGGCCGCCGCCGGGGTGCTGAGCTTCGACGCCGGCACGCTCGAAGTGTTCGGCGTCAACCTGGACTCCGAGCGCGCTTGCGAGCAAGTCAAGGGGCGCCTGGGCCTGATGCCGCAGGGCCTGGGGCAGAACCTCTATGCCGACCTGTCGATCGAGGAGAACATCGATTTCTTCGGTCAGCTGCGCCTGGTGCCCAAGGCCGAATTGGAGCAGCGCAAGAACGAGCTGCTCGCGGCCACCCGGCTCGACGCGTTCCGTGAGCGGCCGATGAAGCAGCTCTCCGGCGGGATGAAGCAGAAGCTCGGGCTGGTGTGCACGCTGATACACGCGCCGGACCTGATCATCCTGGACGAGCCGACCACCGGCGTCGACCCGGTCTCGCGGCGCGACTTCTGGGCCATCCTGGCGCGCCTGCTGCAAAGCCGCGGCATCACCGCGCTGGTCTCCACGGCGTACATGGACGAAGCCAGCCGCTTCGACCGCATCGGCCTGATGTTCGGCGGCAAGCTGCTGGCGGCCGACACGCCGGAAGCCGTCGCCCGGCTGGCCCCGGGCAGCCTGGTGAACGCGCCGCTCGATGCGACCAGCGCCATGGCCACCCTGGGCCGGCTGCGGCAGACCTTCGCCCAGGCCGATGTGCTGGGCACGACGCTGCACGTGTTCGTCGACGACGCCGACACCGAACAGGCCGTGCAGCAGGTGTCGATCGTGGCGCCGGAGTTGCCGCGCGAGCAGCTGCATGGCAAGGCACCGACGCTGGAAGACACCTTTATCGCGCTGCTGCGCAAGCGCGGCCTGGTGCAGTTGCAGCGCACGGGTGAAGGCTCGGTACTCGGCAGCGCGGGTACCTCGGCCAGCGTGAACGCCGCCAATGACGAGACCACCGCAATAGAGGCGCGCGCACTGACGCGCATCTTCGGCGACTTCCATGCCGCCGAAGCCGTGAGCTTCCGCGTGCCGCAGGGCGAGATCTTCGGCCTGCTGGGCGCCAACGGCGCCGGCAAGAGTACGGTCATCAAGATGCTCACCGGCATCCTGCGGCCCACCCGCGGCGAAGGCTGGGTGGCCGGTGCCGACATGCGCGATGCCGGCTTCGAGATCAAGGAGCGCATTGGCTACATGTCGCAGGCCTTCTCGCTCTACCTGGACCTGACGGTGGCCGAGAACATCCGCCTGTACGCCGGCATCTACGGTCTGGACAAGACCGCCACCGAGCAGCGACTGGCGTGGGTACTCGGCATGGCCGACTTGCTCAACCAGCGCGACGCCCGCGCCGCGTCCCTGCCGATGGGTCAGCGCCAGCGCCTCGCGCTGGGTTGTGCCCTGGTGCACCGGCCGCGGGTGCTGTTTCTGGACGAGCCGACCTCGGGGGTCGACCCGATCGGCCGGCGCAGCTTCTGGGAGATGCTGTACCGCCTGTCGCGCGAAGAGAAGGTCGCCATCCTGGTCACGACGCACTACATGTCGGAGGCCGAACACTGCGACCACCTGGCACTGATGTACGCCGGCCGCGTGGTGGCCGACGACAGCCCGGCCGGCATGAAGGCCGCCGTCGAGAAGGAGGCCGGCCGCCTGCTGGAGATCGCCGCGCCCCAACCCCGGGCTGCGCTCGATGCGCTGGCCCAGGCGGGGTTTGCCAACGCCTCGCTGTTCGGCAAGCTGCTGCACGTGCTGTCGCCCGATCCGGTGCGTGACGTCGAACGCATCGCCGCGTTGCTGGCCGCAGCGGGCCAGCCCGACGTGACGATCGAACCCCAGCCGCTGGCGATGGAAGACGTGTTCGTCTACCGCGTCACGGCGCTCGAATCAGCGCAGCAGGCACCGCAGAGGAAAGCCGCATGAACGCTGCCCGCGTGTGGGCCGTGGCCTACAAGGAGTGGCGCGAGATCGTTCGCGACCGCCTGTTCTTCGCACTGGCCTTCGTCGTGCCGGCGGTGCTGATGCTGCTGTTCGGTTTCGGGCTGTCGCTGGACGTCGAGGACATTCCGATGGCCGTGGTCGACTATGACCACAGCGCGCTGTCGCGCGAGTACGCGCACCGCTTCATCGATTCACGCTATTTCGACTTCAAGGGCTACGTCGACGACGAGCGTACCCTGGCCAAGCGCATCACGGCCAATGAGCTGCGCGCGGTGCTGATCATCCGCGAGGGCTTCGAGCGCAACCTGCTCGCCGGCCGCCCGGCCGAAGTGCAGACGGTGATCGACGGCACGTTTCCGTTCCGGGCGCAGACAGCCAAGGGTTATGTCGCGGCGATCAACGCGGCCTTCAATGTCGAGTCGCTCTCGCGCGTGCTGTCGCAGCTGCGGGCCTTAAGCGAGGCGCAGGCGCGCGAGCACCTGCCGCCGCTGCGGCTGGAGGTGCGATACCTCTACAACCAGAGCGTCAAGAGCATCTGGTCGATCGCGCCCAAGCTGCTGATGGCGATCATGATGATCTCGCCGCCCTTCCTCACCGCGCTGGGCATCGTGCGCGAGAAGGAAAGCGGCTCGATTTTCAACATCTACTCGTCGACGGCGCGGCGCGGCGAATTCCTGGCCGGCAAGCTGCTGCCCTACGTGGCGATCTCCTCGCTGAACGTTGTCATCCTGTGGGCGCTGGCCATGTTCCTGTTCGGCGCGCCGTTCAAGGGCGATCCGCTGTTCTTCCTGCTGGCCTCGGTGCTGTACGTCACCTGCACCACCGGCATCGGGCTGCTGGTCTCGGTGGCGGTGCGCACGCAGGTGGCCGCGATGATCGGCACCGCCATCCTCACCGTGGTGCCGGCGGTGCTGTATTCGGGTGTGCTGATCCCGGTGTCGTCGCTGTCCAGCTTTGCCCGCGTCATCGCGCACCTGCTGCCCGGCATGTACTACGCCGACATCGCGATGGGCAGCTTCCTCAAGGGCGTGGGCTTTGCGGCGCTGTGGCCCAACGTGCTGGCATTGGCTGCCTACGCGGCGGTGCTGTTCACCGCCGGGTTCATGCTGTTCCACAAGCGGGTGGCGTCATGAGCAAAGGTTTCGGCGGTCAAGGCTGGCGCGTCTGGCGCGGCCGGTTGCGGGTGATGACGGTCAAGGAGCTGCTGCAGCTGCTGCGCGACCCGGTGCTGCTGTTTGTGATCCTGTACGGCTTCACGGTCGACGTCTACAACGCCGGCTCCGGCGTGACGCTGCAGCTCCACAACGCCAGCGTCGCGGTGCAGGACCAGGACCGCAGCGCCGCATCGCGCGAGTTGATCGGCCGGCTGCTGCCACCACAGTTCCATGTCGACCATGCGATCGGCAGTGATGTGGAAGGCCAGCGCCTGCTCGACAACGGCCAAGCGCTGATGGTGCTCTCGATTCCGCCGGGCTTCGAGCAAGACCTGGAGGCTGGCCGCCAGGGGGCCGTGCAGCTGCAGATCGACGCCACCAACACGGTGCTCGGTTTCCTGGCCTACAGCGACGCGACGCAGATCGTTTCGGCCTATGGCCTGGAGATGGAAGCCAAGCGCAGCGGGCTGTCGCTCACGGGCGGGCAGGCGCCGATCGTGGACAACCGCGACCGCGTCTGGTTCAACCCGAACCAGGACGACGGCTGGTTCATGTCGATCTCGGAGTTGCTCAACGTCATCACCGCGTTCGCCATCCTGCTGCCCGCGGCGGCAATGGTGCGCGAGAAAGAGCGCGGCACGATCGAGCAGTTGCTGGTGTCGCCGCTGACGCCGTTCCAGATCATGCTGCCCAAGGTGCTGTCGATGATGCTGGTGATTCACGCGGGTATCGCCATCTGCCTGCTGGCGGTACTGGTACCCTTGTTCCATGTGCCGATCAAGGGCAGCCTGCCCCTGTTCTTCGCGATCACCACGCTCTACATCGCCACGCTGTCGGGCCTCGGGCTGTTCATCGCCACGGTGACGCGCAACCTGGCGCAGACCGCGATGCTCGGCATCCTGGTGCTGGCGCCGATGATCTTCCTGTCCGGCGTGTGGACGCCGCCCGAGGCCATGCCTCCTGGCGTGCGCCAGCTGATGTTCGTCTCGCCGCTGTACTACTACATGGATGCCAGCTACGGCATCTTGCTCAAGGGCGCCGGGCTGGACGTGCTGTGGCGCTCGGTGCTCGGCATCGCCGTGCTCGGCAGCATCTTCGGCGGCTTCGGGCTGTGGCGGTTCAGGCGCCAATTCGATTGATTCAAAGAATAGGAGTGAACTCATGACCAACCCTTCCGCGCCGCCATCCCGACGGGCCCCCTCCGCCGCCAAGCGCAAGCGCGCAGCTCCGGCCCAGTCCCTGCCAGCGGTGGTGGATCGGCCTGTGCCGCCGCATTCACTTGATGCCGCGATGCCGCCGCCAGTGGCCGAGCGGGGCGACCCTGGCGAGGCCAGCGCCCGACGCAACATCGACCGCATGATCCATGCGGCAATGGGGCGGCTGACCCAAGGCCTGTCGCCGGAAACGATCGCCGGGTCGTATGCCGACTGGTGGGTGCACCTGGCCATGGCGCCGGGCAAGCGGAAGGAACTGGCGGAGAAGGCGCTGCGCAAGGCGGCTCGGCTCGCGCTGTACAGCGCGAGCGCCGCGACGGGGGCAGCCCAGCCCTGCATTGAACCCTTGCCGCAGGACCGGCGTTTCGCCGGGCCCGAGTGGCAGCGCTGGCCGTTCAACATGATCTACGAGTCGTTCCTGTTGGGCCAGCAGTGGTGGCACAACGCAACCACCGGTGTGAGCGGTGTCAACCGACACCATGAGCAGGTGACCACCTTCGCGACCCGCCAGCTCATCGACATGGCCTCGCCGTCGAACTTCTTCGCCACCAACCCCGAGCTGATCCGCAAGACCGCCGAGGAAGGCGGGGCCAATCTTCTGCGTGGCGCCAAGTATTGGTGGGAAGACGCGCTGCGACTGCAGTCTGGCCAGCCACCGGAAGGCACCGAACAGTTCCGACCCGGTCACGAGGTGGCGGTGACGCCGGGCCAGGTGGTGTTCCGCAATGACTTGATCGAGCTGATCCAATACGCCCCGCAGACCGACACCGTTTACGCCGACCCGGTGCTGATCGTGCCGTCGTGGATCATGAAGTACTACATTCTCGACCTGTCGCCCGGCAACTCGCTGGTGCGCTACCTCGTCGAGCGCGGCCACACGGTGTTCATGCTGTCGTGGAAGAACCCGGACTCGCAGGATCGCGACCTGGGCATGGACGACTACCTGACAAAGGGTGTGCTGGCCGCGATCGATGCCACGACCCGCATCGTCCCCAGGAGGCCGCTGAGCGCGGTGGGCTACTGCCTGGGCGGTACGCTGCTGGCGATCGCCGCGGCGACCCTGGCGCGCGACGGCGACAACCGGCTGGGCTCGATGACCCTGTTCGCCAGCGAACTCGACTTCACAGAGCCGGGCGAGTTGTCGCTGTTCATCGACGAGAGCCAGCTCAGCTATCTGGAAGACATCATGTGGGAGCGCGGCTTCCTCGACGGCAAGCAGATGGCCGGAGCATTCAGCTTGCTCAACTCGGTCGATCTGGTCTGGTCGCGCATGGTGCACGACTATCTGTTCGGCATCCGCCAGCCGATGACCGACCTGATGGCCTGGAATGCCGACGCCACGCGCATGCCGTTTCGGCAGCACAGCGAGTACCTGCGCAGCCTGTACCTGAACAACGACCTGGCCGACGGCCGCTACAGGGTGGATGGCCGCCCGATCGCGCTGAGCGATATCCGCGTGCCGGTCTTCAGCGTGGGCGCCCAGCGCGACACCGTGGCACCGTGGCACTCGGTCTACAAGGTCCACCTGCTGACCGACACCGAAGTCACGTTCTGCCTGACCACCGGCGGGCACAACGTCGGCGTGGTCAACCCGCCCGGCCCCGGCGTCAAGCGCAGTCATCAGCTCGCCACCCGCGCGGCAGACGAGCGCTACGTCGACCCGGACGCGTGGATGGCCAGCGCGCCGACTGTCGAGGGCTCATGGTGGCCGAGCTGGGAGCAATGGCTGATTGCACACGCCGGCAAGCGCGTGGCGCCGCCTTCCATGGGCGCGCCGACCGCCGGCTTGCCGCTGCGCGGCGACGCGCCGGGCCAGTACGTGCTTATGCCCTGAGGAGCCTGAGATGTCCGACGTGACTTCAACCCCCACACTGCAGAACCCACTGGCCACCCTGGCCGGCAAGAAGGGCCTGGTGGTCGGCGTCGCCAACCAGCACAGCATCGCCTACGGCTGCGCGCGCGCGATCCGGGATCTGGGTGGCTCACTGGCTCTGACCTGCCTGAACGAGCGCGCCGATCCATTCGTGCGGCCGCTGGCCGAGCAGCTTGGCGCCGACATCTACATGCCGCTCGATGTCGAGCAGCCGGGCCAGCTGGAAGCGGTGTTCGCACGCCTCACCGAGCAGTGGGGCCGGCTCGACTTCCTGTTGCACGCCATCGCGTATGCGCCCAAGGATGACCTGCACGGCCGGGTGGTCGACTCCAGCCAGGAGGGCTTTGCACGCGCGATGAACGTGTCGTGCCATTCGTTCATCCGCATGGCGCACCTGGCCGAACCCTTGATGACCGAGGGCGGCGCCCTGGTCACGATGAGCTATTACGGTGCCCAGAAGGTGATCGGCAGCTACGGGATCATGGGGCCGGTGAAGGCCGCTCTCGAATCCAGCGTGCGCTACCTGGCGGTCGAACTCGGCCCCAAACGCATCCGGGTGCATGCCGTGTCGCCGGGCCCGATCAAGACGCGTGCGGCCTCCGGCATCGACCATTTCGACGCGCTGCTCGAGCAGGCGGCGCAGCGGGCTCCCGAACACCAATTGGTGGACATCGACGATGTCGGCGCCGTGACGGCGATGCTCCTCACTGACGCCGCGCGCGGCATGACCGGCAACGTCGCGTTCGTCGACGCGGGCTATCACATCGTCGGCTGAAGCGGGTGCCGCCGCCTTCATCGGACCAACGAGGACCTGACATGAACGACAACATCAACGATCCTGCAGACACCGAGGTGTGGATCGAAAACCACCCGTTCGACGAGCTCCGGGTCGGCGCGTCGGCGACGCTGCAGCGCACGCTGACCAAGTCCGACATCCTGCTGTTCGCGAAGGTGTCGGGCGACGTCAACCCCGCCCACGTCGACGCCGTGTACGCCAAGACGACGCGCTTCGGCGAGATCATCGCCCACGGCATGCTCGGTGGCTCGCTGATCTCCACCGTGCTGGGTACCGAATTCCCCGGGCCGGGCACGATCTACGTCGGCCAGACGCTGCGCTTCCTGCGCCCAGTCCACGCTGGCGACACGCTGACGGTGACCGTCAGCGTGGCGTCGCTGGACCCGGTGAAGCACCGCGCCATACTCGACACACGCTGTGTCGACCAGGAAGGTGAGTTGGTCATCGACGGGCAGGCCGAGGTCGTACCCCCCACCGAGAAGCTGCGCATCCGCCGCACCGACCTGCCTGACGTGCTGATCGCCGACAAGAACCTGCGCTATCGCCAATTGCTGGCCGCGGCTAAAGCGTGCGAACCGATCCGCATGGCCGTCGTGCACCCCTGCAGCCGCGAAGCGCTCGAAGGTGCGATCGATGCCGCACGGCTGGGTCTGATCCAGCCCGTGCTGGTCGGGCCGGTGGCGAAGATCCGCGCGGTCGCGGCCGAGTGCGGCATCGATATCGGTTCTACGCCCATGGTCGACGTGCCGCACAGCCAGGCCGCGGCACAGAAGGCGGTGGCGATGGCGCAGTCGGGCGAGGTTCAGTCGCTGATGAAGGGCAGCCTGCACACCGACGAACTGATGGCCGAGGTGGTGGCGCCACAGAACGGGCTGCGCACCGGGCGCCGCATCAGCCACGTGTTCGTGCTCGACGTGCCGCGTTATGCCAAACCGCTGCTGGTGACCGATGCCGCGATCAACATCGAACCTGACTTCGAGGCCAAGGCCGACATCGTGCGCAACGCGATCGACCTGGCCCACGCGCTGGGCATCGCGCGGCCGAAGGTGGCGCTGCTGTCGGCGTTGGAGACGGTGACTCCGAAGCTGCGCTCGTCGATGGATGCCGCCGCCCTGTGCAAGATGGCCGAGCGTGGACAGATCAACGGCGCCGTGCTCGATGGTCCGCTCGCCTTCGACAACGCCGTGTCGGCCTTCGCCGCGGGACTGAAGGGCATCCGCTCCGAGGTTGCCGGCGACGCCGATGTGCTGGTGGTGCCCAACCTCGAAGCCGGCAACATGCTGGCCAAGCAGCTGGAGTACCTGGCCGATGCGCAAGCTGCCGGCGTGGTGCTGGGGGCCAAGGTGCCTATCGTGCTGACGAGCCGTGCGGATACGGCGCACTCGCGAGTCGCCTCGTGTGCAGTGGCCTTGCTGGTCCACCATCAAGCCAGGGGCGGCTGAGATGAGCGACGTCATCCTGGTGCTGGACGCGGGCTCGTCGAGCCTGAAGTTCGCGGTCTACGAGGCCTGTGGCACCTCCGAACGACCGTCGCGGTTGGCGCATGGTCAGGTCGAAGGCCTGCGCGCCAAGGCCCGATTCCAGGCCTTCGATGCCGACGGACGGCCACTCGACGATGCCATCCTGCCCGATACCGGGCACCCCACCACGCACGACGAGGCGATGAGCCGGGTGTTGGCGTGGCTGCAAGCTCATCGCGACGGATCGCAGCGGCTCGTGGCGGCGGGGCACCGTGTGGTTCATGGCGGCGCGGAGTTCGCTGCGCCGGTGCGCATCGATGCGACCGTGCTCGCCCGCCTCGACGAGCTCAGCGCGCTGGCGCCCTTGCACCAACCACCGGCGCTCCATGCCATACGCGCCTTGCAGGAACGCCTTCCGGACTTGCTGCAGGTGGCGTGCTTCGACACCGCATTCCATCGCACGCAGCCCGACGTGGCCCAAGCTTATGCACTGCCGCGCGCCCTCAGCGACGAAGGAATCCGGCGCTACGGCTTCCACGGCCTGTCCTACCAATACATCGCGCAGGTGCTTCCGCAGTTCCTCGGCGACACGGCGGGCGGCAGGGTGGTGGTGGCCCACCTCGGCAGCGGCGCGAGCCTGTGCGCGCTGCACGGCCGCCGCAGCGTAGCCTCGACCATGGGCTTCACGGCGCTCGACGGCTTGGTGATGGGCACGCGCTGCGGCAATCTCGACCCGGGGGTCGTGCTGTACCTGATCGAACACAAGGGCATGACGACTGCGCAGGTGAGCGATTTGCTCTACAAGCGCAGTGGGCTGCTCGGTGTTTCGGGTCTGTCCTCGGACCTGAGGGAGCTCGCGGCCAGCGCCGAGCCGACCGCAGCGCAGGCCATCGACCTCTTCGTGTACCGCATCGGTCGCGAGCTCGGATCCTTGGTCGCTGCGCTCGGCGGCATCGACGCCATCGTCTTCACGGCCGGCATCGGCGAGCATTCGGCGGACATCCGCAGGCGCGTCTGCGAGCAGGCCCGCTGGCTCGGCATCGTGTTGGACACCGAGGCCAATGAAGGCCAGCGGACCCGAATCAGCGGACCAGGCTCACGCGTCTCGGCATGGGTGATCCCGACCGACGAGGAGTCGATCATCGCCGATGCGGTGGCAAGCATCGCGCTTGGCGAAGCGGCGTCGGTGGACCATGGCGTGCCCGCTGGGCCTCAGCTGAGATCCGTTGCGCCCAGATTCCCGAATCCCAACGCCGCCTAGAGGTGGCTGCAACGTCAAGCAAAGGAGATCGCATGTACTACAGCAGCGGCAACTACGAAGCCTTCGCCCGCCCGCGCAAGCCCAAGGGAGCGGAGAACAAGACGGCCTGGTTTGTCGGCTCGGGCCTGGCGGCACTGGCGGGCGCCGCCTTCCTGATCCGCGACGGCCATATGCCGGGCAACCGGATCACCATCTTGGAGCGGCTCCAACTGCCCGGTGGCGCGCTGGATGGCATCAAGGAGCCGGAAAGAGGCTTCGTGATCCGCGGCGGGCGCGAGATGGAAGAACACTTCGAGTGCCTGTGGGACCTGTACCGCTCGATCCCTTCGCTGGAGATCGAGGGCGCCAGCGTGCTCGACGAGTTCTACTGGCTCAACAAGGACGATCCCAACTTCTCGCTGCAGCGCGCCACCGTGAATCGTGGCGAGGACGCGCATACCGACGGTCTGTTCACTCTCAGCGAGCAGGCGCAAAAGGAGGTCATCAGACTGTTTCTGGCCACCCGCGAGGAGATGGAGAACAAGCGCATCAACGAGGTGTTAGGGGAGGATTTCCTGAACAGCAACTTCTGGCTGTACTGGCGCACGATGTTCGCCTTTGAAGAGTGGCACTCGGCGCTGGAGATGAAGCTGTATCTGCACCGCTTCATCCACCACATCGGCGGCCTGCCCGACTTCTCCTCGCTGAAGTTCACCAAGTACAACCAGTACGAATCGCTCGTGCTGCCACTGGTCAAGTGGCTGCAGGGCCATGGCGTGGTGTTCCAGTACGGCACCGAGGTCACCGATGTCGATTTCGACATCGCGCCCGGACGCAAGCAGGCCACCCGCATCCACTGGCGCAGGGACGGCGCCAAAGGCGGCGTCGATCTCGGCCCCGACGACCTGGTGTTCATGACCATCGGCTCACTCACCGAGAACTCCGACAACGGCGACCACCACACCCCGGCCAAGCTCAACGAGGGGCCCGCGCCGGCATGGGAGCTGTGGCGGCGCATCGCCGCGAAGGATCCGGCGTTCGGGCGCCCGGACGTGTTCGGCGCGCACATCCCCGAGACCAAGTGGAAGTCGGCGACCGTCACCACGCTCGACGAACGCATCCCGAAGTACATCCAAAGGATCGCCAAGCGCGATCCGTTCAGCGGCAAGGTGGTTACCGGCGGCATCGTGACCGCGAAGGACTCTTCTTGGCTGCTCAGTTGGACTGTAAACCGACAGCCGCACTTCAAGCAGCAGCCCAAAGACCAGATCGTGGTCTGGGTCTACGCGCTGTTCGTCGAGAAGCCCGGCGACTACGTGAAGAAGCGCATGCAGGACTGCACTGGCGAGGAGATCACCCAGGAATGGCTCTACCACCTGGGCGTGCCGGTCGAGGACATCCCCGAACTGGCCGCGACCGGCGCGAAGACCGTGCCGGTGATGATGCCGTACGTGACCGCGTTCTTCATGCCGCGCCAGGCCGGTGACCGGCCGGACGTGGTACCCGGGGGCGCGGTCAACTTCGCATTCATCGGCCAGTTTGCGGAATCCAAGGAGCGCGACTGCATCTTCACCACCGAGTACTCCGTGCGCACGCCGATGGAGGCCGTCTATACCCTGCTCGACGTCGAGCGCGGCGTGCCGGAGGTGTTCAACTCCACCTACGACATCCGCAAGCTGCTGGCCGCGACCGGCCGCCTGCGCGACGGCAAGGAGATCGATATCCCCGGGCCTGCGTTCCTGCGCGACCTGCTGATGAAGAAGCTCGACAAAACCGAGATCGGCGCACTACTGCGCGAGTTCCGGATTGTCCCGGGCGACTGACGCGCAAGCGTGTCTTCACGACAGGCATCGGTGAGCATTCGGCGGACATCCGCCGGCTGGCCGGCGCGTCTGCGAGCAGGCCCGTTGACTCGGCGCCGAGCTGGACGCCCAGGCCAATGACGGCCAGCGGACCCGAATCAGCGGCCCAGGCACACGTGCTTCGGCATGGGTGATACCGACCGACGAGGAATCGATCACTGCGGATGTGGTGGCAAGCATCGTGCTTGGCGAAGCGGCGTCAGTCGACCACAGTAGCATCGGACGCGGTCACACCGTCACGCCGTCAGCCGTGCCTTTAGGGCCGCAAACCGCGGCAGCCCAGCATGCCGTCGGCGTTGATCTCGATCTTGCCCTTGCCATGGGCCTCGGCGACGGCCCAGCAGCAGGTTGGCCAGCAGCGGTCATCGGCTTCACGAAGGCGCTCTGCCGCTCGAACTCCTAACCGCAGTTTCAAGTGGGTCCAGACTGACAGCAAAGGCGCGAGGCATCCCGCTGCCCTTGGCTTCATCTGCAAGCGGCCCGTCACGGCCATCGGCGAACCTGGTGTCATGCCTTGCTCGCTGGACCGCATGACCGACAATCTCCGTGCGCTCGGCCTATTCAGCGCGTTGCAGGAAGTCGCATGCCGTCTCCAACGCACTGGGTAGCCAGGTGGGTAGCTGGGACCGAGAGATTCAGGAAGATGCTCCGTAAGTCGTTGACCCAAAGAAAGAATTCTGCGGTGGCGGAGCAGTACGACATCGTTCTGTTGTGAGCCACTCGGGTCCCGGCGCACAGGGGCCTGACGGGATGAATCAATACAGGACTGGGTAGGAACCAATGGGCGGCGATCGTGATCCAGCAGCTGTTCACCTCTGACGAGCGGCGATCACATCTTGTCACGGGCGCCCGCAAAGGCTCCGCTATCATCAAATGAGCTTTTCAGGCGCTCTCAGGTGGCCTCCGAAATACAAGGCAAGACAACAAGGATGCTGGATTTGACCCGACTGGAACAATGGGCTCCGACCCGACGCCAAGGCCTGCTGTGTGCAGCAGGTGCACTCTCCCAGATGGCCTGGCCGCTGCACGAAGCCCATGCGCAGTTTCGGGTGGAAGTTTCCGGCGTGGGCTTGACGCAGTTCCCTTTCTCGATCGTGAACTTTCGCGGCAACGACGCCGCGAGCCAGAACATCGCGGCCATCGTGCGCGCCGATCTGGAGCGCAGTGGGCAGTTCCGCTTTTCGGAGCCAGTGGTCGGCAACCTCGATGAATCCACCCGGCCGGACCTGAGCGCCTGGCGCGGCAAGGGCGCCGATTCGCTGGTGGTGGGCAGTGTCAGTCGCCTGGCCGATGGACGTTTTGATGTGCGATTCCGGCTCTGGGATCTGGTGCGTGGACAGGACCTGGGTGGCTTGAGTTACCCGGTGACCGCGGCCGATCTGCGCCTCGCGGCACACCGCATCGCGGACCATGTGTACGAGAAGATCACCGGCGACAAGGGGGCGTTTTCCACCCGCATCGCCTATGTGAGCAAGGCGGGGCAGCGTTACCAGCTCTGGGTGGCCGATGCCGACGGCGAAAACGCCCGCGCGGCGCTCAGCAGTCCTGAGCCCATCATCTCGCCCAGCTGGGCGCCAGGGGGAGCGCAGCTCGCGTATGTGTCGTTCGAGGCGCGCAAGCCCGTGATCTACGCGCACGACGTGTCCACCGGCAAACGGCGTCTGCTCGCGAACTTTCGTGGCTCCAACAGCGCGCCGGCCTGGTCGCCCGATGGCAAACAACTGGTGGCCACGCTGTCCATTTCTGGCAACGCCCAGCTGTACGTGGTGGGGGCCGATGGCGGTGAGCCCCGGCGCCTGACACAGACCGAAAGCATCGACACCGAGCCCGTGTTCAGTGCGGACGGCAAGTCGATCTACTTTGTCAGCGATCGGGGCGGCTCGCCTCAGATTTACCGCATGGCTGCACAAGGCGGCAACGCCCAGCGCGTCACCTTCAGCGGGAACTACAACATCTCCCCATCGATCAGTCCCGATGGGCGGTATCTGGCCTTCATCTCCCGCGTCAACGGGGCGTTCCGCCTGCACGTGATGGAGCTGGCCAGCGGTGATGTGACCGCGCTGACCGACACCAGTGCGGACGAGAGTCCGAGCTTCTCGCCCAACGGTCGCATGATCATCTACGCCACGCGCGACAAAGGGCAGGAGTCGCTGATGACCACCAGCCTGGACGGCCGCATCAAGACCCGTCTGGCGGGCGCGCAGGGTGACATCCGTGAGCCCGAATGGGGCCCCTTCCTTCGCTGAGCGAGCTGTGCGACCCCGCCGGGGTCGTTTCCAACCGGATTTGAAAGGCCATGTGTATGAACCCGTATTTCCCCACCGCCTCGCGTCGCACGGCCTGGATGATGGCTGCAGTGCTCGTTGCCGGGCTGACAGGCTGTGCTTCCAGCGTGCCGCTGGACACCGTGCCGGTGGTCGATCGTTCCGCCGCCGTGAGCCCGCTGGGACAGGGCAATGTGACGCCGCCCGCGACCTCCGGAGGGGTTTCCGACCAGCGAGGGGTTTCGCCGGTACAGGTTTCGCCGACCGATGCGCCTCAACCCGAGGCCATGGCGCGTCTGGTGTACTTTGACTACGACAGCTTCGTGGTCAAGCCTGAATTTGCGCCCATGCTGGAGGCCAATGCGCGCTTCCTGATGGCCGATGGCAAGCGCCGGCTGGCCCTGGAAGGTCACACCGATGAGCGCGGTGGCCGCGAATACAACCTGGCACTGGGCCAGAAACGGGCCGAAGCCGTGCGCCGCGCACTCACGCTGCTGGGCGTGAGCGACCAGCAGGTGGAGCCAGTGAGCTTCGGCGAGGAAAAACCCGCGGCCAACGGCTTCACCGAAGACGCCTACGCCAAGAACCGCCGGGTCGAATTCACCTACCGCTGATGCGCATGACACCTATTTTTCGTTGTTTGCCGCGTGCGCTGCTGCCACTGACCAGCGCACTCGCGCTGGCTTGGCCTTTGCAGGCCCACGCCTTGTTCGACGACGACGAGGCGCGCAAAGCCATCATCGAACTGCGCCAGCGCGTCGAGATCAACCGCCAGGCGGCCGAGGCCGCCAACGCCGCGACCACCCGCACCGCGGAAGAGGCGCGTGACGGCCAGACCACCACGCGTCGCAGTTTGCTGGATCTGGCCAACCAGATCGAACAACTGCGGGCCGAGGTGGCGCGTCTGCGTGGCCAGAACGAGCAACTGACGCGTGAAGTGTCCGAACTGCAGCGCCAGCAGAAAGACGTGCAGCTGGGCCTGGAAGAGAGGCTGCGCAAGGTGGAGCCGGTGAAGGTTGCGCTGGACGGCAAAGACTTCACCGCAGCCCCGACAGAAAAGCGCGATTTCGACGCTGCGATGGAAACGCTGCGCCGCACCGAGTTTGATGCGGCTGCCTTGGCCTATCAGCAATTCCTGCGGCGCTACCCCGATAGCGGCTACACCGCCGCTGCTCTGTACTGGCTGGGCAATGCCCTGTACGCCAGCCGCGACTACAAGGCCGCAGTGGAGTCGCACCGCCGTCTCGTGACCCAGTTTCCGGACCATCCGCGCACGCCCGAAGCACAGCTGGCCATCGCCAACAGCCAGGTCGAGCTCAAGGACACCAAAGGTGCACGGCGCACGCTCGAGGAGCTGGTCAAGGCGCATCCCCAGTCGGAAGCGGCCGGAGCCGCACGCGAACGCCTGAGCCGTCTGCGCTGAGTGCAAGGCCGGCCACGGCGCCGGGGATAGGGGCCTGCTCCTACAATCCCGGGCATGGATATCGCCGCACTCCAACAACAAAACACCCTGGTGCTGTGGGCCGCTTTTGCGGCCGCAACGGTCTTCGGTTTCATCGCCCAGCGCACCCACTTCTGCACCATGGGGGCGGTCAGTGACATCGTCAACATGGGCTCCTGGACACGGATGCGCATGTGGGCCACCGCGGTCGCCGTCGCCATGATTGGCTTTCACACCATGGCCTGGATGGGCTGGATCGACCCCGCGCAGACCATCTACGCCACAGGGCGGGTGGTCTGGCTCTCGGCCTTGGTGGGCGGCTCGCTGTTCGGTTTTGGCATGGTGCTCGCCTCGGGTTGCGGCAGCAAAACGCTGGTGCGCATCGGCGGTGGCAGCCTCAAGGCGCTGACGGTGTTCTTCGTCATGGGCTTCGCGGCCTATGCCACGCTGAGCGGCGTGCTGGCCGTGCTGCGCGTGAACACCGTGGACACCGTAGCCTTTGCCATGCCCGGCAGCGCTGCGTTGCCCGCTTGGCTGGCCCATGTGTCCGGGCTGAGTGCTGGTTCAACCGGTCTGGGGCTGTCGCTGCTGCTTGGTGGAGCCCTGCTGGTCTGGGCACTGAGTAGTCGCGACTTCCGCACGCCTGGCAACCTGCTCGGTGGCCTCGGCCTCGGCCTCACCGTGACCGCCATGTGGTGGATCAGCGGGCGGCTGGGTTTCGTGGCCGAACATCCCGAGACGCTGGAGTCTGTGTACCTGGCCACCGACACCGGACGCATGGAATCCTTTTCGTTCACGGCCCCCATGGCCTACACACAGGACTGGCTGATCCGCTTCAGCGATGCTTCCAACTTGCTGACCACCGGTGTGGTGGCGGTGGCTGGCGTGGTACTTGGTTCGTTCGTGCAATCGTTGCTGGACAAGAGTTTCCACTGGGAAGGCTTTCGCAGCACGCAAGACACGGCGCTGCACCTGACGGGCGCTGCGCTTATGGGGGTGGGCGGCGTCACCGCGCTGGGCTGCACGGTAGGCCAGGGCCTGTCTGGCCTGTCCACCCTGAGCCTGACCAGCGTCATCGCGGTGCTGGGCATCGTGCTCGGCGCGGTGCTGGGCTTCCGCTTCCAGGTGTGGCTGCTCGAACGCGGCTGAGCCCTGTCAGAACCCGCGATGACCGACGATTTCGAGCGCCGCTTCGGCGGCCTGCGGCGCCTCTATGGCGTGCAGGGCGCACAGGCCATCTTTGACGCGCATGTGGCTGTGGTGGGCATTGGTGGCGTTGGCTCCTGGGCGGTCGAAGCGCTGGCACGCAGTGGTGTGCGGCGCCTCAGCCTGATCGACCTGGACCACGTCTCTCCCTCCAACATCAACCGGCAGATCCACGCGCAGGACGCTACGCTGGGCCAGGCCAAGGCAGAGGCCATGCGCGAGCGCATCGCCAGCTTTCATCCGGGTTGCGTGGTTGATGTGATCGACGAATTCGTCACGCCGGACAACTGGCCGCAGCTGCTGCAAGGCGGCCAGCCGACGGCGCTGATCGATGCCTGCGACCAGGTGCGGGCCAAGACCGCACTGGCCGCCTGGGCTGGCCAGTGCAAGGTCCCTTTCGTGAGCGTGGGGGCCGCGGGCGGCAAGCGCTTGCCGCAAGCGGTCGAGGTGGCAGACCTGGCCGACGTCACGCACGACCCGCTGCTCGCCCAACTGCGCTACCGACTGCGCAAGCAGCACGGTGGGGCCCGTCATGGCCGCATGGGCACCGCCTGTGTGTTCAGCCGCGAGGCCGTGGCGCCCCCGGACGCTTCTTGTGCGATCAATGCGGGAGACGGCTCGCTCAACTGCCATGGCTACGGGTCGGTCGTCAGCGTGACCGCCACTTTTGGACTGTGCGCCGCAGGCTGGGTGATGAATGCACTGGCTGCGCGCACAAAAGGTTTTGCAATTCTTCAAAAGAGTTCAATTTCGACGCTATAATCTGAGGCTTCGCACCACAGCGAACCCGTGAAAACGGGGCGTTAGCTCAGTTGGTAGAGCAGCGGACTCTTAATCCGTAGGTCGAGTGTTCGAGTCACTCACGCCCCACCAGAAGCTTTTCTGGTTTTGATTCACGACAGGCTTGTCAAGGCCTGCAAGAATCAGGGCCGTTGGTTGATGGGACGTTAGCTCAGTTGGTAGAGCAGCGGACTTTTAATCCGTTGGTCGGCAGTTCGAGCCTGCCACGTCCTACCAAAATCCCCGCAAGGGGGCATCAAAGCCTGCTACTTCAACAGTAGCGGGCTTTTTTGTTTCTGCTGCTGGTGACAGTTTTTGTCTGGCCTGTCCATCAAAAAGCCCTGACCGAAAGATCAGGGCTTTTTTACGAGCACCCGCAGTGTGTTCAAGACGGCAGGTGCGGGCGGATGGGTCAGGCCTGTTTCTTTTTCAGGAGCCCGTAGACGACCAGCAGCAGCACCGCGCCCACCACGGAGCCGATGAAGCTGGCCGGTTGGCCAGGTGAATACAGCCCGAGCGCTGCACCCCCGTAGCTGGCCACGAAGGAGCCGGCCACGCCGAGCACGGCGGTCATGATCCAGCCCATGCCGTCGTCACCAGGTTTGATGGCGCGGGCGATGAAGCCGGCGATGAGGCCGATGAACAGGGTTCCCAGAATGGACATCATGTGCGCGTTGCCTTTCCAAAGTCGCGTTGAAACAGTACGACGTAAATACTAACCCAGACGCATGTCGTGCGGAGTTCAGGCGGCCGCATCGTTGTCGATGGCCGCGGCTTCCAGTTGCTCTCCCAGTTCCAGCCAGCGCAGCTCCAGCGCTTCCAGTTCGTCGTGCACCGCCTTGAGACGACGGCCCGTGTCCGCCAGCGTGGCGGGGCTGGCGGGCTGGCTCAGCGTGTCTTCCAGCTGCTGCTTTTCGGCGTTCAGGACGGCCATGCGCTTTTCGGTCTGCTCCAGCTCCTTTTTGAGCGGGCGCAGCTGTTCGGCGCGTTGCTGGCGGCGCTGTGCGTCCAGCTTGCGTTGTTCCGGGCTGCGGCTGGCCACCGGTGCGGGGCTGGCCGCCACGGGAGCCGGAGTGGTTGCCACCGGTTCGACTGCCGCGTTCTTGAGGTCTTTCTGTTCCTGCCGCTGCGCTTCGCGGGCCTGTTTGGCCACGTCCAGCAGGTAGCGCTGGTAGTCGTCCAGGTCCCCATCGAACGGGCCGATACCGCCACGCGAGACCAGCCAGAACTCATCGC
>JACCEE010427327.1_pt1 | contig 24273 bp, 20 predicted proteins | sample 7449931 | NCBI WGS metagenome assembly JACCEE01 (sample SAMN15323457, study PRJNA562643) | freshwater metagenome | isolation source: river surface water | place: USA:Blue River Watershed | collected 2017-08-19 | reverse complement strand
TTTTCGTATTTACTGCTTAGGTAGGGCTGCTGTTCTACCTCACTTTCCTGGTGCTGGAACTTATCATTTTTGTTTTTTGTTCCGGAACGTCCTGTTCCTGTATGACTTCATCATAAGTAAAAAATGCTAGCTGCCCTAGCCGCAAAATCCCTAAATGCATGTGCGCCATGGCTTACAAAAATGGCTAAAAGTTATCCCATTTTTATCAGCAGAAATTGAGGGTGATTTCTACCCTGAGCATCTGATGGAATCAGGAAAAATATAAAATAGACTATTTTTAAACAGATTGACTGACGAGAGATGTCAGAATTGAATATAAAAAAATGACTTGTTTCTAAATCAGTTTTTCGGGGTTGCGTCCTCGATTTCTTATTGCATAGACATTTTAATTGGCGAATAACACAATAAAAAAACCGAGTCATTCGACTCGGTTTTTTTATTTGAAGCAATTCAGATTAGATATCTGAAAGGTCGATGCCGATACGGGCAGCCACTTCTTCATATGCTTCAACCACACCGCCTAAACCTTGACGGAAACGGTCTTTATCGAGTTTTTTCTTGGTATCCTTATCCCACAAACGGCAACCGTCTGGAGAGAATTCATCACCCAATACGATACGGTCGTGGAACACACCGAATTCAAGTTTAAAGTCAACAAGCAGCATGTTGCCTTTGTCGAACAAATCTTTGAGCACTTCATTCACTTTATAAGTGAGATCTTTCATTTGAGCCAACTGTTCAGCTGTTGCCCAACCCAAAGCGATTGCTTGAGATTCGTTGACCATTGGATCGCCCAATGCATCATCTTTAAAGAACAATTCAAATGTTGGTGGAGTCAGTTCTTTACCTTCTTCTACACCAAGACGTCGGCACAATGAACCCGCAGCATAATTACGGATGACACATTCAACCGGAATCATTTTAAGTTTTTTCACTAACACTTCGTTTGGTGTTAGCAGTTTCTCAAAGTGAGTTTCAATACCCGCTGCTGCCAGTTTTTCCATGATGAAGGCATTGAAGCGGTTGTTCACCTTGCCTTTGCGATCTAGTTGTTCGATCTTTTCGCCATTGAACGCAGAGGCATCATCACGAAAGACTAAAATCAGGTGGTCGGCAGAGTCTGTTTCATAAACAGATTTTGCTTTACCAGTATAGAGCAAGGCTTGTTTTAACATGGGGGAACCTTTTTCAAAAATATGCCTAATGACTAGGCTGGCCAATTTTGATAAATCTGGGCTAGCAATTCCGCAGCTTTTTCGCGCTCGGCAAAACTGTTGTCAACATTGAAGACCGCTAGATTATGACTTGAACCAACAGACGTCAGTCTTAACACATAGGTTTGGTTATCGAGCTTCAGGGTGACTTCATACCCATTTTTGCTTTGGCCAACGATGGTATAGTTAAGGCTACTGAGGGTGGCAAGTGTATATTGCCAAATTGTAGCAGAATTTCCTTCGATTTTAAGCAACGGATTTTGATTTCCGTCGGTGACCAGCTGCGGACGCCCAACCGTATCATTCTGTTCAGATACGGTATTGTTGATTTGTGCAGCATTTGGACGTGGCATTTCAAAACGGTTGCCGCGTGCATTGCTGTAGTTTGGAGCATTCTGTAACGCCATTGGTTCAACCAGTGGCGCAGGGTACAATGGTGTCACTGGTCGCACTAACGCACCTTCGGGATATTTTAGCGGTTCAAGTGTTGTGGTGTATTTGTAATCCAGCGAGCCGTTATTAATGGCCAGATGACTACAACCCGCTAAGCTAAAAACTGAAAGTGCAAGGGTTAAACCAGTACGTAATTGCATAATGTTGTGCTCTTATATTAAATCACACCTGCGGCTTGAAGTGCTTCGCGTAATGGTGTGCGGTATTGTTCTGCAAGTGGCGTCAATGGTAGACGGATGCCGGTACCAATCATGCCCATTTCATGGAGTGCCCATTTCACCGGAATCGGGTTGGATTCACAAAATAGAATATTGTGTAAATTTGCAACCTTATTATTCAGTTCTTCTGCCAGAGTGGCATTTCCTGCAAGCGCAGCAGCACAAATCTCGCTCATGATTTTTGGCACAATGTTGGCAGTCACAGAAATGTTGCCTTTCGCGCCTAATCCCATCAATTGATATGCCGTGGCGTCATCACCTGAGTAAACGGTCATGCTCTTGCCTTGCAGGCCCTCGATCAGTTGCTGGCCACGCAGAACATCACCTGTAGCATCTTTAATCCCGATGATTTGTGGAATATCAGCCAAACGGATCACGGTTTCATTCAGCATATCCACACCGGTACGGCCTGGTACATTGTACAGAATCTGTGGCAGATCAACGGCTTCTGCAATGGCTTTATAATGCTGGTATAAGCCTTCTTGGGTCGGTTTGTTATAATAAGGTGTCACTAAAAGTGCAGCATCCGCGCCCAGTTGTTTTGCTTCTTGAGTCAGTTCAATCGCTTCATGGGTTGAGTTTGCACCCGTACCGGCAATGACCGGAATACGTTTGTTGGCTACACGAATGATTTCTTTGATCACTTGGGTGTGTTCAGCCATGCTTAAGGTAGAGGCTTCGCCTGTGGTACCTACCGCGACAATACTGTTGGTGCCTTGCTCAATATGCCATTCGACCAGCTTCTCGAGACCCTTCCAATCTACGCTGCCATCTTCGAACATAGGGGTGACGATTGCGACAATTGAGCCTTGAATGGTCTGTGCTTGCTGAGTCATTTTAAAAAAATATCCTATTTATCCATCCGAATGAGAGTGAAAAGAGGGGACTGGATGGTTGCAGTATTTTGAATTCAAGCGAGTATCAACAAGACGATGCCTATTGAATAATGCTTACCCAAATTATGACTGATGAATCGGGTAAGAACAATATGCTTTAGTCAAAGCGCTTTAAAACTTTAAAAAAAGTAACAATAAAAATAGTTTAGCTGTTAATGATCCGTAAATTTTAAGGTTTTTTCAGGCCCATCAAACCGCTGATGTATAGGCTTTTAACTCGGTTAATACAGGACTTTAGTGGTAGGCTGGCTTGAATATGACCAGCTTTTCTGTATCTAATGCGTGGGTTTTGATCTAAAATTTATATGTTATAAAGATGAGCTCATACAATTAGCCAATTAATAAACCTAATAATTTTTTTTAAATGATCACTAAAATAAATCCTAATAATTGTTTTTAAATATAATTAGAAAATCTATTTCAGGTATAAAAATATGAAATGGTGATTGAAATCACATCATATTCTTTAGTTTTTTGCTCAGAATTCAGATTTTATTTATTGCTTTTTTGCCTATCTTTTCAGCTCAGTTAAAATGAGAAAGTTCCATTATCATCCGAATTAATCCTTAATTTTCTAAAACTTATTGGTAGTTAATTCTGTTCAGGCCTTCGTAGATGATTGCTCGCTCATCTGAATACTGATTAAAACAAGGAATTCTCCAATGGAAAGATCAGGTAACAAACATTCCGTTATTACTGTCGCGATCTGCTTTTTGATCGCGGTTATTGAAGGCCTGGATATTCAGGCTGCGGGTATTGCTGCCAAAGGGATTAGTGAGTATTTCGCACTGGATAAGTCACAATTGGGTATTTTCTTCAGCGCAGGGATTCTGGGGCTACTCCCGGGTGCGTTGATTGGCGGTCGTTATGCCGACCGTATTGGCCGTAAAAAAGTCTTGATCTGGTCGGTTGCCACCTTTGCTGTATTTACCTTATGTACTGTATGGGTAAACAGTTTCACCAGCTTGCTGGTGGTGCGTTTCCTCGCGGGTGCAGGCTTGGGTGCTGCGATGCCAAACTTGATTACGTTGGCTGCTGAGTCGGTACGACCTGAAAATCGTGGACGTGCCGTGGGTCTGATGTACTGTGGTATGCCAGTGGGTGCAGCAATTTTATCCTATATTGCCAGCCTGGATTTCGGTGCGAACTGGAAAAACATTTTCTATCTCGGTGGCTTATTGCCAATCGTGGTGGTTCCACTGATGATGTGGTTGCTACCAGAATCACGCGAGTTCTTGAAAGCGCAGGACAAACAGCAAGCGGCTGAGCCACAGGGTTCTTTCAAAGACCTGTTTAACAGCGAAAACCGTGTGCGTACCTTGCTGCTCTGGGGTAGCTATTTCTTGACCTTGATGGTGGTTTACATCATGTTGAGCTGGTTGCCATCATTATTTATGGAACTTGGTTTCTCCCGCAAAGAGGGCAGTACAGCACAGTTCTTCTTCATGATCGCAGCAACTTTCGGTACGGTGATCCTGGGCATGCTGACAGACCGCTGGAAGAAAGCCTACGTGATTATTTTGATGTACGGTGGTATTACGGCTGGCCTGTTCAGCTTGAATGCAGCAGTTTCATTGACCAACATGTACTGGGCAGCGGCATTAACAGGTGCATTCGTGATTGGTTGCCAAGGTGTGCTGTATGCGTTTGGTAGTATCGTGTATCCAACCAATGTGCGTGCAACAGGTGTAGGTATGGCTTCTGCAGTCGGCCGTGTTGGTGCAATGCTCGGACCAGCAATTGCGGGTCAGTTATTAGCTGCTGGTTTCGGTGCTGCTGGTGTCGTTTCTGCTGCGATTCCATGTATCATCGTGTCTGCAGTCCTGATGTTGTTGGTGGTACGTAGCTTGCCGAATCAGGCTGCTGCAACTCAACCTGCACAATCTGGTTTAGAAACTTCATGATGATTGCTTGCTGAATGCAGCAAGCCTACATGAGCAAAAAGCCCGCGATCCATCCGCGGGCTTTTTTGCTGGACAAAATTGCCGATTAATGAGGTTTCAGATTTCATCTGACCATGCTAACAATACAGACCATGACTGAATAAGGATCAGCTGCTATGAAACTGTCCAAGCATGATGCGTTAATCGTGGTCGATGTGCAAAATGGCTTTACCCCAGGCGGGCAACTGGCCGTTGCCGGGGGGGATGAAATTATTCCCTGCATAAATCAGCTAGCACATTGTTTTGACAATATTATCCTGACGCAGGACTGGCATCCTGCCAATCATGTTTCTTTCGCGGTCAACCATCCCGGTCAACAGCCCTATGACAGTATTCTTTTGCCTTATGGTACGCAGGTGCTTTGGCCGGTGCATTGCGTACAGGGCACGGCAGACGCGGAATTGCATCCAGACCTGGATTTACCGATGGCGCAGCTGATTATCCGTAAAGGCTTTCATCCCCAAATTGACAGCTATTCAGCCTTTATGGAGGCAGACCGGCAGACCAGCACCGGACTGGCAGGCTATTTGAGGGAACGTCAGATTGATACGGTATATGTGGTCGGTTTGGCGACTGATTTTTGTGTGGCCTGGACGGCACTGGATGCCCGAAAACTGGGCTTTCATGCCTATGTGATTGAAGATGCTTGTAAAGGGATTGACCTAAACGGCTCGCTGGCCGAAGCCTGGCAGCGTATGCAACAGCAGGGTGTGCATCGTATTCAGTCCACAGATCTTTGTGCGTAGAGGACAGTTTTATTCAGTATGTACAGCCTTGATATAAAAAAATGATGATGTGATCGTTGTTGCTTATTTGTTTAATACGACAGCGCTGCTTATAGTGATTTCATGCCATCTGTCCTCAGGATGAACTGCAATTGATAGGAAATCTGCATGTCCATAGCTGTACCTGCCTCTCCCCATACTGAACTGTCACGCGGCTTTGTGCTGATTATGTCCCTGGCCTGCGGGCTATGTGCCGGTGCTAACTATTTTAACCAGCCGCTGATTTATGCGATTGCCACAGACCTGCATACGACGACTACACAGGCCGCATTAACGGTGGTTTTGGCTCAGGTGGGTTATGGTTTGGGATTGCTGTTTCTGGTGCCCTTGGGGGACTTGCTGGAAAAACGACGTTTTATTATCAGTCTGATGATACTCAGTGCTACGGCGCAAATTCTACTTTCCTTCAGTGACAGTTTAGCTCTGCTGTATAGCATGACTTTGGGGGCTTCCTTTTTTTCCATCGCGGCACAGGTACTGATTCCATTTGCTGCGACGCTCAGCCCATCCCATAAAAGTGCTGAAATTGTGGGGGTACTGATGAGCGGTCTGGTCATGGGTATTTTGCTGGCGCGTACTTTTGCCGGTTTTATTTCGACCACTTTATCCTGGCATTATGTGTATTTGCTGAGTGGCATATTTACGCTGATGTTTGCTGTCGTGATGTGGCACAAGTTACCCACGACCCAGCCGAACCGGGAGTTGAAACTGCTGGGAATTTACCGTTCCTTGATCGAGCTGGCTTATCAGCAGCCACATTTGATCCGGCGTGGCATTGCGGGCGGATTGGGTTTTGGGATTTTGGCCATGATCTTTACCACAATGACCTTTATCCTGGCCAATCCTCCATATCTGTTTAATGAATTCCAGATCGGGTTGTTCGGTTTGTTGGGCGTGATTGGAATTTTTGCCACACGCTGGTCAGGTAAAACCATCGGGCAGGGGAAAGAAAACTTCGTTGCTATCTTATGTAGCAGTCTGTTGTTACTCGGCTGGATTCCGTTGGCATTTGCCCGCATGAATCTTGGTCTGTATGCACTTGGGGTATTGATGTGTTATTTCGGTTTGACAGCATTTCACGTGCTGAACCAGAACTTGGTTTACCGGATTTCCATCCATGCACGTTCCCGCATTAATGCCGTTTATATGACTCTGTATTTCTCTGGGGCGGCATTGGGATCGCTGTGTACGGTGTATGCCTGGGCACATTGGTCATGGCCCGGCTGTGTACTTTTTGGCATTATGTATGGCAGTCTGATTCTTGCCATCGACCGTTATGATTTTCGTCAGATGCGACAGGCCGATTCATCTTCTGTCTCATGATGGGATGAGTCTTCTGTTGCATGAAAAGTCATAAAAATCTGTAGGGCTGACACATCGTCGAGTGAAATTGCAGGCGGCATCTGGCTTCAAATTTGTTATAGTGCAAATAATCATCAATACGCGATAACTTGCTGCTTCATTTAAGCATTAAAAAATAAAGACAACAGCATGAAAAATAAGATAAAAAACATTCCTGGTCATTTTGTAGCTGGACCTGTTAGACCTATTCTGGTGATGGGGGTACTGTCACTTACCGGTTGTCAGGTCTTGCAAATGCCGGAAACGGGTGCTGATATCCAGCTGCCTGCCCAGTTTACCGACATGCCCAGTCAGCCTGTACAGCGCTTGAGTTGGTCAACCTATTTTACCGATCCGGTGTTGCAACAGTTACTGCAGCAAACTTTGCAGCATAATCAGGATTTGCAGCTTGCTGCACTACGGGTCGCTGAAGCTCAGGCCATGTATGGAATTCAGCGAGCTGAACTGTATCCGCAGTTGGGCTTGGGTACTGATTTTAGCCGTAATCGGGTGCCTGCTGACTTGTCGCCTCTTGGACAGTCATATATTGCCAACCAGTTTCAGGTTGGGGTTGGGCTGCAAAGTTGGGAGCTGGATCTCTGGGGGCGTATCCGCAGTTTGAAACAGGCAGCACTCAAGCAGTTTATGGCCCAGCAGGCCAATCAGATCGCAGTACAGAACAGCCTGATTGCCCAAGTGGCTTCGGTGTATCTGAATTTAAGTGCTTTGGATCAGCGGGTTGAACTGGCTGAGCATGCAGTAGGGAGTTATCAAAATTCGGTACGCATCTTTAAGCGCCGTTATGACGTCGGTTCAGGTTCCAAGGTGGAATATACGCAGGCTCAGACCCTACTGAGCAATGCGCAGAATTTGCTGGCACAGTTACAGCAGGCCCGTGCCAGTCAGCAGAATTTGCTGATCCAGTTGGTGGGGCGGCCTGTTCAGCTCACCCGACCCACGCCATTAAGCCAAATTCAATGGGCACATCAAGCGCAGGCAGTGGGCTTACCATCGGATTTACTGCTGAACCGGCCTGATTTGCGGGCAGCTGAATATCAGTTACAGGCACAAAGTGCCAATATTCAGGCAGCCCGTTTGGCCTTTTTTCCCCGTATCAGTTTGACTGGTGGCTTTGCGACAGCCAGTGGTGAACTGGAGGGTTTATTCCAGCCCCAGAGTCAGTTGTGGCAGTTTGCACCGAGTATCAGCATCCCGATTTTTACCGCTGGCCGTTTAAAGGCCAATCTGAATCTGGCACAGGTTCGTCAGCAGATGGCGGTGCAGGAATATGAAAAAACCATTCAAAACGCGTTTCGCGAAGTCCGTGATGCCTTGCAGAATGAAGATTGGCTGACCCGGCAATTGCAGATTCAAGGCCAGGGTTTAAAGGCTTTCCGTGAACGGGTGCGGCTGGCACAACTCAGCTATGACAATGGTGCGGTCACTTATCTCGAAGTGCTGGATGCCCAGCGCAGTTTGCTGGCCGCAGAACAGCAGGCTGTGGAAGTACAAAGCGCTTTACTGAAAAACCAAGTCGCGTTATATCTGGCTTTAGGTGGTGATATCAGCCTGACTCATCGGGTATAGGCTTCAATGAGACAAACAAAGAGAAGCTCATGAAAATAAAAAAACTGCTTTGGCCCATAGCGGCTGTTTTGGTGCTGATCTTGCTTGGGTATTACCTTTGGCAACGCTTCCAGCAGCCCGATACGCAGGGGCTCATTAGTGGTAATGGCCGGATTGAAGCGACTGAAATTGATATCGCCAGTAAATTACCCGGACAGTTAGAGCAGGTCTTGGTCAAAGAAGGTGAGTTTGTGGAGGCCGGTCAGATCCTGGCGAAAATTAAAGTTTCTTCGCTTGAAGCCCAGCTCAATGAAGCCCAAGCCCAGCAACAGCAGGCAGAGAATGCTGTACTGACAGCACAGGCACAGGTGGCGATGCGGCAAAGTGACAAAGCTGCGATGTTGGCGATGGTGTCACAGCGCGAAACTGAACTGAATGCGGCGCAGCGCCGGTTGAAACGTACTGAAATTCTGGCCAAAGAAGGCGCATCCTCCTTACAGCAGCTAGATGATGACCGATCCAATGTGCAGCGTGCGATTGCTGCATTGAATACGGCTCAGGCACAGGTGGCCAGTGCCGATGCGGCGATTAAGGCGACACAGGCACAGGTGATTGGTGCTGAGTCTGCCGTGAAAGCAGTGAAAGCCACCATCCAACGTATCCAGTTTGATCTTGATGACAGCCAACTTAAAGCACCGTTAAAAGCTCGGGTGCAGTACCGCATCGCCGAGCCAGGTGAAATGATTGCAGCAGGTGGCAAGGTACTGAACCTGATTGACCTGTCCAATGTGTATATGACCTTTTTCCTGCCCGAAACTGTGGTGGGACAAGTAGCGATTGGCACTGAAGTGCGGATTGTGCTGGATGCCGCACCGAATGTGGTTATTCCTGCCAAAGTGTCTTATGTGGCCGATACGGCCCAGTTCACCCCGAAGACTGTGGAAACCCAGAGCGAGCGGCAAAAGCTGATGTTTCGGGTTAAAGCTCAGGTAGACCAAGCGGTTTTGCAAAAGTACATGACTCAGGTCAAAACCGGTTTGCCCGGGGTGGCCTGGATCAAGCTCGATCCAAAGCTGGCCTGGCCGGCTCAGCTGTCACGTAAGGTGCAATGATGATCTTGCCCTCTGTTGTGGCCGAGCTGCAGCAGGTTAGCTTGCAGTACGCACGGGTCAAGGCACTGGATGCGATTGACCTGCAGATTCCTGCCCAGAAAATGGTTGGGCTGATTGGCCCAGACGGGGTGGGCAAGTCCAGTCTGTTGGCCCTGTTGGCCGGTGCACGCAAGGTGCAGCAGGGCCAAGTCATTGTGCTCGGCGGTGATATGTCACATCGCCATCATCGTGAAATGATTTGTCCGAACATTGCCTATATGCCACAAGGGCTGGGTAAAAATCTCTATCCCACCCTGTCGGTTGAGGAGAATCTCCAATTTTTTGCCCGGCTATTTGGTCATGACCGTGCCGAACGGCGCAAACGTATTGATGATCTAACCCAGAGTACCGGTTTATATCCTTTTCTAGACCGCCCGGCTGGAAAGCTTTCTGGCGGGATGAAACAGAAACTGGGGCTGTGCTGTGCCCTGATCCATGATCCTGACTTGCTCATTCTGGATGAACCCACGACCGGGGTGGATCCACTGGCACGGGCACAGTTCTGGCAACTGATCCAGCGGATCCGTCAGACCCGACCACAGATGAGTGTAATCGTGGCAACCGCTTACATGGATGAAGCACAAGGATTTGACTGGCTGGTAGCAATGGACGCAGGCCGGGTTCTGGCTACCGGAACACCCCTTGATCTTCTGGCCTCGACCCAGAGCCAGTCGTTGGAAGAAGCGTTTATCCAACTGTTACCGGAAGAGAAAAAAAAGGGCTATCAACCCGTAGAAATCCCGGCACTGGAACTGTCATCGACAGCGTCCTATGCCATTGAGGCGAAAGATCTGACCATCCGTTTCGGGGATTTCACTGCAGTCGATCACGTCAACTTCAAAGTGCAGCAAGGTGAAATTTTCGGGTTTTTGGGATCCAATGGCTGTGGCAAAACCATGACCATGAAAATGTTGACCGGTTTGTTGCCGGCCACTGAAGGTCAAGCCTGGCTTTTTGGCAAACCGGTTGATGGGCATGATCTGGCAACCCGGCAACGCGTCGGTTATATGTCGCAGTCTTTCTCTTTGTATGGAGAACTCACGGTACGGCAAAATCTGGTGCTGCACGCCCGCTTGTTTCATGTGCCTTCTGAGCAGATCACCCCGCGCGTGGCGGAGATGTTACAACGCTTTGACCTGGAAAATGTGCAGGATGAGCTACCGGAAAAGTTACCTCTGGGGATCCGACAGCGTTTGTCACTTGCTGTGGCGATGGTGCATCAGCCAGAAATCCTGATTCTGGATGAGCCGACGTCGGGTGTGGATCCAGTGGCACGGGATAATTTCTGGCGTTTGCTGGTGCATTTATCCCGACAGGACAAGGTCACCATTTTTATTTCCACCCATTTCATGAATGAAGCATTGCGTTGTGATCGTATTTCACTGATGCATGCCGGACAGGTGCTTGACAGTGATCAACCTCAGGCCCTGATCGAAAAACGGGGTGTCGAAACTTTGGAGCAGGCATTTATTGGCTATCTGCTGGAAGCGGGAGCGGGCAGTCTGCATCTGCAGGATCAAGAAAGCACTACTCTGAGTTCGTCAGACATCACTACTGCATCAAAACGCCAACTGTTTAGTCCGCTGCGTATGCTGAGTTACGCCTGGCGAGAAACGCTGGAACTGCGCCGTGATCCGGTCCGTTCTACCTTGGCATTACTGGGTTCGATCATCCTGATGTTTGTGATTGGTTACGGTATTAGCCTGGATGTTGAGGATCTCAGTTATGCGGTACTCGATCATGACCAGAGCAGTCTGAGCCAGAACTATGCACTGAGCCTGTCCGGGTCACGCTATTTTATTGAACATGCACCGATCCGGGATGATCAAGACATGGATGAACGGATGCGCAGTGGCGAGCTGGCGCTGGCTCTGGAAATCCCACCGGGTTTTGCCCGGGATGTGGCCCGTGGTCAGAATGTTGAAATCGGTGCCTGGATTGATGGCGCCATGCCGATGCGTGCAGAAACCGTCCAAGGCTATGTTCAGGGGATTCATCAGTCCTGGTTGCTAGAACAGGCACAAGCACGGCAGGGCGTATTGCCGACTGCAGCCATTTCAATAGAAACCCGTTTCCGTTATAACCCGGATGTACGCAGCCTGCCTGCCATGGTGCCTGCGGTGATTCCCTTATTGCTTCTCATGTTGCCAGCCATGCTGACCGCCTTGGCTGTGGTACGGGAAAAAGAGCTGGGCTCGATTATCAATCTGTACGTGACACCCGTCACCCGTACCGAATTCTTGTTGGGTAAACAGCTGCCTTATATTGCATTGGCCTTTTCCAATTTTCTGCTGATGTGGCTGCTAGCCGTCACTGTCTTTGGGGTGCCGATGACGGGCAGTTTTCTGACCCTGACCTTGGCGACACTGTTATTCATCGTGATCTCAACAGGCATGGGCTTACTGGCTTCGGCACTGACCAAAAGCCAGATTGCCGCCATGTTTTTTGCCATGCTCGGCACCCTGATACCCGCAGCGCAATATTCCGGCCTGACCAATCCGGTGTCCTCACTTGAAGGGGCAGCACGGGTCATTGGGGATCTGTATCCTGCGACCTATATGATCATGATTAGCCGTGGGGTGTTTAATAAGGCACTGACTTTTCAGGATTTATATCAGTCGATCTGGGCACTTTGTGCCGCAATTCCGGTGGTAATCGGCATTGCGATTTTACTGCTCAAGAAACAGGAGCATTAGCATGATCCGACAGAAGCTGGCGAATATCTATCATCTTGGGGTTAAGGAGTTGTGGAGCCTGTGGCGTGACCCGATGATGCTGTTTCTGATTATTTATACGTTTAGTATCGGGATTTATACGGCAGCCACAGCCATGCCGGAAACGCTGAATGAAGCTGCCATCGCGATTGTTGATGAAGATCAGTCGCCATTGTCCAACCGGATCGTGTCTGCTTTTTATCCCCCGCAATTTAATCCCCCCCAGCTGATTAATCTGAATCAAGTTGACCCAGCCCTGGATGCCGGTTTGTATACCTTTGCCCTAAATATTCCACCGAATTTTCAGCAAGAGGTTTTAGCGGGGCATCATCCGCAATTGCAGCTGAATGTGGATGCCACCCGGATGAGCCAGGCCTTTACCGGCGGTGGCTATATTCAGCAAATCGTCCATTCCGAGGTCAACGAATTTGTGCAGGGACACCGCCAGGAGACGACTTTGCCAGTTGAGCTGACTTTGCGTGCCCGTTTTAATCCCGGGCTGGAAGAGGCCTGGTTTGGCAGTTTGATGGAAATCATTAACCATGTGGCGATGCTTTCCATCATTCTCACGGGCGCAGCACTGATCCGCGAACGTGAACATGGCACTGTTGAGCATTTGCTGGTCATGCCGGTAACGGCCACTGAAATCATGCTGGCAAAAGTCTGGTCGATGGGATTGGTGGTGTTGCTGGCAGCATCAGCCTCTTTACAATTTGTGGTGCGTGATCTGCTGAATGTACCGATTGAAGGTTCCATCCCCCTCTTTTTGTGTGGCGCTGCCTTATCGCTGTTTGCCACCACATCAATGGGAATTTTTATGGCGACGGTAGCGAAAAGCATGCCGCAATTTGGCTTGTTGATGATCATGACCCTGATTCCACTGCAAATGCTATCGGGTGCGATGACCCCTCGGGAAAGCATGCCGGAGATGGTGCAGAACATTATGTTACTGGCGCCCACGACCCATCTGGTGCAGCTCGGGCAAGCCATTTTATTCCGTGGTGCCGGTATCGAAGTGGTATGGAGTTCATTTTTATGGCTACTGGTGATTGGTTGCTGCTTCTTCTTTTACTCACTGAAGCGTTTTCAAGTCACCATTAAGACCATGGCCTGAGCACGAAGGTCATGATAAAAACATCCAAATAGACCCAGAACCGCTATGCAGATTACCTTACATCGTTGTGCTGGACTGTTACAGAACACTCTTGCACGTGGTTGGCCACTGTATGTGTTTTTTGATGGGGAACTGGTCGCTCAGTTAGCGCTGGGAGAAACCCGGTCATTGCAATTGCCTGATCGCATGGGACATTTGTGTGTTGGTTTAGCTCAACCCACATTAAAGCCAATTAAACCGGCGCTTGAAGCGTGTTATTTTCGTAGTCAAACCTTGCAGATTAGTCTGGTTGATGCGGATCAATATTTTTCTATCCGTACACGGTTTTGGGTGATTGCGGATATTCTGAACCTCGGCCTGCTGCCTTATTTTGCGCAGCGCTGTTTGTCGATAGACCGAATGCGGGATGAGAGAGCGAAATCTATGCTGTAGTGTGTTGTAATGGTTCTAAAAATGCAACGCTGTGTCTAAAGATAGAGGATAGGTTACATCAGGGATAACGACTAAGATAGCGACATACTCGGTGAGAATCTCACGACACAGAATAGCCACAGGAGCAGACCCATGTCATTCTTAGCTCAAATTTTTAGTTCAAAACAAACCCCAGACCAGGCACAATCAGCGACTTTTCTAGAGCAGTTAGCACAGCGCCGTACCATTTATCGTATTGGTAAAAACGTGAGTCAGCAGCCACAAGCATTGGATCAAACCATCCGTCAGGCGGTTCGCTTAAGTCCATCAGCATTTAACTCACAGTCTTCGCGGGTCGTGAACCTGTTTGGTCAAGCCCATCAGGATTTCTGGGATATGGTGAAGGAAAAGTTGCGTCAGATCGTACCCGCTGAGAATTTTCAGGCTACCAGCGATAAAATTGACAGCTTTACTGCCGGTTTTGCGACAGTTCTGTTCTTTGAAGATCAAAATGTGGTGAAAGGCTTACAGGAACAATTTGCAGCATATGCGGACAATTTCCCAATCTGGTCAGAACACTCTACGGCGATTGCCCAATTTGCGGTTTGGATGGCGCTATCGGAACAAGGTTTAGGGGCCTCTCTACAGCATTACAACCCGATTGTCGATGAACAGGTCGCGGAACGATTTGGCATCCCTGCCCACTGGAAATTACGTGCACAATTGGTATTTGGTTCGGTCGAAGCAGCGGCGGGTGAAAAAGACTTTATTGCCGATGACACACGTTTTAAAACCTTTTACTAATTGTTCTACGGTGTATAACAGCTCAATACATCAAGCGATTGACACTGATCAGACGATCGTAGCTTGATCAAACAAAGAAGCCTCAACACTGTTGAGGCTTCTTTGTTTTTCAGTTTGGTATAAGCGCTGACCGGACTGAATTTCCCTTTTTTGCTGTAATTATTATGATTATTTTATGTATGTGGAACATCCTGTCCCTTTATGAGTTCAGAATACTGCAGAGCTTTGCAGAGAAATAGACGAAAATCCCTCAAGTTTGTGTAAGCCATCGCTGACAAGAGATTGGATGAAAAAGATGGATTGTACAGATGCTTTTGATCTGGCCTTATAAACAATAAAATGCTGAACACATTCTTGACTGAATCCAAAACAGGTCAGGAGACGTTTGGTAAAATATCTTTGGGTTTACCCGTTCTTGAGAGTTTATTCAAGGGATTGATCACAGCATGAAAAAACAGCATTTACCAGAAAAAACCTGTGCCTACTGTCAACGGCCTTTTCTTTGGCGCAAAAAATGGCAGCGCTGTTGGGATGAGGTCCGTTATTGTTCAGAACGCTGCAAGCGTCAGGCACGCATCGAACAGCGTTTGTCAGGCTTCTGAGCCTTGAGGGAACAGGCTACCCGATTGATTCAGAAGCAACATGGTGGATTATCCCAAGGAAATCCGATCCGCATTAATCGCCAGCATAACCCCGACAATAAAAAGGCTACAGTAAAGAGCAAACCATACAATCATGCGCTTAAAGGCTTTGTCTGAAATGGAACTGTCGGCGTATTTCTGTGGTTTTTTAGGGGGTTGTTCATTCTGCATCACGACATCTCTTCATGCTTATCAGATGACTCGATTATCTGAAGCTGATGACGGTATGCCTAGATACAAAATCGCAGAGATAAACTATAACAGATTCGGATTGAGTGCCCATCTGTTATAGTCTATCTGTTTTTACTCTTGAATATGGGCAATCAAGATATCTAATGCCTGCGTTATGCCGGGCGTGAACTCGAAAGAACAGTTGATGCGAATGGCGTTCTTATTCTGCTGCGTGGCATTAAATAAACTGCCAGGTGCCACGCTGATCTTGTGATTGAGCAGCTTTTGATAAAGTAAATTACTGTCGAGATGTGACGGAAGTTCGATCCATAAAAAATAGCCAGAAGGATAATTCATCACTTGGCAGTGCTGTACTAAGCGCTCATTAAGATAGTCATGATATTGTTTTTTTAGTCGTTTTAACGCCTTACGCACGGATTTTAAATGTTTTTCATAATGCCGGTGTGACAGATATTCGACGAGCGCACTTTGGATCAGCGGGTTGACGGAAAGGGTACTCATTAACTGTAAATGCTGAATATGCTCGGAAAACTTGCCTGCATACACCCAGCCGACCCGGAAGCCCGCGCCCAAGGTTTTCGAGAAGGATGAACAGTGCAGCACTAAATTCTTTTCATCCAGAGACTTCAGAGCCAGAGGTTTTTTCTGGCCATAATACAGCTCTTCGTAGACATCATCTTCAATCAAATAAACCTCATGCTGATGGAGGATTTCGGCAAGCTGAATTTTAATTGCATCGCTAACAGTGAAACCAATCGGATTATGGCTGTTCAGCATCAGCAGGCAGACTTTAATCGGATAATCATTGAGGGCTTGTTGCAGAGCGATCAAATCAAGCCCATGCACGGGATGCTCGGGGATGGTGATTACGGTTAAACCCAAGCGTTCAGCGGCCTGCCAGGCACCGTAAAAGACCGTTTCCTGCAATAAAATGTAGTCTCCTGCTTGCGTGACTGCCTGCAAGGACAGGTTGAGTGCATCAAGGCCACCTGAAGTGATGACAATATCGGATGGATCGGTTGGAATCCCTTGCATGCAGTAACGTTGGGCGATGAGCTTGCGTAATTCATAGTGACCCGGCGGCAAACTTGGCATTTGTTCATAGCTGCGTCGCTGTTTGGCGCGTTGTCCCAAGGTCTGCATTAATTTCGCCGAATAAAGCAGCTGGCTGTCAGGAAAGGCACTTCCCAGCGGCAGTATCCCTTCAGCTTGAACCGATTTCAGGTATTGAAAAACCACTGAATTAATGGCGATTTTATCGTTACGAATCACACTGTTTTTTTGTAGATCCGCACGATGATCGGCCACAAAATAGCCTGATTTTTCTCTGGAATAGATTAAACCCTGTGCTTCGAGTTCCTGATAGGCATTCAGCACGGTCATTAGGCTAAAACCTGACTGTTCAACCTGCTGGCGCAATGAAGGGAGTTTCTGATGAGGTTGCAAAGTGGCACTTTCAATCAAATGCTTCAGGCTTAATGCCAATTGTTCTGATTTATACATAATCACAGGCCTGTTACAGATGGTGAGTTCATCAGAGAGGGATCCCAAGACTGCAAAATAGGGTGTTGTCCGGCGTTCAGTAGCTATGTACGGTTCATTTTCAAATTATCCTGACAGTAAACCTAGCAATCCGAATGCTGATATCTACGGATGACAGTGTTCTTACGCCTCTGTTATAGCGTTTTCTGCATTTTTTGTAACTACTGTTTTCTTCGTCCGCAACTTAAGATCTTGCCTTCATCCATTTGATGGATCGATGAAAAGCTGTGCTTCCAATCAAAAATGAGAAGTCGTAGCTTAAAAATCTTGAGTAAGGAATAGGTGAAACGGTGAACGCATGTTTGTAACCTCACAGCTGAATACGCTGAGTCAGCTGATAGTCGGGCACAATCTTTCTGGCGGTTTAAGCGATCAACTGCAGCAGGATGATCCTCATCTCGAAGCCAAGCTGCTTCGTGCCAAAGTACTGCGTCATTCTGCGGCATCTACGGTTCACTATATGATTCAACCCCAAACGCAGAAAAATACGGCTTGGGCTTCTGTATTTGCACCGTTTATTTTGGCCAACCTGAATAAACCGGTTATTTATCAGACCTCCCAGACATCGTCCGGAGTGAAATTTTTAAATCTTGATCGTCTGAAAGACCGAACACCGCAGCTTACTCATCATGAAACACTCCGTGACTTGGGATTATTTTTGCAGTTCGCTCTTGATACGCGAAGTGAGTCTGATTTTATTTATGCAGCGCTCCTGCAAGCCTTATCTCATGCCGAAGTGTCTTGCATTGTGTTGATGACCGATCTACCGTTGGATCCAATCATTAAAAACCAGCTCGAAGCATTTTTTAAGGTAACGTTACTCGTATTGTCATGCACGGATGACATTAGAATTGATCTGGAGCAGATTGAACTCAGACAATTACTGTTTAAACAGAAAGACGCGTATCACGCTGCATTGTGTACGGCATTCTCTCGATACAATGCCGAGATTTTGCAGGCAATTGGTCTCTATAGCTTGGAGCAGGGCTGTCATTTGGTCGAGGATATGTTTTATGCCGAACATCTCTATGAAAAAATTTCGGTCTATAGCGAATATATGCAGACCCGATGGCAAAATGCTCCGCTTCTTTGCGTCTAAAAACGGGTTTGTTACGTGAGCTGAAAGCCAAAGATGGTTGCGGGCAGGGGACATCGGCATGAGTATCGTAATGCTATTCCGCTCTGTACCAGTTGAACCTCTCCGAAGCCTGTTTGGATGAGGGCCTTCGGGCGAGTGTAAAGCAGGGCCTTGAGATATTTAGGGATGCCTTATTCAATTGATACAATAAATTATTATTTAATAAAACTTTATAATCTGCTTTTGATGAAATTGATCGGTCTGCATGGTTTTAATATTTCTGATGTCTATTATTATAATTTCATGTGAAATTTAACCTATTTTATAATTCATATCACAGGTAATTTTATCAGCGAATTTTTGATTAATTTTGTTAAATATGTCACATATATTCATCAAAAATTATTACATTTTAAACTCAGCTCCACCCTGCTGTGAATAAATAGGTTTTATGGACATACTATATTTTATTTAAGAACAAGAAATTAGAAATCTCTTCAGAATAAAATCTTTTACAATAAAAAATAAACAATATAATAATTCTATATCGACAGCCCCTCACCTCGATAGCCAAAAAATATTTTATTTTTTAAGGTATAAAATGAAACTAAATTCAAAGAAAATTTCTGCACTTAGTTTGGCTGTAATTTTTGCATTTGCAGCCCAAACCCAGGCAGCGCCAGTGGCAGAACCAGCATCAAAACCCGTTTTGATTTTGAATGAAGCGATTGCCAACAAGGCGGTGATCAAGGGTGAGTATGCAGTCTTAAAACTAGAACACCTCGATCTTGCTCCAGAATTGAAAGGTGTGCAGTTTGATTTCAATGAATTATTGAAAGCACGTGATTACATCGTGAACGCTGGCTACGATTCAGCGGCTGCCGAAAAAGACTATGCGTTATTTTCTTATAGCCGCTCTGCAAGCCGTACGATGGATCGTAAAATTGAGCAGCTAAAAGGTGCAGCACACGAACAATATATGGCGACCCTTGATCAGGCGTTTAAACAGGCGCCTGTTTTAGCCTATTATGAATATATGACCACCGGCCAAGCCCCTCAACAAAAAGATTTGTATTCCCTCGTACAACATCAGAATGAGAAATATGGGCACTTGCGTTTAACTGAGTTGCCGATGGCATTACAAGGTGAGAAAAATGACCTGTTTCTGCTCAACTTGCTCAGCAAGGTCATCATGCCAGCAGACTCGGTGCTGACCTATCACTGGCATAAAACGCTATCAAAAAATAACACGGTACCATTCAAAGTAGAGTCAAACATGACTTGGGGTGACCTGTTTACGGCAAACCGTACCCAGCATGCTCAAGCGGCGATGAAAGCAGATGAAGAAAATGCACAGCAACCTCTTGAGATCGCAGCATCTGCCTTATTAAAGCAACAACGTCAGGATCAGCAGAAAGTGGCAATCACAACCAATTAAACGATTGGAACTTTATTTTTGTTTGAAAACAGGTATTGATATACCTGTTTTTTTATTTTTAACGGGTATCAGTTTCTATACATAGCTTGGGAATAACCCGATTAATCCAGAGGATTATAGGGGTGTCCATCATTGTAAAGAAAATGCTTTAGCATCCATGATATTTGTCGTGGACTCAATGAGCTGAAATTGACTCAGGCAGAGGATTTAAATTCACTGAGAATGAGATCTAAATAAGTCTTGTTTATGTGGCGGTAATATTAGTTGAAGGCGAGCTGTTTAAAATAAAGAGCAAAATTTGAGTGTGACCAAACAAATATTATTTTAAATATCAGCTTAAATATGTTTAATATAGAACACCTTACAAGAATTATACCTGTACTGATGCAAAGCTTAGACCACGAAATCGTTCAACTCTTTCAACAACATCAATATTCGCTCTGTGAAAAACTGACTGAAATGCTGAATGAGCATTTTTCGCATCAAACTGAACGACGTGGTTGTGGTTTTACGCAAGCGACTCGGGTACTGGCGGATTTTATTAATCTGCCTCGGATAGCGAGTGAATTGCATGATTTAAAACTGTTTAAACAGACCGAAGGACAAGTGCTGAAAACCCTGCTCAAGCAGACCCCGATTCAAGATTGGCACAATCTAGACCAGAACCCTGAGGTAGCGGTGCTGGTACAGCATAATCAGGCTGATTGGAACTCGGCGTTAATCCGGGAAATCGAGTTTCAAAACCAACTGCGGCAATTGGCACAACAGGCTGAAAAAGAAGAAAGCCGTTTATTTATCCAAATGCTCGCAGATATTATTCTGCCGAAAACACCTTTGCTAACCAACTTGGTTGAATTGCCGACCTTGGCTGAAAAACCCAAAGTTGGTTCCTGCCCAATGGCCGAGAATTTTTTCTTAAAAATTGCACATGGACGCATTTTAAGAAAAGGTCAGGTAAATATTATTGTTGATCAGCATTATCAGCCGTTTTTGCTGGAAAAGCTGAATATGGGCGATGACCATTCCTGTATCAGTTTAAAGCCGGTGTTGATGAATGGGGTTTGTGTGCCTGCAGGTTCATTATTCTCTGTACAGTACGATGCCGCGGCCATTCAAAATAAAACTGAAAATCAGCATTTACCTGGTTTTGTGATTCCCTATAGTGAAATTCCCGGATTCTGGTATTTACGTTTAACCACGCTCGCGGTTTCTCCAGAAAATCGTGCACGTACCTTTAGCACACACTTCCAGCAGCAAATCGAAAATGGCTTATTTAGCCCAGAATCAACAATGCTGCAACAACTCGCCGACATCGCCTCAGCGCAAATTCGGAACTAAACCCATGTTACAGGTCTGTTATTCTCCGCATTATTATGCAACAACGCATACCAACAGCATGGAAAAATTAACCGCTGTGGCCAAGGCCCTAGAGGCCTCTGGTGGTTTTCAGTTTCATGAGCCAGAGCTGATTGATTTGGACTTGCTCAAACAATTACACGATCCCGCCTATGTCGAGGCCTTTGATACTGGAACACCGAGAAAATTAGCTACGTTTCAGGGTTTTAAACAGTGGAATACGCAATTAAGAGATGCCATTTACCGGATCAATGCCGGGCAGATTCAAGCGGCGGAGCTGGCCTGGCAACACCGGATTTCTGCGAATATCGCCCAGGGATTTCATCATGCGCAATATCAATGCGGGGTTGCCTTTTGTACCTTTAATGGACTCGCCCTGATTGCCCAGCAGTTTCCGCAGAAAAAAATCTTCGTGTTGGATTGTGACCAGCATGGTGGCGATGGGACGGCAGAATTTACCCTGAGATTGAATAATCTGTTTAATTTCAGCATTTTCGCCTTGACCTCAGGTTGCCGCAGTTATGAGCGTGCACTGACACGCCAGATCCATAAACAGCATGGTAATTTTGCACAATATCGTGACGCCATTATTGAAGCGTTTGACCGCGCGATGGCTTGGCAAGCCGATTTAATTGTCTATCAGGCCGGCATGGACTGTCATCAGGATGATCCCTGCGGTTCGTCTTGGTTCAGCTCGGAATATATCCGCCAGCGTGATGAACTGGTCTTTCGATTGGCCAGGCAGCATCAAATTCCGCTGATGTTTGTACTGGCTGGTGGTTATCAGGATCTAGCCACTTTGACCGCCCTGCACACGGAGACTTTTAAAATTGCTTATGACGTTTATTATGCTGGGTAACCTGATTTTTTAATTGCATAATCATCACGTCCAAATAGAACTAAAAAATTTTAAGCCAGCATTAAGTGCAACCTTGTATCATAAAATTAAATTTAATCCTGATAAAAATAGGACGCTTGCCATTTGAATCACCGCTTTTATTTCTAATCTGGAAGACGTGAGCAAATGGCTGGGAAGAATTTATCCACTGGTTAGAGAAATCTCGATCCATTGTGGTTAATCTCCCCGATTCCTAAAAGTTTACTAGCGACTGGAGCAGCCATGTCTGTACAGCATTTCGATGACGATACACATGAAGATGATTTAATTAGTCCCGAAGAACGTGCCCGAGCTGCCAGCAAAACCACCTGGGTCAGTGTTTTTGTGAACCTGTTTTTGTCGATCTTCCAGATTGTGGTGGGGATTTTTGCCAAATCGCAAGGTTTGATTGCCGATGGTATCCATACCTTAAGTGATTTGATCGCCGACTTCATCGTACTGTTTGCCAATCATCACAGTCAAAAAGATGCCGATGAGGATCATCCCTTTGGTCATTACCGCTTCGAAAATGCCGCGTCTTTTATTCTGGGATTACTGTTGCTTGGGGTTGGCGTGGGCATGCTGGTGGTGGCCACGGAAAAAATTCTGAACCCTGAACAAATTCCTAAGGTACAAGCGGTTGCCTTATATATCGCGATGTTGGCTTTGGTCGGCAAGGAATTCCTGTTCCGCTATATGCTAAAAGTGGCCAAGAAAGTCAAATCCAGCATGCTGGTGGCCAATGCCTGGCATGCACGCTCAGATGCGGCTTCCTCGCTGGTGGTCATGGTCGGGATTGGCGGCAACCTGTTGGGTTATCCGATTCTGGATCCGATCGCGGCGTTAATTGTTGGTTTGATGATTATCAAAATGGGCTGGGAATTTGGCTGGGAAGCATTAAGTGATCTGATGGATCGTGCCGCAGCGGAGCATGAAATCCAGGCTATTGAACAGACCTTCCTGGCGACAGAGGGTATTCTTGGCGTGCATAACATCCGTACCCGTAAAATGGGTGATATGATCATCGTGGATGCTCATATTGAGGTTGATGGTACACTCAATGTGCGCCAAGGCCATGATATTTCAGTGAATGCAAGAAACCGGGTGATGCAGCAACACCGCGTGATTGATGTGATCACCCATATTGATCCGGTGTAGCGATTGCATTATTCAGTGTATCGCTCTGGATACGACCATCCACCAGATGGATGGTGCGATCACAGGTGGCAGACAGGCGTGGATCATGGGTTACTAAGAGTACGGCACAGCCACGTTCTTCATGGACTTTACGGAACAGTTCAAACACTTCTGCTGCGGTTTGAGTATCCAGATTTCCAGTAGGTTCATCGGCCAGCAATAAGGCCGGATCGGTGATCAGCGCTCGGGCAATCGCGACGCGCTGTTGCTGACCGCCAGAGAGTTCATTCGGTTTCCGATCCGCAAACTTTTCTAGCCCCACGGCGGCCAACAAAGCACGAGCTTTGTCCAAGGCAGCTCGATCAGGTTTGCCATGTGTCAGCATCAACGGCATCAGCACATTATTGAGTGCTGTAAAGGCCTGGATCAGATGATGAAACTGAAAAACAAAACCAATGCTGTGTCCGCGTAGCGCTGTACGTCCGGCATCATCCATTTGGCTGGTGGCCTGGCCTAACAGATAAAGCTCACCACTGCTCGGCCGATCCAGTAAACCCAGAATATTCAACAAGGTACTTTTACCCGAGCCGGAAGGGCCAATCAGGGCGGCAAAATCACTGCGATCGATACATAAATCAAGGCCATGCAAGACCTCAACCTCATTGGGCTGACCAATATTGTAAGACTTGCGCAGCGCCTCCAAGCGCAGAACTTCATGGACAGGATCAGACATGACGAATCGCCTCCACAGGATCGAGTGCTGCCGCGCGGCGAGCTGGTACAGCGGCAGCTAAGACACCGGTGAGTGTTGCCAGTAGCAATGCCAGCAGCACCAGTTTGCTCGACACGGGAATATAAAATAAACCCGGGCCGAAGTGATTAAACACCCAGACCAGGGCATAACTGGCTGCGCTGCCCACCACTGAGCCGAGTAGGCCAAACATGGCACCTTGAAACAGAAAAATGCGCAAGATTTGCTGTCGGGTTGCACCTGTCGCTCGCATAATGCCAATTTCCCGGGTTCGTTGCACGACACTGACCGATAAGACACTGGCAATGCCAAAGGCCACCGAAATGGCCACAAAGACAATAATCATATTGGTCGACAGGCTCTGCGCGGAAATTGCATTCATGAGCTGTGCATTGGTTTTGATCCAGCTTTCGGCTTGCAGAGAAGTTAAGCGTTCGACCTGTGCAGCAATCTCGTTGGCTTGAAAGATGTCGGCAACGGTCAGGTCGATGACCGTAACCCCGCCCGGAAGACTGAGCAGGGATTGTGCCTGTTTCAGGTCCAGATAAACATAACGTGCATCCAGTTCACGCACACCGAGTTCAAAAATCCCGGCAATATTCACCACGGCACTGTTTTGCTGGCCAGTATCCAAGCGTAGTTTGCTACCAA
>JACCEE011057823.1_pt1 | contig 24277 bp, 21 predicted proteins | sample 7449931 | NCBI WGS metagenome assembly JACCEE01 (sample SAMN15323457, study PRJNA562643) | freshwater metagenome | isolation source: river surface water | place: USA:Blue River Watershed | collected 2017-08-19 | reverse complement strand
TAACCATCGCCCCAGAACAATGGCTTGCCATCCTTCCAAAGTGATTGATGAACGTGCATGCCAGAACCGTTATCACCAAATAATGGCTTTGGCATAAAGGTTGCAGTTTTGCCAGCTGCCCACGCGGTGTTTTTAATGATGTACTTAAACTTCATTAACTCATCACCAGCGGTCAAGATATCGCTGAAGCGGTAATTAATCTCCATTTGACCGGCAGTTCCAACCTCATGGTGAGCACGTTCAACTTGTAATCCAACTTCACCTAACTTCATAACCATTTCATCGCGCAGATCTGCAAATTGATCTGTCGGTGAAACCGGGAAGTAGCCACCTTTAATACGGGTGCGATAGCCACGGTTTGGTGTGCCATCAGCATCCTCTTCAATGCCGGTGTTCCAGGCACCTTCGTAAGATTCAATGTGATGGAATGCTTGATTCATTCCTGTTAGGAATCTAATTCGATCAAATACATAAAACTCAGCCTCTGGTGCAAAGAATGCTGTGTCTGCAATTCCGGTAGAGCGCATAAACTCAACCGCTTTTGCTACAACACCACGCGGATCGCGAGAGTAAGGAGTGTTGTCATCAGGATTATGAACAGAGAACAAAATTACTAAGGTTTTTTCTTTGCGGTATGGATCTAGAAAGGCTGATGATGGAACTGGAAGTAGTTTCATATCAGACTCATGAATTGCTTGGAAGCCGCGAATTGATGAACCATCAAACATTAATCCATCTTTAAAAACCGCCTCATCAAATGATTCAACCGGTACATTGAAATGATGTTGAATTCCCGGCAGATCGATAAAACGAACATCAATTAGCTTCACATCATTTTTCTTGATGTAAGAAAAAATTTCAGATGAATCTTTAAACATCTAATCTCCTCTTTAAATTTGATTATTTATTACGCTGAATTAGAGGCGACATTGCTTCGAATCAGATGGGGAAAACCTACTTGGTTATGGTGAAAAATCTATGACCCTTGTGTTACAACTATGTTTCAAATGCCGGGGTAGGGGTAAGGTTTGCGCATGAGTAACCTCTCAATTCAAGGTAATCTGCCAGAAGCCTCCCTGGGGAAGCGATTTATTGCGATCTGCATCGACTGGGCAATCGCTTGGTCAATCTCAACCCTATTAACACCAAATGTAATTCCAGAGACATCCATCTCTACCTTGGTCGTCTTTTTCTTTGAAGTATTTTTAGTAACCTACTTTTTGCAATGCTCAATGGGTCAATTCTTGGTTGGGATTAAGGTTGTAGATAAGGAAACGCATGGCCGAATTGGTTTTCGCCGAACTTTGATTCGGACTTTCTTGATTGTTTTAGTGTTGCCAGCAATTTTTACTAAGGATCTAGAGCCTTATCACAATGTACTTACGCACTCTCGTGTTGTAGCTCTTAAGTAATTTAGCGCTGATTTAACGACGAGGCATTCGAATATTTGTTGGCATCGGCCCCTTTGGCATCGGGATATTTAAGCCACCAACAGATCGAACTCTTGCTCTTACCTCGCGAAGTTGAGCGGTGTTTAACTTCTTTGGCAACTTCTTTAGATGCTTTTGCAACTTACGAATAGACACTTGACCAGGACCATCTCCAACAATTACTTCAGTCACTGGAACACCAGATAAAAATCTCTCCATTTTTCTGCGTTCATCCTGTAGAAGCGATCTAACTGAATGGGATCCTTCACCAACCAAAATGATGCCAGCCTTACCAGATACTCGGTGAACCATATCTTGATTGCGTGAAACATTTACTGCAGGCGTAGTTACGAAGCCGCGACGTATCGACATCAAAACGCTTGCACCTGCACCGATTTGTCCTTCAATTGAAGCAAAAGCTGCATTATTGGCAAATCGAGTGAATAGGAAAAATCCAACTAGAAAAGCGAGCGGCAGCGAGATAAAGCCTAAGTAGATTGGATGACCAATACTCTTTCCAAAAAGAATTCCAGCAGTCAGTACGACTATAAATGCCAGGATTGAGTAAATGATGCCAAGCGGAGATTCCTTGCGAACTAATTTGTAGGCATCTTTCAAAACCGCAAGTTGGGATTGTTTTTCTGGTGCAGCATTTTTGTCATTACTAGCTGCAGCGGCTTTTTTCTTTCTTCCAAACATTGCTTCTCCTTATTTAACAGCGCGTGCTGCCATGGCTTGATTATATAAACGACCTGCTCGATAACTTGAACGAACCAGCGGCCCACTCATTACACCTAGGAAGCCAATATCTGTGGCCTCCTTTGCTAGCTCTACAAACTCATTTGGTTTTACCCATCTAACAACTGGATGATGTTTAGCAGTAGGTCGCAAATACTGCGTAATAGTAATTAGATCACATCCAGCAGATCGCAAATCCTGCAATGCTTGTGAAACCTCTTCTCGAGTTTCACCCATGCCTAAAATTAAATTTGATTTAGTGATTAATCCAAAATCTCTTGCTTGTGTAATCACATTCAAAGATCTTTCATATCTAAAGGCTGGACGAATCTCTTTGAAAATTCGTGGCACTGTCTCTAAATTATGAGCGAAGACTTCAGGCCTGGTTTCAAAAACTTGATTTAGTAAGTGCGGATGGCCACTGAAGTCAGGTGCAAGCATTTCCACACCAACTCCGGGATTCATTTGATGAACCTGCGCAATTGTTTCTGCGTAAAGCCAAGCGCCTTCATCATCTAGATCATCTCGCGCCACTCCTGTGATAGTTGCGTATTTCAAATTCATCGCCTTTACAGACTCTGCTACGCGGCGAGGTTCATCTCGATCTAGTGGTTGCGGTTTACCGGTATCGATATTGCAAAAATCGCAACGTCGGGTGCATTGCTCGCCGCCAATTAAAAATGTTGCCTCCCGGTCCTCCCAACATTCAAAGATGTTTGGACAAGCAGCTTCTTGGCAAACGGTATGTAATCCTTCGCTCACAACTAAAGATCTTAATTTTGTGTACTCCGGACCCATAACCGCCTTGGTTTTAATCCACTCTGGTTTGCGCTCAATTGGAGTTTGCGCATTGCGCGCTTCAATACGAAGTAATTTGCGACCTTCTGGAGCCAAACTCATGCGATAACTCTATCTAGTGCAGGTAATAGATGCTTTTCAATCAACGGCAGTACTTCATCTATACCAATATCTCTACCTAATTCATTAGCGATTGAGGTAACTCCAGCATCGATAATCCCACATGGCACAATTTGATCGTAAGCAGATAAATCAGGATTTACATTTATGGCAAAGCCATGAGTCGTAACACCTTTGGCAACTCGAATACCAATCGCCGCAATCTTTCGATCACCTTTTGCATCCCTTATCCAAACACCAGATCTCTCACATACTCTCTCAGTAGAAATACCTAATTCAGAGCACGCATCAATTAATGCACTTTCAATTTCTCGAACAAAACCAACCACATCGGCTGGATTCTTTAGTCGAATTATTGGGTAACCAACTAGCTGGCCAATTCCATGCCAGGTTATTTTCCCGCCTCGATCGACATCTACAACTGGGGTGCCATTTTGCGGGCGATCTGAAATTTCAGTTCTGCGACCTGCGGTGTAGACAGATGGATGTTGCAGCAATAATAAAGTGTTCTCTGATTTTCCAGATATTACATCTGCCGCAATACTTTTCTGCAACTCCCAAGTGGGCAGATAATCCACTACGCCAAGATTGGAAATAGCAACCTTAGATTTCGTAAGGTTATTGGTGGACATGATCTAAGCCTAATTGAGTGATCAAATTTTGGCGAAATATAGCGGTTTACCTGCATTAGATCTCTAAATAAGTGGATATAAATACCTATCAGATAGACTTGCCACCATAAATCACACCAAAAATCACAACAAAGTATTGAAAGAGGTTTGGCATGTTTAAATTTACTTCCAAGAACCGAAAGCCGTATGCGATCTCAATGTTGGTCGTTATCGGTTGGTTCATTTTGACCGGTGTATTTGGGCCGCTCTTTGGAAAATTAACCTCTGTTCAAGAGAATAACAACTCATCCTTTTTGCCTAAAGGTGCAGAGGCCACTAAAGCTTCTGCAGTTATTGAAACTTTCTCCGGAAAAGATTCCTTTAACTTTCCGACATTAATTCTCTTTGAAGGTAAGGGCGATGCTGCAACCTTGGCTGCCATTAATGAACACCTAGTTGGGGTAGGGGAGTTAAAACTTGCTGAAACTGAGGCAAAAATTTCTGATTACTTGGCGCCGGGGCAACGAATAACAGCCTTTCCGTCACAGGATGGCCAGGCGATCTTGGCCAATATTCCGCTAGATGGAAATTCAATTTCAAAGCTTTTACCAAATGATGAACCAGTACTGCCAGCGATCATCGCAGAGCTGCGAGCTGATGTTGCACCAATTGCAAAATCTTTAGGTGTTGAATCATATGTAACTGGACCTGCAGGAATTCTGGGAGATTTATTTGGCGCCTTTGGCGACATCGATTCAACTCTGTTGCTTACAACGCTAGGTGTTGTGGCATTGATTTTGATCGTGGTTTATCGATCCCCAGTTTTGTGGATCATTCCATTACTTTCTGCATTATTTGCATTGACTACAGCGGGTGGAATTGTTTACTTACTAGCCAAAAATGACATCATTGATGTTGATGGTCAATCACAAGGAATTCTCTCCGTATTAGTAATTGGTGCCGCAACCGATTACGCCTTATTGCTCATTGCCAGATATCGTGAAGAGTTGCATCATCATGAAAATAGATTTGCTGCGATGCGAGCTGCCTATAAAGGTGTATGGGAGCCAATTTTGGCTTCAGGTTCAACAGTGTCAATATCTTTATTAATTCTTTTATTTAGTCAATTAACAAATACAGCAGGACTTGGACCAATTGGTGCTATTGGCATTGTTTGCTCCATGATCACAATCTTGACTCTGCTACCTGCATTGTTACTGGTATTTGGCCGCTGGATTTTTTGGCCAAGAATTCCACGCAATGATGGTGATGATCATGTTATGTCTGGAAATTGGTCAAAGGTTGCGAAAGCAATTGAAAAAAGGCCACGCAGAGCCTGGATTGTCACTGGAGGAGTGTTGCTGGCATTGGCATTTACCTCATTGACATTAAAAGCTGATGGTCTTGGAACTGTTGATTCATTTACCGGAAATCCAGAGTCAGTTGTTGGACAAAAATTGCTTTTGAAACATTTTCCTGGTGGCGAGGGCGATCCAACACAGGTTGTCGTCAGCGCAGATAAAATCGAGGTTGTCTCTGCTGCACTTAAAGGTGCGCCAGGTGTTACCGATATTGCGCCAATGTTAGAGAGCATGCCAATTCCAGGGCAACCATTACCATCGATAAAAATCGTTAATGGCAAAGCAATCTTAAATGTCACATTAGATAAAGCGCCCGACAGTGTTGAGGCTGGAAATGACATTCCAAAGATTCGCGAATTAGCTCGTGCTGCAGATTCGACATCATTAGTTGGTGGTACAAGTGCGGTTTACTACGATGTTCGTGAAGCAAATAAGAGTGATAACAGAACGATTATTCCAATAATTTTATTGGTTATTACCTTGATTCTAGGAATACTGCTACGAAGTATCTTAAGTGCAGTAATTCTTTTGGGCACTGTGGTTCTTTCCTACTTTGCAACATTAGGTGCCTGTGCATTGGTCTTCAACCATGTATTTGGATTTGCCGGGGGAGATAACTCATTCCCATTGTTTGCATTTATCTTCCTGGTCGCACTTGGCATCGATTACAACATCTTTTTGATGACCCGGGTACGCGAGGAGTCCATGAAAATTGGAACACGTGCCGGTGTTACAAAAGGCGTAACGGTGACTGGAGCAGTAATTACATCTGCTGGAATCGTACTTGCCGCAACCTTTGCCGTACTAGGTTTACTGCCACTAGTTCCACTTGCTCAACTTGGTTTTGCAGTGGCCTTTGGCGTTTTGCTAGATACCATCATTGTTCGCTCAATATTGGTTCCTGCTTTGGTGCATGAAATTGGTCCAAAGATCTGGTGGCCATCAAAGTTGCAACACGAGAAGAAGTAATCTATACATCAGTAATGAGTAATTCAGTTTCACAAAAAGCGCCACGCGTCGGTATCGCAGGATATGGATTAGCTGGGCGCTTTTTCCATGCACCATTATTAAAAGGTGCCGGCTTCTCAGTTGTTGGGGCACTAACTACCAAGGCTGAACGTGCCAAGGATGCAAAAAATGATTTTCCGGATATCCAAGTAGTTACCTCAATCTCTGAATTACTAAATTTAGATCTTGACCTACTTGTTGTTGCCACAGCAAATAACTCACACGCAGAAATTGCGATTGCGGGGTTACGGGCCGGAATTCCAACAGTAGTTGATAAGCCAATGGGACGAACCCTGGCTGAAACACAATCTATTATCGATGTGGCAAATGAGTGCAAAGTAGCTGTCAGTACATATTTCAACCGAAAATGGGATAGTGACTCTTTAACAATTAAGAAAATAATCAAAGAGGGCAGATTAGGAAATATATTTAGATTAGATTCTAGATTTGAAAGATTTAGACCTGAATTAACCGCCGGCTCTTGGCGGGAAGAATCAACCGCAGCTGAAGGCGGCGGAAATTTATTAGATCTACAACCTCACTTGATATCAACAGCATTAGATTGGTTTGGTCCTGCCACATTAATCGCTTCATCGGTTCGTTCAATTCGCGGTGCAGCAGATGATGACATTTCCATTTTACTTAAACACCAATCTGGAGTTGATTCATATCTTTCAGCTAGTGCAATTAACGGAGCGCCAGGTCCAAGAATCCGCTTGACGGGGGATAAAGCTTCCTTAGTAATTACCGATTTAGATCCACAAGAGGCGATGTTACGTAATGGCTTGTACCCAGAAGGCGGTGCTTGGAAGAACGGCGCCAAGAGCAGCGCATATCTGCAATTTGGTGATGAAAAAATTCCATATGAGTGTGAAGATGGAAATTATGCACAGTATTACAAGCTAGTTAAAGAAGCATTGTCTGGTGGAGCATGGCCAGTGACTACTGATGAAGCCTTAACAGTTGCGGCATTAATTGATCAAGCACGAGAGAAATCCTTTAGATAAATGCAATTTGATTGCATCGTAGTTGGTGCAGGTTTAGCTGGCTTAACAACTGCTCGAAAGCTGCAATCGTATGGAAAATCGGTATTGGTATTAGAGGCTAGTGATCGAGTAGGTGGGCGAGTAAAGAGTGATTATCGAGATGGATTTATCTTTGATCATGGCTTTCAGGTTATAAACCCTAGATATCCGGAGGTTGCCAAGAGTAAAGTTCTTAAATCTCTTGATTTTAAATATATATCTGGATCAATTAGATTGGCAGATTTAGATATAAAAGTTGGTTACAACCTTGGATCTCTCTCTTCAGATATTGGAAATAGTTTAGAGAAGTTCAAATTTATCTCTTTTGTGTTAAATCCAAAGGTGAGTCTAGAAAAGAATTTTGGTCACTACACGGCTGATTTCCCTAAATTGTATGCAAATGTTTTGGCACCATTTCTTTCTGGCGTATTTCTGACCGATCCAAGGGATATCTCAGCTGTTGTTGCGCAGCAAATCTTGAGATCATTCATAAAATCCTTACCAGGAGTTCCGGCAAATGGTGTCAGCGCATTTAGTGAAAAACTGGCTGAGCCATTAAATAATCTGAAAACTTCATCAGTTGTCGAAAAAATATCTGGCAATCAAGTTCATACAGACCAAGGAACATTCAAAGCTAAATCTATCGTCGTTGCTTGCAATCCAACCTCAGCAAATAAGTTGATTGGCACTAGGGAATCAATCCAAATGTTAAGCAGTACAACTATGTATTTTGGATGCAGTGAAAAGTTGTTTAATGCAAAGTATCTCGTTATTTCTGCAAAATCCTCCCTTGTAAATTCAATAGTGATGAGTCAGGTTTCAAGTAAATATGCACCTCGAGGAGTAAATCTAATCTCAGCCACATCTCTCTCACCGCTTAGCGAGCAAGAGTTCCGAGGTGAATTAGCAAAGTTATGGCAGGCAAATACTGCAAAATGGGATTCATTAGCACGGTATGAAATTAAAGAATCACTTCCATTTCATGGAAGTGGTAAACCGTTATCTAGTAATTTACAGATTTCTGAAAATCTGTTTGTTGTGGGAGATCATAGATCCATGCCTTCGCAACAAGGAGCTATGAAAAGTGGAGCGGATGCCGCGAGGTTAATTAATCAACTAACGCGGTAAGTGCAGTTGATACATGCGGATAATCAAAAACAAATCCCGAATCTGTTAACACCTTTGGCATAACCTTTTTGGATCCTAAAATTTCAGTTGAAAAACCGCCGAGTGCAATTCGAAGCGCAAAGGCTGGGGCGGGAAATATTGCCGGTCTGTGCATGGCACGCGCGAGTGCTGCTGTGAACTCCTGATTTGTTACGGGATTAGGGGCTGTTAAATTCACTGCGCCAGTTATCTTCGATTCTAATAAGAAAGTAATTGCTCTAATTTGATCATGCAAAGTTATCCATGACCACCATTGCTTGCCTGAGCCTAATTTTCCGCCAAGACCAAATCTAAAGAGCGGCAGCATTCGTCCGAGTGCGCCACCAGTAGGGTCAAGTACCAAACCAGTACGTAATTTAATGGTCGGTACATCATTTGCTAGATCAGCTGCAGCTTCCCATTCGCGGCAAACGATAGATAGAAAATCTTCACCGCCACGATCTGATTCAGTAACCGCTCGATTTCCAGTTTCACCGTAGTAACCAATTGCACTTGCGGAGATAAATTTTTTAACACCTAGTTCAGCTGCCGCCTTAGCGATTGTTGTTGTGCCGAGTAATCTGGAGTTTAAAATCTCTGACTTATAGGCAGCACTCCAACGTTTGTCACCAACACCTGCACCAGCAAGATGAACAATTGCATCGGTTCCAGCAAGTGAGGCTAAATCTATTTCACCAAGAGTTGGGTTCCAACTTACTTCATCATTAGATCTTGTTGCCCGGCGCACTAATTTCTTAACTTCATAACCATCGGCACGAAGTTGACTGACTAGAGCGGTTCCAATTAAGCCAGATGCACCTGTTACAGCGACAGTATTTATTTTAGACAAATTACAAACCTAAATCAGATTCAAATCGTCCTTCTTCTAACCGCTCCTTCAATGTAACTAGGAAACGAGCGGCATCGGCACCATCTACAACTCGATGATCATATGAAAGTGCCAAATAAACCATGGAACGAATTGCAATTGTTTCGCCACCATCAGCACCCTTTACAACCATTGGGCGTTTAACAACTGCGCCAAGGCCGAGAATTGCAACCTGTGGTTGATTGATAATTGGAGTATCAAATAAGGCGCCACGAGAGCCGGTGTTGGTAATTGTGAAGGTTCCGCCACCTAACTCATCTGGAGTTATTTTATTATCACGAGTTCGTGCTGCTACATCGGTAATTTTGCGGGCAATTGCTCCCATATTTAGATCACCGGCATCTTTAACAACTGGCACAAGCAAGCCACGTTCTGTGTCCACGGCAATGCCTAAGTGTTCGGCAGCGTGATAGGTAATTTGGTCACCCTCAACAATTGAGTTTAAAACAGGGTGTTGTTTTAACGCCTCACAAACTGCTACTGCAAAAAATGGTAAATAGGTCAACTTAACACCCTCGCGTGCTTCAAAGTTTGCCTTTGCAGCTTTACGTAGCCGATCAATCTTTGTTACATCAACCTCAATAACGGTTGTTAGTTGAGCCGAGATCTTTAGCGATTCAACCATTCGATCCGCAATTACTTTACGCAATCTCGTCATAGTTACGGATGTTCCACGAAGTGGTGATACTGCAATCGGCGCTCTTGGAGCAGATGAAGTCGGTGTAGTTGCAACAGGTGCTGAATTTATAATTTGAGCAGATGGGGCAGAGGCCGCGGATGGTGCTGCAGCCAAAATATCCTCTTTGCGAATTCGTCCACCAATTCCCGTGCCTTTAACTGTTGCCAGATTTACGCCAGCTTCAGCAGCTAATTTGCGAACAATTGGTGTCACATATGAATCTTCATTTTTAATTGCAACAGCAGCAGTTGCTGGCGCTGGAGTAGCCGCAGGTGGCGGCGTAACTGGCGCAACTTGAACTGGAGCGGGGGTTGCTGGAGCTGCAGGCTTTGGTGCTACCGGAGCGGGAGCTGAAACTGGCGTTGATGTAACTGCACCAGAGGAAACTCCAATTGAGGCAAGACGTGCACCCACTGCAACCGTTGCATCTACTGCAACATCAATACTTAAAATCGTGCCAGTTACTGGAGATGGAATCTCTGTATCAACCTTGTCAGTTGAAACCTCAAGAAGTGGTTCATCAACATTGATCGAATCGCCAACTTTCTTTAACCAACGGGTGACAGTTCCTTCAGTTACCGACTCACCAAGAGCGGGCATTGAAACAATTGTGGAACCAGATGCAGCAGGTGCAGTAGCAGCCTGTTCAACAACAACCGGTGCCGGAGTTGGTGCAGGAGTTGGAGTTGGAGCTGGTGGTGCAACCTTTTCCACGACTGGCGCGGATTGAACTGGCGCTGCTTGAGATGGGGCAGGTGTTGCACCGGCAGAATCTGCAATAACTGCTAGCTCTGCACCAACTGCAACAGTTGAATCAACCTGCACAACAATCTTTTGTAAAACACCAGCAACTGGAGAGGGAATCTCGGTATCAACCTTGTCAGTTGAAACCTCTAGTAGTGGCTCATCAACTGCAACATGATCGCCCTCTTTTTTTAGCCATCTGGTAACAGTTCCTTCAGTTACTGATTCGCCAAGTGCTGGCATTGTTACTGAAAAAGTCATCAGATACCTTCCTTAAATTTAACCATGTGCATGCAGAGGTTTTCCGGCAAGTGCCAAGTGTGCTTCGCCCATCGCTTCAGAAAGTGTTGGGTGAGCATGGATATGTTGAGCAACATCAGCAGCATCCGCCTCCCAGTTATAAATTAATTGGGCTTCAGCCAATAACTCTCCAACGCGAGAGCCGACCATATGAATTCCTAAAACAGGTCCGTTCTTTTGGGCAACTAACTTTACAGATCCGGCTGTCTTCAAAATATTTGCCTTACCATTTCCAGCAAGATCATAATTTAATTCAACAACATCATGACCCTTCGACTTTGCCGCAGCAGTTGTTAAGCCAATTGATGCCACCTCTGGCTCTGAGTAAGTAACCTTTGGAACACCATCATAATTAATTGGTCGAGGATTTAAGCCAGCGATCTCCTCCGCAACCATGATGCCCTCAGCAAAACCAACGTGAGCTAGTTGCAAGGTTGGAATTAAATCGCCAACTGCCCAAACACCTGGCACATTTGTTCGACATTTGTTATCAACTAAAACATAGCCGCGTTCCATTGCAATGCCAGCCTCTTCATAACCTAGGCCATTTGAAACAGGGCCTCGACCAACTGCTACTAACAAAACATCGGCGGTGAAACTTTTACCATCCTCTAAAGTGATTGTGACGCCTTTTTTATCCTTAACTGCAGATTTAAATTTAACCCCTAGTTCAAAATTAATTCCGCGCTTTCGAAAAGCTCGCTCTAATTGCTTGCTAGAAGATTCATCCTCAAGTGCAACTAGGTGCGGCAAGCCTTCAATAATTGTTACCTCGGCGCCAAATGATTTCCAGACAGATGCAAACTCACAGCCAATTACGCCACCACCTAAAACAATTACCGATTTTGGAACATAATCAAATTTCATCGCTTCTTCGCTGGTAACAATTTGTTTTCCAACGATTTCAAGACCTGGCAAAGTTTTTGGGTATGAGCCAGTTGCCAAAATAATATTTTTGCCTGTGTATGTTGCACCATTAACTGAAACTGTATTTTTTGAGGTGAGCTTTCCGGCACCTTCAACATATGTAATATTTCTTGATTTAACCAAACCTTGCAAACCTTTATGCAATTTGGAAATGACACCATCTTTGTAAGCGTTCACCGCTGCCATATCCATGGCATGAAAATCAGCTTTAACACCAAACTCCGCAGCGTGACGGGTGCTATCGGCGATCTCGCCTGCATGAAGGAGCGCCTTCGTAGGTATGCAACCTTTATGTAGACAGGTGCCGCCTAATTTTTCCTTCTCAATTAAAGCTACAGATAATCCAAGTTGTGCTGCGCGAAGAGCTGATGCATATCCGCCGCTGCCGCCACCCAAAATAACTAGATCAAATTCGGCCATGAGGTAATCCTGCCACGAAATCTTCTCTGATTACTCCTGAAGTTGTTGTGCTCATTTACTCTGTGATGCAGCCAACTCTGCCAAGGTGATCAAGGATCTAAGTGCAACCCCTGTGCCACCCACTGGCGTATATCCATGTGCTTTTTTTTCATTGTAAGCAGGTCCTGCAATATCTAGGTGAAGCCATGGTGTTTTTGGATCGATGAACTCTTTCAAAAACAAGCCAGCAACCAACATTCCGCCCGAGCGATCACCAATATTTGCCAGGTCGGCAATCGGTGAATCAAGTGAGGCACGGAGCTCAATTGGTAGCGGCATTGGCCAGAAAGCTTCACCAGCTAAATTAGCAGCTGTTAAGAATTGCCCACTAAAGTTTTCATCATTTGTCATGACCGCAGAAGTTCTAGTACCAAGCGCAACAACCTGTGCTCCAGTTAATGTTGCAACATCGACAATTCCATCTAAGCCACCAGATTTGGCACCGACCTCTGCCGCTTTAATTAAAGCATCTGCCAAAACCAATCTACCTTCTGCATCTGGATTTAAAACCTCAACAGTTTTACCACCGTAGATAGTTATCACATCAGATGGTCGAGTAGCTGTATCGCTGACCATATTCTCTGCCAACGGTGCCCAACCATCAACGGCAATAGGTAGTTTCAATTGTGCAATAGCAAATACGGCAGCTATTACTGCAGCAGCACCGGACATATCTGATTTCATCGCCTCCATACCAAGTGCCGGTTTTAATGCCAGGCCACCGGTATCAAATGTGATGCCTTTACCAACATATGCAAATCTCTTCTTAGCTTTGGCTGGCGAGTAAGAAACATGTAATAGTCGTGGAGGATTTGCCGAGCCTTGGCCAACTCCAATAATTCCACCATAACCACCTTTGCGAAGTGCAGCATCGGTAAAAATTTCAACCTTAACTCCGTACTTACTGGCCTCCTTTTTCATTCGCAAACAAAAGGAATCTGGCGTCAGATGAGAAGGTGGAGTATTGATCAAATCACGAACAAGGGCGGTTTGATCAGCAATGATTTCGGCTCGCTTTACCGCCTCTTTTGCTTGAGCGGTATCGGCAAACTTACTTACAATCGAAATCGCAGATAGGGGTGCTTTTTGCTCAGATTTTTTACTTCCTAAAAATTCAACAAATGTATAAGCACCAAGTGCAGCACCCTCTGCAATTGCAGCTAACTCAATCACAGATTTGTGTGGCAGCGAAAAGGTTGCAGACTTATTGCCAGCTAATTCACGAGCGGCAGACCCAGCTGCTCTTCTCAAAGTTTCTGGCGTGATTCCGGAGTCTAAATTTCCTAGTCCGGTAAAAACTATTAATTTACTGCTCTTGCCAGGTAGTTTTATGATCTCATCAGCATTTGCTGTAACACCCATTGCGTTTAAGGTGGCAAGTAACGGAGTGGTATCTACTTGTGCTGGACCAGATTCAATATGTAATTTCTTATTGAGTAATCCCAATCCAACAACTAAAATTTCAGAATCAATCTTCGGAGTTAATCTTAACTTGGCCATTTGCCTACCTTAAGGGATAGATTTGGAACATGGAAAATAATCCCTCAGCAGCCTTGTTGCAAACACCAATACATGGGTGGCATAAATCAAACAATGCCAAATTAGCCGATTTTGGTGGCTGGGAGATGCCAATCGAGTATGGAAGTTATTTGAATCTCGCTGGTGAAAAAGGTGGTGTATTAGCCGAGCACAATGCAGTCCGAGAAAGTGTTGGTCTCTTTGATGTTTCGCATCTTGGAAAAATAGAGGTAGTTGGTAAAGGTGCCTTAGATTTTCTAAATAGAGTTTTAACCAATGATTTAAGTAAAATCTCAGATGGTCAAGCTCAGTACAACATGATTTGTAATGATTCCGGCGGAGTCATAGATGATTTAATTGTTTATCGCCGCAGCGCTGATGATTGTTTATTAATACCAAATGCCGCAAATTGTCAGAGTGTTTATGAAACCTTAGTAAAAAATAGTGATGGAAGTATCTCCATAAGCAATGTACATAAAAAATATGCAGTTATTGCCTTGCAAGGGCCGAAGACCAGCCAAGTTCTTGATCTGCTCGGCATTAAATTGGATCTGAATTACATGTCCTTTACTGCGATAAAAATTCCAAACCATCCAGAATTAGGTGAGTTAACGGTTTGCCGAACTGGTTACACAGGCGAGTTTGGTTATGAATTTTTACCAGAGTGGAATAGCGCTCAAGCATTTTGGGATTTGATGGAAGAGGCAGTTTTAAAATCTGCTGGACGCGTTTGCGGACTTGGGTCACGTGACACCTTGCGCACTGAAATGGGTTATCCATTACATGGTCATGAGTTATCCCTTGAAATCTCACCACTTCAAGCAAATGCTGGTTGGGCGGTTGCCTTAAACAAAGAGCAATTTTTAGGAGCAGATGCTATTAAGGCGGAGAAGTTAAATGGCGTAGAGCGGGTTTTAAGGGGATTGCAGCTTCAGGATAAAGGTATTCCGCGCGCAGAGATGTCGGTTAAACAAGGATCAAATGATCAATGCGGCGTTATTACAAGTGGAACTTTCTCGCCAACATTAAAACAAGGTATTGCACTTGCTTTGCTGGCACCAAATATAGAAATTGGTTCAATTGTAGAAATTGATATCCGAGGAAGAGTTAGCACTGCAAAGGTGGTTAAACCGCCATTTGTTGCTTCCCACGTGCGTTAACCTTTAAATTCAATTTACCTTCAGCTCTTTTTAAAGTGATCAAGATTGGTTTTGCGGTCGCTAAAATCAAAGCAACAGTCAAGACCGCCCTTGGAATATCCCAAGCCAGCGAAGTAGAAATATGAAAAAGAAAAAATCTTTGAAGATTTGATATAACCGAATCTGACGGAACAAAAGAAAGTTGCGAATCAACCCCAAGTAACCACGGCCATAATTGCAGATTCATCAATATGCCAAATACCTGCGTTGCGATAATTGCATAAACAGTCAGAACAACAATTTCTATTTTGCCACCAAGTTTTCGAGGAATAAATCCAGCGAACATTGTGATCCAACCACCTGCAATCATTTGAAAGGCAAGCCATGGCCCTACTCCTCCGGAAATTAACCCAGAAATAAAGATTGAGGTAATGCCCAAGGTAAAGCCAAAGGTTGGTCCAAATACTCTGCCAATCAAAATCAATAAGAACCAGATAGGTTCTATGCCAATAGCTCCAGCTCCTACTAATCGAAGCGCAGAAACGAGTGCTGTAAATACTCCCAATAGCGCCACTGACTTTGCATCAAGTGCCCCATGATTAATCTCTAAAATAAAAAGTAAAATCGCTAGCGGCAGAATTAACGCGATTAGCCATTTTGTATTCTCACTGCGCAGTAGAAAGAAATCACTTCGCGGTATAAATAAAGGCCAGGTAAATGCAATTAAGCCTAAAATTGAAATTGGAAAGAGCAAAAGGCTATGTTTTTTAAGCATGTTTTTTATGCATCCTTGCCTCTTGTATCGATTTCAGCAGATAAAACATCATTTACAGTCAGCCAATTTTGCTTAGCAAACACCTTACTCATTTGCGGAGCAAATGCTGGAGAAGCAGTTAGAACCTCCGACGTAGGACCATCTGCAATTAACTCACCTTCTGCCAGAACCATAACTCGCACTGCAAATTCAGCAACTAATTCCACATCATGGGTTGCCATAATGATGGTAGTGCCGTTACTTGATAATCTTCGCAAAATTCCAACCAGCGCATCTTTGGCTTGATAATCCAATCCACGAGTAGGTTCATCAAGAATTAAGATTTTAGGATTTGTCGCAAGCACAATGGAGATGGCAAGTATTAATTTTTGTCCTTCGGAGAGATCCCGCGGGTGCAACTTCTCATTAATTTGCGAATTTAAACTCCGCAAAGTATTTAGGGTTGAATTTGCAGGTAATTGATTATCTACATCCGCCATCTCGCACTCTTGCTGAACCGTACTTCCGTAGAAGAGATCTGAGGGTTCTTGTGGCACAAATCCAATTAGCCTTACCAATTCCTTGCCAATCAATTTTGCGGGATCTTCATCATCAACAATTAATTTTCCACTTGATGGGGATAATTGGCCAGAGATAAGTTTGAGCAGAGTGCTTTTGCCAGCACCGTTTCGTCCCATCAAAGCGATAATTTCCCCGGTAGAAATCGCAAAATCAATGGATTTTAGAATATTTTTTCCATCAAAATCAATTGAAACTTGATCGACAGAAATTAAATAGCTGTTTGTAGGCGATGATATGACAGATGCCTTTGAGTTTTGCTTTTTGGCTAGTGGAAGATGCCACCCACTGGATACTCGCTTTAATTCTCGCACCGATAATGGAATATTTTTTAAATTTAGTTTTTTCGCGGCTTTCACAATAGGTGGATTTATCTGACTCTTTCGCATAATTTCCTGAGGTTTTCCTATTTCTACCTGACCATCGCCGTTGACCATGACAATTCGATCTACAAAGTGAATAACTCGCTCTAATTTGTGCTCCGCCATAATCACAGTCAAGCCAAGATCATGAACTAATTTGCTGACTATCGCTAAAACCTCTTCCGCTGCTACTGGATCTAGTGCGCTAGTTGGTTCATCTAAAACCAATACCTTTGGATTCATAACAAGAGCCGATGCGATTGCAACTCGCTGTTGTTCACCTCCAGATAGCGTATAAAGATTTCGATTTCGAATACTTTGTAGTCCAAGCAGATCAATAACCTCTTCAACTCGCCTGCGCATTACATCAGGTGAATACCCATTAGTTTCCAAAGTAAAAGCTATTTCATCCTCCACCTTCGAGGTAACAAAACCATTTAATGGATTTTGTCCGACAATCCCAATCACTCCGGAGAGTTCACCGGGCTTGAGTAAATTGGTGGTTTTGCCATCGACAATAATTTCGCCAGATAAAATTCCGGCAGTGTGGTGTGGAATGACGCCATTTATCAATTTCATAAAACTACTTTTGCCGGCACCGGTAAGGCCAATTACTAAAATTAATTCACCCTCTTCAACTGAAAAAGTTAGATTGTCCAAAATGGTTCGTTGTGAGTTTGGGTAAATCAATGAGACATTTGAAAATGTAATCATTTAGCAACCTTTATGGGTTTAGTAATTAACAGGGGAGTTGCAGTTAATAAGCCAAAAATCAATAGAGCGAAGGTAGAACCTAGAAATGAGATTAAAGTGGGAGTGAAAAGTAGTAAATACAGTGCAACGGCAATAGTAATTAGATCTAAGGTATTAAATCCTTCTGGTCGATACTTTGTTGGTCTCTTGTGATACCCAAATCCTCTGCTCTCCATCGCAGCTGATAGGTCTAGTGCTCTTTCCAAACTCTCCTCTAAAACCGGAGTTATGACACTTCGAAAATTCTTCACGCTCAATCGTTCCAAGCCACGCATTCTGCGAGCAGCCAAGACTCGATTGAATGATTGAACTATTTGCGGAAGCACCGAAATTGCAATTATCAAAACTACTCCAAATAAATAAACTCGGCCAGAGATCATTTTTATCAACTGCACAGGTGATGACAAGGCAGAGGCTGCTCCGAAAGCAATTATTACTATTGCAAACTTCATAGATTCTGAAAAAACTAACATCAATCGCTCGCTAGTTACATCTCCACCAACTCTAACTCCAGCTAACCAATCTGGAAGTTGCAGTTGAGGTAGCGAAAAGACGACATTGCCTGGTAGGGGCGTGCCGATGAGTACCGCAAAAATCATTCGGATTAACATGGCAGCAACTGCTAACTGCACCGTTAATTTAAATGGGTTGCCCCACTTTTCTAAATTTTGTCTTCTGTTAACTACCAATAGAAAAATTAAAATAAGTATTAGCATGAAAAGATTACTTTGAGTTCGGATAGTGGTTGCAGCCAGAATGATTGACCACAACCACCATGTAATGGAGTTCATTTTTGCGAATTAATTACTACAAATTACGGCGACGCTTAATTCCTACCGCAATTCCAATTGCAAGTAAGCCAGCTAGACAAACCGCCAGAATTGGGCCGAAATCTAGATCCTCACCCAACTCCTCTTTCTCCTCCGAAGATTGATAAGCGGTGGCTGTCAGATCAGGCATATCTATTTCTGGTCCACACTCTGATTTTGGATACCCTTCAATTCCGCACAACAGGCCAGATTCATCATTCCTCACTGTGACTGCAGCATTTAATACATCAGATCCAGTTGCACCTTTTTTTACAAGAGTGCAAGTCATTATTGTGTTTGGCGGCATTTCATTATTTGGCGCAATCGCTTCTGGTCCAAAATTAATTACTAATCCAACTCTAATCTTGCCCGCCGCTTGTGGTGTATCAGCGCACAGGGTTGTGAAATCTGCTTCATCACTTGGAGGGGTAGCGGGAACAACATCATTGCTAGCACTAAATGACCAACCTTCAACATCGCCATCTTGCAAGACAGTTGTTGGACCAGTCATAGCTGGCGTCCATGTTGTGGCACTGCCGGTTGCTTGAAAGTAGCCCCAATAACGGTAACCCTTTGCCGCATTTGCCTGCGTAGAAAGTAAAAACGGCGTTGCGGTAAGAATTAAAACAACAAATGTGAGTATTTTTTTAATTGATAATGAGTTAAACATTTAAAACCTCTCTAAACGAGAGTTTCACGAAAGCAAAGAAATTCAATTATTTGAAATTCTCCGCACCGCAATCCTCGACGGCTGGATAATTTAAGATCATTTGGGTAATCCGACTTGAAATAAATTTCTTACGGTTGCGGGACAGCGTCGGATTTGCACCGACTTCCCCCAAAGCAATCTTTTGTACAAAAATCATATTAAGTTGTGGCTCGAATCTTAGATCCAATTAATAGATCTGCAACTAGCCACGCAAACAGTTGGCTTGGATTGCTTTTGGGCGTAGAGTTGAAATATGGAACATAGACGCCTTGGCAGTGCCGGAATGTATGTATCGGAAATTACCTATGGAAATTGGATCACCCACGGTTCGCAGGTAGAGGCGGCTGCGGCGATCAAATGTGTTAAAGAGGCCTTTGAGTGCGGCATCACCTCATATGACACAGCTGATGTTTATGCCGGAACCAGAGCTGAAACTGTTTTAGGTAATGCGCTCAAAGGTAGAAAACGTGAATCATATGAGTTATTCACCAAGGTTTATTGGCCTACCGGCACTGGTAAAAATGATCGTGGCCTCTCTCGTAAACACATCATGGAATCTTGTCACGCATCCCTTAAGCGACTGAAAACAGATTACATCGACTTGTATCAGGCCCATAGATTTGATTATGAAACTCCGTTAGAAGAAACACTGAGCGCATTTGATGATTTGATCAGACAGGGCAAGGTGCATTACATAGGTTTTTCAGAGTGGAATGCCGATCAGATTGCCGCGGCGTTAAAGATTCAAGACACAAAGGGTTATAACCGATTTGTTTCAAGCCAACCGCAATACTCAATGCTTTGGCGAGTAATTGAAAGCAAAGTGATTCCAATTTCGCAAAAAGAGGGCATTGGTCAAATTGTTTGGTCACCAATTGGTCAAGGTGTACTAACTGGCAAGTACTTGCCGGGCAAAAAAGCACCAGCGGGCTCACGGGCTACTGATAAAAAAGGTGGCGCAAATATGATCTCCAGATTTATGAATAACGAGGTTTTAACAGCGGTTCAAAAATTGATTCCAATTGCAAAGAAGGTTGATTTAACACCTGCTCAATTGGCAATTGCCTGGGTCTTACAAAATCCAAATGTATCAAGTGCAATTATTGGCGCTACTAAGCCCTCTCAAATTAAAGAGAATGTGAAAGCCAGCGGCGTTAAATTAGATGCATCGATAATAAAAGAGATAGATAATGCAATTGGATCTGTTGCAGAACGTGATCCGGCAAAAACTATCTCGCCATCACCACGTGCTTAATTAAATCTAAAGATCAATCGACTTTAGCGCCGACCTTTACCTGTGGCGCAGGAGCACGCAGGCGCCGCATTTGAGTTGATCTCAACCATGCGTAGATGCCAAGTCCGCGAACTGCTTCTCCTGGATACTTGGTCGCGACAATCTTTTTAATTCTGCGGGAAAGCAAAAAGCCATCGATAGCTGCATAAAGCATGGCTGAGTACATCAAGGTAATTGCAAATAATTGAATAGTTGGATTAGGTATTATGGTTAGGAACAATACAAAGATGATCAGAGGTAAAAAATACTCTGCGATTGAACGACGGCTATCTACGTAATTGCGAACAAAGCGTCGAGCAGGTCCTCGATCACGAGCCGGTAGGGCACTCTCTTCACCACGCATAAAAGCTGCACGAGCTTCAACTCGGCGCAAACGTGTTTGCTCCTTTAATCTTTTTTTATCTTCCTTGGAAGCATTTGGAGAGAGAATCGAATTCTTAGATTTAGCCTCTGCGACCTTACGTTTTGGTGTCGGCTTGCCCTTTGGGGCAGCGCTCTTTTTATTTTTAGATTCTGATTTACTCATGAGATTAAGGTAGAGCCAACATTCGATCTAATGCAACTTTCGCAAATTTAGCAGTCTCTGCCTCCACCTTAATTTGATTTACTAGATTACCGGCGGCTAGTGATTCAAGCGCCCAAACCAAATGAGGTAAATCAATTCGATTCATGGTGCTGCAGTAGCAAACAGTTTTATCTAAAAAGACAATCTCTTTATCTGGATTTTCATTAGCTAATCGCTGAACCAAATTCAGCTCTGTTCCAATTGCCCATTTAGAACCAGGTGCAGATTGTTCGACAGTTTTAATGATCATCTCTGTGCTTCCTACAACATCAGCCGCAGCAACTACCTCATGTTTACATTCAGGATGCACTAATACCTTTACTCCGCTTAGGGTATTTCGAACCTGATCTACATTCTCGATTGAGAATCGACCATGCACTGAACAGTGACCACGCCACAAAATTACCTTCGCTTTTTCAATCTCTTGATCAGAGAGACCGCCATTTGGTTTCCAAGGATTCCAAACCACACAATCTGATAAAGAAAGGCCCAGCTTCAAAACTGCGGTATTTCTACCTAAATGTTGATCCGGTAAAAATAAAATCTTTTCTCCTTTTTCAAATGCCCACTTCATGGCTCTTTCAGCATTAGAGGATGTACAGATCGCGCCACCATTTTTGCCGGTGAAGGATTTAATTGCGGCAGATGAATTCATATAAGTAATTGGTATTGTGCGCTGAGCTATATTTAACTTTGTTAATTGGCTCCAGCATTGATTAACTTGAGAAGCAGATGCCATATCCGCCATTGAACAACCAGCGGCTAGATCGGGAAGAATTACCTTTTGAAAATCAGTTGTTAAAATATCGGCGCTCTCTGCCATAAAGTGCACACCACAAAAAATTATGTATTCCGCACTTGAATTACTAGCAGCGGCTTGAGCTAACTTAAAAGAGTCACCTCTAATGTCGGCAAAATCTATAACTTCATCTCGTTGGTAATGGTGTCCCAGAACCATGGCACGGTTGCCTAGTACTTTCCGAGCATTGATCGCACGTTCGACTAATTGGGGATCTGATGTATCTGGCAAGGAGCCGGTGCAAGAGACGCCTCGTTCGCTCTGTAAATCTTGTCCTTGTCCAAGGAGTAGTAAATCGATGAGCGCCATGGACACAATCCTAAAGGAACACCGCTTTCGAAGAGACAATTACCTTTATTGGCTAGTAATCTATCCACCTGAGTAGCCTCTTATAGAAATGGATCAAAATGAGCACTGAAGCAACCCAAGCAACAGATGTAAAGATCACCTCAGCTGGTATCGCATTAACTCCAGTTGCAGCTGAAAAGGTTGCTGCTCTACTTCAACAAGAAGGTCGCGACGATCTAGCACTTAGAGTCGCAGTTCAACCGGGCGGATGTTCAGGCCTGAGATACCAGTTGTACTTCGATGATCGTGCATTAGATGGCGACACAATCACAGAGTTTGGCTCAGTAAAGGTAGTTACCGACAAGATGAGTACTCCATACCTAATGGGTGCTTCAATTGATTTTGTGGACACAATCCAAAAGCAGGGATTCACAATTGATAATCCAAATGCGCAAGGTTCATGTGCCTGCGGCGACTCTTTTAATTAATTTTTAATTACTTCCTTTAAATTTAAGTTTATAAATTAAGGTACAAATATGAAGGTTGCTGTTGCTGGCTCAGTGGGTGGCGACCACATAATGAGTTTTAATGGAAAATTTACCGATTCATTAGTTGCCGGCTCCCTAGCTAAGGTTTCTCTCTCCTTTTTGGTAGATACGTTAGAGATTCGACGTGGTGGATGTGGCGCAAATATCGCTTTTGGAATGGGAGCACTTGGTTTAAATCCAATCTTGCTTGCGGCAGTTGGTAAGGATTGGAGTGATTACGAGGCGTGGCTAGCCAGACATGGCGTTGATACATCACATGTATTGGTCTCCGAGAAATTACATACCGCAACCTTTATGGTTACAACAGATACTGAGCTAAATCAGATTGCATCCTTTTTTCCAGGTGCAATGAGTGAGGCTAGAAATATCGAATTGGCACCAATCATCGCTAAAACCGGCGCCTTTGATCTGTTGGTTATTTCGCCAGATGATCCTGAAGCGATGATGCGATACAGCGACATGGCGAGGCAATTAAATATCCCAGTTGCTGCAGATCCTTCCCAACAAATGGCAAGAATGAGCGGTGAGGAAATTGCACAATTAATTGATGGCGCTAAGTATTTATTTCTAAATGAGTATGAACTGGCATTAGCTATCCAAAAAACTGGCTGGACCGATCGCCAATTATTTGATCGAGTTCAAGTTCGAGTTGTAACACTTGGCTCAAAAGGTGCTCAAATCGAGGAGCATGGAAAAGAAACCATTTATGTAAATGTCCCCAAGGAAAAATCCAAAACTGATCCAACTGGAGTCGGAGATAACTTTAGATCTGGATTTATCGCCGGTTTATCCTGGGGCTTAAGTCATGAGCGTTGTGCGCAACTGGGATCTATGCTCGCTACATACTGCTTAGAAACCACCGGTACTCAGGAGTATCGATTTACCAAAACAGAGTTTTTAGCAAGATTCAAAGATGCATATGGCGAAATAGCAACAGCTGAAATTGAACCGCACCTGACTGTAAATTTAGTTGGTTAATTTAGTTACACAAGAAATAATTGCATTAGATAGATCATTTACATCATCAATTTCAATTTGTGGGTGAAAGGTAATTCGTATTCCACCTGCGGTTGGAAGATTCATTGCTGCCAACACATGACTTGGTTGCATATCAGCTGATCTACAAGCAGAGCCAGAATCAACTGCAAATCCGGCATCTTGTAACTCCAGAACTAGTCGGTCCGCTTCTACATTTGCAAATATCAAAGTTAGGTACTTGGCAAGATTTTTAGCTCCAACCGGTGAAGTAAATTGCAAATTTGAATTTCGCAATTTCTCCAATAAATGATCTTTGTAATCTTCAACTTTATGTCGATCCAAAAGATATGATTCAAGTGCAACTGCACTAGCAAGAGCTAGGGGCAGGGAGTACGTGTTTGGAACTCGAACGTAATCGTTGTGTGGCAGTGGATTTACCCAGTCAGCATCCTTGCGGATAACCAATACTCCCAAGCCGCTTGGTCCTTGCCAGGATTTACTATCAAATAAAGCGGTTTGATATTTGAAATCTGGAAGATGATCGACACCACTAGAGGTGCAATCTGCAAAAAACATTGATTTGGATACTGGGTTGTTTTGAATAATTCCGGTTTCACCATTTGCAACTTGCCAGGTTACCAAATCTGTCTCAGCTGAAACTACTTGAACTGACTGACCAGATCTATCCACTTTCATAACTTGAGTTTGATGGCCAGCATTTAGCCAGTGATTGCTGATAGCGAAGATACTTTGTTTATCAATCTCTGAGGTAATTAATTTAGATTCGGGCTTTAATAAGCCATTAATGGCTAAGTGAAAACCTAGATTTACATCTCCGATAAATTCAATCTCATCTGTTCTAATATTTAAATATTTGGCAAATGTATTTTTCGCTTCATTTAAAAGAATCGCAGCAGCCCTGGATTCTTTATTTATTTTTTCTGGAT
>JACCEE011948498.1_pt1 | contig 24278 bp, 19 predicted proteins | sample 7449931 | NCBI WGS metagenome assembly JACCEE01 (sample SAMN15323457, study PRJNA562643) | freshwater metagenome | isolation source: river surface water | place: USA:Blue River Watershed | collected 2017-08-19 | reverse complement strand
CTATTACTACTGCTACGGCGCTGCCGTGAGCGAAGTGGAGATCGACACCCGCACGGGCGAGTGGTGGCTGAAAGCCGTGGACATCGTGCACGACGTGGGCCGCAGCATCAACCCCGCACTCGACAAAGGCCAGATCGAGGGTGCCTACATCCAGGGCATGGGCTGGCTGACCATGGAGGAGTGCATCTGGGACAAGAAGGGCAAACTGCTCACGCACGGTCCCAGCACTTACAAGATCCCGGTGGCCGGTGACGTGCCCGAGCACTTCAAGGTCTCGCTGTTCGACAACGCCAACCTCAAACCCACACCGTTCAACAGCAAGGCCACGGGTGAGCCGCCGCTCATGCTGGGCCTGTCGGCTTTCTTTGCGCTCAAGGACGCGGTGGCCGCTTCGGCCGGTCACAAGGCAGTCGTGCACATGGACGCCCCGGCCACGCCCGAGCGCATCCTGCTGGCTTGCGAGAAAGCCAAGGCCGACGCGACCCATTGATTCTGTCCACCCGCAAGGCGCCGATCCGTCAGGATGGGCGCCTTTTTTCATGACAGTTAAACAAACTAAAATTATGGTCATTTTGTGACCCTGCTGGACATCCACTTGAAGTCTGCCCCCTCGCCATTGCCACAGCACATCGCCATCATCATGGACGGCAACCGGCGCTGGGCAAAAAATCGCTTCATGCCTGCTGCCCTGGGCCATGCGGCTGGGGCCAAGCGGGTGCGCGAGATCGTCAAGGCCTGCGCTGAGGCGGGCGTGCCCTACCTGAGCCTGTTTGCTTTCAGCACCGAAAACTGGAAACGCCCCGAAGAAGAGGTCAGCAGCCTGATGGGCCTGTTCGTGAGTTACCTCGAAAAAGAGGTGGCCAGCATGAACGAAAACGGTGTGCGCCTGCGCATCCTGGGGGACCTCAGCCGATTTTCCGAGCCTCTGCAAAACCTGATCCGCCAGGCGCAAGTGCAGACGGCCAACAACACCCGCATCACCCTGCTGGTCTGCGCCAATTACGGTGGCCGCTGGGACATGCTGCAAGCGGCCCGTGCCTGGCAGGCGGCGCATCCAGGCGAGTCGCTCGATAACTTGGGCGAAGAGGCGCTGACCTCCTACCTGAGCACCGCCGAGGCGCCCGATGTGGACCTGCTCATTCGCACAGGCGGCGAGTCGCGCATCAGCAATTTTTTGCTTTGGCAGTCGGCCTATGCCGAAATGTTCTTCACCGATGACCTGTGGCCCGAGTTCAAGCCTGAACGCCTGCAAGAGGCCTTGGCCTGGTTCTCCAAACGCGACCGTCGTTTTGGCTCGTCGGCACCGCTCTGACAAGAAAGGCTCCATCCATGCGCAAAGGCATCATCCTGGCGGGCGGCTCCGGCACCCGGCTTTACCCCGTCACCCAGGCCGTGAGCAAGCAGCTCATGCCGGTGTACGACAAGCCCATGGTGTACTACCCGCTCACCACCTTGATGTTGGCGGGCATCCGCGACGTGCTTTTGATCAGCACGCCGCAGGACACGCCGCGTTTTGTGGACCTGCTGGGCGACGGTAGCCAGTGGGGCATGAATATCCAGTACGCGGTGCAGCCCAGCCCGGACGGGCTGGCGCAGGCGTTCATCATCGGCAAGGATTTCGTGGGTCAGGATCCCTCTGCGCTGGTGCTGGGCGACAACATCTTTTATGGCCACGATCTGGTCAAACTGTTGGCCAGCGCCGATGCACGAACGCAAGGCGCCAGCGTGTTTGCCTACCATGTGCATGACCCCGAGCGCTATGGTGTGGTCGAGTTCGATGCGCAGCAACGTGCCATCAGCATCGAAGAAAAGCCCAAGACGCCCAAGAGCCACTACGCCGTGACGGGGCTGTATTTTTATGACCAGCAGGTGTGCGACATCGCAGCCGATATCCGACCCTCTGCCCGCGGTGAACTGGAAATCACAGACGTGAACCGGCGCTACCTGGAGATGGGGCAGCTCAACGTCGAGATGATGGGCCGTGGCTACGCCTGGCTGGACACCGGCACCCACGACAGCCTGCACGAAGCGGCCGGCTTCATCGCCACCCTGCAAAAGCGCCAGGGCCTGATGGTGGCCTGCCCCGAAGAAATCGCTTTCCACCAGGGCTGGGTCGATGCTGCCACGATCGAGCGCCTGGCCCAACCCCTGGCCAAGAACGGCTATGGCCAGTACCTGCTCCATCTGCTCAAGTAAGCATGCCCTACACCGTCACCCCCACCGCCATCCCGGAAGTCCTGATCCTTGAGCCCAAGGTGTTTGGCGATGCGCGCGGCTTTTTCTTCGAATCCTTCAATGCCCGCGATTTCGCCCAGGCCACGGGTCTGGAGGTGGCATTCGTGCAGGACAACCACAGCAAATCGGCCAAAGGCGTGTTGCGCGGCTTGCATTACCAGATCCAGCACCCTCAAGGCAAGCTGGTGCGGGTGGTGGAGGGCGAAGTGTTGGATGTGGCGGTGGACCTGCGCCGCTCGTCTCCCACCTTCGGTCGCTGGGTGGGCGAGCGCCTGAGCGCCGACAACCACAAGCAGTTGTGGGTGCCGCCGGGTTTTGCGCACGGTTTTGTGGTGCTCAGTGAGAGCGCCGAGTTTCTCTACAAAACCACCGATTACTGGTTCCCCGAGCACGAGCGCAGCCTGCTTTGGAACGACCCGGCTGTTGGCATCGACTGGCCCATCGACGGGCCGCCTTTGCTGGCGGCCAAAGATGCAGCCGGCAAGCGCTTGGGTGAAGCCGACTGTTTTGATTGAAGCTTTGCGCGCCAGTCAAAAAGGGCTTGCCATCGGCAAGCCCTTTTTGTTTTGGCCGTGCTGTATTTACAGACCGGCAGCGGCACGCAGCACTTCGGCTTTGTCGGTTCTTTCCCACGAAAACTCGGGTTCGTCGCGGCCAAAGTGGCCATAGGCGGCGGTCTTGCTGTAGATGGGGCGCAGCAGGTCCAGCATCTGGATGATGCCTTTGGGGCGCAGGTCGAAGTGCTCGGCCACCAGGGCGGAGAGTTTCTCGTCAGAGACCTTGCCGGTGCCCAGGGTGTTGACCGTGATGTTCATCGGACGGGCCACGCCAATGGCGTAGGCCACCTGGATCTGGCATTTCTCAGCCAGGCCTGCGGCCACGATGTTCTTGGCCACATAGCGGGCGGCATAGGCCGCCGAACGGTCCACCTTGGTCGGGTCTTTGCCGCTGAAGGCGCCACCGCCATGCGGGCAGGCACCACCATAAGTGTCCACAATGATTTTGCGGCCGGTCAGGCCACAGTCGCCCTGCGGGCCGCCAATCACGAAGCGGCCGGTGGGGTTGATCAGGTACTTGGTGTCCTGCAGCCATTCTTTGGGCAGCACGGGCTTGATGATTTCTTCGATGATGGCTTCGGTGAAACTGGCCTTCATCTGGGTGGCCGTTTCAGACTGGTCGGGGCTGTGCTGGGTGGACAGCACCACGGTGTCGATGCTGTGGGGCTTGCCATCCACATAGCGCATCGTCACCTGGCTCTTGGCGTCCGGGCGCAAAAAGGGCAGACGGCCGTCCTTGCGCAGCTGGGCCTGGCGCTCGACCAGGCGGTGGGCGTAGTAGATGGGAGCGGGCATCAGCTCGGGTGTTTCCGAGCAGGCATAGCCGAACATCAGGCCCTGGTCGCCGGCGCCGATGTTGAGGTAGTCGTCCGAGGCGCGGTCCACACCCTGGGCGATGTCGTTGGACTGTTTGTCGTAAGCCACCAGCACAGCGCAGCCTTTGTAGTCGATGCCGTAGTCGGTGTTGTCGTAGCCGATGCGCTTGATGGTGTCGCGGGCGACCTGGATGTAGTCGACGTTGGCCTGGGTGGTGATCTCACCAGCCAGCACCACCAGACCGGTGTTGGTCAGGGTTTCAGCCGCCACGCGAGAGAGCGGGTCTTGCTCGAAGATGGCGTCCAGAATCGCGTCGGAGATCTGGTCGGCGACTTTGTCGGGATGGCCTTCGGAGACAGACTCCGAGGTGAAGAGGTAGTCGGTGGACATGAAAAAAGCTCCTGGTTCAAAAGGTTTGTCGGCGTTGCCGACCCTGTGAACCCGGAGCCCGGCGAACGCTTTAGCAGGATTTGTGAATCGCCCTGCAAGTAGTTCAGTAACTCGGCGATGGGGAAATTATAAGTGTTCTGGAGATTGGGGGCGGGGCACAGGCCCTGTCTCCTCATGCTGCGGGGGTACGCAGAAATCGGAGCCATGGCCTGCGCCCCGCCCCCAATCTCCAGAACGTGGGTGTGTGAAGCGATGATGTGCTGAGGAGATTTGGGCTGGGGGTGGGTGCCCACGCCGATTTCTGTGTACCCACAGCATGAGGCGCGGGCGCCCACCCCCAGCCCGAATCGGGGTTCGAACAGACCAGCAACACAATTGCCCGAAAATACCGCCCATGGACATCCCCCAACCCATCGAAGACCGCCTGGTCGACCTCGAGGTCAAGGCCGCCTACGCCGAAGACCAGATCGACCAACTGAGCGACCAGATTTACCGCCAGCAACAACAAATCGAACTGCTGCTGGGCGAGCTTCGCCTGCTGCGCGAGCGCATGCCCGAACCGGGCAGCACCGGCGCCCCGCGCAACCTGCGCGACGAGATTCCGCCGCACTACTGAACATGGCCTTCTGGAGCATCAGCGACATCCGCGCGCAACTGCGCACGCTGGGGGCCAACCCCAAACACGAACACCGCGTGCTGCGCCTGTGGTCGCAGGCCCTGCCGCAAACGCAAGGGCGCAGGCCACTGGAGAGCTTCATGCCGGCTGCCGTGCGCGAGGCGCTGCCCGACATCGAGGTGCAGCTCAAAGCCCTGACCACCTTGCGCGAGCAGCACCCCGGTGAAGACGGCTCGGCTCGATTGCTGGTGGGCTTGCAGGACGGGCAGTCGGTCGAAAGCGTGCTCTTGCCACGCGACGGTCTGTGCGTGTCCACCCAGGTGGGCTGTGCGGTCGGCTGCGTGTTTTGCATGACCGGGCGCGAAGGTCTGGTGCGCCAGGTGGGCAGCGCCGAGATCGTGGCGCAGGTGGCACTGGCGCGCGCGTTGCGCCCGGTCAAGAAGGTGGTGTTCATGGGCATGGGCGAGCCCTCGCACAACCTCGATCAGGTGCTTGAAGCCATCGACCTGTTGGGCACGGCGGGCAATATTGCGCACAAAAATCTGGTGTTTTCCACCGTGGGCGATGAGCGCGTGTTCGAGCGCCTGCCGCAGCAGTTGGTCAAGCCCGCGCTGGCCCTGTCGCTGCACACCACCAAGGCCGATTTACGGGCCCAGTTGCTGCCGCGCGCCCCGCGCTTTGATCCGCAGGACCTGGTAGAGGCGGGTGAACGTTATGCCCGCGCCACCGGTTACCCGATCCAGTACCAGTGGACGCTGATCGAGGGCGTCAACGACGGGCCAGATGAGATCGACGGCATCGAACGCCTGCTCAAGGGCAAATACGCGCTGATGAACATGATTCCTTTCAACGCGGTGCCCGACTTGCCCTACCAGCGCCCCAGCTGGGAACGCGCCGCCGAGATTGCGCGCACTTTGCACCGGCGAGGCATCCTGACCAAGCTGCGCCAGTCGGCGGGGCAGGATGTGGAGGGGGGCTGCGGGCAACTGCGTGCCCGCGATGTGGTACACAAGGTCAAGATCGTTCGATCGGTAGCCTGACCAGACTGCTGGCCAATGCGGTGCCCAGCAAGATGATGGCGCCGCACAACAGCATCCACAGCGTGAGCGACTCGCCCAAGGCCATCACGCCGTAGGCCACGGCAAACACCGGCACCAGGTAGGTCACCGTCAGTGCCCGCGCAGGCCCGGCATGTTCGATCAGGCGAAAGTACAGCACATAGGCCACACCGGTGCACAGCACACCCAGCGCCAACAAGGCGCCCACGGTGCCCAGGCCCGGCAGATGGCCGGGGTGCCACCACAACGCCGGCAGCGCCAGAGCCAGCGTGGCGCCGATCTGGCTGCCGGTGGCCGTCACCAGCGAGGGCAGAGGTGGGATGTGCTTTTTGGTGAAGCTGGCGGCCAGCGCGTAGCAAGTGGTGGCGCCCAGGCAGGCGGCCACGGCCCACATGGGTGAAATGCCCGAATCGTTGGCCTTGAAGCCCACCTGCCCACCGGCCAGCAGCACGATGCCGCCAAAGCCAATCGCCAGACCGACTGCGCGCGAGTTGCCGGGCTTGTCGCCCAGCCAGGCCCAGGCCACCAGCGCACCAAACAGCGGCACGGTAGCGTTCAAAATGGACGACAGGCCGGTGCTGATGTGCATGACCGCAAACGAGTACAGCGCAAACGGGATGCCCGAATTGAGCACACCGACAAACAGCACCGGTTTCCAGTGCTGGCGCAGCAGGGCGGTTTGCCCGCGCAGCCGCAGCAGCGGCCACAAAAACAGGGACGCGATGCCCACCCGCAAGGCGGCCGTGGGCAAGGCGCCCAGTTCGGCGGCGGCGATGCGCATGAACAAAAAAGAGCTGCCCCAGATGGCGGCCAGCATCAAAAAATCGCCCAACCAGGGGCGGTGTGTGGGGGAGGTCATGTCAAAAAAGGCTATGGCCTTCGAGTTGGAGCAGTGCTTCTTTGCGCCACAGGCCGCCAGCGTAGCCGGTGAGTTGGCCTGTGCTGCCCAGGATGCGGTGGCAGGGCACGATGATACTCACCGGATTGCGCCCCACGGCCGCCCCCACAGCCCGCACGGCCCGGGGGTTTTGCAGTTGCCGGGCCAGACGGCCGTAGGTGCTGGTGTGGCCGCAAGGTACACCCAGCAGGGCCTGCCACACCGATTGCTGAAACGGTGTGCCACGAGTCAAGTCCAGCGGCACATCGAACACCAGGCGTTGACCTGCAAAGTATTCGGTCAGTTCCTGCTGGGCTTGCACCAGCCAGGTTTGAGAGGTCACCCTCGTCCACTGGGCCTGCTCGCTGGGCTGGGGTGCATGTTGCTGTTGTTCGAACCAGGCACCACACAGACCGTGTTCACTGGCGGCCAGATGCATCAGGCCCAAGGGGCTGTCCATGTTCAGGGCGAATGTTTCATTCATGGCAAGGCTTTCAATTGGGCTGTGCAGGATGCAGGGGTGTGGCGTTGGGCGCTCGCCATGCAGCAATCAGGGCGTAACTCCGGTAAGGCTGCCACCCCCGACCCAGTTGCTCCAGGGCCTGAGCGGAGCGAGGGTGCTGGCGCACAGTGCCCAAGGCGCCCATGCGCTCGGCTGCATCAGGCTCAAGCAAAGCGCAAGGTGTTGGAAAGCAGCGGCTCAACGCCGGCCAAGGGGTGGTGCACGCTTCGCCAAAGGTCTGTAACAGCCGTTGGCCCAGCGTGCGTGCGGCTTTGATGGTGATCTGCTGGCATGGCGGGCGGTAGGCCAGCTGCAATGTGATCGCCTGCTCAGGCGCTGAACGCTGGCTGATGGCCGGACGCAACTGGCGTGGCGTGAGTTGGTAATGCTGGGCAAAAGCGGTGTTCACGCTCTGCGTCGAACCGAAGCCACTGATTTGGGCTACCCGGGCCACCGCAAGTGTGCTGTCTTGCAACCACCGCTTGGCCGGCAGCAGACGTCGAGTCTGTCTGTACTGCAGGGGCGAGATTTGCCAATGTTGTTCAAAGACCCGGCGCAAATGGCGATCGCTCACCCCCAGTTGCGCCGCCAGTGTGGTCATGGAGAGGGCGGGTTGGCCTTGGGTGAGTGCTGCTTCGATCCGCTGCACGCAAGCTTGGGCGAGCAGGGCGATGGCATCGGTCGCGGACCAGCAGCGCTGTGCCGGCGCGAGTTCTGGGCGGCAACGCAGGCAGGGACGAAAACCGCATGCCTCGGCCTGTGCTGCGGAGCCAAAAAAATGGCAATTTTGTGGCTTGCCCAGACGTACCCGGCACACCGGACGGCAGTAAATGCCGGTGCTGCGCACCCTCAGAAAAAACAGCCCGTCAAAAGCAGCGTCCTTGTTTGCAAAGGCACGGTAGTAGCGCACCTCATCCAGCGGAGGGGGCCGTGTGCAATGCAAGGGGCTGGCGCTGATGGGCATGCAGGCATGGTAGCGGCAAAGAGGCCTTCCAGGCGATCGCGAGTCGCCGATTCCGGACCTGTGATTTCGAGCGGGTTTCGTGCCTTTGAATCCGGTCGATCCAGAGGGCCGCGACCTACAATAAGACCTTGTTTTCATCTTTTTGCCCGAGTGTCCATGCAAGTTGCTGCCTCCATCTTCAAAGCCTATGACATCCGCGGCGTTGTGCCGAGCACCCTCAATGAGGCCGTGGCCGAAGGTCTGGGTAAGGCCTTTGGCGCAGCGGCGCTGGCCGAGGGTCAAAGCACCGTGGCCGTTGGGCGCGATGGCCGCCTGAGCGGCCCAGCACTCTCGGCGGCCTTGATCCGGGGACTGGTGGCGGCAGGTGTACGCGTGATCGACGTCGGCGTGTGCACCACGCCCATGCTGTACTTCGCGGCCCATACCCTGTGCGCCAGTGGCATCCAGATCACTGGCAGCCACAACCCCAAGGACTACAACGGCTTCAAGATGGTGATGGGTGGCCGTGCCATTTATGGCGAGGAGATCCAGGCCCTGCGCCGCACCATGGAGGTCGAAAGCTGGCAGTTGAAAGATGGTGGCGGTGTCGAGCAGGCCGATGTGCTGGCCGCCTACACGCAGCGCATCGTCGGCGATGTGAAGCTGGGACGACCCCTGAAGATCGTGGTCGACTCGGGCAACGGCATCGCTGGTGCTTCGGCCCCGGGTATTTTCCGTGCGCTGGGCTGCGAGGTGATCGAGCTGTTCAGCGAAGTGGACGGCGACTTTCCCAACCACCACCCCGACCCGAGCAAGCCCGAGAACCTGCAGGACCTGATCCGCGTCCTGAAAGAAACAGACGCCGAACTGGGTCTGGCCTTTGACGGCGACGGCGACCGCCTGGGCATCGTCACCAAAGACGGCAACAACATCTTCCCGGACCGCCAGATGCAGTTGTTCGCGCAGGACGTGCTCTCGCGCGTGCCGGGCGGCACCATCTTGTTTGACGTGAAATGCTCGCAACGTCTGGCCCCCGTGATCGAAGCGGCTGGTGGCCAAGCGCTGATGTTCAAGACGGGCCACTCGCTCATCAAGGCCAAGATGAGAGAGATCGAAGCGGCTGGCGGCCAGGCCCCGTTGGGTGGCGAGATGAGTGGTCACATCTTCTTCAAAGAGCGCTGGTTCGGTTTTGACGATGGCACCTATGCCGGTTGCCGCATGCTCGAAATCCTGAGCCAGCATCCCGATGCCAATGCTGTGCTCAATGGCTTGCCCACCAGCTTTTCGACGCCTGAATTGAACGTGGCCTGCGCCGAGGGCGAGCCGCACCGTGTCACGCAAGCACTGCAAGCCAAGGCGGCTGGCCACTTTGCTGCACCGGCCAAGGTCAACGACATCGATGGTTTGCGCGTGGATTGGCCTGATGGCTTTGGCTTGATCCGCGCTTCTAACACCACGCCGGTGCTGGTGTTGCGCTTTGAAGGCCAGACCGAAGCCGCACTGCAACGCATTGAGGCTGACATGCTCGCGTTGCTGCGCTCTGTCAAACCCGACGCGCAGGTGGGTGCTGCAGCGCACTGATGTCCGGGTTCAGCCATACCCTCTACAACCTGCTGGTCTGGGCGGTGCAGCCGCTGCTGCGCCGCAAGCTGGCGCATCGCGCGGTGGCTGAGCCGGGCTACGCGGTGGCAGTGCCCGAACGTTTTGGCCACTACACACATGCGCCTGAGTTGCAAAGCGAGTTGGTCTGGGTGCATGCGGTATCGCTGGGCGAGTCGCGGGCGGCCGCCATCTTGCTCAAAGCCCTGCGCGAGTCTTTGCCAAACGTGCGGATTTTGCTCACACACGGCACGTCCACCGGCCGCACTGAGGGCGCCAAGCTGCTGCAAGCCGATGATGTGCAGGTCTGGCAACCCTGGGACACACCTGCGGCAGTGCAGGCTTTCCTGCGGCATTTCCAACCGCGTGTGGGTCTTTTGATGGAAACCGAAGTTTGGCCGAATCTGGTGCTGCAATGTGCTGCGGCCGGTGTGCCCCTGGCCTTGGTCAATGCCCGCATGAGCGACAAGTCGATGCGCTCGGCCCTGCGCTGGCCTGGCCTGATGCGCCCAACCTATGCAGCATTGACGGCGGTGTGGGCGCAGACCGATGTCGACGCGCAGCGTCTGCGTGCGCTGGGTGCTGCCGTGCAGGCGGTCACGGGCAACCTCAAATTCGACGCCGAGCCCGATGCTTTGCAAGTCGCTCAAGGCAAGGCTTGGCGAACTGAACTGCAAAAGCCCGTTTGCCTGCTGGCCAGTAGCCGCGAGGGCGAAGAGGCGCAATGGCTGGCGGCGGTACAACAGGTGTCTGGGTTGGACCTGGCCCACTGGCTCATCGTGCCACGCCACCCCCAAAGGGTGGACGAGGTGGAGGCTTTGTTACGGTCAGCAGGCCTGAGCGTGTTGCGTCGCAGCCATTGGGGCGTTGCCGGGCCTGCCCAGCAGACGCATGCCCAAGTCTGGCTGGGCGACAGTCTGGGCGAGATGGCGCTGTACTACAGCCTGGCCGATGTGGCTTTGCTGGGGGGGAGTTTTGAGCCTCTGGGTGGTCAGAACCTGATCGAAGCCGCAGCGTGCGCCTGCCCGTTGGTGATGGGGCTGCACACCTTCAATTTTTCTGAAGCTGCCGAGCAGGCCGAAGCAGCGGGCGCGGCGCGGCGTGTGACCGACATGGTTGCCGCAGTGCACGAGGCCTTGGACTTGGCTAAAACGGTGCCAGCACATCAGGCTGCAGCAGTGGCTGCGGCCTCGTTTTTGCACGCGCACCAGGGCGCAGCCCGACGTGTGGCTGCTTTGGTGAAAGGTTTGTTGTAGGCGCATGACCTTGTAGGAGCCAGTCCTGCTGGCGATTCAAGGCTTGTGGTCTGCAAGGCCATCGCTTGCAGGGCAAGCGCCTGCCGCGTCAGGCCTGTACCTCAGGGCACCAGCAGGCTGTTGATGGCTTGCAGGTCTTCGGCCTTGAGCACGCCCGCCACCTGACGCAGCTTGAGCTGGCCCACCAGCACATCGTAACGGGCTTTGGCGAGGTCACGCTTGGTCTGGTAGAGCTGACTTTGGCTGTTGAGCACGTCGATGTTGATGCGCACACCCACCTGGTAGCCCAGTTTGTTGGCGTCCAACGCGCTTTGGCTGGAGGTTTCTGCGGCTTCGAGCGCTTTGACCTGGCTCAGGCCTGTGAGCAGGCCAAAATAAGCTGAGCGGGTGCCTTGTTCGATCGAGCGTTGAGCAGCTTCCAGGTCGGCACGGGCCTTCTCTTCGAGCGCCACAGTCTCCTTGACGCGGTTTTGCACGGCAAAGCCTGCAAAGAGGGGGATGTTCAGAGCGACGCCGATGGTTTTGACATCGCCGTCAAGGCTGGTTGGTGGACGATTCCCCGAGTAACGGTTTTGGGCAATGGATGCTGTGAGATCCAGCGTGGGCAGATGACCAGCTTGGGCTTTTTCAGTTTCCAGTTTGGCCACATCAAATGCCACACGCAGTTGCTGGATGTTGACGTTGTTCTCCAGCGCCAACTTGACCCAGTGCTCCACATCCTGTGGCTGTGGGGGTTGCAACACGTTTGGGGTTTTCAGTGCTGCAGGTTGAAGATTGCTCTTGCCCACCAGCTGGTCCAGTGCCAGTTTCTTGACGCGCAGATCGTTTTCGGCGGCCAGTTCCTGGGCCACGACCAGATCGAATCGGGCCTGGGCTTCGCGGGTGTCCGTGATGGTGGAGGTGCCGACTTCAAAATTGCGCTTGGCAGCCGCCAGTTGTTCACCCACTGCACGCTTTTGGGCCTGAACGAAATGGAGCCCCTCGCTGCTGGCCAGCACATCAAAGTAAGCCTGGCTGGCACGCACGATCAGGTCGTGTTCCGCAGAGGTCAGCTGAGTTTGCGCCAGTTCAGCTGATTTTTGTCCTTGGCGGTAGCTGGCCAGGTTGGCTGCCCGAAACAGAGGCTGGCTGGCACTGATGGCATTGGTTTTGGTGGTGTAGTCTCGATCGGTAACGCTCGCTTCACTGAAATTCAGATCTGTTTTGGTTTGCGACAGACTTGCCCCAATGGTCGGCAACAACGCCGCCTTGGCCTGTGCCGCTTTGGCCAGAGTGGCTTGCGCCTGCGACTTCGCCGCTGCATAGGTGGCGTCATGCCCCTTGGCGGTTTCGTAAATCTGCAGCAGGTTCTGGGCTTGTGCACTGCCCACTGTGGCCAGTACGGCGGCCAACAACAAAGACAGGTTCAGGGGACGCAGTTTCATGGGGCGAGTCCTAGAGGCGAAAAAATCAGATCAGTAAGTCGGAACCGAAGGGTCGACCTGGACCGACCAGGCATGGATGCCACCGGCGATGTTGACGACTTCGTAGCCTTGGTTGGCCAAAAAGTGAGCCACCTGCATGCTGCGGCCACCGTGGTGGCACAGGCAGGCAACGGGGCGGCTGCGGTCCAGCTCGCTCAGGCGGGCGGGCACGGTTTGCATGGGCATGTGCACGAAGTCGAGGCCTTCAGGGTGGGCGCAGGCGGTCTGCACTTCCCAGCCTTCGCGCACGTCCAGCAAGACCGGGCGCTGTGCTTGCTGACCGGTCCATTCGGCCACTTGTGCGGGGGAGATTTGCTGCATGGTGTTCAGAACTGAAAAGCAGGGGCCTCGGCAAAACCGGTCAAGCGCTGTGCGTTGGCGTCCCAGGGCTGGGCGGTCATGAAGCTGGCGGGGCCAGTGCGGGTAATCAAGGTGGCACGCATCATGGGTTCTTCGCCGGTGATGGCGATCAAGCGGCCGCCAACAGCCAGTTGCTCCAGCAGTCCTTGCGGCACTTCGGCCACCGAGCCCGACAGCAAGATGGCGTTGAATGGCCCTTCGCCGACGGCACCCTGGCTGCCGTCGGCATGGCGAACCGCAGCGTTGCCGATACCTGCTTGTTGCAGGTTGGCGCTGGCCTGGGTGGCCAGGCTGGCGTCCATTTCAAAGCTCAGCACCTGTGCAGCTTGGGATGCCAGCAGGGCGGTCGTGAAGCCGGTACCGGCGCCAATTTCAAGTACTTTGTCGGTTTTCTGCAGGGCCAGGTCCTGGACCAGGCGGGCTTGCACGCGCGGAGCGAGCATGAGTTGACCGTTGCCCAAGGGGATGTCCATGTCCACAAAGGCCAGAGCTTTGTGCGCAACCGGCACAAAGTCTTCGCGGCGAACCACTGAGAGCAGTTCAAGGATTTGTGGATCAAGCACTTCCCAAGGACGGATTTGCTGTTCGATCATGTTGAAGCGGGCTTGGTTCAGATCCATTTTTACTCCATGGGGTATGTTAAGCGGTTTTGGACCATTTTACGGGGCAGGGGTGTCATGGCCCTGGCCTGAAGAGGGCAACCCGGCCTTGCGACGCAGCCACTGGGCCAGATCGTCCATGTAGCAGTACACCACCGGAACCACGACCAGTGTGAGCAAGGATGAAGTGATGACCCCGCCGATCACGGCTTGCCCCATGGGCGCGCGTTGCTCGGAGCCTTCACTCAGGGCAAAGGCCAACGGCACCATACCGAAAATCATGGCCAGCGTGGTCATCAGAATGGGGCGCAGCCGCACCTTGGCCGCCAGCAGCAGGGCCTGGGTACGCTCCATGCCGTCTTCGCGTGCCCGGATCGCGAAGTCCACCAGCAAGATGGCGTTCTTGGTGACCAGACCCATGAGCATGATCACACCAATGACCGAGAACATCGACAGGGTGGAGCGGAATGCCATGAGTGCCAGCACCACGCCTATCAGTGTGAGGGGCAGCGAGGTCATGAGGGCCAGGGGCTGCAGGAAACTTTTGAACTGGCTGGCCAGGATCATGTAGATGAAGATGATGGCCATGGCCAACGCAGATACGGCATAGCCGAAAGATTCGGTCATGTTCTTGGTGGAGCCGCCAAACTGGTAGCGGTAGCCAGGCGGCAGATTCAGGCTGTCCATCACTTTGCGGATATCGGCTGACACCTCGCCCATGCTGCGGCCGTAGGTGTTGGCGTTGAGCGCCACTTCGCGTGTCAGCTCACGCCGGTTGATCTGGTTGGAACTGGTCGACTCGACCACCTGGGCCACCTGGCCCAGGCGCACCACGCGTGGTGCGCCGTCTGCGCTTGCACCCACCACAAAAGGCAGGCGCTCCAGGTCCTGGAGGTTGTTGCGTGCGTCAGGCGCCAGACGCACGTTCACGTCATAGGTCTGATCGTCGGGTGCACGCCAGTTGCCCACGTTTTGCCCGGCCACCAGTGTGCGCAGCGGGACACCCAGCTGAGCTGTGCCCAGGCCCAGATCGGAGGCCGATGCGGTGTTGACCTTGACGGCAATGGCAGGCTTGTTCGGGCGCACGCTCGAGTCCAGATCGACCAGGCCGGCAACGCCGCGCAGCTGTTCCATGGCCAGCAGGGTCAGGCGTTCCAGTTCACGCTGATCAGGGCCCAGAATCGAAAACTCGATCTGCTTGTTGCCACCCACAGCGTCGAGTGTGCCCGCATGGGTGACGATGATGCCCGGTACACGTTGCAGCCGCTCGCGCAAATGCGCCGACATTTGATCGACGCTGCGCTGGCGGGCTTTGCGATCGATCAGACGCACATACATGTTGGCGTTGTGCCTGCCCAAGGTGTTGCCAGTGTTGATGGTCGTGACGGTGTAGCGCACCTCTGGAAATTCGCGCACGATCGCCTCGACTTGGCGTGCCTTGGCTTCGGTCACTTCAAGCGACGAGCCTACGGGCGTCTGGAAGGTGATGCTGGTTTCGGAAAAGTCAGCCTTGGGCACAAACTCGGTGCCGACAAAGCGCAGCATGACCACGCTCAGCACAAAAATGCCCACGGCCAGAAGCACCGTCTTGCGCTTGTGCACCAGCGACCAGGCCAGAATGTGCTGGTACACATCGCCCAGGCGGTCGGTGGCGGTTTCAAACCAGGCTGTGACGCGTCCTATCGTGCGGTCGTACAGTGTGACCGGCGCACGGTGCTCACCATGCGCATGGATGGTGGGGTCGTGCCAGATGCTCGAGAGCATCGGGTCCAGCGTGAAGCTCACGAACATGGAGATCATGACCGCCGCCACGATGGTGATGCCGAACTCGTGGAAGAACTTGCCGATGATGCCCTGCATGAAGCCAATGGGCAGGAACACCGCCACGATCGACAGCGTGGTGGCCAGAACCGCCAGCCCGATTTCCTGCGTGCCATCCAGCGAGGCGTTGAAAGCGTTCTTGCCCATTTGCACGTGGCGCACGATGTTTTCGCGCACCACAATCGCGTCGTCAATCAAAAGGCCCACGCACAGGGAGAGCGCCATCAGCGTGACCATGTTGACGGTGAAACCAAACATGTTCATGAACATAAAGGTGCCAATCAGGGAGATGGGCAGCGTCAGTCCGGTGATGACGGTGGAGCGCCAGGAGTTGAGGAAGAGGAAAACAATCAGCACGGTGAGGATGGCACCCTCGATCAGCGTCTGGCGCACATTGTTCACGGCCACGCGAATCGGGCGCGAGGTGTCGGTGATGGGCTCGACCTGCAGGCCAGAGGGCACTTCGGCCTTCATGTCATTGACCGTTTTGACCAGCCCGTCGATCACATCGATGGTGTTTTCGTCCTGGGCTTTTTGCACCGTCAGCAGCAAGGTGCGTTGGCCGTTGTAAAGCGCCAGGCTGTCGATCTCTTGCGCACCGTCCTGAACCCGGGCCACTTGCGACAGGTAAATGGGCGTTGCACCTTTGCGGGCCACGATGATGCGGCCAAAGTCTTCAGGGCGCTGCTTGCGTGACTCGATCTGCACCATTCGCTCTTGCTCGAGCGAGCGGATCGCGCCTACCGGCAGGTCCTGATTTTCAGCCCGAACCGCGTTGACCACCTGATCGGTGGTCACGCCCAGGGCTTCCATGGCGTTGGGCTGCAGATACAGGTTGATCTCGCGTTTGGTGGCACCGACCAGCGTGACCGAGCCCACGCCCCGGACGTTCTCAAGACGTTTTTTGAGCACCTGTTCAGACCAGTTTGTGATCTCGGTGGCCGACAACGGTGTCTGTCCCGCCTGGGGTTGGGGAATGACCGCCAGAGACCAGATGGCGCGGCTGGACGGGTCGAAACGCAGGACTTTGGGCTCCTTGACTTCGGAGCGCAGGTTGGGGCGTACGGCCGCGACCTTCTCGCGCACGTCTTCGGCGGCCTTGCGCCCATTCATGTGCAGCTGGAACTCGATCACGACCACCGACTGGTTCTCGTAGCTGCGCGAGGTCAGGGCATTGATGCCTGCAATCGAATTGACCGCTTCCTCTATCTTTTTGGAGACCTCGCTCTCCACGATCTCGGGCGAGGCGCCCGGGTATTCGGTGCTGACCACCACCACCGGAAAGTCGATGTTGGGGAACTGGTCTACCTTCAGACGCTGGAAGGCAAACAGGCCCAGTACCACCAGGGCCAGCATGAGCATGGTGGCAAAGACCGGATTCTTAAGACTGACGCGGGTGAACCACATGGCAGCGTCTCCTCAGCGTGCGGTCGCAGCGGTTTTGACCTGCACGCCTTCACGCACCACGCCCACCGAACCGGCCAGCACCTGCGCGCCTTCAGCCAGGCCCGTCACGGCCACGCGCACCACGCCGTCGCTCTCGCTGCGGGCACCGGCTTGCACAGGAACATGGCGAACAGCTTCCCCTTCGATTACCTGAACATAGGGCTGTGGCTTGTCGGTGCGGATGCTGCTCAGCGGCACGGCCAAAGCTTGCATGTTGCGTGTGCCCATTTGCCCCTGAGCGAACGCGCCTTGGCGCAAACCAGCGCCGCCGGCCACGCCCAGGTAAACCAGCACACTGCGGCTGCCTGGCTGTGTGCTGGGGTTGATGCGCAACACAGTAGCCGTCACGGGTGTCTCCACACCTTCCACACGCAACAGGGCTTTCATGCCAGCACGCACGCCGCCGGCGTCTTGTGCGGGTAAAGCAGCTTCAAGTTCGAGTTGCGCCAGGTTGACGATTTCAAGCACGCGGGCATCCACCGACAGGCGTTCCCCGTTTTGGGCCAGACGCTGCGACACCTGCCCGCCGATGGGGGCTTTGAGCTGGGCATCTTCCAGGGCCTTGCGCGCCACATCTGCCGCCGCCAGCGCAGACTGGTGTGAGGCGCGTGCACCGCCCAGGCTCATGAGCGAGGTTTGCAGTGCGGTCTGCGAGATGAAGCCTTGTTTGACCAAGGCTTCGTTGTTGTCGTACTGCTTTTGTGCGATGTCCAGCTGGGCCTTGGCGGCGTCGGCCTGTTGCTGGGCTTGACGCCATCGCGACTGGTATTCGGTGGGATCGATGCGCGCCACCACCTGACCGGCTTGCACCGTGTCGCCCTCGCGCACCGCCAGGTCCATCAGCTCGCCGGCCACGCGCGCCTTCACCAAAGCTGTCTGAGTGGCCTTGAGCGTCCCCGATACCGGCAGGCCCAGGGCCAGGCTTTCGCTGCGCACGGTCAGCACATCGCTGGGGGCCAGTTCCAGCGCCACTGGCGTGGCTACAGGTACGGATGCGGGTGGTGTTGCTCGCTTGACCGACAAGCGCCAGCCCACCAAAGCCACAGCCGCCAAGGCCAGGCCAGAGACGATCCAGAGGGTGCGTTTTTTCATGGGATTTCAGACAGAAAGGCCGCGCACCAGCAAATCGGCGTGGTGGCGGATGAAGGTTTCAGGGTTAATTTGCTGGCTGCTGGGGCAGCAAGGTGCCATGGAATGTTTCCAGGTCACCAAAAAAAGCAGGGGCGCCAGCACGGAATGGACGGTCAGGTCCATGTCCACGGGGCGGAACTCGCCACGGTCAACACCGCGCTGCAGCACCGACGCGATCAAAGCATGACCGGGAGAGACGACCTCTTCCTGGAAAAAAATCGCCAGATCCGGGAAATTGCTGGCCTCGCTCATCACCAACTTGGAAATGCCGGAGGCCTGGGTGGCCCCATAGCGACGCCACCATTCGAGCATGAGGTAGGACAACAGTTCAGCGCTGCTGCCTTCGAAGCGAGCGATCTCCTCGGCGCCTTCGGTTTGTGGGCGCACGATGTTTTCGCGCACCACCGCCTTGAACAGCTCTTCCTTGCTTGAAAAATAAATAAAAAGTGTTCCTTTGGATACCCCCGCACGTTGCGCCACCTCTTCGGTGCGGGTGGCCGCAAAGCCTTTTTCCACAAACAGCTCCAGCGCGGCGCTGAGCAATTCTTCAGGCCGCGCATCTTTGCGCCGTTCACGCTTGTGTGGCAGTTGGGGGTCGGGGATATTCATTTACTGACCGTTGGGTTAGTAAATGTAGTTTGCCATACCCCACAGGTCAAGTTGGACCGCGTGAAGTTGGGTAAAGATATGGCCCTGGATGTGCGTCGTCGATTTTTGTTGGTGTTAGCATTTTCGGCGAATCGGTACCTTGAAAGCCCCCTGGTGAGGACCTTCACCCCACCTGCGGTGCCAACACAGGAGCAGACCTTGCCAATGTCCCAAAAAATAGGGCTTTCATCCAGCCTGTTTGTCATCTACCTGGTATCGGTGACGTTCGCCCTGGCTTTGGCGAGCTACTTTTATGTTGTGGCATGGGGCGGTTACATCAAGGATTCGGGTGAGAACACGGCCCGGGATGTCGCGGCTGTCTCGGGCATTCTGAAGTCGGGGATTGCCGAGGGCATCCGATTTGTGGAACTGGCGCAGCAGAACGTCGAGAAAACGGTGGCTGCCCAGCATGTGGATCGGACCCATCTGGAGGGCGCCCTCAACAACGGGATCAACAGCTTCCGATTGCTCAATGATCTGGAGTCTTATGGCATTCTTTTTCTGGCCGATGCCCAGGGAAAGTTGATGGCGCGCTCAGACCGCAAGCCGGTGGAGCCCACCAGTTTCAGTGACCGTTTCTTCTACAACGCCATTGTGGCCAATCCAGAATTGAAATTGGTGGTGGGGCCCATGATCCAGGCCAGAACGACCGGTAAAACGGTGTTCCATGTGGCCGTGCCCATCCGCTGGCCTGACAAGCAGCTGTTTGGCGTGCTGGCTTTGCAACTCGATGTGGCGCACATCATCGACAGGATCCATCAGGAGCTGGGCTCTTCCGGTGGTGTGGTCACTACGGTTTCCAATGGAGACCAGGTGGTGTTGCAGCTGCCTTTGCCGGACCCGGCTCTCTATGGTCAAAACGGCATGCTTTGGCGCCCGATCGGTGGATTGCCTGCGCCCACTCGGCAAGCCCAGTGGTTTGACCTTGAGCACAGGGTGGTGGCGCAGATCGCCCTGCCTGAACTGAAACTGGCGGTCTATTCGGATCAGGGCAAGCGCAAGATCCGGGAGTCCTATACAGAGTCCTACGCCAGCAGCGGTTTCTTGATCTTGTCTGGACTGTTGATCTACTCTGCACTGCTGTACCTGTTGCAAAAAAACATTCATCAGCTGGCCCGGGAGCGCATATCGGCATTGACCGATCGCTTGACAGGCTTGCTCAACCGCCGTGCCTTTGACGAGCGCTACCAAACCTTGTTGCGGGAGGCGCACCGAAACCGTCAGCCGGTGAGTGTGCTGTTTCTTGACATAGATCATTTCAAGCAATGCAATGACCGGTATGGTCACGACAATGGTGATGTGGTGTTGAAAAAAGTGGCTGATCTGATTTGCTCTTCCTTGCATCGGCCCCTGGATTGCTGTTTCCGTTGGGGTGGGGAGGAAATGGTGTGTCTTCTGGAAGACACCGACGACAAGGGTGCCGTGATGGTGGCCGAACGCATCCTGCGCAAAGTGCGGCAGACCCCCATCGATCTCAAAGGGCATGAGCCGTGTCATGTCACGGTCAGCATAGGGATCGCGACCGCCCACTACAGTGAAAAGCCGGTCCTGATTGATTTGGTGGGCGCTGCCGATCACGCCATGTACCGCGCCAAGCAGGCTGGCCGAGACCGCCTGGATGTGGTCATTGTTTCCGAATAGTCTTTGGGTTTGCCGTCATGACAACATTGCAGCGAACAGATTTTTTGAATGTGCTGGTGGTGGACGACGATCCCACCAACCTGCAAGTGGTGGGCAATTTGTTGCAGCCCTTCTACAGTGTCAAGGTGGCCAATTCGGGTGACCGTGCCTTGAAGTTGGTCCAGCAGGTGCCGATGCCGGATCTGGTTTTGCTGGACATCATGATGCCGAACATGGATGGCTATGCGGTCATGGCCCAGCTCAAAGCCAACCCCCTGACCGAGAAAATTCCGGTGATTTTCCTGACAGCCATGAACGCCAGTCGGGATGAAGAAAAAGGCTTGGCGCTCGGGGCGGTGGATTACATCACCAAGCCGATGCAGGCCAGCATTTTGCTGGCCCGTGTGCGCACACACCTGGAGCTCAAACTGGCGCGCGATGCCCTGGCCAACCAGAATGTGCTGCTCGAGGTGGAAGTGGCCCGGCGCATGCAGGAGAACGAGTTGGTCCAGGATGTCAGCATCCGCGCTCTGGCCAGACTCGCCGAGATCCGTGACAACGAAACCGGTAAGCACATTCTGAGAACCTCGCAATACGTGGTCACTTTGGCCCGTCTGGTGTTGGCACATCCCCACTATCAGGCCCATCTCAATGACCGTGTCATCGGCATCCTGGGGAAATCGGCGCCCTTGCATGACATCGGCAAGGTCGGCATTCCGGATGAGATCTTGCGCAAACCCGGCAAACTCACTGCCCAGGAATGGGTGATCATGAAAACCCATGCTGAACTGGGTGCCCAAGCCCTGGAAATGGCCGAAGAAGACACCCAGCATCGGGTAGAGTTTTTGGGCGTGGCCAAAACCATTGCTCACTGGCACCACGAAAACTGGGATGGCTCGGGTTATCCCGACGGCTTGGCGGGTGAAAAAATTCCATTGGCTGCACGGATCATGAAAATTGCGGATGTGTTTGATGCCCTGATTTCCCGTCGGGTCTACAAAGAAGCCTTTGACCTGGTCAAAGTGCGCAGCCTCATGTCCGAGGGGCGTGCCACCTTGTTTGACCCCGAATTGCTGGATGTGTTTTTGCAGCACTTCCATGAATTTGTGGCAATCGCTCAGCAACACCCTGATGCGCCGCCTTTGGGCAACCGTGGCAGCTTGCTGGTTTGAGTTCACTCGTCGTGCTGAAAGCCGGTCATGCCTGTTGCACCCTCCACCTCTGAAGCCACTGCTTCTGTATCCCTGAAAGCAGACGGCAGTTCCCCCTTTTTGGTCACGACGCCCGCACGGTCACAAGACCTCAGGTGGGGCCTGAGCATCGCTTTGGCCTCCATGGTGTTTTTTGCTTTGCTGGTGCCGTATGCAAGTACACCGCTGGCACCCATGCCGGGGTTCATGGGCATTTACCAGTCGGCTCTGGTGGTGGTGCAGTTGCTGGTGGCGGTGTTGTTTTTTTCAAAGCACCACGTCCTGCGTTTGCCCAGTTTGCAGTACCTGGCCAGCGCCTATCTGTTCAGTGCATTGATGGCCGTTGCCCATGCTCTGACGTTTCCTGGCCTTTTCAGGCCCACGGGCTTGCTCCAGGCCACACCCCAGACCACCGCCTGGTTGTACATGTTCTGGCATGCCGGTTTTCCTGTGTTGCTCATGGCTTATGCCGTCAGCAAGGGCAAGCCCCCTGTTGTGCTCGAGGACGGGCGGGGGCGCCACGCCACCGCGATCAACGTCGGCCTGGTGCTGCTGGCGGTGGTGTTTTTTACAGTCCTGGCCACAGCCGGATCGGACTGGCTTCCGGCCATCATGGTGGGCAACAAGCAGTACTTCCCGATCATGAAACCGGTGGTCACCACAGTGTGTGCGCTGAGTGCACTGGCCTTGGTGGTCCTGTGGCGCGCCCGACCCTACAACGTGATGGACATCTGGCTGATGGTGGTGTGTGCCACCTGGGTGTTTGACATCGCGCTTTCGGCGGTATTGAACGCAGCGCGCTTTGATGTGGGCTTTTATTTCGGCCGTCTGTATGGGCTGGTTGCGGCGGTCCTGATTTTGGCAGTATTGTTGTTTGAAAGCACCAAAATGTATGGAGAGCTGGCCAAGGCACACGCCCGGGACATCGAAGTCAACCGAGAAATCCAACGCCTCTACGAAAAAGCCCAGGAGCTCGACAAGCTCAAGACCCGGTTTTTTGCCAATATGAGCCACGAAATCCGCACGCCGATGAATGCGATTTTGGGCATCACCTATTTGCTCAAACGCAGCAACCCCACGCCAGAGCAATTGGAGCGCTTTGACAAAATCGCCATGGCCAGCCGGCACTTGCTGTCCATCATCAACGACATCCTCGATTTTTCGAAAATCGAAAGCGGTGTCATGCAGTTGGAGGAAAACACCTTCCCCATCAGCAGTGTGCTGGACCATACCCGCTCCTTGATCGAGGATGCGGCGCATGCCAAGGGGCTGGTGATCAGCGTGGACTATGACGACTGTCCCCATTGGCTCGTGGGCGACCAAACCCGCCTGCGCCAAGCCATGCTCAACCTGGCCAGCAATGCCGTCAAATTCACCGACCACGGTCGCATTGAGCTCAAATGCAGTTTGCAGGAAAAAGGTTCGGATTTTGCGGTCATTCGTTTCGAGGTGGTGGACACGGGCATTGGCATTGCTCCCGAGGTGATTCCGGAGTTGTTCCAGGCTTTCAAGCAGGCCGATGCTTCAACCACACGCAAATACGGCGGAACGGGCTTGGGTCTGGCCATCACACAGAAACTCGCCACCCTGATGCAGGGCACGGTGGGCGTTGAAAGCAAGGTGGGTCAGGGCAGCCGCTTCTGGTTCACGGCCAGGCTCAAGGTGGGGGCGCAGATGACCGACCGCACGGTCAATAACGCTGAGCAGGAGTTGATCGACTACCACAGCGGCACCCGGGTCCTGCTGGTCGAAGACGATGCCATCAACCAGGAAATTGCACGCGTGCTGCTCAGCGAGGCGGGCATGCAGGTGAGCATTGCCAATAACGGGCAAGAAGCGGTGGATCAGGCCAGAAGTCAGGCCTTTGACCTGATTCTGATGGACATTCAGATGCCGGTGATGGACGGCCTTGAAGCGACCAAGGCCATCCGTCAATTGCCGGACCGGCAAGAGGTGCCCATATTGGCACTGACCGCCAATATTTTCGAAGAAGACCGCCGCCGCAGCCGGGAGGCCGGGATGGTGGACCTGATTGGCAAACCGGTGGACCCGATGGAGCTTTTTGCCACCATCCTCAAATGGTTGCCGCAAACGGCCAATGTGCACATTCCCGTGTTGCAAAAGCCCAAAGAGCCGCTGGCCTCCGAACAAAACCCCAAACTGCAGGTGCGCTTGCAGAACATCGAAGGGTTGGACCTGGACTTGGGCTTGTTACGGCTTCGTGGCGATGTGAACAAGTTTTGGGCATTGCTGCGAGAGTTTGTCCGATTCCACGGCGAGGACATGCCCGAGATTCGCAAAGCTTTGCAGCGCCAACAAATGACCGAGGCCAATCGGCTGGTTCATACCCTCAAGGGCACCGCCGCCACGATCGGACTGACACGGCTGCAATCGGAGGCGCAGCGGCTGGAGACGGCTTTGCAGGCGGGTATCCTGGAACAAGATGTGCTGATGGCCAGCATTGCTGCGCAACAGTTGGCGCTGGCGCAGACCGTCAACAGCATTGCCAGTGAGATGAGTGAGCCCGACACGGCCGCAGACCCTGTCAAGGCCCGCAACGTATTGCAGCAACTGGGCATTGCCCTCAAGACAGGCGACTTTCATGCCAATCAGCTGTTCTCAGAGAATTTGCCGGTTTTGCGGGCCAGTCTGCCACCCATGACTTTCCATGAGCTAGAGCTTGCAGTGGACAGCTACGACTTTGAGAAAGCGGTGATGGTGCTCGAAAAAATGGCCCCTGTGGTCTGAGCACAAGGGGCCATGGGTGGGTGGCGGAAAGCTCAGTTGCTGAACGCCGCAATCCCGGTGATGGCGCGGCCCAGGATCAGGGCGTGCACATCGTGGGTGCCTTCGTAGGTGTTGACCACTTCCAGGTTGATCAGGTGGCGGGCCACGCCGTATTCGGCGCTGATGCCATTGCCGCCCATCATGTCGCGCGCCATGCGGGCGATGTCCAGTGCTTTGCCGCAGCTGTTGCGCTTGAGAATCGACGTCACCTCGACCGGGGCGTTGCCCGCGTCTTTCATGCGGCCGAGCGCCAGACAGCCCTGCAGGCCCAGGCTGATTTCGGTCAGCATGTCGGCCAGCTTCTTCTGGATCAGCTGGTTGGCGGCCAGCGGGCGGCCAAACTGTTGGCGGTCCAGCACATACT
>JACCEE010894061.1_pt1 | contig 24292 bp, 25 predicted proteins | sample 7449931 | NCBI WGS metagenome assembly JACCEE01 (sample SAMN15323457, study PRJNA562643) | freshwater metagenome | isolation source: river surface water | place: USA:Blue River Watershed | collected 2017-08-19 | reverse complement strand
GGTCCTGTTTCGCCTTGTGGACCTTGTGGTCCTGTCGGACCAGTTAAGCCTTGTTCACCTTGTGCGCCTTGTGCTCCCGCTGCTCCTTGCGCTCCGGTTTCACCTTTTGCTCCAGCTTCACCTTTTTCGCCTTTTGTTCCTTTTTCTCCAGGTTCACCTTTTGCTCCAGAAGATGAGGATCCTTTATCACCACTCGCTCCAGATGGACCTTTCAAACTGATTGGCGTTGGCCATTTGTTCTTACTCTTCGGTCCGTAGATATTGAATGTAGAAATATCGATATAGAAATCACCATTAATTCCTAGGGCAGATGATGGAGCACCTTTTCCATTAAGAATTGTGTTTGCAACGCTCTGATTTGTGCGACCTGCAGCTTCTGAAGGAATCAATGAATTGGTTGCGATAAATATTGATGCAACTGAGAGATTTAATGCACTTCTGATTCTGTTCATAGCCCCTCCTCATGGGGCTTGGGTCCCGGGTATCGGGATGTGGAGTATCAGAGTGATACCGATTGATACGCTTAAAAAGGTGGATATCTCTCTGTGATTTCTCAGGTTTTAGGCGTATAAACGGCAACTTCATTTTGAAACTCCCACGTGTTTCACAAAGTAATTGACTGGGATATTCAGTTTGAAGGAGTTACATGCGGCTATCGGATACAACGGTATTCGAACTATTTAAAAGGAGATTCAATTGAAGAACAAGAAGTTAATTGCGGCGACAATAGCAACTGGAGTTGCAATTTCTTTGGGAACGGCATCGGTTTCATCAGCTGATGACAGAGGTTTTGGAAGAGGCGCTGACCTTTCAACAGTTCTAAATGGCTTGAAAGATCGGGGCACCCTTACTCAGTCCCAAGTTGATGCAATTGAATCTGCATTAAAAGATTCTAAATCTGCGGCACGCGCCGAAATGGTCGCTGCTAAAGATGCATTCACAAAAGTTTTAACAGATACTTTAGGAATATCAGCAAGTGATTTAACTGCAAGAATGAAAGCGGGAGAATCACTTGCATCAATTGCAGGGTCAAAGAAAGATGCACTGATTTCTGCAATCGTAGCTTTCCAAACCAAAACTATTGATGATGCGCTTGCTGCCGGAAAAATTACTGGAGATCAGGCAAGCAAGTTGAAATCTAAATTGGTAGAACGCACTACGTCCATGGTTGAGCGCGCTAAGGGTTTAGTTAAAGGTTTTGGCTTGGAGTTTAAAGGTGGAAAAGGACACGGAAAAGGCCCGCGTTCTTAACCACTTACCCTTTCTAAAGTAACTCCTCCTCCGAAAGAAAGAACCACCGGTAGAAATACTGGTGGTTCTTCTCTTTTTCGTAAAAATTTTGAGAGAGTTCGGCCATGAGAATTCATATAGGAAGCGACCACGCTGGTTTGGAATTTAAGAATCGAATTGTGGAGCATTTGAAGAATAAGGGTCACGATGTAGTCGACCACGGACCACATACTTTTGATCCGCTCGATGATTACCCAGTTTTCTGTATTCCTGCTGCAGAAGCTGTAGCTAAAGAGCCTGGTTCGTTTGGAATAGTTCTAGGTGGTTCTGGAAATGGCGAACAGATGGTTGCAAATAAAGTTAAAGGTGTTCGTGCGGCGCTGGTATGGAGCAAGGAAATTGCAAAACTTGCAAGAGAACATAATGATGCAAATGTAATCTCTCTAGGCGGAAGAATGCATGATGAAGCGTTTTGCCTCGAACTGGTGGATACATTTCTTGCAACGCCATTTAGTGGAGATGAGCGTCATGTAAGAAGAATTGGCTTAATTAGTAAATATGAAAAAGATGGCAGTCTCTAAATTTTTGTGTAGAGAAAATCAGTAACCACGTGGTCTTTTGAAATACCTTTACCCTCAAATTTTGTAACCGGACGCCAGTCTGGCCGGGAAATCTTTCCCCCGCTCCACTCTTTTACTTCGGTGAAATTCTTTTCAATTTCTATTGCATAGGGAAGCCAATCTGTCGCAATTCTGACAAAACCTCCAGGTTTAGTTTTATCAGCGAGAATCTTTAGAAAGTCAGGTTTTAGTAAGCGACGTTTGTTTTGACGTCGCTTGGGCCAAGGGTCTGGAAAGAAAATATGAAAACCATCTACCGAGCCATCAGCTACATGATTAGTGAGTACATCCCAGATATCACCTTGAATAATTTTGAGATTTCTTAAACCAGCTTTTTCCGCGCGAATCACGAGCGCACCAATTCCTGGTTTATGGACCTCGACCGCAACATATCCATTCTGCGGATTGGCTTCAGCAATGGCAGCCGTTGCCTCTCCCATTCCACTTCCAATTTCGAAGATCACTTCATTTGGCGCAAATGAATAGAAGAGCGAATGCGGATCGATGGTTCCCTTTAGCGGAATCTCAAAACGATTCCAATGATCAACCAACGCCTCGGCTTGAGCCTTAGTCATCCGCTCGCCACGCAATGCGAAACTTCGGATTCGGCGATTGCTTGGGGTGACCTGCTCCATAGTGGCAAAGAGTGCCATCTCTGCTTGGATACGCGCATGCCAGGAAATAATCTCTCGCGTGCCGAAGCGCACGAACGTTCTTCCATTCTCAAGGTTCATAACTACCATGTCGAATTAGATGTTACCCAAGGTGACGAGACCTTCTACGCCAAGACAAAAGTTACCTTTAGCTGCAATAAGCAAGGTGCGACTACCTTTATTGATGCCGTAGGAAAACGTCTAATCTCTGCAACATTGAATGGAAAAGCGATTGATAGTTCAAATTTCACTGGCCAGTCACTTCATTTAAAGGATCTTCAAGCTGATAATGAATTAATTGTCGAAATCGAAGCGATTTATTCAAAGACTGGCGAAGGCTTACAGCGATCAGTAGATCCTGTCGATAATGAGGTTTACCTCTACTCCCAAGGTGAGACGGCGTTTATAAGAAACATGTATCCATGTTTTGATCAACCAGATTTAAAGGCCACTTTTGATTTCACAGTAACAGCTCCTTCACACTGGGAAGTAATATCAAATAACCCAGTTAAGAAGCTCTCGGATCTTGGCGATAAGAAAAAGTGGGAGTTCACAACCACTCCAATTATGTCCACCTATATATCTGCAGTTGTGGCTGGTCCATATGCCCATGTTCATGATGAATACCAGGGTTCCAAGAAGATTCCGCTTGGCATCTATTGCCGTAAATCTTTATTTGAGCATCTTGATGCCGATGAAATCTTCCTGCTGACAAAGCAAGGATTTAAGTACTTTGAAGAAGTATTTGGACTTGCATATGCATTTGAAAAATATGATCAGATTGCTGTAGTTGATTTCAACTGGGGCGCGATGGAAAACGCTGGTTGCGTGACCTTCCGCGAAGAATTATTGGTCTTCAGATCAAAAGTAACCGAGCGTATGTATAGCGCGCGAGCAAACACCATCCTCCATGAAATGGCACATATGTGGTTTGGAAATCTCGTCACTATGAAATGGTGGGATGACCTTTGGCTCAACGAATCATTTGCAGAATGGTCTGCCTATTTAGCTCTCGTCGAAGCAACTAAATTTACAAACTCCTGGACTGGTTTTAACTCCGAGCGAAAGAACTGGGCATATCGCCAAGATCAATTAACTTCTACCCACCCGATAGCAACCGATATGGTCGATATCGAAACCGTAAAAGCGAATTTCGATGGCATTACATATGCAAAAGGCGCTTCTGTTCTTCAACAGCTAGTTGCTCACGTGGGACGCGAGAATTTCATCTCTGGATTGAAGAAATATTTTGCGAAGCATGCATATAAGAACACCACTCTGCGCGATTTGTTGAGCGAACTTGAAATCACAAGTGGAAGAAAGCTTGATCCTTGGGTTGCCACATGGTTGCAGACTGCTGGCGTAAATACTTTGCGACCGGTTTTGGCAATCAATGATGGCAAGTATTCTGAAGTTGCAGTTAAACAAGAAGCCCCAACAATTCCTGCGGGCTCTAAAGAACTTCGACCGCATCGAATGGCTGTTGGTCTTTATGATCTGCAAGGCGATGCGTTGAAATTACGCAAGTCAGTTGAACTTGATGTAGAAGGCGCGCTAACTAAGGTAACTGAACTATCTGGTGAAAAAGTTGCAGATTTGCTTCTAATCAATGATCGCGACTACTCATACGCAAAGATTCGATTTGATGAGAATTCCATTCAGACTCTCAAATCTCACCTTGGAAAAGTAAGTGATAGCTTGCCTAGGGCTCTTTGTTGGTCTGCTTCTTGGGATATGTTGCGAGATGCAGAAATCTCCGCATCTGACTTTATTGAAATCGCAATTGCCGGATTACCTGGTGAAGATGATGTAACTACTGTTACCGCAATCGGAAATCAGTTGCTCTCTGCGATTGAGGTTTATTCAGCATCCAAGAATCGTGATGCATCAAGAGAGCGCGTCGCTAATTTGATTTCAAATCTCCTCAATAAGGCTAAACCTGGTAGCGATCTTCAGCTTCAATATGCCCGAATCTTTGCCTCTGTTGCTCATACCAAAGAACAGGGCGCACGTGTTCGCGAGCTTCTTGAAGGAAAGTTAACTGGATTAGCAATTGATGCAGATCTTCGTTGGTCACTTTTGATATCTCTTGTTGAGCGTGGACTTTCCACCATCAGCGAAGTTGATGAAGAGTTAAAGCGAGATAACACGCTTACCGGACAACTCGCTCATGAGCGCTGTATGGCTGCCTTTCCAAATCTTGAGGCGAAAGAGGCTGCATTTAAGAAGGCAACTGAGAACTTTGAAATCTCCAACTGGACCAGGCTTTCGGCAATTCAAGGATTTGCTCGACCGTTGCATCGAGATTTCCATGCCAAATTTATCGATCGTTACTTTGGATTGATATTGGATATCTACAACACCAAATCGTATGAAGATTCATCCAACATTATTGATCTGCTATTCCCTACTTATGTAACGACGACGGAAACTCTGGCAAAGACCAATAATTGGCTCTCGACAGTCGGTAAGGATGCGCATCCAACTTTGCGGCGCCACGTGATTGAAGGAAAAGATTCGTTAGAGCGTGCGCTCAGAGTTCAAGCAGTAGATAAGTGAAACTACTCAGAAATATAAGTTAGAACTTCTTCTTTATATTTCTTAGCTCGAGCTTTCTTTAAATTTTCGCCTGCTACGACCAGCAACCAGACTGCTAAAAAGATTCCAACAGGGGCTACGAAGAACCAGATAAACGCCTCCAAGAATGGAAGTGGTTCGCCAGGCATTGAGCCATCTTCATTAAGAAATAGATTCATGTGACGAGTCTATGCAGTGGCGGCAGCAACGCCAAATGGTTCTAAATATGGAACCCATCTTTGATCAGCTCTACCAGTTCCAAGAATTCGCCAAGCTGCGCCGACTGGTTCTCTAGGAAGTGAACGTAAACGCCAACCTAACTCTTTAAGAGTTTTATCAGCTTTTAGATGGTTACATTTATGACACGCACTCACAACGTTATCCCAAGTGTGATCGCCACCCCGACTCTTTGGAATTACATGATCAATTGAAGTAGCCGTTGCTGCACAATAAACACATCGACCACCATCGCGAGCAAAAATTGCTCTTCTAGAAAGTGGAACGGTATGGCGATATGGAATCTTTACAAATTTATGTAATCGAATTACTGCAGGAAGAATTAGTGAACCAGATGCATAACGGAGTTCAATTCCAGAATCTTCAACCATGGTGGCGCGATTGTTTAAAACTAAAATAAGCGCGCGTCTATCAGAAACGACACCTAGTGGCTCGTAGGTGGCGTTTAGAACTAAAGTCCTTCTCGTCGCTACCGACAAACTAAACCCCTTTGTTCGACGCGTGGCTCGCGTCGTGGGGGAAATCCTGCCCGAACTGTCTGCAAATTGTGCGGAATTTGGGTTAATTTCTTATAAAGTCCGGCTCAAATGGAGCTAGATATCAGCGGTCGCGAACTTCTTGACTGGTTCCTTGGCGCCCCTGTCCGCATCCTGGTCATACTTATAGTTGCGCTATTCCTGCAACGAATTGCCTCCCGCGCCATTACAAAGACATTAGGCAAGATTGCGGAAGCGGATTTCATTCCTGGCGAGAAGAATCAGGTAACGCGGCAACGCGAAAGAGCGCGCACTGCTGCATCGGTTCTCAATAGTTCATCGAAAGCATTGGTTGGACTTATATCCGGCGCGATGATTCTGGGAGAACTTGGAGTCGACCTTGGTCCACTTGTTGCATCTGCTGGTGTTGTCGGATTTGCAGTTGGCCTGGGAGCGCAATCGATTGTTCGCGATATTTTCTCTGGAATTACCATGTTGATTGAAGATCAATACGGGGTTGGCGATACAGTCGAAGTTCTTGATGTAAAAGGAAAAGTAGAGACTGTTGGACTTCGCATCACAACTGTCCGAGATCGCGCTGGAACGCTCTGGTATCTACGTAACGGTGAGATTTTGAAAGTTGGAAATTTATCTCAGAAGCGTCGCGGCTGATTAACCATAGCTTCAGCGGCTGAAGTCAAATAATTCCAAAGTTCGGTTTTAAGTTCAGAACTCATTTCTAGTTCAGAGACTGCCGATTCCATATTTCTTAGCCAAGCGTTTTTTTCTACTTCGCCAATTATAAAAGGTGAATGTCGCATTCGTAAACGAGGGTGTCCGCGTTTTTCGCTATAAGTAGTAGGACCGCCCCAATATTGTTCAAGAAACATTAATAGTCTCTCTGCTGCACCTTTTAGATCATCTTCTGGATACATCGGTCGCAGAATTTGATCAACGCTTACAAGTGCATAGAAATGTGAAACCAATTTTTCAAAAGTTTCGTGACCACCCATTTCGTCAAACTTACTCACGATTAATCCTTTGCGACCAAACCCCGAGTATTGCAACCGGTATTGCGGCGGCAAGACAGAGCCAGCCGTATGAAAGCGTCCCGATAATCACGCCAGCCAATGCACCGCCACCGGCACCAGAAAGATTCATAACTAGGTCACTGGCGCCTTGTGCTGAAGTTTTCATTTCAGCAGAAACGCTCTCGGCTAATAAAGCAGAGCCAGCAATCAACGTAAATGACCAACCAAGTCCAAGGAGAAATAAGCCAATGCCTAAAGTGATTGCATCATCAGCTGCCGCAAATCCTGAGACCAAAGTAGAAAGTAAAAGAATCAAAACTCCGATTTGTATTGTTCTAACTCTGCCAATTCGATCGCTAAGTGAACCTACAATCGGCGAGAAGGCATACATGCCTAAGACGTGAATACTTATAACTAAGCCAATAATGGTTAACGTGACATCAACATGGGCCATATGAACCGGAGTCATCACCATCACTGAAACCATTGCAACATGACCAATTGCAATTGCAGCTATTGCAAAGAGCGCTCGTTGATTTACCTTTATGTGCGATAAGGCATGCTTGGTAGATTTCTTTGCTTCTTGAATATTTGTATTACGTTCTTGCGCCAACAAGAAAGGATCTGGCCTAAGAAATACTTGGATAATCAATGTGGCGAAGAAGAGAGTTACTGCGGAAATTAAATATGGTCCAACTAGTCTCGGTAATCCTAAGTTGTTGGCAAGATTTCCAGATGGCTCCATCATATTTGGCCCTAAAACCGCTCCAACAGTTAGCGCCCAAACTACAAGAGAGAGCTGTTTAGCTCGCGTCTCATTTGTTGCTAAATCAATTGCGGCAAAACGAGCTTGGTAACCAGCAGCAGATGCAGCACCGACACAGAAGGTGCCGGCCAGCATAAAGAAAATGTTTTCAGTAGTTCCACCCAGGATTGCGAGCAAAGATCCAACGACGCCAGATAAATAACCAACCGATAGCGCAAGGCGACGTCCACCGCGTTGAGTAAGTCGAGCAAGCGGTAGCGCAAGTGCAGCGGCGCCAAGCACTGAAGATGTCTGTGCTAGTCCAGCTAACGTTTCAGAATCAGTAATTGATGCAACTAATAAAGATCCAGCCGCAACGGTTCCAGCTACACCGAGTCCATTTAGAACTTGGGCTGAGGCGAGTACACGTACAGTGCGAGTTTCTGTCTTCAATTCATCCTCATCCAAACTGCGGTATCACTGGGTAGCTGATTGCCTGCAATTGGAGAACTTGAAATAAGTACTTTTCCATCAGGTAATTCAAATTGTTTTCCAAAATTTATTATGCAGGCAAAGTTGCCAGAACGCTTAAATGCCAAAATCTCTTCCCCAAGATTTAACCACGCCAATTCTCCATCACCAAGACCAACTTCATCTCGCCTAATGGCTAGCGCTGCTTTAACCATCTCTAAAAATGAACCAGTTATCCCCTGCTGGGTATCGACTGCACTATCTCCCCAGTTAATGGGTTGAGGTAACCAAGATTGCTCAATAGTTAAATTCTTATTAGATGAAAAGCCATGTGCGCCAGAAGAATTCTTTGTCCAAGGAATCGGAACCCGGCAACCATCTCTACCTCTGTCAGTTTTCTCCGACATCTTCCAGATTGGATCCTCCAGACGATCTTCTGGAATATCTCTTACTTCAAATAAACCTAACTCTTCGCCTTGGTAAATATAAGCACCACCTGGAAGTGCTAACTCAAGAAGCGTTGCAGCTCTGGCACGCTTTAATGCGCGCTCCTTATTCAGCTTTATTGGATCGCCATATTTTTCTTCGCCTTTACCTTTATTTTGTAGACCAAGATCTAAGCGATCAGTTTTTCGTACAACATCATGGTTCTCCCAAACCCAAGAAGGCGGTGCACCAACCTTTACGACTTCGGCCATGGATTTATCGATGATTGCTTTAAGTGATTTTGCTTCCCATTTTGCAGTTAGGAATGAAAAGTTAAATGATTGATGTAATTCATCTGGGCGAACATACATAGCGATGCGTTCATCATTTGGCGCCCACGCCTCCGAGACCAACATGGGTTGATGTCTGTAAGTATCAGTAATCTTTCGCCAGCTACGGTGAATATCATGTACTTCTTCTTGATCCCAATAAGGTCTAACGTGACGATCCAGTAATTCCACAGAAGCAAGATCTACATCAGGTAATCCTTCTGCTTTCCACATTCCGTGTGCCACATCGATGCGAAAGCCATCAAACTCAAGATCCAGCCAGAATTTGAAAATCTTTTGGAAGTGCTCGATAACATCATTATTCTTCCAATTGAAATCAGGTTGTTCCACGGCAAAGAGATGTAAGTACCACTGCTCTGGATTGCCATTTTTATCAATGACGCGCTGCCAAGCTGGTCCACCAAAAACAGCTTCCCAATTATTTGGCGGCAATTCACCATTCTTACCTTTTCCGTCGCGGAAGATATATCGATCTCTAGCTTTTGAACCTGGCGCGGAATTAAGAGCTTCTTGGAACCAGATATGTTGATCTGAGGAATGGTTTGGGACTAAATCGAGAATTACGCGAATCCCTAATTCATGTGCCTCTTTAATGAGCGCTTTCGCATCATCGATCGATCCATATTCGGAATGTATTTCAAAGTAATCAGCTACGTCGTAACCATGATCTTTTTGTGGTGATTTAAACCAAGGATTTATCCAGATGCAGTCAATCCCAAGCTCTTTTATGTAATTAAGGCGCGAGCGAATTCCATTTATATCGCCGATGCCATCGCCATTCGAATCAGCAAAAGATCGAATATAGATTTGATAGGTAACTGCATCACGCCACCACGGCCGGGCGCTTCTTGGTTCCAACAATTACTACTCCTGAATTAGATATTTTTCGAGGAATTTTCGCTCATCATCATTGAGCGGTCTGGATTTGGAAACTGATTTATCAACGCCAACTTGTACGGTCTTAACACGAGCACAGAGTTCTTCTCCGTTGTGAATCTCGTAGACCATCGAGAATGATGATGTACCAATCTTTTCGACCCAGAGCGAAACATCAACAAAGATTCCACCCAAAGTAATGCCTTTGAGAAAATCTACTTCTGCCCGGGCAACAACCATCTCCATTAATCCTGGAATTTCACCTTTTGCGTGATGCTGCATAAAAGACCATTCAAATCTTGCCTCCTGCGCAAAAGTTAAATACTTGGCATTATTTACATGGCCCATTGCATCTAAGTCATCCCAACGTACAAAAGCTTTATGGTGATACTTCATCGAGTTAACTTTCTATAGGTGACGCGATGTGGACGTGCGGCTTCAGGTCCGAGTCTTTCAATCTTATTCTTTTCATAAGATTCAAAGTTTCCTTCAAACCAGAACCATTGAGAATCTCCCTCGTAAGCCAAGATATGAGTAGCGACTCGATCTAAGAACCATCGATCGTGAGAGATAACTACTGCGCATCCCGGGAAATCAAGTAGCGCATTTTCTAGAGAACCAAGGGTTTCAACATCTAAATCATTTGTAGGCTCATCCAGCAATAGAAGATTTCCACCCATCTTTAAGGTCAGGGCAAGATTTAATCTATTTCGCTCTCCACCGGACAAAACGCCAGCTGGTTTCTGTTGATCCGGTCCTTTAAAACCAAATGCTGAAACATAGGCGCGGCTTGGCATTTCAACTTGCCCAACTTTCATGAAATCTAAGCCATCAGAAACGACTTCCCAAAGCGATTTCTTTGGATCAATTCCAGAACGTGATTGATCAACGTATGAAATTTTTACCGTTTCACCGACTTTAATTGAGCCAGAGTCTGGTTTCTCTAGGCCAAGAATCATTTTAAATAGCGTAGTTTTTCCAGCACCGTTTGGACCGATTACGCCAACGATGCCATTTCGTGGCAATGAGAATGTTAAATTATCGATTAGTAATCGCTCGCCAAAACCTTTACTTAAATTCTCAACATCAACAACGATATTTCCAAGTCGTGGACCCATTGGAATTTGAATCTCTTCAAAATCAAGTTTGCGCGCTTTCTCCGCTTCTGCTGCCATCTCTTCGTAACGAGCTAGACGCGCTTTCGATTTTGCTTGACGTCCTTTTGCATTTTGACGAACCCAATCTAATTCTTCAGCAAGTCGCTTAGCTCGCTTCGCATCTTTCTGACCTTCAACTTTTAATCGAGTCGCTTTAGTCTCTAAATATGTCGAGTAGTTACCTTCATATGGATAAGCACGACCGCGGTCCAATTCCAAAATCCATTGTGCAACATTGTCCAAGAAGTATCTATCGTGAGTAATTGCAACAACAGTGCCCTCGTACTTAGATAGAAATTGTTCAAGCCAGAGAACTGATTCTGCGTCGAGATGGTTTGTAGGTTCGTCAAGAAGGAGTAGGTCTGGTTTCTGCAATAACAATTTACAAAGAGCAACTCGACGGCGTTCGCCACCGGATAGGACTTTTACATCGGCATCTGGTGGAGGGCAACGCAGGGCATCCATAGCTTGTTCTAGCTGAGAATCTAAATCCCAAGCATTTAGGTGATCTAACTTCTCTTGCAATGTTCCCATCTCCGCAAGGAGTTTGTCGTAATCTGCATCAGGATTAGCCATCTCTTCTGAAACTTGATCAAATCTTTTCTTCAGTGCCATTGTTTCTGCGACACCTTCTTGAACGTTTTCTAAAACATTTTTGCTTTCATCAAGTGGCGGCTCTTGTAGAAGAATTCCAACTGAATATCCAGGAGTTAAATATGCCTCGCCATTTGATGGTTGCTGTAAACCGGCCATCATCTGAAGAACTGTTGATTTACCTGCACCATTTGGACCGACAACGCCAATCTTTGCGCCAGGCAGAAACATCAATGTCACATCATCAAGGATTACTTTATCGCCGTGCGCTTTACGCACTTTTTTCATCGTATAAATGAACTCTGCCACGAGGCGAAACCCTATCGGTTGCTCGGTAGAATTCCTGCACTCACATTGCGCCCGTAGCTCAGTCGGATAGAGCACCCGCCTTCTAAGCGGGTTGTCGCAGGTTCGATTCCTGCCGGGCGCGCCCAGAGACGCTAAATTTCTAAACGCTCTAAGGCAACCACCAAAGTTTCATTACTTGCTATTTCAGTTGCATTAAATTCCAGTCGAGGTTTGACTTTATTTTCCAATCGAAAGATTAAATGCTTCGCGCCAGCCAGATCTCCTAATAAGAGTAAGACAAATATTTCGCGCGCCATCCTGGCCAAAAGATCCCCGCCTCTTAACTCTTCACTCAATTCGTGGGCACACCTCGTTATCTCGTCTTCACTAAGTCCAGTCAACTTAATTGAGACCAATGCCAGCGGCTGCTCCCGCCTGATTGCCCAAGACTGCAAACGTCGGGCGCTCTCATAAAAATAGAAAGGAGTCATCAGGCCAGTAAGCGGGTCGTGAATAAGTTCACTCATGAACCAACCTTCCCTGGCGCTAGTAGGAAAGAGAATAGAAATCTCATCCCCTATTCTTTGGCTATGCGCATCCGTCGCGTTGCGGCACTTCTTGTAAATCTTGAGGCGCTCTTTTTAGCCATATTGGCTCTCTACCTATTTATTAGATCTGTAACTTCTGAACTCACAGAGCTAGATGCGATGGTTGCAGAAATTCTCTTCCTAATTGCAGGAAGCGTAGGTCTCTTCTTTGCTGGCCGAGGCATGGTTAACTCAAGACGTTATGGACGAGGCGCGATTGTGATGGCCAACTTAATCGCCTTAGGTGTTGCCTATTACATGATTGATGGGGAGCGAATTATTTGGGGAACTATCCTTGGCATCGTCGCCATATCAACCGGTGGCCTTGCAATCGCAGCAACTCCAGTGGAAGGTTCAAAGAATGATTGATACTGATATGTCGATCGATCATCTTTCAGAAGTTTCGATTAAGAACGCAAAAGAGCTCATTGATAAGGCAAGTAAATTAAGAAAACTCGGTGAGAAATCTAATCGCAGACGTATCGCCCGATTATTCAAAGACAGTGGCGCAATCGAAGCTACCATCACATTAACTGATGAAGTTATGCGAATTAATTCGCCAAGAGCTGCAACCAGGCTATTGCGGAGAGCTGCAGCAAAAGCATCAGTCCGCGGCTTCGGATTTATAAATTCTCTTGGAATTCGCTTTATCGCATTGCTATCGCCGCTTCTTCCCGGATTGATTGTAAAAATTGTCCACTGGCGAGTTCGTTCTTATTCAAAAGATTTAATCTTGGATTCACGAAATGAAAAGTTAAGCAAGCACATCAAGAAAAGAAGCGGAAGTGGCGTCGCGCTAAATATAAATGTGATTGGCGAGGCCGTGCTTGGGCACCAAGAAGCCGAAGATCGCTTCCAGTCCATCGTAGAGATGATTCGCAGGCCAGAAGTCGGATATATCTCGGTAAAACTCTCTGCGATTGTCGCGCAACTATTAACTGTCGATGTTGCCGGTTCACAAAAGCGCGCTACCGAAAGGCTTCGCGAGCTATATAGAGAGGCTGATGCAAATAATGTCTTTATAAATCTTGATATGGAGGAATATCGAGATCTTGCGATGACAGTCGCAACATTTAAATCAGTTCTTGACGAACCAGAGTTCACCAAGACAAATGCTGGAATAGTTCTTCAGGCTTACCTGCCAGAATCTCATGATGTATTTCTAGAACTCTGCGAGTGGTCGAAAGAGCGTTACGCTAAATCAAAATCTCATATAAAAATCCGTATTGTTAAAGGTGCAAACCTTGCGATGGAGCATGCTGAATCCGAGATGCATGGCTGGTCACCTGCTCCATATCGAAGCAAAGCAGATGTTGATGCCTCATATTTACGGTTGGTCGATATTGCGCTTCGTAAAGAAAATTCAAAAGCTGTTCGCATTGGAATCGCATCTCACAATCTCTTCCATCTCTCTTGGGCGCTTGCAGTAGCAAAAGAGCGTGGCGTATTGGATCAGATGGATGTTGAAATGCTTGAAGGAATGGCAAATGCTGAAGCGCTTTCGCTAACGAAATCAGGCCATCCAGTTCTTCTCTATGCCCCTGTTACAAAGCCAGATGATTTTGCCGCTGCGGTTGCTTATTTGGTTCGACGCCTTGATGAAAACACTTCTCCGGAGAATTACTTGCGAGCGGCTTTTGAAATTGGTGAGAATCAGCATGTCTTCTCTGATCAAGAAAGCAGATTCCGCAGATCGCTTGATGAGCGCCACACAATAAGTACAAAGTCTCTCCGTCACATTCCGCTGGCTCCAAAACTAGATTCTGGCTTCTCCAACCACAGTGAGGCTGATCCGACTGATCCGAAATTCTTAGCAGAATTACACAAATCCCTAAAGCGCTTTAAAAATGTTAAAGATTGGGAGATTCCAGCAGTTGTTGGTGGCAAAGAATATTTTGAAGGCGACCTTGTTGAAGGCAAGGATCCATCAGATGGCGAGCGCACCTGGTATCACTATGCCGTCGGAAATAAAAAGCTAGTCGACTCCGCTATTAAGGTCGCGAAGAGTGCTCAAGAAAAATGGAGCGCACTTTCAATTGAAGAACGTGGCGAGATTCTTAACGCAGCGGCAGAAGCCATGGACCGCAACCAAGCCGAGACTATTGCTGTGATGACGAGAGATGCCGGAAAAACAATTGCAGAAGCGGTCCCAGAAATTAGTGAGGCAATTGATTTTGCAAACTTCTATGCCCATTCTGCGCGCGATTTTGGTCCATCCACTCCGCTCGGAACTATTCTCGTCGTACCGCCGTGGAACTTCCCATATGCAATCCCAATGGGTGGCGTCTGCGCAGCTCTTGCTGCAGGAAACACTGTAATTCTCAAACCTGCTCCCGAAACTGTTGCTACTGCATATGAAGTTGCAAGCCATCTATGGGAAGGTGGCGTACCAAAGGATGTACTTCAGTTCCTTCCAATGCGTGATGATGAAGATGGAAAATATTTAGTTACACATCCAGAGATAAACGGAGTAATCCTTACTGGTTCATTTGATACAGCTGCCCTATTCACAAGTTGGCATCCAGAGATCAATCTTCTTGCAGAAACCAGTGGAAAGAACGCAACTCTGATCTCTGCATGTGCTGATATTGATTCGGCTGTAAAAGATCTAGTCCAATCAGCATTTGGCCACGCCGGTCAGAAATGCTCCGCTTCTTCAGTTGCAATCGTTGAGACTTCAATTTACAACCATCCATCTTTCTTTAGACAACTGAAGGATGCAGTCTCATCTCTCCAAGTTGGCGCAGGTTGGGATCTCTCAACATCAGTTGGACCAGTTATTCGCAAACCAGAGAATGCGCTCTCTCGAGCTCTTACAACTCTTGATGAAGGTGAGAGCTGGCTCGTTGAACCAAAACAACTTGATAACTCTGGACTGCTCTGGCAGCCAGGCATCAAGGTTGGAGTTAAGGCAGGTTCTTGGTCTCACCGAAACGAATGGTTTGGTCCGGTACTTGCTGTTATCGAAGCTCCAGATCTTCAAACTGCAATCAAATGGCAGAACGAGACTGATTTTGGTCTAACTGCAGGAATTCAATCACTTGATCAATTTGAATGCGAAGAGTGGATCAACAGTATTGAGGCCGGAAACCTCTATGTAAATCGCGGCACAACTGGCGCGATTGTGAATCGTCAACCTTTTGGCGGTTGGAAACGATCTTCAGTTGGACCTAATGCAAAAGCCGGCGGTTGGAATTATGTAAATGCTCTTCGTATCTGGCCACGAGTTACTGATATTCGAGCAGCAAAATTTGGTGTCGAAAAATGGTGGAGTTCAGTAGGCTCTAAAGCTATCGACCATTCTGGACTTTCAGTGGAGAAGAATTACCAGCGATATCGCCGCTATTCAAAACCAATATTGGTTTTTGTTGATGAAACAACCACAAGCGTTGAACTTGAATTAATAAATTACATAGCCTCACTTACTAAAGCTGAAGTTGTAATCTCAAGTGATAACGAATCGCTATCAGGCGATTACGCAAAGGTCCGTTGGTTAGCAGCTTCCAATCCACCAAAAGCGGAATTACTAAATAGAGGTATATCTGTCGATCATCGTCCCGTTGCACAACGTGGCGATATCGAAGCCTCTCGATGGTTACTTGAACAATCAGTCTCGGTAACACATCATCGCTACGGAAATATCAATGGCGGACCAAAACCAAGAGTTTCTGGCCTCTAAATAGCCAATTTCTGAGGTGTAAGCAGCGCTAAATATTTGTTATAGAGTTTGCCACGCTTCTCGGGTTGTTAGCTCAGTTGGTAGAGCAGGTGACTCTTAATCACCGGGTCGTAGGTTCGATCCCTACACAACCCACTTTCGTCTCCTTATTGCTTCGGTTGACCAAAGCGCCCATAGAACAAGTATTGGTTGGAAGAATAATCTAATTAATCTTTCTCGATCGGTATCCAAACCAAATGCATCAATACCATCTAAATACTGCCATACATTTCCTGGAAAAATAAGAACGAAAAAAATTGCAGTAAGAATTCCAACTCTACGGCGCCATTTCCAAAGAAATAGAAGTGAAAGCCCTAGTGCTATTTCAGCGACGCCGGAAACAAGAACAACAAAATCTGAATCCATCGGTAACCAAGAAGGAACCTGCGCTTGAAACTCGACTCTCCTGCTTGTCAGGTGCAGAGTACCGGTGTAGCAAATGATTAGACCCAGGGCAATTTGAGAGGATTTTTTCAGAATAATCTTCATCACCAATTAAAACTATTTGTTACCAGAGCGACATCGATCCGAACAGTATTTAACATTTTCCCAGTCTCTCGCCCATTTCTTTCGCCACTCGAACTCTCGATTACAGCGTAGGCAAACTTTTGGAGAGAAGCCATTCTTAATCTTTGCCTTCACGAGCGACTAGTCAATGAAGTGGGTAAAGGACCAAGCCCAAATCCATGCAAAGAAGAAAACGCCTAGCGGATAAAGAATGTCAAAAAGTTCCATGACTTCAGATTACCAAGGAATAATTTCGCGATCTTCCCAAAACACTCCAGTCGCATCGCCTTCTTTAAATTCACGTGTAGCTAGCCAAATTGCGGTCTCTGCACCTTCTTCAGCACTACGAGGTGCATCAGGTCCGCCCATATCGGTGCGACTGTGGTTAGGGCAGATTGCATCGATTAAAAATCCGCGTGAACCATGTCCCGTTTCATGCGCCAAATTTCTCACCATCGCATTAACTCCAGCTTTTGATATTCGATATGGCGCAAGTCCGCCTGCATTTCCCGGTCCGGACATACGACCCAAGCAAGCTGAAAAAATAATGATTCGACCATCTCGTACTTCCGCCATCTTTGCGCCAAAAGCATTTACTAGTGAGAAAGTCGAATTGAGATTTACATTCAATACTCGATTCCATTCTTCATCTGTCGTGCGAAGAGTTTTTGCCATCTTTTCGCTCATCACGCCGTGAGCAAGGACTACAACTTGTGGCGTTCCATACTTCGTCAACATTTTTTCGGCAATTTCACGAGCTTCAGTTTGATTCTGTAAATCTGCAATTTCGTATTCAATTCCAAGTTCAGCGGATGTGGCAGCAGCACGATCTTGATCTTTAGAAATAGTCACGACTCTCATTCCAGCGCTCTTAAGCGCTCTTGCGACCTCTTTACCAAGACCGCGGCTACCGCCAGATACGAATACGAGTTTCATAGATGAGAGATTAGGTCATTTCCTTTTAGAGCGCGCGCTGGGATTCTCAAAGAAGAGGATTGGAAATAGGCTCTATCTATGTCGATTCTTAAGTTGAAAGATGGCCGCGGCTTTGAATATCTGGATAACGGCAAGGAGAGCGAGAGAGCGATTCTCTTCCTTCACGGAACTCCTGGGGATGCGACGGCTTGGCTGAAGTGGCTCGATGAAATCTCAGAAGTTCGAGCGATTGCAACTTCGCGACCAGGATATGGACTATCAGATCGGCAACCTGGAAGAACTGTTGCGGCTGATTTAGCAAATCAAGCAGAAGTTTTAGACCACTTCGGAATCAAATCATTTGTATCTATCGGCCGGTCTGGTGGTGGACCACATTCATTAAATATGACTAGAGATTCAAGATGTGTCGCAGCTTTTACCCTTGCCGGTGTTGGCGAATACGGTAGATCAGATTTAAATTTTCTTGAAGGTATGGGTCCTGAGAATCAGGATGGATTTGGTGAGGCAATGAAAGGTGAGGAAGCGATCACAGATTGGATGGAGCGAAACGCACCGGGATTCAAAAACGTTACAGGTGCAGATTTAATTGCAGCATTTGGTGGATTGATTGGAGGAGCCGATAAACGTGCTCTGACAAATGAAGTTGCAGAAGCAAAAGCAGCAACTTTACGTAGGGCGCTCGACAAGAGTTTCACTGGTTGGATTGATGACGACTTGGCATTTGTACAAACTTTCGGATTTGATATCTCGAAGATAGACAAACCTGTTGTTCTCTGGCAGGGCGATGATGATTTTATGGTTCCGAAAGCTCATAGTGAATGGCTTGCAAAACATATTCCTGGTTCGCAATTACGTTTCGTTCCAGGTCATGGACATATTTCTCTAGGTGAAGAGTTTCGTCCAAAGATTATTGAGGATGCGCTTAGTTATCTTTCTTAGTTGATTCAAGGATCTCTGCCAACGTTCCCATTTCAGTTAGCAATTTACATGCTGTCCTAATAATTGGAACACTAAGCAGTGCACCGGAGCCTTCACCTAACCGAAGATCGAGATTCAATATTGGCTTTATCCCAAGTTTATCTATGGCAATTTTGGAAGCCGGCTCTGATGAAACATGACCAGCAATAAGCGACTTCGCTATTTCGGGCCGAATGTTTGTTGCAATTAATGCGGCGGCAAGCGTGCTGATACCGTCCAGAATTATTGGGACTCTTAGTGATGAGCTTCGTATTACGAAACCAACCATGGCTGCTATTTCGAAACCGCCAAAACGCATCAAAATCTGGAGCGGATCAGATGTCGTGTCAATACTTTTAAGTGCATTTCCAATTATGGAAATTTTTGATTGGTAGATTTCATCGGAAATTCCAGAGCCACGTCCGGTTACCAAATCTGCATTTGAATTAGTCAATGCTCCAATGATGATTGCAGATGAAGTTGTATTTCCAATTCCAACTTCCCCGACGGCAAGAGATCTAGAGCCACCTGCAACTAGTCTTTCAGCAGTAGTTGCACCAACTTCTAGTGCCTGCAGAAGCTGCTCCCGAGTCATCGCAGCTTCCAGCCTAAAATCCCTTGTGCCTCTACTGATGGAGTCATTTCTTATAGTTTTGTTCTTTGGTTCATTCAATAAACCAACATTTACTATCTCTATGTAGACGTCAGCACTCTGCGCAATCACTGAGGCACCTGCTTTGCCTTCAACTATCAGATCAGATATCAATGTTGAAATGCTTTGCGGCCAGGGCGTTACCGAATCATCAGCAGCAATGCCGTGATCTCCGACAAAAATTGCGATTGCAGCTGGATCTATGTTCGGCTGCTCCCCGGTTATCTCCGCAATTTGTACGCCAATTTCTTCAAGCAAACCCAGAGAGCCCTTTGGTTTAACTAGGCCATTGAACTTTTCAATCACATTTTCACGATTAGATTTTGAGAATTGGATTGGTGACTTTAAAGCTCTTCCCCAAGAAGAATGAAAATCTCGATTCGCATCTTCAAATGCATGAAGAAGGTTTTGTGATGTAAACAGGAAATCCATGCCAGCGGCTGTAGCCGCTATTCGATCAGTTTCAAGATCACCTACATAAAGTGCTTCCCGTGGATTGACTCCTAATTGCTCTAATGCTTTCGTCAATGGCAGCGGAGATGGTTTTGCGACACCAATATCAAAGGACGAGATATAAACTTCAAATAAATCAGCAATTCCAATCTCCGCCAATTTAGATCTTATTAAGTCGGCTGTTAGAGAATTTGAATTAGAAACAATGCCAAGCTTGTGGCTTTTATTTAGAAGTTGAAGAGTTTCATTAACCCCCGGGAGGATACGAGGACGAATTTTATTTATTGGGAGACCAGGATTTTCTTGGCTTACCAAGGTGTTTCCAACATCAAAAAGAATCGCCTTGTATTTATTTAGAAATTCCACGTAAGGCTTCCTGTTATCAAAAAAGTCGCTGCAAGATATATAAGAATGGTGGTTTCACTAAGTTGTTCTGCGGCTCCAAATGAATCACCAAGCAATCCGCCTATTTTACTAATTACCCATCGTACAAATATTGCGTTGCTGAGGAAAAGTAGCAAAAGCATGAAAACGAAACTTAACTCCAAAATAGAAATTCCAATTACCAATGTGATTGCAGTTGCAAGAAAAACATCACGCAACTTAACTTCCTTTGAGATAGTTGCGCCCATTCCTTCATGGCCAGGGGTAGCTGGAATCTGCATCAAATAGATTGGAACGGCGCGAGCCACAGAGTGAGTTAAGACTAGAACCCAGAATCCATCTGTACCGGGAAAGGATGAAATCAAAGATATTTGCAGAATGAGTTGCAAGGAAATTGCCGCAACTCCATATGTGCCATGCCTGGAGTCTTTCAATATTTCTAATCTCTGTTTTGGATTCCATCCGCCGACGAGACCATCAAAGATATCGCCCAAGCCATCCAAATGAAACGCTCCGGTAAGCATGGTCGAGACTGTGACGGTTAGTGCCGCAGCTGCAAATGGAGGCAAAATTTCTGAGAATCCTAAGTAGCAAACTCCCGCAACTATTCCCACCAATAGACCAATTAGAGGAAAGAGGCTGGCGCTTCTTGGCATATGAACCTTTGGATCATGTTTAACGGGAATTCTGGTAAGAAATGCAAGCGCAACTTTAAAATCATTAAACACGTTATTTGACCTTTTGCATTAAGCCGAATCTCATGAAATAAACTTCATCGCAAGCACGAGCAAAATATTGATTCATATGTCCAGATAAATCTCTAAACTCTCTAGATACTGGATGCATCGGGACAATTCCCTCACCTGTCTCGTTTGTAACAAAAACTGTGTCGCCACTTCGATTTCTTGCCTCATTGATTATTGATTCAAAGTCGTAGTTCTTATCAGCAAACATTTGATTAGAAAGCCAAAGGGTAAGGCAATCGATAATTGCAATCTCATGATCTAAATGACTCCCAAGTGCTCTGCATAAATCTCTTGGTTCTTCTATCAATAAATATCTTGTATCACGATCCGCTTTGTGCTTGGAGATACGGTCGGACATCTCTTGATCCACAGCCTCCGCCGTTGCGACAAACAGAGCTTTCTTTCCAGAATTCAATGCATTGTTTCCGAACTCAAGGGCAGCAGAGCTTTTACCGCTTCTTGCTCCTCCTCCAATGAGAATCAACACTATAGAGCTTCACTTCTAACTTTATTTGCAACAATTACCGTGTGACCATTTTCTAAGGTATGCACACTTATTCCGTTATTGAAAGCACTCTTCAGCTCATCTGAGTGAATTACTGAACTAGCATTTCCGTCAAGAAGTACCTTTCCACTATGCATAACTATGATTCGCTCTGCATACATCGCACCTAGAGTTATGTCATGCATAGTAGAAACAATTGTTACGCCTTTTTGCTTTAACGTTTCAATATGGTTCAACGCAGAAATCTGATTATGTAGATCGAGAGCGCTAGTCGGTTCATCGAGGAGCATTATCTTCGGTTCTTGAACAATGGCCCGAGCAATCAAAACTCGTTGAACTTCGCCTCCTGAAAGTTGTGATACTTGCTGGTCACGAAGAGCTATAAGTTGAAGCTCCTCTAATGTGCTTTGAACTTTTGACCTTCCTATTTTCTTATCTCTACCCCAACCATCTACTTTTGATCTTCCTAATGCAACATATTCCCGAACCGACATTCCAAGTGGAATTTGTGGACGTTGCGGGACGAAGGCAATATTTCTTTTGAGATCTTGAAATGCCTCTACTGTTCCATACTTAATTGATCCCGAATAAGGTTTCATTCCAAGAAGAGTCATGAGGAAAGTTGTTTTTCCAGCTCCATTCGGCCCAACAATTGACGTCCATGTGCCAGATGGAATTTCAAGCGAAATAGAATCAAGTACTTTCTTATCGCCATAATTTACTGAGACGTTTTCAACGTTAATCATCGATTAATACTCCTTGTTCTCAAAATCAATAAAAAGAAAGGTGCACCGATAAATGCAGTGATGACACCGATTGGTATTTCTGCCGGAGAAATCAAAGTTCTGGCACCAAGATCAGCAAGTACGAGAAAGGCTGCTCCAAAAAGTGCTATTGAGAAGATAGCTCTATTTGTCGCTTTACGAGTTAGACGTTTTACTATGTGTGGCACGACTATTCCGACGAAACCGATTAGGCCGCTAACAGAAACAGCTGTTGCAGTTGCCAAGGTGGCGGCAAACACTGCAATTATTCTAATTCGATTTGGTGAAACGCCAAGGGAAAATGCCTCTTCATCGCTAAGCATTAGTGCATCTAAAGTCTTTGAAATACTAACCAAGATTCCAATTGCAATAAATATGTACAGAGATGCCCATTTAACGCTATTCCAATCAGCCACTGTTAATTCACCCAAGATCCATGAGTAAACCGGTCTAAGTACTTCACTATTCCGCTGCTGTAAAAATGTTTGGATGGCCGTCGCAAACGAACCAATTGCAATACCTGATAGCAGTAGCGATCCTGGATCTGTATATAACCTGCCCGCTACAAAGAAGGTTGCTGCAACGGCAGTAACGCCTCCCATGAAAGCAAAAATAGGCAGCGAAGCTGTAAAGGTTTGATTTGTTCCTGTGATTGCAATTGTGGCTCCAAGGCCCGCTCCAGCTGCCACTCCTAATAGATAAGGATCTGCTAGAGGATTTCTAAATACAGTTTGATAGACAGAACCACTTGTAGCTAAGGCTGCTCCAACCAATGCAGCCAAGGCCACACGTGGCAAACGTATATCTATTAGCAGTGATTTTTCTTGTTCTGTAAGCAGCGAACTTTGCCCAAACAAAGTCTTAATAATTTCCCTAACTTCCAATTGCACCGGACCTACCGTGATTGCAACTGCACATGAGAAAAGAAGAAATAAAGCGGAGAGAGCTGTGAGCTCCCAACGCCAAATTGGGCGAAGTTGGTTATTACTCATTTATTCGATATGGCCTTCGCAACATATTTGTAGAAATCGACGACACGTGGACCCCAGCGCGAGGGAATGTCTGCCGGAAGCTCGTACACCTTGCCATTTTTAACCGCATCAATTGTTTGCCAACCAGGTCGATTTTTAACTGCTTCAGCAGTCTCACCATATTGGGCATCTGCAAGGAAAATTACTTTTGGATTACGTGAAATTACATATTCTGCACTCAACTGTGGGTAGCCAGATGAATCTGCGCCAATTGCAGCGTCGGCGATATTGATTAACCCAAAGTCTTTATAGACATTGCCGATAAAAGTCTTTGATGTTGCAGAATACAGGGTGTTATCTAATTCGTGAAAGAAAGTTAGTCTCTTACTCTTCTTAGCAGACTTAAGTACCTTGGAAACATCAGCTTTCATTCTCTTGATAAGCCCCTTTGCCTCTCGAGATTTATCAACTGCTTTGCCTATCAATCTAATTTCTTTATATGTATCTGAGATATTTTTTGCTGCCGGTTCCATGAATACTGGAATACCTAATTTTGTTAAAGCTTCGCGAATTGAATTAGCTTTTGTCGAGTCGATTTGTAAGACGACAAAATCTGGCTGCAAAGCAACAATTGCCTCCACATTAGGCGAGAATCCACTTAAATCACTCTTAGGAACGTTAGCCGGATAATTTGAATTATCATCGACTGCCAATACTTGCTTATCTGCCTTGAGCGCGAAGAGAATCTCTGTAGCAGATGGCGATAAGGAAATGATTCGCGTTGGTTTTGTAGAAATCTTAGTTTCAAAACCACCAGATTTAATTTGAACCGGATATGTACTGGCATTTGCAGAAGTAGAAACTAATGAAGATGCAACCAGAAAGACTATTGCGAAAACTATTCGCAGGTGACGCTTAAACATAAAAACTCCCCCAAACAATTTGAGGGAGAAAGGGGGCTTTTCGAAACTTCCGGAAAGACCCGACCTTCCTCCGAGATCGGTAACTTCGGCGTTAGCGCCAGGCGACCTGGCTAAGACCTTTCGATCTTTACAGTTGCGGGAACAGCGCCGGAATTTAACCGGACTTCGCTAAACGCAACGCCCCTGCCTCCGAAGAAGCAGTTCACGGAGGGTAGCACTTGGGATAAATAAAGACGTTAACTCGCCAGAGTTGAAATTTCCTTGGGGCCAACGCCGCAACATCCGCCGATAAATTCGGTCCCTAACTCGATCCAATCAGAAATGTATTGGTTAAATCCCAGCGGATCGCCGATCCAAATCTTCGATTCCGCATCCCAAACTCGACCTGCATTTGGATAAATTACAAATGGTTCCTGCGATTGGACACTTCTAAGCAGCGGAGAGATAAATCTAGGGTC
>JACCEE011113110.1_pt1 | contig 24315 bp, 24 predicted proteins | sample 7449931 | NCBI WGS metagenome assembly JACCEE01 (sample SAMN15323457, study PRJNA562643) | freshwater metagenome | isolation source: river surface water | place: USA:Blue River Watershed | collected 2017-08-19 | reverse complement strand
TCGTTCAATACCGTTTTAGCTATTATTGTTCTGATGAAAAAAATATGGTTCCGAATCTCTCTTCTAGTCATTCCACTTTTACTTGCTTTTGCATTATTTGAATGTACTCTTCGCGTTTTTTACTGGGGAGATTATTTTTGGAGACAATCACATTCTCATAAAAAAAACCTTGGCCATAAAATCCTTTGCATAGGAAATTCTTTCACGATGGGGGCAGGAGCTCCTCCAGGCGAATCATACCCAGACCATCTTCAACGCCTTCTCGATCAAGACATTTTTTTCAATCATCAGGTCATCAACCTAGGGCGTGGTGCTTTTAATACAACACTCATTCTTGAAAACCTTCACACTTGGCTTGTACAGTACCGTCCACAATATGTTCTCTTACAGGTTGGCGAACCAAATTATTGGAACCTGTACGGCTATGACCAATTTAAGGGGGAAAAAGAATTTCGACTTAAAAATTTTATAATTAATCACAGTGCGGTAATTCGTTTTTTTGCGTTCGTAAAAGCAATGAATACTCCTCCTTTGCCCTCCAACAGTGACTTTATTTGGTCTCAAAGCGACTCAATCAAAGAAAGTCCCTATTGGAATGAATTCAACTCACTCAAAGAGTTTACCCTCAGTTGTCTCATCGCTGAGGGGAAAATAGACTTAAGATCTAAACTTCTTAATTCACCACATTTTAAGAAAATGCCCGAACATCTCAAGAGAGCTCAGCAAATTTATTCTCTTTTCCCAAACAGTCCAAGCGCCATTCGACTGATGTATGAACTAGAAGCTTCTTGCAACCTAAATGTTTCCAAGGCCATTCCCTATCTTCATCAACTGATTGAAATCGAACCCAGAAAAAAACTCAATTTACTGAACGATACTTGGAGAACCCTTAACTCTTTTGCCTATTCTGATGAAATGAGAAGAAACGACAAAGAGAGTTTTATTAATTATTTAAATGATCGCCATCCTGCTTATAAAAATGTCGTAACAAAAAACAATACTCCTCGATACCGCGACTGGATACTTGCGGACCTAAAAAAAATGATCTTTTTAATTAAGCGCGAAGGAGCTGTTCCTATAATATAAAATTATCCACCGACAGTCAAAAACACACCAAGAGAAATCGATGAACTATTGCGATCATTTGCACGAAATGAAAATCTAGCATTCATTGATATTGAAAAACACTTCAATGAGCTTTGGAAACAAAACAAGCTTCAAAAAAAAGATCTTCATGAAGTTCGCCTTGGGATTCCTTTAGATCACTTAAATGGTTCAGGCTATAAGATTGTTGCGGAGGAAGTTTTTAAAGAAATGAATTTACTCAAAGCTTTTTAATTTTCAATTTTTTTCAACTACGATTATAATCAATGCATTAAGGATGCATTGATGTATAGAACAAATTCCTGGGATGATCTTCAGAAGCTGCTACAACAAGCAAAAAAAGCAACTCGCCTCAGAAAAAATTTAAACCTTCATAACGAACAAGACCCTGTTCAAAGGTTTTTCAATGCTCTTATCCCTGGAACATATGTCAGACCCCATCGACATAACACCCCTCAAAAAACTGAGACCATGGTCATTTTGATCGGCAAAATGGTTGCCGTTATATTCGATGAAAAAGGTAATATAAAAAACAAAGTTGAACTTTCATCTCAGGGCACGAATATAGTAATTGATTTTGATCCCGGCGTCTGGCACTGCGTTTATGCTTTGGAACCTTCTGTTTTTTTTGAATGCAAACAAGGCCCCTATACACCAATAACAGATAAAGACTTTGCTCACTGGGCCCCAGAAGAAAATACTCAAGAGACAAAAATCTACCTAGACAATCTTATTCTAAGGAATACTTAAGTTTTTTTTTGAGCTTCAAAAGTTCATTCACTTTATGAATCAACTCTGATCCTTTCAATGGTTTTGCTAAAAAAGCATTAGCGCCTTTTTGCATTAGATCGCTTTCAGAAAACTCGGAATACCCAGAGACGAGCACAACAATCGGAATATCCGGGTCAAGTTTTCTTATTTCAGCAAGAAGCTCAACACCATCCATCACCGGCATTTTTATATCGGAAAGCAATACATCATAATGGGACTCTTTAACCGCATTCAAAGCCTCTAACCCATTTAATACAACTTTTACTTCAAAACCATGCTTCGTAAATATGGCTTCATAGAGCTCTAATAAAGAAGAATCATCATCTGCAACTAAAATTTTCGCCATAAACTCATCCATTAAGTAATTATTTCATTCTACGTTAATCTGTTTTTTAAGAAAGAAAATTTTTAGGTCCCCCATTAAAGAAAGATTATCTTTGTCGAGATTTATTTCAATGAATAAAACTAAGTATGATATTAAATTTCGACAGTTTACTCACAGAGTAAATTTGACCCGAACAGTCAGAATTCCTTTATTCCGAAGTGCTGCATTAATGAGAGATCACTTTTCACAACGATTTTCTCAAGCTTATCTGTAAAAAATCTGTTAAAGACAAAAGAAAGAAATTATATGAGTATTTTTGAATCCACATCCCTAAAAACAATCCATACGATAAAACAAACTTTTGCACTCCAAGGTGAAAGAAGAAATGGTATCGATGATGGTCTACCAATTGGCTTAGGATATTTCCCTGTTTCATTTTCTTTTGGCATTCTTGCGGTCTCACACGGACTTTCTTGGTGGGAGGCAACACTCATTTCGATGTTGAACCTCACCTCTGCAGGACAATTCGCCGGACTCAACATCATGATTGCCTCCGGTACCTACATCGAGATGGCCCTCGCCCAATTTATCATCAATCTTCGCTATTCTCTCATGTCAATTTCTCTTTCTCAAAAGATTGATACAAGCCTTAGCGGGATACATCGTTGGATCGCTGGTTTTGGGGTGACAGATGAAATTTTTGTCATGGCAATGAAAAAGAAAGGAAGCGTTGGCCGTCGTTACTTTTTCTCACTTATGACCCTTCCTTATTTAGGTTGGGGTTTGGGAACATTGGCCGGAGCCCTTTGCGGAGAACTCTTACCTTCAATTATTTGCAAATCACTCGGGATCGCCCTCTATGGAATGTTTATTGCCATCCTCGTTCCAGCGATGAAAGAAAGCAAAAAAATTCTTTGGGTTGTCCTTATGGCAATTTTATTAAGTTGCGCCTTCAAATGGCTTCCTCTCTTAAATAAAATCTCTGTCGGATTTGCTATCATTTTGAGTGCGATTTTTGCTTCGGCTATTGGTGCCTACTTTTTCCCTCTCAATGAAGACCTTAAAAATAGTTTTGAAGGAGAGAATTAATGGCCGTTCAAAAATACTTTCTCTACCTTGCAGTTATGGCCGGAGTCACTTATCTTGTAAGAGTCATCCCTCTTGTGGCCATCCGAAAAAAAATTTCAAACCAATACCTAAACTCTTTTCTGGGCTACATACCCTACACTGTTTTAGGAGCGATGACTTTCCCCTCTATACTCTATTCAACAAACTCAGTGGCATCTGCCTTTCTGGCTTCTATTGTTGCCGTTCTAATGTCATTTTTAGGAAGAAGTCTCATACAGGTTGCCATTTTGGCGTGCTCTACGGCCCTTGTTATAAGCTTCTTTGAAAATTTACAATGATTAGGGAATGACGTACTTTTGTCCTGAGGATATCATTCGAAAAGCTTGAGGCGTTTCAGATTCATTCAAATCACTTGGCGAAGGGAACATGAGTATCTCCCCTGGCCGTTCTTCCCCCATACCACTATCAATTTTCAAAAAGAATTTTTGAGGAGCGCGTGCCACTTGATAAGGTGCTTGAAAAGCTTTGGTTTGATGACCAAAGACAATACCAAGAAGATGTTGATCTTTAAGCCACTGGATCTGATTTGCTACTTCGTTTTCATCCTTCCACCAATTTTTTGCTTCAAGGGAAGAGTCATCACCAGTAATAAACTTATCTTTATAAATTTCCTCAACACTTAAATTTTGAGAATCAATTTCATCATTTGCTTTTTTACAATAATCATTCCAAGAGTACTTGTTATTAATTTTACCTGCATGAACAAAAACCCAACTTCCCAACCTTAAGACCATAGGCATCTGCCGTAAGAACTGCATTTGATCGTCAGATAAAGGTAAAGGGAAATTCACTTTAGGATTCTTCGGATCAGCAAGAAATTCTGCTTCATGGTTTCCAAGAAGATGAATAACTCGACTATTAGATTTAGTGGCCTCTGAACTTAACTTAATCCAGAGATCCAAAACGTTTTTAGAAGATGGACCTTTGTCAATGGAATCTCCTACCACAATTAAAAGTTCATTTCTGGCCAACCAATTCCCTTCCTGATCAATCAAATGAGAATTCATTAAAAGAGTTTTAAGGTTATCTAGTTGCCCATGAACATCACTAATGGCCCATACTTTTTTATATTTTTCAGGAGAAGCTAACTCAATACATCCTGGTCCATCGTGTCCATAAGATGCGCTTGGGGAGCGAATCGTTGTCAAAGAACAAGAAACAAGTAATACAAGAACTAAAAACATATTGTATTTCATAATATGTACCGTAACATAGGATCATAAAACTTTACTATAATATTTCAAAACCGACATTGCGTCTTTTCATCTTTATCTATACTTTATAGGATGTTATGCAAAAAACATCCTTGTTTTTCATCCTTTTACTTTGTTGGTCGAACTCTCTCTGGGCCTTCGAAGGACAAACCTTAGAACATGAATTCATGGTCATGTTTGCCCCAGCACAATTAAACTCACATAGTTTTGTTTTTGAAGTGGGCTATGCTCTCCCCAAAGAAATAACTACTTTGAATTATCATTACAATGCCTTCGTAGAAGGAATCATAAAAGGAGAAAGCTCAAAGGACTCAAACATCAAATCGGGAGGGCTTGGAGCAAAAGGAGGGGTTATTCTTCCCACACAAATTTGGCTTCCAATATCATTTCAATTTGCTGCGGGATATGCAAAAACCTCACGCCAAAAAGACCCTTGGTTTGGAAAAAATGAACAAAGTCTCTCTAGACAAAATATCCTTTTTGCAGAACTCAGTATTTTATTGATGATAAAAAAGAAGTATCTATTCAAGTATAGCTATGAGCTTGGTTCGAATAACAACTTCCAACAGAAACAGTTTCTCTCTGTGGGAGTCAATTTCGAATGAAAATTATTCTTCTTGTTTATATTCTACTTCAAAGTGTTTGGGCTCAAGAAGGAATGGGTGAAGTTACAAATACGACAATCCTAGACTCCTCATTGATTTTTCTCGATAAATCACAAAATCTTGCCCAAGATTCATGGAGAGGGCTAAACTATAGCGTCGATAGTTTTTTTTCAGACAAACGATATAAGGCTGAAGAAAATGAAAGCAAAGTAATAGCTTCTTGGACAGGATACAAAATCGAATCAAAAAATTTCCAAAGCGTCTGGGATCTCGCCGTTAAAATTCACTTGCCTCAAATTACCAGACGTTTAAGCTTAACATTTGAAAAAGAACGTGACGAAATTGTTGATGCCACAAACTCTTATGCCCAAAGAGCCCTCAACTCCAAAAAGGCCCTACAAGAAACTAAACCAGGATCTAGACTCAATAGTTATGCGGCGGCAGCTACGATTCTACTCACTGATGGCCCTTATTATAAAAGCGATCTGAGAACAGGTTTAAAACTCTTACTCCCTCTTGACCCCTTTATCAAACTCTCAGTTTATAATGAAAAAAAATTTGAGCGTTTCAATGTTGGAGCAGAACAAAAACTCATTTTATACCGACAAGATGGCTTTAGTGAGTTTACAAGTTTCCGCTGGGGATATCTCTTAAGCCCTGATTTTCATCTTTCACAAAATAATGTATTGGCCTGGAGAGATACCACTGATAAACTCACCTTGAGAAATGATATTTCACTCGGGCAAGCTTTGTTTGAAGACAAAGGTTTGACTTACACAATAGGTGCCAATGCCCTCCTTTCACCTTGTTTTTATTACTCAAGTTATGATGCCTCCATTTCTTATCGCCAACGACTTTTTAGTAAATGGCTATATGGAGCACTTTCAACAGGGGCTCAATTTTTAAAGGATAATGATTTTAAACAAGACAATTTCATCCAAGTTAGCCTAGAAATACTCTAAACTGACAAAAACCCCTTTTTTTTGTCAAAGAATAATCTCAGGCTTTAACAATCTTCCCTAAAAAGTGTCAAGCAAACTCCAACACGTTTGAGTAAAGGCCGCTATTTTAACCTCACTTACAAGTGAGGAAATTATGCACACCCAAACGAATCGTTTAGAAAATGCTTTGGCTCAAATAGGTAAAAAGTTTCTTTCTTTCAAAGGAAATCATTTACCAACAACACGTAAAGCTTTAACACAACAAATGAAAAAGAACTGGGCTTCTTTAGAGAAAGACTTACGAGGGACTCAGATCCATAAAGATTTAAAACTAACTCATATCCAAACCTACGAGCATTATGTTTCTCATGTCCCTGTTAAAGATTATGACTTTTATTCACCTTATGTAGAAAGGATTTGTGATGGACACAAAGATATCCTTTTCAAGGGAAAGCCAGAATGTTTTGGATTAAGTTCAGGAACAAGCGGGCAAGATTCTAAAAAAGTTCCTTATAACTCAAAAATGATTGAGCACTTCCTAAAATCCCAAATGCTTGTAGCGGCAAAACTAAGCGCGAAGGAACCACAAAGCAATCTACTCCTCGCAGAACGCCTTACTTTTGGCTCAGCCCCAAGCGTCTACGAAAAGAATGGAATAAATTTTGGTTACATTTCTGGAATTTTAAGCACAAAGATCCCTTCCTTGTTGAAGAAAAGAACATTTCCTTCAAATGAGATTCTGAGCATTAACAACTGGGATCAAAAGATTGAAATGCTTATTGCAGAAACAATCAACAAAGATATTAAAATCATCACAGGGATACCAACCTATATCATTAGCATTTTGGAGGCCATTCTTAAAAAAACAGGGAAAGAATCCATTAATCAAATTTGGCCTAATCTAAAATTCTTTGTTTATGCGGCCACTCCAATTAAACAATACAAGTCCCAGATTGATCACCTCATTGGCCATGAACTCACTTATTATGGACTCTATGCTGCAACAGAGGCGAGCTTGGGATTACCCTACGATAGAACAAACGATGAAGGACAACTTTATCTTCTCAACCCAAATCTCCTCTATTCATTCACCTCAACAGATGATGCAACTGATATACGAGGTGTTCATAATTTAGAATTGGGACAAAGTTATTTCGTAAACATCGGGACAGTAAATGGATTTATTCACTATGCAATGAAAGATGAAATTGTTTTTAATCTAAAGGGAAACGATCTCGTTTTCGAATTCGTAGGAAGAAAAAACACAGGAATGAACTTAGCCGCTGAAAAAGTGACTGAAGATGAAATTCTTAAAACAATTATTGTAACCAAAGAAAAACTCAACTTTGATATCAAACACTATCTTCTCTCACCAGGAAATGGTGAAGAAAAACAAAACTATCACTGGACTCTTTTCACAGATGGCATACCGGAACACAACAGAGGAATGGTTGGTCAAACTCTCGACAAAGCGTTACAAGAAATCAATCTTGACTATAAAGACTGCCGCGATATTGCGATTATTGACTCCCCGTCAGTGACCTTCATGCACAGTGATAAACTCAATCAATACTTTGAACGCCATAGAGAAAAAGGACAGTTCAAAATGAAAACAAGCTTCCCTTCATCGGAGGATTATTATCACTTCATAAAACTCCACTTTTCTGAAGCAGAGCTTGGAGCGTAGGATGAATACGATCAACGTCCTTGCTATTGGAGTACTCGGGGCTTTACCTACTGGTCCAGCACTCCTGAGTCTCTATGAAGAGACGGCCCATAAAGCCCGACTTCCCAAACGCCTCATATTGAGCTTCCTTATTGCGGATCTAGTTTTTCTTGTTTTGGCCTTTTGTGTCTTTCAACATAGTCAGTGGTTGGAGGATTTCAATAGCGGAATTTATTTTTGTTCAGCGGCATTTCTTGTTTATTCTGGAGTTCGTTTGCTGGGCAATAAAAAATTAGTCGCACAAACAAAATGTACTACAGGAAAAGTTTTTCTTTCCGTCATTCTCAATCCAAGCATTTTTTTGTTTTACCTCGGTATACTTTTTTTATTAACAACCGCCAGTCAGGCTGCTCTTTTATTTATCACAACAACAATTAGTTTAATATTATTTTTAAAACTAATTTCAACATTTTCTTTAGATATAAAAAAGCATCTACAAAGAGTCCACATAGTAGCAGGAATTGGTTTTATATTTCTTGGCATTCATTTTTTTACTAAAATATTTTAACCCTAGAGGAGTTTTATATGAACACAATTGGCACAACACGCACCTTTCGGACAAAACTTAAAGTTATTATTCTCGTTATCATCGCTTTATTTTTTATTAACAACGCTAGGGCCAATGACTTCGGTCAAAACTGTTACCTAAAAAAAGAAGTCGATGGTCAAAAGCTCTATGGTTGCCAATTTCCTTGGACAAACAAAGAACTTCTCATCCTAGATCTTTATGGAGAAATTAAGGAAACAGCCTATTATCATGGACTACTTTTAAAAAATGAAATTGAAGATGGTGTTCTCGCAGGTATAAAGCAAGAACGTTATCGCTCTCTGATCACTTTAGACGAAAAAGAGCAAAAACAGTTTACTCAACTGAGTCAATGCGTTTTGAGTTCCTATAAATCAAGTGTTTCTTACGATTATCGAAAAATGGTAAAGAAACTCGCCAAAGGCATGAAGGATGCTGGTAGCAACTACGATTCAAAAGACTTGATGGAAGCCAATTTTATGGTTGATCTATCCATTTGGTTCGATACCACAACAAGAAAAATGGAAATAGCTCCTCATAAAACGAAAAGAGAGCTCATGCTAACTTGTGGACCTCAAATTGTTTTAAGCAATATTGGTGGTTTTATTAAAAAGATGGCCAAGCACTTAGCTAAATTTAAGTTTGGTTGTACTGGTGTCGCGGCATCCTCTGCTGCGACGTCAGATCACGCTCTTGTCTTAGGAAGAAATTTTGATACTGGTTTACTTGGCTATTATGAAAAACACCAATTAATTCTAATTCAAAACAACCCCAATGGAATTAGAAGCGTTGGTCTCACAACTGCAGGAATGCATTTTGCTGGAGGTATAAGCGGTTTTAACAACTATGGTCTCACGGCCTCTTTACACCAACTACAATCAGAAAATACGAAAATACGCTATACAGATCAAAGTTCTGAAACAACTCCTTATCTTTTGCACAATGTGCTGAATCAAGCAAAAACTCTGGATGAAGCGATCAACATCATCAAAGAAACCAAAGGATTTGGAGCCTGGACAATATTTATTGGTGATAGCAAATCAGATGAGATTGCTTCAATCGAAATGGCCGGCGACAAAGTTGTTGTCGCGAGACGCACAAAAGGTCAATATCTAGCACAAAGTAATCACTACTTCTCCAACGAGATGAAAAAGGATGGTTACGAGTATTCTTTAGGAAAAACCCTTGAATCTAGGGCACGTTTTTCTTTAGTCGACCGTTCTTTAAAAAATGCCTTTGGCTCAATTGATGCCCAATGGGTCATCACCATGCTTTCTGGCCACTTTGATGACCTCGTAGGGAGAAGAAGTTTTGGCCGTACGACAACGAAGGTTTATACCGCCGCATCTCATGTTATGATTCCTTCACGCCAAGAGCTCTGGATGAGTTTCGGCGATAAGTACCCCACCAACCAATCTCCGTTTGTTGGTTTTAGAATTCAAGCTGATAACTCTATTCAGTTTCTTGGTTCTACAGAAGCAAAGCGCGAAAGCAATCTTGAGTCATGGTATGCTTCACAGGGAGAATATGTTCAAGCGTACATGGCCAACGAAGATAATTTCCGCATCATGGATCAAGCTCAAAAATCAATTTTTCATTTGGACAGAGCTATCGAACTTGCACAAAAAGATGGCATCACAGAATTTCCTTATTTTTTAATGAGAGCGAGAATGCAACTATACAAAGGTGCTTTACTTTTTAAAGACAGCAAACCGTCAGATGCTTTAGCTGAATATAAAAAAGCAGAAAACGATTTATTATTTTTACAAGAAAACATCGCTTCAAAAAAGATCACCACTCACTCTTACGAAAATGCCCTTATCTTCTACTGGTTAGCAAAAGTCCAAGACCTCAAAAGTGAGGCCGGAGAAAATACTTCAAGGGAAGCTTTTGCTTGGGATGCAAAAGAAATTTTTGACGGACTACTTACAAATTATTCAGAACATTATGATTTCGTCAAACTAGTCAATTCTTTAGAAGTTCAAACTCATGCAGAAGAATTACTTTCAGACTCTATACATTTTGGAACAGTCGAATAAACTCTTAAGCAAGCTGGAAGATTTATCTTCCAGCTTGTATTAATTACGTTTGAAAAGATTAAAAAAGACCGATGCCCCAAGAATTCCTAAAAAGATAGCTACAAAATGATGAATGGCCAAGAAACTTTCTCTCTGTAAGCAAATATAAATACCATAAAAGGTAAAAGGCCATAAAAGCCAACCATTCTTTTTAAGAACGTATAAGCAAGATCCCACTAAGGAGAAAACGGCATTACTAGAACCATAATCAATTTCATGAATGACCTTAGTCCAATGAATCAAAGAAAAAGGCTTAAGAAACATCCAAAGAACAGCATGAGTTAGAGGATTGGAGATCCATAATCCTAAAGCGGTCATCAAAAGAAATAATGAAGAACCAAAAAAATACTCAATTGCTGCTCCAAAGATCAAAAATGAAACTTGATCTCCAAAAAGATGAAAGGCATGATTGTGAAAAAGCGGGGCGATAACAAGCCCCCGCCAAGTAGTATTTGCGATAGAGTATCCAGATGAATTAAAAATTGTTTGTCCAAGAACTGTATAAACTTTAAAAAAATGTAAGCCAACAAACAAAACAAAGAAGAACATCGTCCATTTTACACGCCCCAAGACCTGTCCGAAATGACTAGGTTTAATTTGGGATAACTTAAACTTAGCAACATGCTCTCGCAAAACAAGGCTGCGTTTGGAGGCATACCAATTTCTTAGAACAAACTCCCAAAAAAAACCCTTCTCAACATGCAATGCTAGAATATTTTTTAATAGGGATAACAAATCACTCTGATCGCTCACAATATATAAGGGCTGCCATCGACTGGGCTTCATCTTGTTTTTGAAATAATAAAGATTTTGAAAATTGTATCCCAAACGAATTTTATTATAAATCCACTTTAATACTTTCCAATCACGCTCTCCTTCTTGAATTAAGGCCAAAGGACTCATCCCAAGTCTTACTTCTTTGATCCCTTCCTCATAAAGGATTCTCATTGATTCAAGAATGATAAGTTCAGTTGTCGCATTTTTCGCATCCGTACGCTTAAAAATATCATTGAAAAAATATCCACAGATCTGACCATTTTCGAAAATAGGACAGGCCGTCAAAACAGCTGTAATGTGTTCTCTATCTTTTAATACAAAATAACGTTTTAACTCTTTATATTGTTGAGGATCAACACTGTTAAGAAATCCTAAAGGCGCTAACTTTTTTCTGCCAAGCCACTCTTCTTTTAACTCTTCAATAAGCTCCATCATGAGATCAAGTTCGTAACCTTTAACCTCAATCAGCTTCCCCCCTCGCCTTTTAAGACTAGAAGCACTTGGGAAATTTTTAAGTATGAAAGCAGGAACACCAAAGAAATCTTTAAGATCAAAAATAGGTTCAGAACCTATTTGCCAAGCATAAAAACCCTTTTTCTGTAATTCGAGGGCCAATTTTTTAGATAAAGGGAAGGCGAGCTTACTTTTTTTTTCAAAACACTTTTGAGAAAAAAAATCAGAGATTAATTGCGCTCTTTGCTCTTTAGGCGCGAGAGGCTCACTTGCGACAGCTACAATCTTTTTTTTATTAAGATAGCGTAACTCCCCTACCGTTTTATGATTCGAAAAAGACGAAAAGTGAGGATAAAGAGAAATAAGTGAATTTGTGCGGTCACCATAGTTTTTAAATAAACTCAACTCAGAATAGGTACTCATCTCTCATCCTTAAAAAAAAGTGATCTTAGAGTAGTAAAAGATTAACCTAAAAATCATAAAAAAAAAGGAACTCAGCAGAGTTCCTTTTTTTTACTTTTTCAATGCGGCGGCTAACACCAGACTCATACGCTTGGTTTCAGTCGCATCCGCGCGACTTGGAAGGACAATAGGAATCTTGGCCCCAGCAATCAAACTTGCACAACGAATGCCAGGAACAAAAGTTGACATCAGCTTATAGGCAGCATTGGCGGCGTTGATATCGTGGAACATAAGAATATCAGCATCACCACAAACCTCGCCCTTGGCTCCCTTAATTTCTGCTGCTTCCTTAGAAGTCGCAATATAAACATCATAAGGGCCTTCAACGATAGCGCCAGTTATAGCACCGGCCTTGGCCTTCTCAACCACCTCAGCTGCCTGAACAGTGCTAACCATCTTAGGGTTCACTTTCTCAACAGCGGCCACCATGGCCACTTTAGGCTTCTGAATTCCTAAGCGGTGGCAGAAGTCGACAGAGTTTTGAACAATCTTAACTTTTTCGTCCACATTGGGCTCAATGAAAATCGCAGCATCAGCAGTCACAAGAAGCTTGTGATAAGTTGGAATTTCCATTACTGCAATATGGGAAAGAGCATTTCCAGGAGGCACAAGGCCTGCTTCTTTTTCTAAAATGGCCTTCATATAGATTTTCGTGTCAATCTGGCCTTTAACGAGGAAATCTCCTTCACCAGTGGTGATGAGTTTTACAGCAAGCTTGGCGCATTCCATAGGATCAGCGCATTCGACAATTTTAAAAATAGAAAGATCCAAATTCACACTTTTAGCAACGGCCTCGATGCGATCTTTCACACCAATAAGAGTTCCCCCAGAAACAATCTTATCCTTTGTGGCCAATTCGATGGCCTCAAGGGCTTCATGGTTATCTGCACAAGGTACAACGACGCGGCCAGGATTTTTCTTCGCTTTTTCTAAAAAAGAATCGAGAGTTAATTTTGTCATATATCCTCAATGTTTTAGTTTTTAATAACACTTTCAGAGTAGCTTTTGGCTTTTTCTTCACCCAGAAGAACACGAACGGCCGAATCTTTAAGAGCACCCATTTCATCACCGCCTGGATAAACGATAATAGGGGCTAACCAACCTACACGTTCTTTAATCCATGGGATAATATAATCTTTGGAGTAACCAAAACCACCAGTTAAAACGATGGCGTCAACCTTACCGTTCACGACCGCTGCCAAAGAACAAATTTCTTTAGAAACTTGATAGGCCATGGCCTTCTTAGCTTCAAGAACCATTTCTTTAGTTACACTAGGAAGAATTTGAGCTTTCTCTTCATCCTTAAGAGGTCTGTCTTCAAGAAACTTTTCCAGAATCACAAGATCTGAAGTTCCAAGATAAGCAATTAAACCACCACGACCTTTAAGCTTAAGTTTGATGTCCCCTTGAGAGTATTTTCCTGAAAAGCACATCTTCACAAGACCACCAGCTGGAACACCTCCAGAACGCTGTGGAGTAAATGGGCCATCTCCATCAAGGGCATTATTCACATCAAGAACTTTGCCTTGAGAGTGAACGCCTACAGAAAGCCCCCCACCACCGTGCATGATGATAAGGTTCAAATCTTCGTAATTTTTCCCAAGCTCTTTAGCGGCCATACGGGCGACACGTTTCTGGTTTAGACAATGAAAAATAGAAATACGAGGATTTTCAGGCATACCTGAATAACGAGCGAGAGGATTTAATTCGTCGACGACTACGGGGTCAGCAATATAAGCTGGCTTCCCGATTTCTTGAGCGATAGACTGAGCAATGAGTCCACCCAAATTTGAGGGATGATCGCCTAAAACACCTTCAGTCAGATCAGCACTTAAGGCCTGATCAACAACATAGGTTCCGCTTGGAATAGGTTTTACGAGACCACCGCGACCAATCACAGCATCGATATCCTTTACAGAAAAAGAATTTTCTTGAAGAGTTTTCAAGACGAGTTCTTTTCTGAAAGCAAACTGAGCAGTAACTTTTTTTCCTTCATAAGGAGCAATCTCCGTTGGAGAATAGCGTACAACTTTATGAAAAAGTTTTTCGTCGCCTTTAAAAAGAGCAATTTCATCTGAAGTTGAGCCTGGATTAATCACAAGAATGATTTTTTGAGACACGTTGACCTTCCTTAAAACGGTTTTAATGTGAGAAGATGTAACGATCAAAATTTATATTTATTGATTTAAAAACGGAAGTTAAATCTAAACAAAAAAAAAGCCAGATATAATCTGGCCTTTTCATTTACATTTTTGAGAAAAATTACTTCAACTGAACAGTCAAAGAAGGATCTCCCATAAGATTATAAATCTCCCAGTAATACTTCTTTCTTGAAGAAGTAGATTCTTCAACGGCCATATTACCAGCAAGAATCATCTGAGAAGCCTTATTGTAGTCCATTCTAAACATTCTATCGTAAGCACCAATGCGTTTTTCGTCATAAACAGGGTTAGCAACAACAGGCTTAAAGCCTACGCCCCACCAGTAATCTTCATCCCAATAAGAAAGGTTAGATGTACCGATATAAGCAGCTGCACCTTTGTTTTTCATACGAAGAACGGCTTCACCAAAAGCAGCAGGTTCTTCGAATTTGCTAGACTGACAGCAGTTACCAATCCATACACCGAATTTACCTTCGTTAGTAAGAGAATTTAAATCTGACTTAACAAAACTTGGGTCGGCCCAACCAGCACTGCTGCAGTGAGCAGTATAGTTAGCAAAGCCTAGACCTTTATTAATTTCTGATTTAATTCTCGCGGAATACTCTCTCTTTGTATCTGGTTGTAAGAGTTGAATGATATTAATGCCGTTATCAGCATTAAAATAATTATTCACTCCGTAACGAATCTGTCCGTTCCCCCAAGTCATTTGGTGAGAACTGTCAGCACCGGCAACCATCAAAGCACGAGAAAGGTAAGAAGAATCTGGCATAGATCTCGTTTGGTAAGCAATCGTCTTATCAACGATATTTTTCAATTCTTCAACAGTAGAAGCTGAGAAACGGCCATAAAGAGCATCTGGAAGAGCGTCACCTGTGTACTCACAATAAGGGAAATCTGTTACGTGACTACCAGTTGTTCCCTTAAAGGCAGGAACTTCAGCTACGTCACCTACGAAAAGAACGTAGTGGTGAGGAAGGAAGCCTTCAAGAGGTTTGTTATAGAGGTTTGTCAAATAAGTCTTAATTGCAGTTGTCGTGTTACCAATGTCTTCAGTGAAGGCAACAACAACATTATAATCTTGAGATCTCTTGAAATCGATGAAAGCCTGAAGTGTGGCTTCAAATTTCTTAGGAGTCACAATTACAAAAGTAGGAGTCTCGCGAGCAAAAGGAACAAATCTAAGATTTGGAACAGTCTGAGTAAGAACATCATTAAAGATTGCGGAGCTGTAACGATTCGTTAATCTTTGCTGAGCTTTGTCATTGCTGTTTTTAAAATGAATGCGAACAACGACATCATTTTTTACCTTAAGGGTATTACTTACTGCATTATACTCGAAAGGAGAAACAGTGACACGAGCAAGACGTACACTTCTCAAAATGCCGAGGTCTTCAATCTTAACAAGCTTGTTAGGAAGGAAAGCATTACGAGCATAATCACCCGCATTAAAAAAAGTTTTTAATTGAGAAAGGTCAGCACTTTTTGAAGCAGAAGGCTGAGCAGGAACAATTTGTGAGTGAATTCCGTAAGAGCTCAACTCAACAACCTGTTCATCCTGAGAAACAACCTCATAACTGAGTTCTGCACCAACAGGAACTTCGATAAGCTTAGAAAAGACTGGCAAATTAGGAGAACCTTCTTTGAAGGTTTTTGCTAACTCAGTAGACTCAATCGCAACATAGTTACGACCAGCTAAAGTCACATCCTTTAATTGAATAGAAGCAAGAGAAGCTTCTAATTCCAAAGTTCCATCTTTCAACTGATCAAGTTGAACACCTGAAAACTTTGCACCTGAGAAATCGATCGTAGTCGTTTTTGAAAAGGCGGGAAACGCCAATGTAGACAACGCAGCCAAAAGAAGAATAGAAGTACCCTTCATCATAATCCTCCCCTCCGTGGTTAGGTTATAAACTGATAAAAGGTTAGCCCAATTTTTCTGAGATGAGTTCTAACATTATCTATCACCTAGACATGGGCTTAGCAGTCCAAGTCAAGGTGATTAAGATGATCAGCTATTCACTAAAGACTTAAAGCTTAAATCTTCTTCACAAACTCGGACTTAAGATCCATCGCCCCAAAGCCTTCGATGCGACAGCTAATGTTGTGGCCATCGCTTGAGCCGTAGATCAAACGTATACCTTTGACTTTTGTTCCAACTTTAACTGAACCTGAAGCACCCTTAACCTTAAGGTCCTTAATCACAGTGACACTATCGCCATCATGAAGTTCATTACCATTAGAGTCGCGTATAACTTCAACGGCAACAACTTCTTCAACTTTCTCATTAGGATTCCACTGATGGTTGCAATCAGGGCAAATCCAATGGTCACCCTCTTCGTAAGGGTAATCGTAGCTGCATTTTGGACACTTGATTTGATCTGCTGACATTTGTAAACCTCTGATAAACAAATAGACTGTTGGCTCAAGATTTTAGCATAACAAGTGCGAAAAATCTTAGTATATCCAGAAGGTTACAGCGAATTCAGCAAAGTGAAATAAAAACGTTTCATACAATTACGAAAAAAACACTTAAAAAACATAGGGTTACTCTCACACATCCCCTAGGTAGTCTTTTCAATTTTTCAATAATCATTGATTCAAACTCGAAAGCTCCTTACAAAGGGGACAAAGGAATTAATCATGAATATCAAAACTATCGTTTTGTCTTTTCTTGTCATCCTATTCCCTCTCAATGACGTCTGGGCGGGAAGCCCCATCGATCTTCATGATCAAAAATACTCACCCTATAGAAACCAGTATTATTTTAAACTGACTCCAGCTTTCGATTCCCAATTTTGTCATGCAATGACTCTGGCGAATCTCGTCGGCCAAGTAGCCAAGGTGGCCATTTCTCCTGATGATATTGTTTATCAAAGTTCTGTAGCTGATATTTATAACGAAAACATTGGCCAGTTGCCTTTTGGAACCGAACTTTCTGGTTTTCTCAAAGACGATTGGGAAATACTAAACGGCGTGGGTTTTTGCCCCCAAAGTGACATCAATTCTTTCCTTAAGACACTTTCTCAAGATGGAACCCCAAACACAAATCAAGATCTAACCTATACAGCGACCCAAGAACTATACTCTTACGGAATCTCGCAAACAGACTGGAAAGTGTCTGATATGGCCAATTTCTTAAATGGAATTTGTAAAAACAGAATCAAAATTAAGAATTACAAACTCGATAAAATAAGTATCTACAACAGTCAGCCTTATTCAGAAGAAGGCCGCCAACAATTGTTCCAAGATAAAATTGATGAGGCCCTCAACCATTATCGTTACGTAGGATTTCTCTATCAAGGACACTACGTCACTATCGTAGGCAGAACCGCAGACCAACGCTACCTGATCCAAGACTCTATCCCAAAGACTCAATGGATCAGTCATTCAAATTTTGAGGAACGCCAACACGATTTTGAAGATCATGGTGGTGCGATTGAATTTATTGATGAGCATCTACAAGCTTGGCCAAAAGCTTCCTTACTCTACTACCTTGAAGAGATCGGCATACTAAGAGAGCTTTAAAAAATCTTCTGCACACAGGAGTTTTACTCGAATAGAGAGCGCATTGAGAGCGATCAAATGGATCATCTCACTCACTGTCGAACAAGCGTCAGCGACAACACTGACCTGATACTTATCGGCCATCTTAGAAAGAACGGTATGAGTCACACAGTTCTGAGTCATCATCCCAGTTAAGATAATCTCTTTCACTCCACGTTTCTGTAACTCCTCATCAAGCTGAGTTTTATAAAATGCATCCGCACACTCTTTGATGATGATAGGCGCAGAGGGAAGAAGCTCTGAAATCTTAGCGTGAATCTTGACGCCTTCACTTCCCTCATTAAAAAAAGGAGCTGCTGCTTTGGCCACATGTTGAACAATAAAAATGGGAATGTTTTTACTTTGAGCATTTTTGATGAGCTCAATATTTATATCCAAAACTTTCTTTGCATTCCATAAAGGAAACTTACCTTCTGAAAAGTAGTCATTTTGAAGATCGATTAAAATAAGGGCCTTATCCATAGTGAACTCCTTGTCTTTTATTCATTATGGTTCAAAATAAGCCTAAAAAAGAGAGTCACTTTCGACAAAAAACATGCTAAAAACGACACATGGATCAAATCAAGATTGCCCTCATTCATTATGACGGCTGTATGAATACAGCGGTCTATGGTTTACAAGACATGTTTACGGTGGCCAACACGCTGGCCCAGACTAAGCTTTTTTCTGTACAGATCATCCGCTACGAAGGGAACAGATCACTTTTCCCCTCGAAAATAAAAACAGGCTTTGATGTCGTGATTATCCCTCCGAGCATCAATACAAAGTTCTATCTTGATCCCCATCCTAAGCTTAATGAGTGGCTCAACAAAGCGCATCACTCGAAAACCTTGCTCTGCTCTGTTTGTTCAGGGGTCTTCTTTCTGGCCCAAGCAGGACTTCTAAATGAGAAAACAGTCACAACTCATTGGGGCTTAGTTTCTGAATTCAAAACCCGCTACCCAGAGATTGAACTCAATACAAAAAAAATCCTAATTGACGAAGGCGATATCATCACAGCGGGCGGACTGATGTCGTGGACGGATTTGGGACTGGCCTTGGTAGGACGTTTTGCGGGGAAGACGCTCCTCAGTCAAATAGGAAAATACCTCATTCTCGATACTGCAGGACGCGAGCAACAATACTTTCACGTCATGGATTATGCTCTTAAACATGGCGATGAGGAAGTACTAAGGGTACAACGCCATTTTATAAAAAATTTTTCGAAACCTCTCTCTATAAAAGAAGTAGCAAAGCGTTTTTCCTTTGGTGAAAGGACTCTGCTAAGAAGATTTATGAAAGCGACGAGACGTACACCCCACCAGTACATCCAAGAACTTCGTATCTATAAATCTTGCGAATACATAGAAGGCACGAATCAGAGTATTGAACGCATCGCCAACAAAGTGGGATACGAAGATCTAGGTGCTTTTAGAAAGGTTTTTACAAAAATTGTGGGGTTAAAACCTCTTCAATACAGACAACGGTTTATGATAAAAATGCCTAGAGGATAAACAGAAAAAGTCGCACAAGTATCACTTTAAAAAGAATAACCTTAGTTAAAAAGTGCATCAGTGAACACTATGAAAATTTACTAAAGCATCAAATGTTTTTTATGAGAATGCCAATAAATCACGTGAAGAACTCCTCGCTTTGTACGAAAAAAAAGGAACGAGATGCCATAAAATTTCAGGTACATAAGTCTCCAAACGAGACTTTTTGACAAAGTGAAGCCTTTTGCGTCAAGTATCTTTCTTCCCTCCAGATCAAAAAACATCTATTTTCTCCGCACAACAAGACACTCAACGGAGACACCATGAAAACTCTTATCGCTTTAACACTCACAGTTCTTTCTCTTAACGCTTTTGCTACTTCTGTATTCACTCTTAATCACGGCAGCAAAAGAACCATCACTTTTGAGTGTGTTGAAAAAGATGCCAAACAAGAATGTCAAAAGTACTCTGCAATAGAAAAAACGATTTATGAAAACGGCCAAGATTATAGCGTGGTGATCGGTCAAACAGTTCATAAAGAAGATCTCAAAGAAATCGCTGAGAATGCCAATCACATCATGGGAAAACTGATCAATAGAGGTTATATCACTGCCGCTTTGATTGGAACAGAGCTTGGTTTAGTCTCAACTCAAACGACTTCAGCCCCTGTCGCAGTAGGATTACTTATTCTTGGAGTTAGCGCCGATATCGTCAAAGCTCCTGCTGTTGGAGTCGCCTATGTCGGTTCTGAAGCAGCTCACGGAATTTTCGGCAAAATGAAAATGAATAAACTTATTAAGTTTCTTGCTGACGAAAACTCTTCCGAAGAAGCAAGAATCACTAAAGGCCACTACAAAGCAGTTTTGTGCGCTATCGAAAATGATATGGAATGTTCTGGAAACTAAAATCGATCAGAGTTCTTTATCAAAACGAACAAAAAAGGTTTCTTCATTTTCTCTATCGCTTGAAAGTGTGAAATTGATTTTGTTCACTTTCCCCCAAGGTAAAAAAACATTTCTTAGAGCTTCTAACGAAAAAGAATGATTCCAAATCTGATACGTCTTCACATCATCATGATGACGTACTTGATAGCGAGTCAGATCGGCAGAAGCTTCAGGATAAAGAAAAATGTCTTTTTTTAGGGAGTAGGGTTTCTCGGACCAAAATCCTCCTTGGGGATAATCGCTGACAAACGAAGCATTTGTTAAGGTTTTGAAATGCTCTTCAGAGTAAACATCAAAGATAAAATAAGCTTTATCCTTAAGGGCCTTGACGATTTTAGGATTAAGAGTGTTTCTTTCATGAACCGTGAGAGCACCGTAATCGAGATAAATCATAATGATTAAATCGAACTCATTATCAAAATCTAAGTTAAGATAATCTTGACAATAGTATGTGATGGGAATTTTTTTAGCCTCTGCACTCTCTTTGGCGTAGGCTATCGATCTCTTAGAGAAATCAATCCCAGTAACCTCAAAACCTCTTTTAGAAAACTCCTCGGTATAAAGCCCAGGGCCACAACCGAGGTCCAAAACCTTAGCCCCCTGCTTAAGACCAGTTTCTTTGATTATGGCCTCAACAGTTTTCTGTATCGTTTCAAGCTTTCGACTCGCAAGATCGTTCTCAAAAGAAAGATGGCAATTCAACATCTGCTTAGAAATATGTTCATCATCCCAAAAAGGAAGGGACGTGCGAGAACCAAGCTTCGGTTTCAATTCCTTCTCAAAGACAATCACTTCACTTTTCATTGTGTCCGTTTCCCAAAGTTTGACTTCCCCTGTTTCTAAAAATCCGGTCTTCTTCCAAAAAGGAATCACCTTCCCATTGTTTCTGACAACCCCAATGCGAAGGGCAGTGATCTCCCTCCACTCACTGATGAGGTTTTCTAAGAGAGAAAAGACGAGGGTTCCCAAACCTTGGTGCTGAAGACTTTCTTTTAACAAGAAAAGCCCAATCATGGCCTTCTCTTGACTTGGAAAACCTCTTATCACATCAACAACGCCTATAGGGGCATTATGATCCGCAATGAGGTAAAAATACTTTTGAGAAAAATCAGTGCTGGGCGGAAGAGATTTGTAATCGAGCTCCGCCTGATTACAAACTGGTAACTTGCCTTCACAATTTAAGAAATACTGTGGAGTTTCTTGATAAAGGTCTTGGACGACTTTTAACTCTTCCAAGCTCCCGCTAACTTTTTTAAAACTAATGAAATGAGATTTCATTATTCAATTTTAACATCAAAGAACCAAAAAGTCAGATGACAAAAGACTTTCTGGGTTGGAAGTATTCATCTGGGAGATAGGCGCTAACTTTTTCAAGTTAGCATCCCATCCCCCTTTGGAGGTCACTGAATTAAAAACGATTATTTCTTCTTGGGGTACTGAAAGAATTTGTTCGATTAGTTCTTGGCTCCATAGGTTTTGCTTCATTGACGGTAAGATTCCTACCTTCAAAAGCTTGACCATTTAAAGATTCGATTGCGCTTTGTGCTTCACCGTCGCTAGACATTTCTACGAAGGCAAAACCTTTGCTTCTGTTTGTGTCACGGTCAGTGATGATCTTTGCTGATTCAACATTGCCATATTGGGCAAATTGGTCACAAAGTTGTTGTTCTGTTGTGTTAAAAGATAAATTTCCGACATAAAGTTTTTTTCCCATAAATATCTCCATAGAAATTGGGCAGAGAATTCAAATGAACTCTCAAAAATTAAAATACGCTGAATAAAAGGGAAAATAAGAGAAAGTTGTGAATTTTATCTACAGGTCCGAATTACAAATCAGGATATCGTTGGACGCAAAGTAACACCGTAATCGTTGCGACACAAGCATTTAAATTATTATATTCATGATTTTCTATTAAAACAGTCGGTTGAGGATGAATTAGAGAAGATAAAAAGCAAAAAGATGTTTTGATGTCACTTCATTATTTTTTGAAATCGAAAAAAATCATCAGGTTCTGACAAACTTCTATTCTCTCTCGATACAGGTGGACTCACATGAGGGTCAGGGTTAAAACGATTATAAAACTCTACGATATGAAAGCCACATTTGTTTACATAAAAATGTATGTTTCTCTTTTCAAAATATGGCGTCCCTGTCTCCCAAACCACAGTCTCAGGATATTTAGCCTCTATCGCCTTCCAAGCCGCACTTCCTACGCCACGGCCATGGCATTCCGGAAAGATGAAGAAAAAGCTAAGGGAGTTGTGATGTGTCTTATCGTCAATGCATAAAATGGCTCCACCTATTTTCACACCGGATTCAAGAATGTGATATACAACTGCACCAGGAGAATCCAATGTATTTTGAATATCATCATCAGATGGAAGAGGCTCTCCATCACAATCACCAAATGTTTCAATGACTGCGATAGAAAAAGCTTCCTGCAGTTTCTTTTTGAAATCAGTCAAATCTGACTTATTAACTAGTTCCAGCGTAACTTTATTTTCTATTTTCATAATCATATTTTAACTATTAATTTTTCAGATTCATCTAATCGAAATACTTGCCTAAAATTTTTTCAAAATTTAATCAATCTACAAATAGATGCACTCTTCACGACAAGAACATAGTTTTATGTTTCTCTATCCCATTTGACGATAGTTTAACATGGGATCACGGTCCTTCGAAATATATGGTAAAAATATGCTTGTCGAAAAAATTGAACCCCGAAGGATTCTTTATATTTTCTTATTTGGTGCCTGGGACTGGAGCGAGCCAGGCACCAAAACACCAACTGCACTCAACCACAACAAACTGTATTAAACCATCGTTATCAGAGGAGAAATCCTCATTTTTTAGCACTCGAGTTTTTGGTCTATTTTCTTCTATTTTTGGCTATTTTCGGGGAAGTTTAACCCAAAGCTAACCCACGGAAGGTGAAAATTAATCAAATTTTTTTAACCTCTCCAATATCTGGTCTTTCTCTTTTTTCAAAGCTTGGTTCGTAATGTCAATCGCAGGTTGAAATATGTTCATATCCATCTCAAAATGATTAAATTCATTAAGCAGGGTTTTTCTTGAAAGAAAAAAGACCCTATCATTTATAGATTCTCTATCTTCCCGCTTAAATGAAGCAGCAATAATCCGACTAAGCATATCATGCTTAGTTGTATTGATTGAAAATTTTGAAACAAGTTTTTTTTCGGTATTAAGTCTCAAAAACAAATACGTAAATGTGTGGGACAGAGTTTTACTTAACAATGGATAATTATCGTTTCGGATAGCGACAGGGTTTTCGCAACAAAGGTTTGCAATATCCTCAGCAGATAAAATACAGTCATTATCAACGACTCCATCACCAATAATTTTTCGATATAGGGCAGACAAGTTAACCTTTTCGGTTTTATAACCATGCATTACCTTAGTTAACAAATTTTTCTCTTCAATCATATTGAAAAGTTGTGCACAACCGCGCAAAAAAGGAGTAATGGACACAAGAAAAACTTGCTCATCAAGGATCTCTGATTTAATTGGCCCACGCAGGAGATCAAGAAATTTGGGAATATATAACAAAATATCAGTTTCAATTTCATTAATATATATAAAGCCATTTTCTTCATCTATTGTGTTATTCAGATAATACAACTTAAAACATTTTTGTATCTGATGCTCTAAAAGCTTAATCAAATCCGTATTATGAGTTAAAACAATTGTATTTTTCTTTTCAAGAAGCTTTAAAATCGCATAAGCAATTTTATTTTTATAGATTGAATCAAAGCTTGAGATTGGATCATCAAGAACAACAACTTCCTGAGAAACATTTCTTGCTTTAAGTAATTCAAATGCTAACGACAGGAAATTTTGCTCACCATTACTTAGCGACAACTCTGTCCGGTTTTTCTGCAAAAACTCGCGATCTCCAAGAAGCAAACGTAGATTATTGTGCTCATCTCTAACAAGAGAAATTCTCCGATCTAAACAATCATTTAAAAACTTCTCGATAAAAATGATATCTTCATCTTCAAACTGAGGTTTTTCTTTAATTAATTTTTCGTATGGTGCAAT
>JACCEE010478701.1_pt1 | contig 24337 bp, 13 predicted proteins | sample 7449931 | NCBI WGS metagenome assembly JACCEE01 (sample SAMN15323457, study PRJNA562643) | freshwater metagenome | isolation source: river surface water | place: USA:Blue River Watershed | collected 2017-08-19 | reverse complement strand
TGATTCTGCGCGCGCTGACCCATTTTGCCGCAAAAAGAATTGGCAAGATTCTTGATGATGGTTCGTATGATCATGAAAGGACTCTTTGAGTCACCATTCGCCTGCGATTCCATCGACTGCTTTAGTTTCTCGAGCGTTTGCCCGTAGTCGCGGGCCAACGGCCAAGCATTCTCGTGATCGCACACGAAACTAAGCGGATGCTCGAAAAACTTGATCGAGTATCCCCAACGAGCCGCGATAGCGACATGGTGTAAATTCATCAAGCCAACATATGGCTGTTTTTCCCACACCGTAACACCATCGAGCTTGAATGGAATTGGGACAAAATTAGACATGCGTGGCCAAAAAGACTTGGCTGGTGGCAAGCACTCAACGACAAATGTCCCAAAATTAAATGGCTTCTTTCTCGATGCAGCGAAATTCCCTCGGCTCTTGAGGACAAATTCTTCCATGACGCGCAAGTCGGCATCATTGACACGTCGAAACGGACCTTTTGGCATATTCTCGCACATTGCTTGCCCATATGCGCCGCTAATATCAAGAGTAACGAGACGATCTTCGTCCTTAAACACATGCACAAACGGCAGCCGAAATAGGCTCGGTAGGGCACCAAAATGACGCGCATTAGCGAGACATGCCAAAAAGCGCTCAACGAGAGACTGTTTCATAAACATGCCTTGTTTCGTCACGGTACACATACCACCAAAAGCAGTTTGCGTGAAAGCTTGCTTAAAGCCATCACCCGATGGTGTCACGACCGTCACGTCAGCATTGAGCAACTGTCCAAATACCAAAGTGGCTCCAGCGGTCGTTGAAGTTAAGCAGCGTATGAGCAAAACGTCTAGGCTCTCGATAAGACGTGCCTTCTCCTCGTTTCCTTCCTTTTGGCGTAAAAAACTAGCCAATGCATCCAAAACAGTTTTGCTGCCATCAATAACACCCATCTTGATCACGATGGGTAATATTTTCGTATCAATTAGGCAATAATCGTTAACAGACTTATAAATGTCAATAAGTCCTTCGTCGTCCAAGTTGGCGTCACGCCATGCTTTCCACGTGTCTTCATCGAGCCCGTATGGCGTATACACGCGCCGACCCTCAATATCTTTTCCTCGCGCCCACTCTTGCTCAATGGCCGTTGGTGATATGAGAAACCTTGTCTTTGTTTCTATGCATGGACGGACTCGACCGCGATAGCAATCATTCACGAGAGCAAATGGACATTCACCTTTCTGGAGAACGTTCATGTTCTTCGCGACGGACCGTAGTGGAACAATGGCACCGTATAGTTTCATCGTGTCACCCACACCCAGCCCAACCGTTATCAGGGGGCCATTCCCACGAACTGGTGGAAACTTTGGCTCATAGTTAATGGCCACAATTCGACGCGCATTCCCAATCGTCAAGTTTAGGTCGGGAATTTTTCCATTGCGAAGCGAGCCATGCTTCGCGCGTAGTTGATCGATTAATGCGGGTGAGAAGAAAACGTTATCCCACTTGTCGCCGTTCCAAGCGTGGCAATAAACTAGTCCGTTACAACCGCGGTACCTGCACGTTGATTCTAGGCACGAATGTATGTCCAACACGATATCCGCAAACACCTGTTCCAGTGGCCTCGTCGCGATCACCCCATTCCATTCTTCGCGTTGCGCCATATCCACGCAAATTGCTCTTTCAGTATTAGCAAAAGATCTCACGTCCATCAATAGACTCACGTCCAAGCAATCATCATCACCAGCATTGTTAGTCGTGATTCTTGCCGTAGCTATAGCAAATAGACTGCTCGCTCTCTCAATTATTGTCTCGGTAAAAAATTGAAAATGTTCGAGCAATCCTACTCGTTCCTCTCTAGTCAATTGAGATTTTTCAGTTTTGCCCGCATGTACCGAAATGGAAGCCGTAATATTCACAGTAAGACCCAAGCCACCATCCCGACAAGAAGATACATCCGTTTCCAATGTCATGTCACCACGTTTATCGACCATAGTCTCAATCACCTGTTCCATATCGTACGCCACCATCACGATAATTGTTCCAGCCTCAACGTAATTCATCATGCGCCTATTGAGTGGATTAAGCGAAATTTGGCGTTGCTGATCACTACGACAATTCTCACATTCACCCGTAATAAACGACAAGTTCTTCTCGCACACGTCAATCACGTCACGCGGTAGATAGCATTCACGACATAGGCTGAGTAAAGTATGTTGCCGTATAGGTATCAACACAACATTCACTATGCCATTCCATAGCAACAAAAGATGTAGGGATCGTTGAGACTTATTCTCCGAAAAACGATCTAGGTAAATCGTCGCATCATCGCCAGAATCTTTATGCCACACGTGCGACTCACCCGTTTCGAGGGCTGCTCCACGCTTAATCTCTCCGTCATTGGCGACGTTGACAATGTCGTGCGGCACAAAGCGCGTTATCGAGATCCAGCCTGTTGGATTCATGAGTTTCCAAGCGTCGCTCGAGCTGCGTATCGCCTCATACACGTCCACAGATGATAGCGCAGAACCATCTGCGCGCGAGCGTACCGGAACGTCCATGCATAATACGCCAGCCGCGACAAAAGAATTCGTGTGCCATGTATCGTGACTCGTAATGAGTCGACTGACAGCCACAAGGTTCATGTCGCCCAGACTTATGCGCTCAACGAGTAGCTCCGGTTGCGCATCAATCATATCGCGCCAAAAAGCCGCAGACGACGATAGACGGTCAGCGTTAGATGCCATCACGACGCTAGAATGAGAAAACAAGCACATTTATTTTTACTTATGTAGAGCGTGCTTCTTTCGTCCACTGACGCATCACTAATGTAATGGCAGGTGGTAGAGCAGCAATACTCGCAGGAACAGACACGAGCGCATGCTCGTCAATCTCGTCAGTTTCGCCTAACGCCATTCTTGCACGCGAATCAATGCACATGCCGCAACGAATCCAGTTACTGATCGTTGAACGCGCACGAAGTCGAAGTAAATCAATCATGGCTGGGCTGAGCCATGCCATGTTAGCGTCCCGCGTATGAATGCCGACGCAAGACGACATGATGACGTTTCCTAGTACGATTTGGCGGGCGTATAGCTCGATCGGGCGAACGTAAGCGAGTGGTACACTTTCTTGATACGCCATTTGATCACGTATTTCGCGCAAACATTCCGCTATCACGATGCATAACGTGGATCGTCTCAATGGCATAGCGCCAGCGAGTAGTGCTAGCAAACACGTAAACGTGCTTCGAGCGTGACAACACGACCGAATGACGTCTAGTTCCCTCGTCTTGCTATCGACCGAGAGCGTGACTTGACGCATCGACATGAGCGCATTCTCGACAGCTTGCAAGACGGTAATGTCACTGCCGCGATATTGAGTCGTCGTTGACAAGTCCAGCATCCACGCGAAAATATCTCGATGCGCTTGTTCGTCCATTTGCCATCACGCCACGAGCAACGATCGCATCTCTTATGTCTCTAGCGCTCGTGCTAGAACTTCCGCGTTTCCGTCGTAATATAGTGAGAATCTCGATAGATTATCGCCAGCGTGAGCAATATTCAGACTCATTATGCGGTTACCAGCGATACCCGCTTTCGACACGGTTGACAAGAGTGCCGAACATCGAGATCTCCAAGCCATCTCGTCATCTCGCGTTAATAGTACGTTGGGTCGTGCGAGATTGCAGGAGTAAAACGAACTCAACAACGCCGGCGAAAGCCCAGTTAGCATTACGCTTGCCTCATCCACGTCTCGAGGGCAGCCATCTACTATTTGGCGTATGCATAAAGTAGAGATCGTAACGAGTAGCGTACTATCCACGCGGTCTACGGTTCGCATGAGCAAGTACCATAGCACGAGAAAAGGCGAACGCGTAATAGACGCCACGTCCGTCGCGCTAACGACACTAAACATGCCAGGCGAAGGTGGTACGTCTCCGTTAAAAATCCTTACGATATGCCGCCGCACAAACAAGCAAATGTCGCTCTTAGACGAAATAGGTCGCGTCGTGAGCGTCATGGCCGCATCATAATTAACGTGAACGATCGCGGGCTGCATGGGCCATCCATCAGGCCACTGCTGCTGCTGCTGCTGTTGTTGCTGCCGCGACATGACACTCAATAACTACCCTCATGGATACGTTTATTAGCGAAACTAATGTCACGCATGCACTCTAGCGTATTGCGTTACGCAGCACGTAAGCGAACCCAAACAGCCCAGTCCGCAAACGAGTCGGGCACACGATCCACCTCAATGGATGCGACTCTTTGGCGTGAATGGAAAATATCAGGCATTTTCGTCGAGCGAAAACCAGCCGCGCGTAAATTCGATAGAAAAGCTATGCAGCGCCGCATCCATGTCATGTCGTCGTGTCGATGAATGAGAGGTCCGGTGAACGATTGCGTAGACGACAAGATCGTCGAGGCTACGCCAGCCCCAATACCCGTAATCATAGCGCTCATCTCGTGACCGCGAAATGTCGTTGATGCCCTCATTTGCGTGAGGCACTCCACGCCAATCGGGATAAGAGTGGAACGAATAACCATGTCTCGCGCTTGAGTGAGTAGGTACCATAACACCAAAAATGGTACCCTTTCCTGTCGCGCCACGTCGATCGCGCTAAGCGCATCAAACAATCCATCAACAGCCTCGGCCCTTCCGTCGTACACCAGAGCCATGTGCATGACAATAGCTCGTGCACTCGAGCGGTCGCTATCGCCGAGAGAAAGTAGAGCGTCCTTAATGCCATAATGTTTCACGAGCTTGCCGGGCAAAAACGTCGTTACGCGGGTCCCGCAATCAGCCACCGCCGTCGTGCTCCGACTCATCATGCATCTGTTGTGTGAGTGCTATCACTGCCGCAACATAAGCGTCTAGCTGGCGACGCGTTTAATTGAGCATTGCTGAGAGTAGTGACCCATTGGCCGAGCCGTTTTCTTACTCATCAATGACTAGTTTTGGCGGGAAATCATCAGGCTCTTGTGACCGTGACGTTAGCGACGCATCGCAAGCCTTGACAATCGCATCAATCGCAGCCCTGCGCGCACGCTTAGCCGCTCCATTCTTGACGCGATCTCCAGCCACAATCGCCCTATTCAATTCTCGAAACTCTTTTGAGCCAGTCTTGGCCAAGCGTTCAATGAGAGCTCGTATAGGCATAGACGTGATACTCACCAATTCACTCGCGCATTCGGCCGCCCGCGTATCAAACGATGCTTCACGTCGTAGCCTCTCCCGCAACCGTGAGTTCGTTTTGCTATCGGTCAAGAAAGACACTAGCATTGCGGAAATAATACGAATCGATCGATCATCAGACTGCCGCGTAACCACCAATGCCGCGTACGCCTCGTCCATGAGGTCGCTCAAGACGATACGATCCTGCCCTTCTACTATTGGCCTAGATAGGGCGGCAGCCAAGTACTTGATATGCCTAAACACGCAGACACGCTCTTCCAGAGTACCATCCATCAGCGGTAATTCGCGAAGCATCGACAGCAGCGAAGTCAGGCCGCTATCCAAGCGCAAGTCAGCTAGTCCAAACAATGTGTCACCTCGACAGAGTTCCAACAGCATTTCTAGGCCATTCAATCCTTCAGCCATCAAGACGCGCGCCACGGTTCCTGGACTGGATACCGACGTGCCCGCAAGCGCGCTCATGATCAAACAACTAACGTTGCCTTCGACTGACTCGCACGTTTTATTTGGTTACGTTACACGCGCACAAATATACGCAAATGCATGCCAAGACGATGCCATGATCCGAGAGCTACTCAGGCACGACCGTGGCGCTCGTCTCTCCGCCATCAGTTGAGTCGTTTGCGGGCAAGACGACCTCTTCCACGACCGTGGGGATCGTCTCTGCAGGCTCCGCGTTTAGCAGCGTCTCTCCGCCATCAGTTGAGTCGTTTCTTTTCCGTTTCTTACTCTTACCACTCCTCGTCGTACCATCCGTCGCGAGAGAGCCAGAAAGACGTGCAAGCGTCGCGCGCAACGCTTCCACTCCGCATCGAACTAGGGCGGTAATGAGAGTCCTAATGGCTGGCACACAAATCGTAATTATCGCGTCCAACAAGGCACCATCAGTCGTGTCCGTAGAAAAGCGAGCATCAAGAATGGCTAGTAACGTAGAATGAACATTTGCGTGTGCTAGATGTGCAATAAGCGCCTTGACCACCATGTCGAGATGATGATCTCCAGGAGCTCGACACAAGAAGGGCATCCACGCTGCGTCGATAAGCGTATCAAGTGCCACACCATGCTCGCCCTTGACGGCTGGCATTCTCCATCGCTTAGCCAACCCCATCGCCTCCTTGTACATTTGTTCCTTCTCATCCGTGGAGCAATCACTCTCGACGCACGCATACAGCAACTGCTTAACAGTTGCCATGACCGCCGGGTTCTTTAGCGGGACAACGTTAGCATCATTCTTCTCGTACACAAAAATAAACAAACGTTCCAGGTTCGCTAGAGAGGCGGACGAAGCAGGCATCCTCGCACCAAGCTACTGTCACGCTGTTCGTGATTCTGCTCGCCGACAGCCGCCGTTATATACTCAGTTAGGGCACGTTGATCCTCTATCGTGTATCTCGGGCTGATGCGGGACATTAATCGATTAAAGGCCCATCTCGCGGAAAATTGATGTGCCCAAGACGGTGACCTTGTCCGAGCACTCTCGATTTCGCACCTCAAGCCAGCCGTAACTTGCTCGTTTAACCCCGAGCGATCCATGACACTCTTGATTGCGTTTATCCAGCCGTCAATGTGCTGATCCGAAAGCGTCCATGGTGCCCCCGCTCCGTCATAACTATTAGCGTTCGCCACAATTGACGTAAAACCAGACAGCGAATGAAGCGTCGCAGTTTCTTCCCCGCGCACATGCGTAACCGTTCCGCCGCGAGGCACGTGCTGTGCTAGTTGTCGCGTATTTTGAAACAAGTAGGTGGGTATTATCCTCAGCTCAATAGCTAAGCGCTGCGTGAGTGGCGTGAGTCCCATAATTAACGTACGCCACGCTAGTACGTCGCGAATGAAGCATAGCGTATGAACGAACTTCTCCCAATGCGACATAGACTGCGGCGTAAGTACTTCCGGCAAGACGGGTCGATGTATGCCAGAGTCGAGGCATTCGGCCACGTCCGCCGCCAGGCCAACACCAAAAGGTATAACCATCGAGAGATTCGGAGCATCATTTGCTGTTCTCGAGAATGCCGCATCAAAGAGATTCTTGATAACGTTAAATTCACCCAAACCTTTCGCTATCGGCGTGTCTATCGGTAGCGCTAACGCTCTGCGAGCCGTCGACGTAAGCCGCGTGGTAAGCGTAAAGGGATGAATGCATAAGACATGAACGTGAATAGTACGTCTATCCATGTATATTCAACGCGCCAAATGCGTCTCGCAGTGGTACAGGAATCGCGCTCGCGTTGCGCTCAATATTATAAAACATACGCACAGCGTCAACACCCGTAAGAAATTCAGCTGACGGGTGCAAGAAAGAAGCAATACGTATCGATCCAGCACTAATGTACCGCAAAACACCAGTCACGTCCTCGTCACGAGCGCGCCCTCGATTAAACCAACTCGGGGCCGCGAGCGTGGCCGTAATAACAATAGCGCGAGCCGAATGACCCGTAAACCAAGGAAAATAGCGCACCTGCCGCAACAGCCCACTCATGGCAAACGACAAGCCCATCATGTTAACTTCGCCCGAATACTCGTCGTAAATACGGGCCGTATCCGGATCATTCTCAAACATGTTATCAACGTCCCCTCCATTACGGAGACGCTCAATAGCATCCTCGAAGAGCTCCGCTAGGTCACTAGCCGATAGACTCGTTGCGTGTTTCTCGACAATAGTGTCAATAGTCGGGAGTTCGCCATTCTCTAGTCCAAGAGCTTGAACAAAAAGTAACTTGAACGTATGCGCGTCTATCTCACGCATCTTGTTAGTCATGTCTCGTATAGCCAGCCGTATATGCTCGTACTCGTTCGGTGATAAACCGCGTGCACCAAAAAATTCCGTCCCGCGCCGACGTAAGCGCGTAGGCGCACAAATTGGTATCGTGATCGTAATTGACCAATTCTGTTGTAACGGCGCATGAGCGTGCAGCAAAAAAGGAATATTACGCTGTTCCAATGGTCTCACAATGTGCTCAATTGCACGTCGGCAGCCGCGTGGTCCAGTCGCGAACTGCATCCATAGTTCTTGCTGCGTAAGAGCATGATTCGGATCTAACGCGAGTAAACGACCACGTGCCGCCTGTAGTGCCACATTACTCTCACTCGCTAACGGACGTGCTTCCCTAGCGTACGTGTGATCCATGTCCAATCACGGCGCGAAACTGGCTACCCAATTCGTTCCGCGGTTCTGGGTTAATGCGTTGACTCGTTTGCTGCTGCTGCTGCTGCGGCAGTTGTGGTTGCGGCTGGCGCTGCTGCCGTTGCTGATCTTCGTGAATTATATGCGAAACGGAGCCACGATCTCGAGACCGAACTGCCCCCTCGATTAGTCGCGCTCCCCACGTCGAAACGAATGGCCGTCCCTTATCGTCCGAATCTAATAGGGTTCGTAGGAATGTCTCGACCGCTACGGATGTTTCGCCAGCATCAGATGTGTTTTCAATCTCGTCGCCAAGCGTAGCATGCAAGACATCAACGTGATATCTAGTGATTGCCACCATACCCGCCATGAGTGCACGCTTATCAATCTCCATCGGCAAATGCGCGAAAGGGTTATCCGCAGAAACGGACACTTGCGTTGAACGCGTTAATCTTGATGGGTATAGGCCGCTCACCTTACACGCATGAGCAATTGCTTGAGGAGTCGCCAGACGAATCACGTGCGTTTTCGCTACAGCGTGTTGCATAATCACCCATCCACGCCTAAACGGAATGTCGAGTTCCGCAACGATATCGTGCTCCAAGGGCGGCAAATCGACGGTTTCGTTATCAACGGCGAATAGTGCCGAACAGGTCATGACAAGAAAGCGTAACACAATTAGTGATGTCATGTCAACAGCTCCCTGAACATAGTCTGGCCCAAGCATCTCCACCTGTCGAAGGGTATCCTCTAGTCCACCGCGATCCATGACACTGGCTACATGAGAATCTAGCGTAATCTTGATATCACGAATCTGTCCCATATACTTTACGACTTCAAAATCAAATACACGTTTGCCAATCAAAAAGTCTACGGTCGAAACTTCTGAATCGACTCGTGACGCCGTAACGCGCCGTAAGTCGGTCAATATAGGTAACCAAAATCTTGCCAATGTTCCATCTTGAACCGGCGTTGACTGCGGCCCCGATTCTTCCCTTGGTGTTCGCTGCGCAACCGGAGCGATATTGCGTCCCTTCTCGCTACTCGCCTGTGTAGCTTGCTCGTTGAATAAGTGCGAGGCCAAAAACTTGCCCAACTCTTCGAATTGCGCAAACTTACTCTCGCCAGCCATTGCTCTTCGCCCTTTCATGATAGCCTCTCCATAGTCGACTGCCTCCATTAAGTTTACGCGCGGTAAATTATTGCCCAGTTTATCGTTCGCGTGAGTCGCGGGAAGCGAAAAACTCTCAATGGAAGACATCGCCTCACCCAAAGGCACACGTTCCGTTTCGCTACTCATCTCACGCGCTCGCTCAATAATCGATGAGAGAGAGCTCGTCTTTTCTTGAGCGAGTTTGGCAAGTTCACTCCTCGCCGAAGGTGTCAACCCGAGCAAACCACTACGCTCGAGTAGAGACAATATTGCACGCGTCGGTCGCTTCCCACTATCAATCCACTCAAGCGAAGGGAAAATATGTGTCCTCAAGTGTCGTACGGCCTCTCTCGACATGTTGAGCTTTAGTGCAATTTCGTTATCGGAGCTCGCGCGCACCTTTGACGCCAGCAACGGATACAGTGTCTGATTCACGACCGCGCGTGGCACCGTAACGTGTCGCGAAATTTCATCTCCGCGCGTTTCCTCGTCCGCTTCGTCATCATCCTCATGCTCATCGGCGAACGTTTCCCGTCGAGCCGCTCGCAAGTCTAGGCCCTTAGTCACGTTTTGTTCTAGGTTATCACGAATGGACAAGAATAAACTCGAGTCAATAGGCTCTTTCACCACTAGACGCGTAAGGACGAGACAGTCCTGATCACGCGCTTTCTTGCACGCCTCCTTGTCGAGAGACTGTAAGCCAGAAGCCATCATGAAACATCCCTTCGTATCACCCCACGCTGAACGAGGATTGGCGGCGTGATCAATCATGACTGCGACTAGGCACGTGGCAACCGCCTGATGACCACTCGACAGTAGTCTCTTGACGAGCGCGTCGAGCTCAGTAATCGGGACCGTAAATAATGGACCAGCCGTAAAAACCTTTCCACGCTTAGTGTCACCGTGAAGTACGGCATCAATCACTTGTCGCCGCACGTTCGTGCTCACGCGTGAGGACAACGGTAGGGCAAATTGAGATAACGAAAGTGGAACGAAAGAACACAGACCCAGGACAAAAGACGTCAACGGCATACCCGGGAACAAGCACGTCATGACGCCGGTCCAGCGTGTCTTATCGAAACCAAGAGTAAAAGCATTCAGCACACTAGTGAGTGTCGCCTCCAACGCGTCAACAAACTGACACATGTCCTTCGCCGCCGTCACCCCAGCGCGTGATAATCCTTTCCGCGTGATTGCGTTCATTGGCACTCGCGCGATATCTCCGCGCCACCAATGAGGCGAATAGCTAAGGCTATCGACCATTACGTCTTGTCCAAGCTCACCAAGCGTACCGCGAGGACGACTCGCAGCACGATACTCGCGAAGTTCGCGCCTACGACGCGAGCCTATCCCAACTTTCCGACCACCCACAATCTCGAGACGCTCATTCGTCCAGTCATCTTGCGCTGCACTATCCAGCGTCGCTGACGTGGCTCGCGTATCGCGTCCTCCAACATTGTGCGTAAACGACGAACTAATCGATAGTAAATCGACAAAACCCTCACGCTCCCCTATGCGTAGACGCACAATCGAGCCGCCTCCGTGACTAGCGAGCGCATTGAGCCGCTGCAAGGCGCTTGCGCCAATCTCCACCTGCGTCACTAGTGAACCCTGACTAACGGGCTCGCGCGACCCTACGTTATTCGCCATATCGTTCAGATTAGCCACAAGGCCCGCCTTGACCAAGGGTTCGTTCTCTGCCGATACGCTCGTACCGCTCGGATCCACTGCCAAATCGCCCGTCTCGACAGCCATCTCGTCCATGGCTTCATCATCGCCAATTTCCGTCAAATCACCAGCCCCCTCACCCGTTATCGCCTCGAGCTCATCTGGTTGCTCGTCCTGCTCAATGTCTGGGCGCCTTGCCTGAGAGATGGTCGGCGCCTGCATCGGGACATTAACATCACGAAGAGCAACCAAATCGCTGGCGGGTAAATTCGATGGACCTGTGGCCACACGAGCCGCTTCAGTCTTGATAGCTCCAGCTACGCGTGGAATAAGCGAGTCTACGCCCGTAGTCTCTTTGTCGCCGAAAAAACCAAACCCCAAGAGATCAATATCGGCCGAATAAGTTGAGCGCGTAAAGCCTACGTGATCCGATGAAGCATCGTAGCGAAATGCGCCAGCAGGTGAGCGCTGAATGGCTGACACTGCTATACGGTCGAGTAGAGCCCGCATGCGGGTATTGGCTAGCTTAGACGCCGCAGCGTGGTCGAGAACATTTGTCACGACAACGTTCTCATCGCTCGACAACGTTTCCACAATGGTATCTCTAGCCGATCTGGCAATTATAGACAGAATAAAACGGACAAAGACGAGCTCCCGCTCACGCAACGATAGTGCACTCGTCAGGCGAACAAGTGAACCATCCACGCCTCGCATCGATAGACACGAACTAAACCAAGAGGGTTGCGTCAGGTAACCACGAAGCGTAGAAATGCCAACACTATCTCTTCGCATAATTAGCTGCTTATTGCCCTCGAAGCAAATTTCGTGAATCGCCATCTCGTAAGGCGACTCATAGCAGCACGCTTGAATAGCGCTAATCGCTTCTCGCGAACCACGATCGTGATCTGTGTCGCTAATCGTGGAAGCAAAACTGGCGCTCGAGTACACTTCACGAACGAGCGAGTCTAGTTCCGTGCACAATAATATGCGAGACGGAATCGCGAGTGTGCGTGCCCCAAACGACTCACGCAACCCAACCCCACTAATGTCCGAAAAGGCCCGCGCACGTGCTTGTACGGGTGGCATCACCTCTGGGTTGACTGGTTGTGCTAGAATCGGAAACGCTCCATTGATAAACGATCCAATAGGAATGAATGGTACGCATCGATGCTCGTTCACGGCCGCTTGCGGCTCAAAGTAATCAATAGTAGGACCCATAAGCTTGCTAAAAGCTCGCGCTTCGGGCATCTCCAAGGCAGACAGTGGTAAGTCTTGCGTAAATGATACGCGTGACATTTGCGGTGGCAACATAACGCCCGTACCACCATGCGACGATAATGCGGGTGTCGATTGGACTAAGCCATTTACTCGCTCCACGATATCATGCCTAGTGATCAAGTCACCGTTACCAAGGGACATTAGGGCGAGAGCCGTGCCTCGAGAGTCGGTGTGAATATCAAAATTAAACGCGTCCGCGTTCAAGCTCAAGCGCGTCAACGTACGGTTTACTGAATCTGGCAAGCCCGAACCGGTCGGGTCGAGCGCTGCCCGAATCATGGCCTCGTGGACGGAGGACGGTCCAAGAAAACGCGTATCGTGCGTGCTCGTATCAACGATAGATGACCGAACGTGCGCGTACGCGGGCAAATGCTTGTTCATGTCCCACCAAGGTGGTGGCGGTAATTGCGTGATATCTCGCTCCAGCTCTTGCGTCGTCTTACCCCCCGTCACGAAATTCCATAGTGACGTGATGAAAGCTGGCGCGTAATTCGCACGTAAACTTAATGCGGTAGTTGGCGGATTGGACGCCCGCAAAGGATCCCTATCGCTCAATGAGACGCCGGCTTTATCAGCCGCCATATCCATAGCAGGAATCGGCTCAGTTGCTGCGGTCGCGTTAACAACATGATGCATGAACTGTTCCGTCGCTGGCGGAACAACGCGTGGCTCGACTTGCTCAGTCTTGTGCGTTCCAGTCAGGCCAGCCCCCGCACCCATTTCGCGAGGTCGCAAAACAACAATATCAGCCGCCAACTCGGGAATGGCGCTCGGGTCCACGTTTGTCTCGATAGAAGCCTCATTCAGGCCTAGGAGCTCACGCGATACGGCAATAATCGATTCTCTAGCATCGATGAATCGCGCCAATTGTCCAAGCAATAGTGCCTTGTAGCCCGACGAAAAAGTCACCACACCCGAGCCGACTTGACCAGCACCGTTCTTGCGAACAAGCAAAAAACCCAATAGACTCGACACGAAACCCACACTCGTGAATGCCTGTGACTTGCCCAGAATTTCGCTCGATAATTCATCCCGCGACGTCGTGTCCAGGTGAGCCGAATAGGCGAGAATAGCCTCTAACACTATCCGTCGATATTGAGGCGGTACGCTCGGATGAACATCGATGAATCGTTCCAAGTCAGAATAACTAAAAATGGCATCACGAACCGTCCCAAGATTATACAACTCCAAGAGTCGACTCGCTGAACTCGTGCTCGCTAGTTCTAGCTCACGCGCATCATTCGTCGCCAAGAAACCAATATCGCTAGCTGCACGTAAATCCAGCGCTATTCCAGTCTCCAAATCACCCGAAACAGCCCTTGACATGAACGAATCTACCTTTGCGGCTCCAGCTGGGTCTAGCAATGCCGAAAACAGCACGTTGGCGAAACGGGGCGATTTCGATGATTTCGCCAAAAACGAAAGGACACGCTCCATCTTCTTTCGAACAACTAGAGCAAACGTCGAAATAAGCGCTGGCGACCCGAGGTCGCGAAACGACTCAACAATAGTCGAACCAGCATCGGCGGCATCCAACTCTTCGACGAGTTCCTTCGAGGCTACCGCATTTCTAGCAACGAAAGACGCGGCCTGGCCGCCATATCGATCGACAATATCCCCGACAACACGCATCACACCCGCCATCTTACCCGCATTTGGTGAGCCACTATTACTAACCGCGTCAATCAATATATCTCGCAAGTTATTGTCTTGGCTAGGAACAGCCCCAGCCTTGCCATCCACCACTACGCCGCCAATCGTCCCCAGCACTGAACGTAAATCACTCGGTCGATCGCCAGCGTTGGCGCGATGCACCTCATTCAAGATTCTCTGCACGCTAGACGAATCCAAGCCAGAAGCGCGCAGCACGCTCTCGATAGAAGCAACCGTGTTCGCCATGCCCACGCGTTTACCAGCATCCTCGCGCATCTCGAGCGAAGACATCATGGACGGTAACGGTGGCAGAGGAAAAGACGGCATTGGGGCGCGTACGCCACTCCGCCCCATCATCGGGTTCATTTGCCTAGTGGCGGCACTAGCCGTTGAGGCACTAGCGGTACTCGTCCCGCTCGTCGCCGTCCCATTCCTCTGGTCACCTCGATACCGACCTCGTTCACCGTCAAGATCCTTAACTGGATCCAACGCAGCACCACGTCTATTCGCTGCACTAGGTGCGCCAGACGATAGCGTCAACGTTTCGTCTCCGCGTCTTGGTACTTTTCGTCTAGGCACATTTTCGTACGACAACGATGGATAATTAGCATTTAGCATCAAACGAACAGCCGAATACACGTCATGCTTACCGTTAGCCACGTTATTCAGGATTGGTAAGCATGTCATCACTACCACGGCAGCCTCTAGAGCTTGACGAGTCGCTGAGCTATTTGCTTTCGCGAGAGAATCCTTGACACTCATGAGCAAATCCATACCACCCTCAATGTTCTCGCGCAAGTACGCAAACTCATCCACAGCATTTTCGTCAATAGATGCTGGAACATAACGAGCTATCATGCGCTGGGCGCCAATCGCTCGGCCCAACCAAGTTTGCACCGTCGAGCGTGCCCTGTCCATTCACGAGACACTAATTGACCAAACACCATCTCAAGCATTTATTTTGAGATTACGCGAAATAAGCTACCACCAGAAGCGAACGCAGCATGCGTGACAAATGCTAGCGCAATCAGCGAGTGTATCGTGCACGCATATCGTGCTTTTCCTTCTTGAGCGACTCCATGACCGAGTCCCAAGAGGCCAGCCGAGTAACGCGTTCGCTAGGGGACTTGCCCGCCAAGTCACTAAGGCCCATGTGTGCTAGCCAATTGTCCACCGAGACAACATAGGGAGCATAGCTCGCCTCTCGACTAATGAGCAGCGCTGGGCGAATAGCCTTATTCAGCATATTGCTAGCCGCCTCATCCTTAATGGCAAAACCATAGCAACACAGAGAATTCGAGTTACCATACGACGTGTCCTTCGATACCTCACGTCGAGATGTCACCAGCGCAGGTAGACAACGTGTCATCGCTGCCCTGTTTGGTAGCTCCAGGCCCGTAACGGGGTCATAGCCCGACAGTCGAGCCGTGCTCACCTGAGCAGCCGCCACACGACCCGAGACACGGCCATCAAGACGCACCTCGTTAACGTTCACCTGTATGTTAGAGTTAATGTTCGCCACCACATCCTGAGCACTAATCTTCATCGCCACCGAAACAGTCGACAAGGGTACAATATAGTTTTCGGGAAGCGCCACAAGAGCCGGCACGCTGCCCTGACCATCAGCGTCACGACACATGTAAGCTAGCGAATACTTGTTATCCGTCGCGGATGATCGCTCCTTCAGCTCATAACTGGTCCCGTGCACAGTCAGCGTTAGCTTATTGTCTCTATCCTGTCGACAAGAGGCGCCCTGGTAGTGAGCATTACACGGTACCACTGGAGACACATCGCTTGGTGTCGTAATCGGGATAATCGAGACTGGAGCCGTCCACGTGATACTCGCGATATCGGCTCGTGACACGCTCCCGACAGTACCATCATCATACTCACACTGCACGCCCCGAGTCATAAATTCCGTGCTCATCGGGTTCACCGGCTCCGCCACCTTGCACATTTTGCCATCAACCAGTTTCACGAGGCCAATACACGTTGCGCGCAACACAGACGAAATACGACTAACATCCTTTTTCAAGATTTGAGCCTCAAGAACGCCGGGCAAAACAGGGAACCGAATAATCGTGTCCCGTGTCGCCGGTGAACCCTCAGCATCCAAAATAATTGCCTTATTCTTCACGCCACCCGTATACTCGAGCGAAGGCACCAATAGCATCAGTGAACGTTCACCAGTAGCGCGTAGCGTATACTGTAGACGAATGAGAATCGAGAGCCATGCCGTAGTCGCAGCCGTCGAAAGAGGGAGAATAGACACATCATCCATTGTCACCAGCGCTGACATAGGGTCAAGATGCGCCTCAACCTTTTGTCGTTTAGCAGAAGGCTCCATGGGCTCAACCAGCTCCACGTCAAGATCAGCCGAGTCGTGTTCCATCCCTCTAGAGACGCAAAAACGCTACGATCTAGTCCGAGTAGGCGAACAGAACGAGAATACTGTTGCCCATAAACTACCCGAATTTATATGCGTTAGCGTGCCTTCAGCAAAGACGCCAATAACTCGAGCGCTTGCGCTCTATCAATTTGCGACGGTTCTGAAGTTACTTTCGGTTGAGCTGGCGGCGCCAAATCTGGCACGGTCTGAATCATTGCTGGTGCTTGTCGAAGCGTACTCGTTTGTCGCGTTTGCGCCTGGACGCTTGCACGCGACGACAAATCTGGCTTTGTGGCATTGACAGTTTGCGACTGAGCAAACCGACGCTCAACGTTTTCGCTGAGCGCATTAACGAGCGTTTCACAGGTCTCCAACCTGGACGAGAAATTTTCCAACGCTTGTCTAAGATCCGATAGACCAGAACTAACACTCGCGCGTACCTCAGACAATGCATTATCCACGCTGAGAGCTTGCGTCTCATTTTTCGTCTCCATCTCCTTCATAGCTTCAGCAAGCGTGTCTAAGGAACGGGCCACAATCGGCGGTACCGTTAGACGTTCTAGTTCGTCCTTTGATAGCGCTTCTTTTTCCTTAAACACGCGTGTCACGTCCGCTAGCTGACGCTGCATAGCATGATTCGACGACTCGAGTACCTGAGACATTACAATCGGTTTTCCTGTACGCTCGAGCGCACGACGCGTTTCGCCAATTACGGCTGACAGGGCCGGAACAGTAACTGTCATTGGCATTTCTTCCCTCACGCGCTTCCTACCTCGTGACAACGCCATTGTCGCGCGCACACATACCCAAAACAGTATTTATTGCGTAGACGCGTATCAAGAGTGGCAAGCTATCGGGATCAGTATGGAAAGTGTGAGTGGGACAAAGCGTAAGCACGAGGCGACAGAAACTCAATCGCCACTCGCGGCGAATATTGAGGGTCCAGAACGGCTCGAGCCTAGTTTGGACGCGCCCGACATTTCCACGCACCCAGAAATCATATCGTGGTCCCTTGATGGCTCATGGGAGCAGGCAGAATGGTGTGGTCGCGTTAACGACACTGTCCTCGAGATTACGCGCCACTTGACATTGAACGACGAGGAAGATGCCAAGCTTGACATACTACAAGCGTGGGCCATCGAGAATGAGAAAGAGAAAATCCCGACTCTCACGGACGAGTCCATTGAGGAGTACCGCCAACAGGAAAAAGACTTGACTTGCAGCTTTAGCAAAATGTTGGGTGGCTCGACGAGCACGCACGTGAGCAAGTACGCTATTCGCGTAAGCAAATCAAGCGAATGGCTTCTCGTAGAGCCCTTCAGCTTGACGCGAGACGAGAAAAATCAATTGATCGAGGCTGGCCCTACGGAAAACGTCTTGCTACGACACGTCACTGGAAAGCTTAATGGTACCGTTATTAGGATCACGGAAAGCGCTGATAATTGCACAATTAACGGACAGCGTTACCAAATTGACGGAACGAACAAAGTGCGCGCGTGGCAAGTTAAGGTTCGGGCCCGAGGAAACGATCAGCAAGGCATCACGATACTCGCTTTCAAGGTGCCAACGAAAAATGCCCGACTCAAATCCCTGGCAACGCTCTTGTCGAGCAACGATCTCGTCACAACGGAAAAAATCGTCTCGGCGAGTCGCGAGGCTCGCTTCCGGAAACTACAAGGTATTGGTCGAGCGGCGTGCGAGCGCCAGGTCCAGCAAATCAACGAGGGAAAACTCGGACCAGGTGCTAGCAAGGTGGAAATCGTGGCTGCCTCACCCGGCCTCGGTTTGCCCGTCATTGATCCGCGAGACTATACGCTTTTGGGCGAAAAATCAGATACTTCGCGCGCGCCCGTCTCTGTCGAGACAGTATTGGAAAATACCGAAACTTTGTCGGAAAATGACATGCAACCCGAATAAAGAAAACGCACGAATACAATCTTGTGCTTTTTAATGTGACCCATGGCAAACACGCACGCGCGTTAACTAAAAAACAAGCAATGATGTGCCCGTCGTCGGGTTGTTAAATGGCGGAATAGCAATATTGACGCCATTACTAGTGACCACTGACGAAGAAATTGCTATAGCATACAATATCCATGACTCTGTCGTAACGGGAACAGAGGAGCCTGAGTTAAGGCCATACTCGTGTCCCGCGCTTGACCAGTCTCTAGTAGGTGGCCGATTGAAAAACTCCACAGTTACGGGGAGCGATAGTTTCGTCCTTGCGTGCGGCGCAATCGGCGTGCTTGTCTCGTAACCAACACCATTAGTGATCAAACGGAACGGAAATCGCGGCGGAATAAAAGCGTATGGCCACGTCCCATTCAATACAGTATCGCGAAGTACACGCTCAAAATCATTATTCGCATAGAGCTGCTTCCCCATTGGGCACGCGGCCGTTACGTTTAGGAGCGATGTAGGCACTTGCGCATCAACGCGGTCACCATCATAACCTTCCTCAAGGTATGGCTTGAAAATACTATAGCTCTGGAGCATCCGAAGCGTCGAGAGTGGAATACCAGCAGGATCAGCTGCTCCTCGATCCGTCAGGTTACACTTAAAAATGTCAACATCATACGTAATGTCCTTACTCATACCCAAGCAATTTACGCCCGCATTCAAGGAAATCGCGAGACGTTTCAATGGTACTTTATCCGTTGCCACGTCCGAATACGATATAGCCCGCGTATTGCTCAATCCAAAAGCCACATTGGCACCGTCATACAAATCGAGAAGACGGCCATTAGCTGGCTTAGAGGCAGACGTCCAGTTCGTGGAACGGGCATATAGGCCGGGTACTTGTAGGTAGGTCAAGTCTCGCACAAGATTGCTCGACACGCTCGGATAGTCGACAACAAAATCATAATAAGAGTTTGATGTCGTGGCGTATGGAATCTTTTCCAAGAACGCTCGACGCCTAAAATCACTTCTAGCCAATGACTGCCATTGAGCTGTGGGCATCAAGCCAATCAATAGTTGATCACCGCGCGTTACGGCCAAGTCTAGCGTAAAAACGCGTTGATCTGAACCCAAGTCCTCCGTTCCAATATGAAAAATTCTCGCATCAAAATCCTGTCCATCAGTCGAAGCGGTAGCCAGCCCAGCCTCAATTTCAGCCTCACATCCATTATACTGCGTGTTATAGTAAATGAGCTGATTAACAAGAGGTGCGCCATCTAGCGTCGTGCCCGTATCGAGATCCGTCTTTAGGCGAAACTCAATTCGCGGCGGATTCGTATGCATGAGCTTGAGGTAGCTAAGCGCTCTATCCTCCATCGTCTTACTAACTACCCACGGAGTAGCGCCCGTGTTCAACGTAGAAAACCCGTTATACCCGAGTTTCGCCGCCATGATAGTGGCCAATCTCGAAATACAATAACCAACGGGTTGTAAATTACCAGACGAGTCAAAACCAGAATAAACCGTTTGAGACAGCCGCTTAATAATCTTTGTGCCAGGCTCATGAAACCGAAGAGCGTTGAATTGGTCCAGATTAAGAACAATCTGAGGCGGTAGGACCTGAACCGGTCCGCGATGCGCCCAGCTCGGGAAAATGCTTGACATGGGCACAAGAACTGGCCAGTTAAACTCGTAATTCCCAGCAGACGTAATCGTCGCATTCGACCTCAACTCGCGCGTAATCGACTCGTGCCACCTCAGGAAAATACTTGACGCCGCCGTCGCCGGTGATGATAACTCCAAATCACCGCTATCGTCTGGAGCTAGCTCGTAATTATTATTAATAGCGACATCCTTAAACCTCGTCGGGAAATTACCCAAAGTACCATTCACTAGCCCCGCCAAAACATTAGCCTCTGGCGTGCTAACGTAAGCCCTATACAGCGCCGACGGTAGCGGCCCCAGCGCGGTAGCGGCATTCAACCCAGCCGATGATGGATCTTGAGGAATAAACAAATCGCTCTCGTGACAAAGCGAAACGCAGTCACCAAGAAAATAAGCCGCCTCGCCTAGACTCGATGGAAACTCAATCAATGGGGAAGCTTGAACCGTTAGTTTTGGTACGATAATCTTCAAATGGAGCAGTAGATAAACATCCGATCGACGTACCACGTGCTGAAAAGCCACGTATGACATTTGGAGTCTAGCGAGGGACGAGGACGAAATAATCAAGGCGGACGTTGGCGGTAGCTGCAAGTGAACCAGGTTACGCCTAACCGAAACCAATTTTTCCGTCTCCACTTGAAAAACGAGTTCCGTATTCACACAATAACTCGACGGATCCGGCGTTGGCATAAACAAAATCTTATCCTCCTCAACAGCCTTCCCAACGCCATCCTCTAGACGCGAGTTCCAAAACGCCTGCGCAATCGAAGCGCCAGTCGACGCTGGCAACGTAGCCATCCGCTGATCGGCAGGCACTGCCGCCATCGACGAGGCAGTAGCAATCTGCGGGACGGCAGCCATCGACGTGTCAGTAGAGACAAACTCTAGCGAATGAGAAAAAAAGCCTCGCCCCGTAACCAAATAAGCGTCATTATGTATTAATAATACCAGCAAGAGATATCGTCGATTTTCCACTTAAACAAATAAGCAATTGATAGGGACTGACTCCGCGGTCGCGCGAGGGTAAAACGATAACGCGTCCTGCCCAACGATGCAAGGCAAACGCCCATACGAAACCATGACCCAAATCATGTCGTCCTTGTTTACACACGAAAAGTCGGGCGTAAGAGTAACGTCAATCTCAAAGTCCATTGTCTCGATCAAGTCAACGTACCCAGACACGGTTGGATCACCCGGAACATCGCGCGTGTCAATGATAACGTAAGGTAATGGTGTCGAAACACGACTCGGCACCGCCCCCACTAAAGCGTCCCTTAGCCAAAAACCACTCCTCGCCTTCGTCACCTGACTTGTCTCTCGCTCAAGAACTGGCCGTTCATCCAAATACCGACTTAACCAACTCCACGTGAGACGGTCATAATTATTATCGTCCATCGGTTGTCGAGGACCGATAACACGACGCGAAACACGCGTCTTGATCGGTATCGAACCATTTGCGCGCATCGACAAGCTCTCGATGGCTGATGTAGCCCTAGATGAATATGCTAATAGTGGAACCGTCTCAGAAGCTGCGGGAGCACCCACTATTCCGGCAGCTAAACCGCGTAAAGGCGTTAGCGAATCTGACGTACCCGTGGCCGTAGGCGACCAATTGGATGGAACAAAAAGATCCTCCGTGTATAATTCTGGAAACCATGACATCATCGGTGAATCGAACGTAGCCTTAAAAGTTAATGGTCTAGCACGCGCTTTACCATTATTAGCATTCGCAAATGGTCGTAGTGCCTCGCCCGCTTTCAAAATGTTCCAGCGGACAGGCTGTCCTGGTTCGCGTAGCGCGTTAAAATGTTCCCTCGACAAAATCATAACGGCTAGCTTGTCCAACCGTGGTAAGCCGGAAGTGGATAACTTCCCGACGCGCATCACGTTGTCCTTAAACACTTTGCCGCCTTCCTTAATCGCGAACGCTAGCGGAACACGCGTTATCGGGTCAACGTGGAGCAACTCACGACCTAACTCGACTCGGTGTCGCCAAATATCCCCAGTAATCCCAATCTCCGCCAGCATGGGTGTCATGGTCTGACATAGAATCGTGTCCGCAAACTGAGGATCTGGCAGGCGAATCGATAACGCTCGCTGACCGGACCTTATTTCGTCAACCATATCGATCCACTTAACCCTCGTGGCACTATCCGGATACCCAGCCGAAGAATCGCTCGAAACGCCACGAGCGGTCATGAACGCTTGTGATATCGCCGATGCCATGTCCAGCGCGTGAAGCTCATAGCCATCATTCGTAAAGGCCCTCACCGATAAAGTTGAGCTAGCATCTAGTCCAGACACGATACGACCGTTAAGGTCCGCTAGCTCGTAAGCGGTCGTCTGCAATGGGTTCAAGCAATTCGACAGAACCTTCTGCCCCGGATAAAACACACGCAAAGCATTCGGGTTCAATGTCAGTGTCAATGATCTTGGTAATATGAGCGGGCAACTCGCGTATCCGCATTGACGCAAGATAATACTCAGAGGTATTAGGAAAGTCAGGGGCCAGCAAACATTATTCCCAGCCGCGGTATCAAGACGTGCGAGATCGCTACCATTTACCACATTCCTCATCCAGCCGTATAGAGGGTTAGACATGTCGAGGACTCGAAAAGGCGTTGCCGTGTCTGGAATACTATAATTGTAACGCCACGCTGAATCAAGTTGCGGAAAGTTGCCATACGTGCCATTCACTAGCCCCAAAAACATGGATCTTGGTACATCCGTCTCGACGCCACTGACCAAAGCTAGTGTCCTAGCCAAAGCCTGAAATGGAATAGCACCTCCACGACCATCTAAAGTGCTCGACTCTAGAAATAAATCCCGTTCCAAGTCTAGTCCCAAACACTCGTTAACGAAACAGGCAAAATTAATGCGTGCGCTCGTCGAAGATTCTGCGTCCATCTCATCAAGAGACGTATCCACGCCACGCCAAGATTTCGAATCCGCAGGCGTCTCGACCACGACAGTCAACGGGATGAAAATATCGCAAGATCGTGAAATCGCCGAAAAAGCCCACATCGCTGGATATATTTCCAAAGATCTACTAGATCTCACGACATAATGCACGTCTCGTTCCAACGGCAAAATGCCCAGCATTCGAGCCGCGGAAACGCACTTGTCCGTCTCGATACGAAAAACAACTCTCGTATCATCACATCGAAAAGTAGGATCTCGCTCCAGAAAACATAAACGCGCGCGATTCGCCATCACTCACTCGTAGGCGCACGCGTGAGAATCGAATGCCCTTAACACGCGTGCCCTAATTAGTAATCATCACGCGTGCGTATAGCCTCGCTGCGAAAATAAATAGACGCGCGAGCTCTAGCCATCATACACAATTAAACAAACAATTTGTCACGCTTGAGATACCATTCGGCTCCGAAAAAGATACCATGCTGGTATCGTTGACGATGCTCGAAACACGCCCAAAAGAAATCGTAACGAAATGTAACCCATCAAAGAGAGTCGGCGTCGCGGTAGTGAGACTATACGTGACCGATCCCAAGAGCACCCCTCGATTCGGTAAAACGCATGGCAAATCTTGACGTTCAGTTCCAACCATATCAACAATCCACCAGGATCGAACCGCGGGATGTCTCTGACCATCCCCACCGGTCCGAGTATCAAAATTCTGAAACACGTTATCCATAAACCAATAACGGGCATCTCCCCTTGGAAACATTGGCTGATGCTGAAACACTCGATTATACTGATCTATGCGAAAACCAAAAAATCGTGACGCTACTTGACAATCACTCGACCTTCGAGTACTGCGATAAATCTTGACACGCTCCAATCCACCCGCTTGCATATCGACAAGATCAATAGCCTCAAAAAGCGGAGACGGCTTTAGCCTATTCACAATCGTGGGCACGCCTGTACTCGCCGTGTTCCAGCTATTCCGGACTAGCGTCGTATCGCTCCCACCGCGCGCGAAACGAGTATAACCACCTCTAGCTGCCGCAGCATTATCGTTACCCCCCGTCTGGACAGAATTGTAACCACCAATAGCAGGATAGAAAAATTGCGGCAAACACCTCGCTACATAAGAATCAAACACGGCCGCCACAATCAACGGCGTGCGCGTCGAGCGCATAGGATTCGCGGCATCATAATCGTAAAGATACGGAACGTTATCGAGCACAACAGCCCGTAAATACGTGTCCATACGCTGCGTTGGGTCAGCTAATCTCCTTAGTACCGACTCCGGAATAAGGCCAATAGCGAGCCTCTCATAGCGCGGCATGCCAAGCAACGAAAACGTTTGTCCGCGAATACTCGACGTTTGCTTACACTTGCCATGATTAACGAG